>Ga0164290_1002196_pt1 | contig 15816 bp, 20 predicted proteins | sample Micstemetagenome_FD_108782 | JGI IMG/M metagenome (GOLD analysis project Ga0164290, IMG submission 108782) | Contaminated culture microbial community from soil near Moab, Utah, USA - Microcoleus steenstrupii SON62 (Illumina Assembly) | ecosystem: Environmental > Terrestrial > Soil > Soil crust... | reverse complement strand
GGGCTACGGCGAAGCAATTTCCAAGGCTCTACCCGACGCCGATCAAGTGGCTGATCGCTGGCATCTCATGGGGAACTCGAGCCGGGCGTTTCTCGATGCCGTCGGTAAGTCGATGCGCCAGATCAGGCAGGCGGTTGGCAGTAACGTCGTCGATCCCAAGCTACTCACCTATGCCTAACGGCTGCATACGAGGGATGTTTGCGGCGGCAGGAGACGAATGACGCTATCCGGGAACTGTCAAAGAAGGGAACCTGCATTCGGCAGATTGTCCGGCAAAACGGTCACAGCCGAAAGCTTGTTCGCGATGTTCTGCGCGGCCAGCGCTTCGATGTGTTCCGGACGCGGCCCAGTTCGTTGGATAGCTGGCTGCCTTGGCTCAATGGCCGTTGGGAAGAAGGCGCGCGGAACGCCTTGGCTCTCTCGCGAGAGATGCGGATGAAGGGTTTTACGGGACAAAGCGGCGTCGTCTCACAACGGGCCCAGCGTCGCCGTCTAGCAGAGAAGGCCAACGAAAGCAGGCTCGCGAGAACTCCGTCGGCGCGGGTCATTGCCCGCCTGATGACGACGGCACGCGATGAGCTGGCGAGGACCGAAGCGATTTTGGTGGCCGCGATCGAAGTCAATGTCCCGGAACTCGTGGTTGCCCGAACAGCCATTGGCGACTTCCAATCCATGATCCGCGCAAAGACAGCGACAAAGCTTACTGGATGGCTTGTAGCGGCCAAAACCACCTTGGTCGGATCGTTTGCAAGCGGCGTCGAGACGGACATTGCCGCAGTCCGGAACGCTATCCTTTCCCCATGGTCGAACGGGCAAACGAAGGGCAGATTACACGCCTGAAGCTCATCAAACTTCTCAGTGGAAATCCCGGGTCAGTTCTTCGCGGAAATCAACACGTATCGGTTCTACGCCGTTAATTACTGTACCTGCAAACAGAAGCCTGTCGCGGCAGCGGCTTGCAACCTCTACCCATCAGAGACGTGGCCCCAAGTGTTGATGAAGGGACCTTTCGACCCACCTCAGACGTCGCCAGTTGTATTTACATTCGAACACCACACCCTGGTGGTCCGCGTACAAGGTGGTGATGTGGGTCGAAGTCCGCCGCCTGGTCAGCGCCCGTTGACGTCTCCATCCCCAGTTGTCTTGGCCGGCTTTCCGCCGCGCTGCAACAACCCGTCATCATACCGAGATGAAAACCGCCAAGACACATGGGAAGCTCACCGCTATATGCATGCGCTGGCCGCGAGGCAGACAAGGAGCAGCACGACCGGCGAGTGGCGCCGATTTCGGCCGAAGGTGCCGGTATGATCGAATACTTGCGGTGTCCAGCCATAAGCGAACGCGTCCTCTGAGGTCCGGTGCCGAGGACCCGGCGAATTGATCGACAGTCTTGGTTAGTCGCCCGCCGGATCGAGGGCTGAAAATCCTCGCCCGGCGGGCGATGCGGCTCACGGGCGAAGAAGCAGCTTCGCCTCGCCGGTTTCGGGATCGTAGGGATAGGAAACGTGCTGGTGGATCAGCTTCCAGCCGTCCGCTTACGCTGGAAGATGCGCGTGCCGCGCGACCAGCTCTCGAACTCATCCTGTCCCGGCGGCGATGTCACCTTAACTTGACATCGGATGCCTTCAGCCTTGGGGATTGATCTCAGGCCATGGCTCCGGCCGCAGCTTTCCACTCTGCGATCGCCTGGATGCGGTGAACGCGGTTTTGGAATGCGGAGCGTTGTGAGCGGGGCGAGACGAAGAGGTTACGGACAGCGGAGAAGACGGAGACGAAGCGCTGAAGGCCTCCCGTCGATCGGAAGGCTTGCATCATCCGCTCCCGCTTTCGCAGCGGCAGATGAGAATTCTCGGCCCGGTTGTTCAAACCTTCGTGGGATCGGTGTTCGACGTGCGGCATGACTTGCCGCCGGGCTGCTCCATAAGAGCGCAACTTGTCAGTGATCATCCGCTTCGGTGCGATACCCTGCTTCTTCAGGAGACGGGTCAACAATCGCCTGGCAGCCTTGGTGTTGCGGCGGTTCTGACGATTTCGTCGAGCACATACCCGTCCTGATCGACGGCCCGCCATAGCCAATGTTTCCTGCCGGCGATGGTGATGACGACCTCGTCCAAGTGCCACACATCGTTGCCGCTGGGCTTCTTGCGGCGAAAGCGACGCGCATAATCTGGGCCGAACTTCTTTACCCAGCGGCGGATTGGTTCATAGGAGACGGCAATGCCGTGCTCCAGCAGCAATTCTTCGACAAGGCGCAGGCTCAGCGGAAACCGAAAGTAGAGCCAGACCGCGTGGGCGATGATCTGGGGTGGGAAGCGATGGCGCTTGTAGCTGACTGGTGAGGTGTTCATGCACGTGCGTCTATCGCGGTCGCTCCTCACAAGACGTTACCGTGACATCGCCGTCGCGTCGGCTACGGTTTCGGTCTTCATCAGGGTCTCTCCTCTTGGGGTAGCGCAAACTCTCGGGACAAATCCGATGTTGGGTACGGCCAACTCGAGCCGAGCGCCCCATAATTGGCGATACTCCAGACACGGCACCGGCGGGCGGAGGACATCAGCCGAAGGTTTTTCAGACAATCGGTTGCCATCACCTGTCCGACGACCAGGGGAAATTGAGAAACTGCCCACGCGTGTCGAGACAGATGCTTCCGTAGAATTTCATGTATTGGTCGCGTTTCTGAGGGTCGTTGAAGATAGCGGCCGGGTCATTGACCTCCTCCTCGTATCGCCTGAGATTTGAGGAATCGAGGGCTCTAGGCAAGATGTCCATCGCTTGTGGCACCTGCTTGCCCTCGAGCCAATCAGCCGCAAAGTGTCCAAGCGCGTAGCCGAAGACTGGAGAAGCCAAGCTGACAGTCGCCTTATAGGGACTGTCGGCGTTGTTCAATTCGGCGATCGCGTCCGGCTCGCCATCAATTCCACCAAGGAATTGGGTTGGCGAGGCAGCCCCCTCCTCTCGCAGCGCCTTGAGCGCACCTATGACGACCGTGTCGGCCCCGAGCACTACATCGATCTTCGGGTGCGCCATCAAGATCAACTTCATCATCTTATAGCCGCCTCCGACGTTGACGGGACTCGGGGAGATGTCGGCGACGATCGTGACGCCAGGAAGCTTGCCTAGAACGTCACGCATCGCGGTAAATCGCGGCGACAGGAACTCGAGGCTGTCGTGGGTGAGAAGGACCACGTTCGCCGTGCCATCAAGGTTCTTGACGATGTAGTCGGATGCCGCTTGAGCGAGTACTTGCCCGGTAAGATATTGCGGCGCGTTGAGGATCGTGACCGCAGGCGGAGGCACCACAGTGCCGACATAAGTCCCCGACTGAATGGCCGATATGAGCGACGGAGCCAGGCGGGCGGCATCTATCGGGGCGGCTACCAGTGCGCCCACCTTCCTCGACACCGCGGCGTCCACGCCATCGACCATTTTTTGCGCATCGTTGTCGGCCAACTCGAAGGAGAAGGCCAAGCCCCTCCTCTTCGCCGCCGCCTCAAGTCCAAAACGTACACCTTGCATGAACTGGCGGTCGTTGTCCTGGAAGAATACGAGGGATTTGCGAAGGTCTAGTGGAGCCGAGCATGCCGGGGCGGAAAAGTCGAATGCGGGCAGTTCGATCGGCTTGGTGATGCCTAGTTCATTGTCCTCTTGAGCGCTCGCCAAACCGCCCATCGGCAACGAAAAGACCGAACAAGCGAAGAGAATCCCAATCTTACCCATTTCAGACCTCCCCCATTGATTAGTTCACACAGCGATCGGAAATCTGAGCCGGGCTAGCGTTCCTGGCGATTTCGAGATGTACTCGATCGTCGCCCGCATGTTCGTTGCCATCGCGTTTGCAATCCGCGTCCCGACACCTGTCCCCTTGGGCTGCGCGAGCTCATCTCGGCCGACGCCATCATCCTCGACGCTCAGGAGACCTGTATCCTCGCCGTCGCGCCTCAATACGATCCGTACTTCGCCTGTGCCTTCCGGATAGGCGTACTTGAATGCGTTGAGCGCCCATTCCGAAACCACGACGCCAAGATTGATCGCAGAGTCGGTCGGCAGGTGCAGAGACTCCAACTCGTACTTCAGGGTAACGCCACCTTCTGCGGTGGTTTTGAACTGCTCGAGGAGCGCTGCCAAGTATTCGTCGAGGGCGACTTCCTGAACGTTCTTACCATCATACAAACGCTTGTGGGCCTGTGCGATGGCCTGGACCCTACCCCTCGTATCCTCGAGCGCGGACTTTGCCGACGCACTGGAAAGCGATCGCATTTGAATGCTGATCAACGCCGCGACCAGAGCGAGGCTGTTGGCCACACGGTGGTTCACCTCCGCTAAGAGCGTCTCCGCCCGATCGCGTGCAGCCTTCATTTCTTCATTGGCGACGGCGAGCTCTGATGTTCTGCTCGCCACGCGCTGCTCCAGCCGCTCGTTGGACGAGGCCAATTCGCGTCGAGCCGCATTCAAATCGCGCGTATGCGTTGCGATCGCGAACATTGCGAGAAGCGCCGCGCCCAATATGACCGCGCCACCCACGAAAGACACGAGCCGCAACCAAAGTGCATTGTCCTCCTGTTCTTCGACGAGCTGGGCGAGCCTGCCGTCGGCCGCCAGCGTCACGCCCGTCAGCAGCATATTGACCTCGTCCATCAGGAGCTTTCCGCGGTTGGTGCGAACGCGCTCTAGAGCGTCGGCATCGCGACCCTCCCGCTTGAGCCGGATGAGTTCATCCATCCCGGCGACCTTCTCACCGATGGCACGGCTCAGCTCGCCCACGGCCCCGGCGAGGTCGGGATACGGGGTCAATGAACTCGGAAGTTCGGCGGCCGCGGCGACCGCCCGATTTTTGGCCAGATCGTAGGGGGAAAGGTACACTTCATTTCCGGCGTAGAGATACCCTCGTTCACTGGACTCGGCAGTCTGCAGCGCGGCTCGCAGGTCCACAGCGAGAGACTTGACGTCGCGGACTTCGAACACCTCGTTGGAATAGTGGCGAGCACGTTCGCCAAGCCATATTGTCGCGCCGATGATGACGGCCAAGGCAATAAACCCCACCGCGAGCAGGACGAGTGTGGAACTGACAAACTGGCGCGAGGAGATGGGCATGCGACTTCATGACAGATGTCGATCAAGTCTGCGAGTCGTGAATCGCCATGGGGCAATTAAATCTCGGCGTATGCGCGCGCGACTGGCAGCCGCGCTCCGATGTCGATCTGTCCGGCCCTCACGCCTGTTTAGTCCTCGCTCTTGAAAGTCACGGGCGTGACTGCCATTGGGGAAAGCTGCAGGTCGTCGGAAGCACTTGCTGTCATTTCTCAGCGAGATTCCAGGGACCGAGTGCAAATCCGCTTAGGCCAAGACGATAGGACCCCAAGTCTCTACTACGCCACAGGGCTGCACGGACCCAAGGCCTCACCAGAGCAATGCGGCATATAACAGTGCGGCAGCGAGCACATCGGCTCTTTCCGCGTCACTTGTGGAGATCGGGCCGATAGTTGTTGCACCTAAAGCTTCGAACGCTCTGTACATTTCCAATGGTATCAGTCCGAGCGCTTCATAAAGCTTATCGCCTTCACTTCCATCATGATGTAACTCGCTGGTGTCACGTCAAAACCGGCCCAGATACACGGCGCCTCATCGCGTGTAGCAAATTTCAGCGAAGCCCTAAGAAGCCCACGATTACAACCACGATCACGATGGCGCCAACAATCCAAATAATCCTGTTCATTGCTTTCCTCCATTTTAAGGTTCAAGTCGGCGGCGCCGATTACTCAGCACCGCCATGGCTCAGCATTTGCGAATGCTCAGTCGATGATTTTACCACCTTGCGCGTCTTGGGCTGAACGGTTACACGCCTCTTGTTGACGACGGAAAAGCCGTAGTCGTCGTGGTCCTTGACCGTCTTGATGACGACCGTTTCCGGGAGAGCGTCGCCGACGACTAACTTCTCCTTAACCACGGCATCGCCGTCCCTTGGCTGCTCGGTCACCCAGGTCGTCTCCGGATCAGGTACCACGACCACATCCTGAGCAAGTGCTGGGAAGGCGAACGACAAAGCGACGATTGAACCGACTAAGAAGTTTTTCATAAGTTCTCTCCTGGAGAGGGGTGTCGGTGAGGCCCAATCGCGTGGTGCGACGGCAAACGGTGTAAGGGCCGGTTTGTTCCGGCGATCGTAAAAAATCCGGACAGTTCACGTTACTGAGCAATGTATCTCGCACGTTGCGCGACATAAAGTATATGCACGCGGTCAACTCACGAAAGTTCTTCGGAACCGGTATGCTTCAGGAACAATTGGCGAGTTCGCGGATTCGGGTCTCAAGTTAACTCGGAGCAACACGATGCCGAAATCCACGCCCCAAGGCCAACTTCGTCCAATTGCTTTTGCAGTAAGCTCGCTGATCATCATCGCGAGTTCGCTATTAATAGCGACCGCGAGCTTCGGGAGCCCGACGGTGTCCGGATACGGCGTCCAGCATGGAGGGATTTCGCCGACAAAAATGGCCGCTGGCTAGTGATTACGCAAACAGAACAAAAGGGTGTGCGGAAGTGGATCGCACAGGTCAAGAGCCGGTCGCTTGAGTTAGGTACGGTGATCCTGTTTTCGCCCGAGGACAGCACTGAGAGAGAGTCGGTGCCATCAACAGATGATCAGCTCTGCATTCATGTCAGCGGTGAAAAATTTCCAGCCGCAATCGTGAATGCGAGTGCCACGATTCTGGCAATCAATATGATGAAAGGTCCGAGGCTCGTTCTCGAACCGGTTCCAGCGGGCCACCCCGCTCATGGTGAACGATCGGCCCCTGGTGTTCCGACATCGGTTTGGAAAGTAACGAGTGTCGGTTTGTAATTGCGTGAGACAGGGACGGAGGAGTCGAAATGCAAAGCAAATCTTGCTCTGATCTGGCTGCTACTATCGACGCTGTTCTTCGTCTCCTTGTCGACATCACTCGACTGCGATAGTCCCAAGCGGGGTGTTTGGCTTTTGGCTTTCGCTGCCGCCTGGCCGTTGCTCGTCGTCTATATGGCGGTAGCTTGGATATTCATTTTGGTCTGCATGCGCGCTCGTAGGCATGGTGGGAAATAGCCATCCACAGCCAACGAGCGGCACCGTGACGCTTGCGCGGGGGCAATCCTTATCGCAGCGGGAACCGGCGTTGGAGTTGGCAACGCGATTGAAGTTCAATCCTCTATGCTCGAAGCTGGAAGTACAATCGGCGGCGTCGAGTTGGATAATATAAACGACATAACAATCGGCGGCGCAACGAGCGATCTGGCGGGTGTCAGAACTATTGTTTCTGGCGATATAGACCTCGTAAACGCGGGTGCTATTGTCCTCGCGGATACCAATGGTGCGGCAGGCATAGACTCGGTCGGCGCAGTTTCCCTGGCCGCTAACGGTGCATCCGCTGACATTCGCAGTGCCAGTCCATTCGAGCCATCTTAGCTCGGAGCGGCAACGTCACCCTTTCTGCCGAGCGTGACATAATGTTTGGAACCGCTAGTGCAGATTATGATAACGACGTCCGTTCTGCAGGAAGCATCACGATCAACGCAGGGCGCGATTTTACCATCGACGGGTTTTCAGACGTGGCGGCCAATGACTTTGGTACCGGCAGCAAGGGTGGCGGAGGCGATATCGTTATCCAAAGTGCCAACAACAGCAGACAGCGTCACGCTGCGGGCGGATGGTGATATTTCTCAATTTCTCGGATCTACGATCACAACTTCAGTCTTCAACGGTTTCGTCGATCAAGACGGCGCGACCGATGCAAGCGGTGGGGTGGCAACGCTCAGCGGCGTCACGAGTGGCGTTGCGAATCTGACGGGCAACGCTAATGACGACAGTTTGACTGGAAACGGAAACATAAACACGCTCAACGGCGGCGCTGGTTCGGACATCCTGACCGCACCTGCGGGAAACGATTTCCTTATCGGAGGCGTGGGCGCCGATACATTGGACGGCGGGGCGAGTTACGCCAATGCAACGGCCGGTGTTATCGCAAGTCTATTCAGTTCTGCCGCCAATACGGGCGATGCCGCAGGCGACACGTTTGCGTCAATTGAAGGCCTGATCGGCTCCGCATTTGACGACCGCCTCTGCACAATCAGGCGGGAGACAAACACAAGAACAAAGATAGAACAACGATTTGGTCACAGCAAAGAGAACGTCTTGGTGGAGGTGTCATGCCGGCTTGTTGCGAGGCACCTCAGCGGTGCAGGATTATTGCCGAACGGCGCGAGCGATTTGACATGGCTCAAACGAAAAAGCCTGCCGCGGGAGGAGGTGCGGCAGGCTTCATGAAGTGGAACAGCCATCAGGGAGGAGTATCACTTCTCCGACGAGCGGCCCCTTTGGGAGGAGGAGTGAGCCGCTCGAAATTTGAATTCAATCAGAGGGCCGAGCCCGGGCGATGCGATGGATATCGGCGCGGTCGATGCCGAGATCCCGGAGTTCGCGGCTGGACATGCGGCCAAGTTCGCTCACGGTCTGGCGAAACTTGACCCAGTTGGCGAAGGTGCGTGCAACGTTCATGATAGTCCCCTTTCGAGAGGATGTGACGCTAGCAACCGCTTGTTCAGTCCCGGCGTCGTTTCGATGACATTGATATAGGTGGGACAAGCCCCCCGAAAAATGGACAAGACAACACCTCAGGCATGCGACAATTGCATACCATGGCAATCTGCCGAATGTGGTCTGCTCAGGCCTTGAACCGGTCGAATGCCGTCAGCCTGCGGATGGGAGGATCGGCATCCGGCCAGCGATAGATCTCGGAACGGAGATAGTGTAGCTCATCGTCCAGCACCTCTTCAACCAGTTCGACCCACCAGCATTTTGGCCGGCCGTCGCTTCCATCAGACCATCGGTAACCGCGCGCCTTGAGGAGGTCCTTCATGTCGAAGGCACTATTTTCGGCGAAGATCCGAACGCGTGATCGCTGGCTGGCCTGGTAGAGTTCGGTAAATGCTGTCTCGGCAATGCCTTCGGCCTGACGCGCCAGTACCTCCAGCAGTGCAAAACAATCATCGACGGCGCGATGACCATCGTGGAAATAGCCCACCTGTCCGATGAGATATCCGAGTTTTGTGCCTTCGTAACCGCGGGACGACCATTGGATTTCAGCGTTCGATCATGCCCAGATCTTGTCGGCGAAGATCGGTGAGAAGGCTTCGCAGAACGGGCGGTCGAAACCAGCATTATGGGCGATGATAAGATCGGCTGGATCGATGAGGTCTCGTAGCGCGGCGGTGTCGATCGCATGTCCGGCGACCATGTCATCGGTGATACCGGTCAGTTTAATGACGTCAGCCGGTATGGGGACGGTCGGCTGCTGAAGGCCACCATAAAGACCGCTGACGTCGCCGATGTTGCCAGCAGCATCGAAGGTGAAGGCGATTGCGCCGATCTCGATGATTTCGTCCTTGCGATGGTCAAGTCCTGTTGTCTCGGTGTCGAGTATGACGCCGCTCAGCGGAAGCTCGGGACGAACGACCTCGGTGACGGATCTCGGCTCGAGCCTTCTCGGGATGCGGTATCGGCCCGTCTCAGCTAGATGTTGAACCATATCGGCCTCGGTCAGCACGGATGCATGTCGGGCTGAAGCCGTGCCGTGACGGCGCTTTGGCGGCTGCTGGCCGTCTTCATCCAAAAACATATCGAACTGTAGTGCCATTCCGCAATACCCTGACGTCACCGGTCTCGTCGTACACCGGACTATTCAAACATCCTCATATCCAGATGTCCATGTGCACAGCCGGCAAGTGGAATGATGAAGAGGCCGATCGTGATCCAACCCGATATAAATGAAGCAGCCTGGCATGCATCCTTTAGCCACCGGGCGCGTTGAGTCGGTCGGATAACTTTGGGGCCGAGATTCAGGCAAGGGAGGATTGGTGATGACCGGCGACATACGCGATGCGCGCTTCTACCTCGTGAACGAAAGCACTCCTGCTGCGGATGCTGAACCACTCGAATTCGAGGATGCCTTTGCCAAAGCGCAGGCATTAGCAGACGCTGGCTCGACTGTCCGTGTCCTCTATACCGAGGAAGCCTCGCAAATCGAGATCACGAGATTTGTGAGCCATGGCATTCCGACTGAGCTCGTCTCTGGAGCTTAAATCCTGTACCGATAGGGGGTGCCCTTCGGCCTTCGCCATGGGCAGAAGAGCAGCTTTAGGCGGCCCGCTGACTTATCTGGTAAAGGGTGTTTTCACGTAGCGGCGATGTCACGACGATGGTGTTTTGCCTCGTTGGACCCCGGGATAGAGAACGATCACCAGGACCGATTCCGCAATCATGATAGCGATTGGAATTCCCACCAGAGGCCGATGCGCGACCTTGGAGACGCGCAAGCCCGCGCCATAGGCGACATGCCGGTCCTGCCTCTGACCAAAGAGGAGACCGATGTTTGGATGCGCGCGCCGTAGGACGAGGCCAGGCGCTTGCCCGTCCGCTGCCAGACGATGCGCTGATCGTGGCATCCCGGGAGCCTTAGGGCTCGACGACCGGAACGAAGGCGGAGAACCGGTCGCCCAGCCGAGCCTGTTCTGAGCCTGGACCAGTCTAAAGCAGCTCGATCCACACCGGCGCATGATCACTTGTGCGATCCCAGCCTCTCACCGCCTTGTCGACCTTGGCCTGCTTGAGATTGTCGGCAAGTGTGGGGCTTAAGAGAAAATGATCGATGCGAAGTCCCGCGTCGCGGGCAAAGGCGTTGCGAAAATACTTCCAGAATGTGTAGATCCGCTCATTTGGATGAAGGTGCCGCACCGCATCCGTCCTGCCCTGCTCAACGATCGCGGCGTAGGCCACTTTCACCTCCGGTCGGAACAGCGCGTCGTCGCGCCACCGGTCAGGTTTGTAGACGTCGAGGTCGGTCGGCATGACGTTGAAGTCGCCGACGAGCGCGACGGGAATCTCCAGTTCGAGCAGTTCCGCCGCATAGGCATGAAGACGCTGGAACCAGCAAAGCTTGTAGTCGAACTTCGGCCCGGGCGCGGGATTGCCGTTTGGCAGATAGAGGCACCCGATGATCACGCCGTCAATCGCCGCCTCGATGTAGCGGCTGTGCGTGTCATCCGGATCGCCGGACAGGCCACGCCGCGTTTCGCGGGGATCCTGATCGCGAGCGAGAATGGCCACGCCGTTCCAGGATTTCTGACCATGCCAGATCGCGCCGTAGCGGGCGCGCTCGAGTTCCCGGCGCGGAAACTTGTTGTCCGGCGCTTTCAGTTCCTGCAGGCACACGACATCTGGCTCCGCCTCGGCGAGCCAACGCAACAGTACGTCGAGGCGGCCATTGATGCCGTTGACATTGTAGGTGGCGAGTTTCACCGGTCAGCGCTTGCGATCGCCTTGATCACCTTGGCCGGGCTTGGCGTCGTTCTTCGCATCGTGACGCGCATCGGCCGACAGAGATCGGGAGACATCGACGCTTTCCTTGAACTTGCCGTCTTCATCGCGGCGGACAAAGCGTTTATCGGTACCCGTATCGATCAGTTCACGCTTGCTCATGGCAGGACTCCCTTGGGGTTGTTCCACCTGGAAACGCGCGTGACGTCCAAAAGATGCATGCGAATCAAGCCGCTAATCGGTGACTCGCAATGCGAGCGGCTGCCACCAGCTAAGTCATTGAAAAATGATTCGTTTTGACTCGGAACGATTCGCTGTCGATTCGCTTGAATCGCCTGAGTTGCGTCAGGAGTCGCGTTATCATGGTTAGCCCCAGAGCGAATTGGAAAGGCTTCATCAAGTTCGGAGAGGTCTCCTGTCCGGTGGCGCTCTATACGGCCGCTTCCTCGTCGGAGCGGATCGCCTTCAACACGCTCAACCGCAAAACCGGCAACCGGGTCAAACGCGAGTTTATCGACAGCGAAACCGGCAAACCCGTTGAGCGCGACGACCAGGTCAAAGGCTACGAGGTCGACAACGGCCAATACATCGTCCTGGAACCAGATGAAGTCGCCGCTGCCGTCCCCGAGAGTGACAAGACCCTGAACATCGAAGCCTATATCCCCTGCTCGCAGATCGACACGACTTATTTCGACAAGCCCTACTACTTGGCGCCGGACAAGATGGGGTCGGATGCCTTTGTGCTTCTCCGCGACGGCATGAAAAACGAAAAGGTCGCAGCCATCGCTCGGACCGTTCTTTTCCGCCGCATGCGCACCCCTCTCATTCGCCCGCATGGCAAAGGCCTGATCGCCAACACTCTCAACTTCGATTACGAGGTCCGCTCGTCGGCAAAAGCGTTCGAGGACATGCCCGACCTCAAGATCGAGGGCGAGATGCTCGAACTTGCCGAACACATCATCGGCACCAAGAAGGGCAGCTTTGATGCGAGCACGTTTGACGACCGCTATGAGGCAGCGGTTGCCGAACTGGTGAAAGCCAAGATCGAGGGCCGTTCGCTGCCGAAGAAGAAGGCACCTGTGGCCTCGAAGCCCAGCGATCTTCTGCAGGCGCTGCGCGAAAGCGCCGGCCTGGGTTCAAAGGAGACTGCACCAAAGCGCACCGCGGCAAATGCCAACAAGGGCGCGGCTCGTCAGAAAGCTGCAAAGCCCATGGCAAAGTCAAAAGCCGACGCGGCGCCCGTGCACCGGGCCGGCTGACCGGAGGAGTTCACCATGGCAATCCGCCCCTATTGGAAAGGCTATCTCAAGCTCTCGCTGGTCACCTGCTCGGTGCAGATGATGCCGGCGACCTCCGAGAGCGAGAAGGTCCGTTTCCATACCCTCAATCGCCAGACTCAAAACCGTGTCGTCAGCCACTACGTGGATTCAGTCACCGGCAAGGAGGTCAAGGAAGAGGACGAAGTCAAAGGTTATCAGCGCGGTGAGGACGAATACATCATCCTGGAGGATGAAGATCTCGAGAATGTCGCACTCGACAGCACCAAGACGATCGATATCTCGACCTTCACGCGGCGTGACAGCATCGAATGGATCTGGCTCGACACACCCTACTATCTCTCCCCCAATGATCCGGTCGGCCAGGAGGCCTTCTCGGTTATTCGTGATGCGATGGCATCACAGGACATGGTCGGCATCTCCCGGCTGGTCATCACCCGTCGCGAGCGCGCCGTCATGCTCGAGCCACGCGGCAAGGGTATCGTTCTCTGGACTTTACGCTATGGTGATGAGGTCCGGGATGAAGAGAGCTATTTCGAGGGCATTGGCGATGAGAAGGCGGATTCCGACATGATGCCGCTCATCCAGCAGCTGATCAAAAAGCAGACCGAGGACTGGACGCCCAAAATGGTCATTGACCCGGTGCAGGATCGGCTGCTCGACATCATCAATACGAAAAAGAAGGCACTCAAGAAGCCGTCGAAGAGCACGACCAAGGCTCCCGCCTCGTCACCCACGCCCAACAACGTCGTCAACATCATGGATGCCTTGCGCAAATCGGTCGCGGCGGAAAGCCGGTCCGGTTAATGAGCAGACGTGCCAAACCGCTGCTCAGGGATGACCATGTCGCCAAGGCTCAGCCACGCCGGCGCCGCGATCCGGCCCAACCGAACCTTCCGTTCGATCCCATGCCGGATCGTATTGAGCCATGCCTGGCGCTGTTGAAGACCACAGCGCCGGCGGGACCAGACTGGGCCTATGAGGTCAAGTGGGACGGCTATCGGCTCGCGATCCATATTGAGCCGAAGGGTGTTCGTATCATCACGCGCGGCGGCCATGATTGGACACATCGCTTTCCGGTGATTGCAGCCGCGGTCCAGAACCTGGGCGTCGGGACTGCCATTCTCGACGGCGAGGCGGTGGTGCTCGACGAGCAAGGTCGATCGGATTTCGGGGCTCTGCAGCGATCACTGGGCGGACGCGGCGGCAAGCGGGCCTCGACGGAATCCATCCTCTATGCCTTCGACTTACTCTATTTCGACGGCCATGATCTGACGGGGACCGAGCTGTCGGTGCGAAGGCACCTTCTTGAGGATCTGATGGATGGCGCCGACGGCGCGATCCAACTGTCCGAGGAGGTCAGCGGTGATGGTGCCACGCTCCTGGAAAATGCTTGCGCCATCGGGCTGGAAGGTATCATCGCCAAGCATCGCGACAGCACCTATCGGCCCGGCCGCACCGGCGACTGGTTGAAGATCAAATGTGTGCAGAGCGAGAGCTTCATGGTGGTGGGCTATGAGCAATCGGCGTCGGCCCGCGGCGGGATCGGCAGCTTGCTCCTTGCCGGCCGAAACGGGGATGATTGGGTCTATGTCGGTTCGGTCGGAACCGGGTTCAACACGAGGGATGCCGAGTACCTGCGCAAGACGCTCGACACGCTCAAGACAAAACAGCCAGTCGTGCCACTTAAAGGAAAGAACCTTGTGTTTGCCCAGCCGACACTGATTGCCGAGATCGACTTTCGGGGCTGGACCCACGACGGCAGTTTGCGCCATGCATCCTATAAGGGTCTTCGCGAGGTTCAGGATAATGCTGCGGTTTTCGACATGAGCGAGCGGCTGGCCAGCTGAAATGAACAGGGCGCTCGACCCCTACGGGGAGCGCCCTGTCCGACCCGGACGACGGCGCGCGGCAGACAAGCTGCTCGGCAAGGCGGTCATCAAACGGGTAGTGGGCGATAGATGATGTCCGGCGGCTCGTTTTTCAAGGTCCATCGACGCGCTCAAGTTCAAAGAAGTAGATGCGATTGTCGCCCTTGATCGTCATCGCCCCCATGATCCTTTTCTCATCGATCCGACGGAAATAATCCACGATGGGCTGGTCGTCGTAGACCATTGCCGCACTCTCAACGCCGGCGAACACGATGTTTTTCAGCGAGGCGACTGGCCCCCTCGCCCGCAGTCCGCGCTGGAGATAGGAAAACAGACCTTTCGCGATGCGCATCCTGCCAACTTTGTGGAAGCGCAGGGCGAGGCGCAGCGGGATTCTTGACGGATCGATGGCAACCAACCGCCGTTCACCGAAGCGAAACAGCAATGCGTCGGCGCGCATATCAGGCGTGAACCGCTTGCCGAACCAGCCGAGATTTTCCAGGACGCCATCGAAAGGGTGGCCCGCCGGGATGCCACGCCCCTTCCAAAGCCCGACCATCTCGCGTGGCTCGACCGGCGGCAGGCGTCGAAACTTCTCAAGTTCTGTCTGCTGTTCTCTCACCGGACGAACCTTCTTCCCGGCGCTCTCTGGCCCGTCGGCGAGATTTGGCATTGCTCCGCACCGTCCGCAACTCATCCAGATCAGGTAGCCACCAGCCTCGCTTGAGCTCATCGTCTCGGGGTGGTGTGCGTGCGGGCCAAGTCCTGACCAGCTCCTCCAGCGATCCGGACCGCCATGATGCCCAGACATATTCTTCACCATCGTCAGCGGGAAAGTAGAACTCGCTGACCGTCGCGGGATCCGCCAGCTCGCCATCCGTACCGGTGAAGACGACGACGCCGACATGCGTGCCGATCGCGCGCTCGAAGGGCGGGCCATCATCGGCGGGCACGAGATAGCGTTTCCGCCGACGCTCCCTTATCCTTGCCTTGGCCGCCTCTTCCGCCTCGGTCCCCCTGATGGCCCCGTCGCGCGCTCCGCGCTTCCGGCTCACTGCGCTCGGCGGCCGCCTCGATCGCCGGCCATCGCCGGCGGAGTTCCTCAAACGAACGGTACGGCACAGTCCACAGCCGTCGATCCGAGTCCCAGCGCGCATATGGGATCTCTCGAATTTCGTTCACTACTGTGCGCGAGTATGGCGTCCGGATCTGGATGACCGCCGGCATTGCTTCGAGATAGCGGCTTTCGATCGGATCGAACGCGAAAGCGTCCCTGCCCTTTTCGTCAGCAAACGCGTCGGCTTCCGCTTCCATCTCGGCCAGCCAGCGG
>Ga0164290_1002195_pt1 | contig 15845 bp, 11 predicted proteins | sample Micstemetagenome_FD_108782 | JGI IMG/M metagenome (GOLD analysis project Ga0164290, IMG submission 108782) | Contaminated culture microbial community from soil near Moab, Utah, USA - Microcoleus steenstrupii SON62 (Illumina Assembly) | ecosystem: Environmental > Terrestrial > Soil > Soil crust... | reverse complement strand
GTCGACGTGCGCGTAGTGACGGTTCTTCGTCTCGTACTCCACGTGCGCCGTGTTGATCGTGATGCCGCGCGCCTTCTCCTCGGGTGCCTTGTCGATCTGGTCGTACGCCATGAACGTGGCGCCGCCCGTCTCCGCCAGGATCTTCGTGATCGCCGCCGTCAGCGACGTCTTCCCGTGATCCACGTGACCGATCGTCCCGATGTTGCAGTGCGGCTTGTTCCGCTCAAACTTCGCTTTCGCCATTTTTCTTCTCCGTTCTCCCTGAGGGCCGCGTCAGGCCATCTTGGCGCGGACTTCATCCGCGACCGCCTGCGGGACTTGCTCGTAGTGATCGAAATGCATGGTGTAGGTGGCGCGGCCCTGGCTCATCGAGCGCAGGTTGTTGACGTAGCCGAACATGTTGGCCAGCGGCACCATCGCCTGCACGACGCGCGCGTTCCCGCGGCTGTCCATGCTGTTGATCTGGCCGCGGCGGCTGTTCAGGTCGCCGATGACATCACCCATGTAGTCCTCGGGCGTCACCACCTCGACGCGCATCACCGGCTCGAGCAGCTTCGGACCGGCCTTGGTGATCGCCTCGCGGAAATTGGCACGCGTGGCGATTTCGAAGGCGAGCGCCGAAGAGTCGACGTCGTGATAGGCGCCATCGACCAGCGTGGCCTTGAAGTCGATGACCGGGAAGCCGGCAAGCGGGCCTGCGGTGCGGGCCGAGTCGAGCCCCTTGACCACGCCCGGCACGTATTCCTTCGGCACCGAACCGCCGACGACGTCGTTCTCAAACTCGTAGCCCGAACCGGCCGCCATCGGCTCGTACTTGATCTTGACGCGGGCGTACTGGCCCGAGCCGCCGGACTGCTTCTTGTGCGTGTAGTCGTGCTCGAGCACGCGGCTGATGGTCTCGCGGTAGGCCACCTGCGGCGCGCCGACATTGGCCTCGACCTTGAACTCGCGCTTCATGCGGTCGACGATGATCTCGAGGTGGAGCTCGCCCATTCCCTTGATGATTGTCTGGCCGGATTCGGCATCGCTGGTCACGCGGAAGGACGGATCCTCTGTGGCCAGGCGCGCCAGCGCCATGCCCATCTTCTCCTGGTCGCCCTTGGTCTTCGGCTCGACCGCGACTTCGATGACGGGATCCGGGAACTCCATGCGCTCGAGAACGATCGGCTTGTCCTCGTCGCACAGCGTATCGCCCGTGGTCGTCAGCTTCAGGCCGGCCAGCGCGACGATGTCGCCCGCGCGGGCTTCCTTGATGTCCTCACGATGGTTTGCGTGCATCAGCAGCATGCGGCCGATGCGCTCGGTCTTGTCCTTGACCGAGTTGAGCACGCCCGTCGCCGTCGAGAGCACGCCCGAATAGATACGCACGAAGGTCAGCGAGCCGACGAACGGATCGGTCATGATCTTGAACGCGAGGCCGGAGAACGGCTCGGTATCCTCGCACTTGCGCTCGAGTTCCTTCTTGCCGTCAACCGAGGTGCCCTTGACCGCGGCGACGTCGGCCGGCGACGGCAGATAGTCAACCACGGCATCGAGCAGCGGCTGCACGCCCTTGTTCTTGAAGGACGAGCCCAGGATGACCGGGAAAAACTTGCTGGTGACAGTACCCTTGCGGATGCAGGCCTTGAGGGTCGCCTCGTCGGGCTCCTGGCCACCGAGATAGGCCTCGAGCACCGCATCGTCCATCTCGACGACCGCCTCGAGCAACTTGGCGCGATACTCGGCCGCCTTCTCTTTCATGTCGTCCGGGATATCGCCGACGACATACTCGGCGCCCAGCGTCTCGTCTTTCCAGGTGATGGACTTCATGCGGACGAGATCGACGATGCCGATGAAATTGCTCTCGGCACCGATCGGCAGCTGAAGAACCACCGGCTTGGCGCCCAGGCGGTCGACGATCGTATCGACCGACATGTAGAAGTCAGCGCCGATACGGTCCATCTTGTTGATGTAGCAGACGCGCGGCACGTTGTACTTGTCGGCCTGACGCCACACCGTCTCCGATTGCGGCTCCACGCCGTTGACGCCGTCGAACGCCGCCACCGCGCCGTCGAGCACGCGCAAGGAACGCTCGACTTCGATGGTGAAGTCGACGTGGCCAGGCGTGTCGATGATGTTGATGCGATGATCCCGCCAGAAGGCGGTCGTGGCGGCCGAGGTGATGGTGATCCCGCGCTCCTGCTCCTGCTCCATCCAGTCCATCGTCGCGGTGCCTTCATGCACTTCGCCGATCTTGTAGGACTTGCCGGTGTAGAAAAGGATGCGCTCGGTCGTCGTCGTCTTGCCGGCATCGATGTGAGCCATGATGCCGATGTTGCGGTAGCGATCGAGGGGCGTCGTGCGAGCCATGTCGAGAATTCCGTTCGAGCGTTACCAGCGATAGTGCGAAAAGGCGCGGTTCGCTTCAGCCATGCGATGCGTGTCTTCGCGCTTCTTGACCGCGGAGCCGCGGTTGTTGGCAGCGTCCAGGATCTCGGAAGACAGGCGCTCGGTCATCGTGTGCTCGGTGCGGCCGCGCGCCGAGGCGATGATCCAGCGGATGGCCAATGCCTGGCCGCGATCCTGGCGAACCTCGACCGGCACCTGGTAGGTGGCGCCGCCGACGCGGCGCGAGCGAACCTCGAGCGCCGGACGGACGTTGTCGAGGGCTCCATGGAACACCTTGATCGCGTCCTGGCCCGTCTTCTTGGCGATGAAATCGAGCGCGCCGTATACGATGCCTTCGGCGACCGACTTCTTGCCCGAGTACATCATGCTGTTCATGAAACGGGTGAGAACCAGATCTCCGAACTTCGGATCCGGCAGGACTTCACGGCGTTGGGCGGCGCGGCGGCGTGACATGCGACGCTCTCCTTACTTCGGACGCTTGGCGCCGTACTTCGAACGGCGCTGGCGGCGATCCTTGACACCCTGGGTGTCGAGGCTGCCGCGGATGATGTGATAGCGGACGCCGGGCAGATCCTTGACGCGACCGCCGCGGATCATGACCACCGAGTGCTCCTGCAGATTGTGGCCTTCGCCCGGGATGTAGCTGGTGACTTCGTAGCCGTTGGTCAGGCGCACGCGGGCGACCTTGCGAAGCGCCGAGTTCGGCTTCTTCGGTGTGGTCGTATAGACGCGGGTGCACACACCACGCTTCTGCGGGCTGCCTCGCAACGCCGGGACCTTGTTGCGGTCCGTCTTGTCGGTGCGTCCGTGGCGGATCAGCTGGTTGACCGTCGGCATTCCGGGTCGTTCCTTCTCTTCGTCCTGCGTGCCTCGGCGCATCTCCCGCGACGCGGAAAACGCGGCCAAACAAAACGCCCGCACGGGCAATCGCCCCTGTCGCGAGAGACAGGACGTCCCGCGGGCACTCAAACAACGCGCCGATACGTTCGGCGCCAACGCTGTCAATTTCACCTCAGGGCCGCGTCTCGGAACAAACGTCCGACTACCGGCCCCCGAAAGGTGCGCGGAATATATGGACCGGGGGTAGGGCCGTCAAGAAAAACTGCGGCGCCGCAAGGTGTTACGGCCCGGCTTGGGGGCTTCTGTTTTATCGTTAATAATCAGCGGGTTACCCCAGACAGACAAACGGCCGCTCCCCGAAGGGAGCGGCCGTCGCCTACAGCGAACCCGTAGGGCTGCTATGCGTCCTAGGCCTTGGCCCGGCGGCGGCCACCGGCAATCGCCCGCGGCTTCTCGCTGGCCTCGGCTTCCTCGGCCGGCGCTTCGCCGTCGGTGTCCTTCTTGGCCGCCAGGAACTCGCGGTCGCGCTCGGCGGCGATCTGGCGCAGACGCGCCATGACGCTGCCGGTACCGGCCGGGATCAGCCGGCCGACGATCACGTTCTCCTTGAGACCCTGCAGGTTGTCGACCTTGCCGACCACGGCCGCCTCGGTGAGGACGCGCGTCGTCTCCTGGAACGAGGCCGCCGAGATGAACGAGCGGGTCTGCAGGCTCGCCTTGGTGATGCCCTGCAGCACCGCCTTGGCTGTCGCCGGACGATAGTTCTCGGCCGCCGCCTTGTGGTTGGCGGTGTCGAACTCGTCGCGGTCAACCTGTTCGCCGGCGAGGAACGTCGTCTCGCCCGGATCGTCGATCTCCACCTTCTGCAGCATCTGGCGGACGATCACCTCGATGTGCTTGTCGTTGATCTTCACGCCCTGCAGCCGATAGACCTCCTGGATCTCGTTGCAGAGATAGGTGGCGAGCGCCTCGACACCGAGCACGCGCAGGATGTCGTGCGGCACCGGATTGCCGTCCATCAGCAGATCGCCGCGCTGCACGAAGTCACCTTCCTGCACGCTGATGTGCTTGCCCTTCGGGATCAGGTACTCAACCGGCGGCTGGCTCTCGTCCACCGGGCGAACGAGGATGCGCCGCTTGGTCTTGTAGTCCTTGCCAAACTCGACGCGCCCGTCGATCTCGCTGATGATCGCGAAATCCTTCGGCTTGCGCGCCTCGAAGAGCTCAGCGACGCGCGGCAGACCGCCGGTGATGTCGCGGGTCTTCGACGATTCGCGCGGGATACGCGCGAGCACGTCGCCGGCCCTGACATCGGCGCCATTCTCGACCGAGAGGATCGCGTCGACCGACATGAAGTAGCGAGCCTCGAGCCCGTTGGCGAGCTTGAGCACGTTGCCCTTCTTGTCGCGTAGCGTCACGCGCGGACGCAGCTCGGCGCCCTTGGGCTGCTGGCGCCAGTCGATGACCACCTTGTTCGAGATGCCGGTCGCCTCGTCCATGATCTCGCGCACCGAGACGCCCTCGATGAGGTCGACATAGTTGGCGACGCCCTCGCGCTCCGTGATGATCGGCAGCGTGTAGGGATCCCATTCGGCCAGCTTCTGGCCCTTCTTGACCTCGGCACCCTCGTCAGCGAGCAGCTTGGCGCCGTACGGCACCTTGTGGCGCGCGCGCTCGCGGCCGTTCTCGTCGACCAGGATCACCTCGCAGTTGCGGCCCATGACCACGGGCACGCCGCTCGAGTTGATGACCACGTTGCGGTTATAGATCTTCACCTTGGCGTCGTAGGCCGCCTCGACTGACGACTGTTCGGCACCGCGCTGCACGGCGCCGCCGATGTGGAAGGTGCGCATGGTGAGCTGCGTGCCGGGCTCGCCGATCGACTGGGCGGCGATGATGCCGACCGCCTCGCCGACGTTGACCATCGTGCCGCGGGCGAGATCGCGCCCGTAGCATCTCACGCACACGCCCTCGGTGCTCTCGCAGGTCAGGACCGAGCGGATCTTCACCTGCTCAAGACCGGCCCGCTCGATGATGTCGACTTCCTCTTCGGCCATCAGGCCGCCAGCCTTGACCAGCACGTTGCCGTTGAGCGGATCGACGACGTCAACCGCGGCCGAGCGGCCGAGGATGCGCTCGCCGAGCGTCGCGATCACCTCGCCACCCTCGACCACCGCCTTGGTGGTCAGACCCTTGTCGGTGCCGCAATCCTCCTCGACGATGATGGCGTCCTGCGCCACGTCGACCAGACGGCGGGTGAGGTAGCCCGAGTTGGCGGTCTTGAGCGCCGTGTCGGCCAGGCCCTTGCGGGCGCCGTGCGTCGAGTTGAAGTACTCGAGCACGGTGAGGCCTTCCTTGAAGTTCGAGATGATCGGCGTCTCGATGATCTCACCCGACGGCTTGGCCATCAGACCACGCATGCCGGCGAGCTGCTTGATCTGCGCCGCCGAGCCGCGGGCACCGGAGTGCGCCATCATGTAGACGGAGTTGATCGGCTCGCCCTTCTTCGGGCGGCTGATCTCCTTCATCATTTCCTCGGCGACCTTGTCGGTGCAGTGCGACCAGGCGTCGACCACCTTGTTGTACTTCTCGCCCTGGGTGATCAAGCCGTCCTGGTACTGCTGCTCGTACTCGGTGACGCGCTGCTTGGTCTCGTCGACCAGCCGCTCCTTGGCCTTCGGGATGACCAGGTCATCCTTGCCGAAGGACAGGCCGGCACGGCAGGCGTTGTGGAAACCCATCGCCATCAGGCGATCGGCGAAAATCACCGTCTCTTTCTGGCCGCAATGGCGATACACCACGTCGATGACGTTGGAGATCTCCTTCTTGGTCAGGAGCTGGTTGACCAGCTTGAACGGCACGTTGACGTGCAGCGGCAGGAGCTGCGACAGCATGACGCGGCCCGGCGTGGTCTGCACGACCGGCGTGATCGGCTTGCCATCCTTGTCCAGCGTCTTGATGCGCGCGCGCACCTTGGCGTGCAGGGTCGTGCGACCGTGGAACAGCGCCTGGTCGATCTCGGCCTGGTCGGCGAAGACCATGCCTTCGCCCGGTTCGCCCTCGCGCTCCATCGTCATGTAGTAGAGCCCGAGAACGATATCCTGCGACGGCACGATGATCGGCTTGCCGTTAGCGGGCGAGAGGATGTTGTTGGTCGACATCATCAGCACGCGTGCCTCGAGCTGTGCCTCGAGCGAGAGCGGCACGTGGACCGCCATCTGGTCGCCGTCGAAGTCGGCGTTGAAGGCCGTGCAGACCAGCGGATGCAGCTGGATCGCCTTGCCCTCGATCAGCACCGGCTCGAAGGCCTGGATGCCGAGGCGGTGCAGCGTCGGCGCGCGGTTGAGCAGCACCGGATGCTCGCGGATGACTTCCTCGAGGATGTCCCAGACTTCCGGACGCTCTTTCTCGACCATGCGCTTGGCGGCCTTGATCGTGGTCGCCATGCCGTAGAGCTCGAGCTTCGAGTAGATGAACGGCTTGAACAGCTCGAGCGCCATCTTCTTGGGCAGGCCGCACTGGTGCAGCTTGAGCTCGGGACCGACCACGATGACCGACCGGCCCGAGTAGTCGACGCGCTTACCGAGCAGGTTCTGGCGGAAACGGCCCTGCTTGCCCTTGAGCATGTCCGACAGCGACTTCAGCGGGCGCTTGTTGGCGCCGGTGATGACGCGACCGCGGCGGCCGTTGTCGAACAGGGCATCGACCGCCTCCTGCAGCATGCGCTTCTCGTTGCGCACAATGATGTCGGGGGCGCGCAGCTCGATCAGGCGCTTCAAGCGGTTGTTGCGGTTGATGACGCGGCGGTAGAGGTCGTTGAGATCCGACGTGGCGAACCGGCCGCCGTCCAGCGGGACGAGCGGGCGCAGTTCCGGCGGGATGACCGGGATGACGTCGAGAATCATCCACTCCGGGCGGTTGCCGGACTCGATGAAGGATTCGATCAGCTTCAGGCGCTTGACGTACTTCTTGCGCTTGGCCTCGGACGTCGTCTCCTTGAGGTCTTCACGCAGCTTCTCGCGCTCGTCTTCAAGGTTGATCTCGGACAACATCTTCTTGAGCGCCTCGGCGCCGATCATGGCGCTGAAGCTCTCGTCGCCGTGGTCTTCCTGCGCCTTGATGAACTGCTCTTCACTGAGCAGCTGGCCGACCTTCAACGGGGTCAGGCCCGGCTCGGTGACGACGTAGTTCTCGAAATAGAGGATGCGCTCGAGATCCCGCAGCGTCATGTCGACCAGCAGGCCGATGCGGCTCGGCAGCGACTTGAGGAACCAGATATGCGCCACCGGCGAGGCCAGCTCGATATGGCCCATGCGTTCGCGCCGCACCTTCGAGAGCGTGACTTCGACGCCGCACTTCTCGCAGATGATGCCGCGATACTTCATGCGCTTGTACTTGCCGCACAGGCACTCGTAGTCCTTGATCGGCCCGAAGATGCGCGCGCAGAACAGGCCGTCGCGTTCCGGCTTGAACGTGCGGTAGTTGATCGTCTCCGGCTTCTTGATCTCGCCGAACGACCACGAGCGGATGCGCTCGGGGCTGGCGATCGTGATCTTGATCTGATCGAAGGTCTGCGGGGCCGGCGTCTGGCCGAAGATATTCGCGACTTCCTGGTTCATCACATTCTCCTGCGTAGCGGTTCCAACGAGGGGCGGTCAGGCCGTCCCGTCAGAAGCTCCGCTGGTTCAGCTCCACGTTGAGACCGAGCGACCGAAGCTCCTTCACCAGCACGTTGAAGGATTCGGGAATACCGGCCTCGAAATTGTCGTCACCGCGGACGATAGCCTCGTACACCTTTGTACGACCCGAAACGTCGTCCGACTTGACCGTCAGGATCTCCTGCAGCGTGTAGGCGGAGCCGTAGGCCTCAAGCGCCCACACCTCCATTTCGCCGAAGCGCTGGCCGCCGAACTGGGCCTTGCCGCCCAGCGGCTGCTGGGTGACCAGGCTGTAGGGGCCGATCGAGCGGGCGTGGATCTTGTCGTCCACCAGGTGGTGCAGCTTCAGCATGTAGATGTAGCCGACGGTGACCTGGCGGTCGAAACGTTCGCCCGTGCGACCGTCGGTCAGCCACACCTGACCGGAGGAGTCGAGATTGGCCAGCTTGAGCATCTCGACGATGTCGTCCTCGCGCGCACCGTCGAAGACCGGCGTGGCCATCGGGATGCCTTCGCGCACGCCGTGCGCGATCTCGAGGATGCGCTCGTCGGTGACTTCCTCGCCGCCTTCACGCAGCTCTTCCTTGCCGTAGACCTTGTGCAGCTGCTTGCGGATGTCGGCGACCTTGCCGTTCTTGTGCACCTTGTCGAGCATCGAGCCGATCTCGCGCCCGAGCCTCGACGAGGCCCAGCCGAGATGCGTCTCGAGGATCTGCCCGACGTTCATGCGGCTCGGCACGCCCAGCGGGTTGAGCACCAGGTCGACCGGAGTGCCGTCCTCGAGGTGCGGCATGTCCTCGCACGGCATGATGCGCGAGATGACGCCCTTGTTGCCGTGACGACCGGCCATCTTGTCGCCGGGCTGCAGCTTGCGCTTCACCGCGACGAACACCTTGACCATCTTCATCACGCCCGGCGGCAGCTCGTCGCCTCGCTGCAGCTTCTCCACCTTATTGGCGAAGCGCGCCTCGATGGCGTGGACGCTCTCGTCGTACTGCTTCTTGAGCGCCTCGATGTCGGCCATGGCCTTGTCGTTCTTGACCACGATCTGGCGCCACTGGCCCGGGGTGTACTCGTCGAGCACCTCGTTGGTCAGCTTGACGCCGGCCTTCATGTTCTTCGGCCCGCCGGCAGCGGTCTGGTTGTGCAGGCGCTCGCGCAGACGGCCGGCGAGGCTGCGGTCCAGGATCGCCTTCTCGTCGTCGCGGTCCTTGGCCAGACGCTCGATCTCGGCGCGCTCGATGGCGAGCGCACGCTCGTCCTTCTCGACGCCGCGGCGCGAGAAGACCCGCACCTCGACGATCGTGCCCGAGACGCCCGGCGGCAGACGCAGAGACGTGTCGCGCACGTCCGAGGCCTTCTCGCCGAAGATGGCGCGCAGCAGCTTCTCTTCCGGCGTCATCGGCGATTCGCCCTTCGGCGTCACCTTGCCCACCAGAATGTCGCCCGGCTTCACCTCGGCGCCGATGTAGACGATGCCCGCCTCGTCGAGGTTCTTGAGCGCTTCCTCGCCGACGTTCGGGATGTCGCGGGTGATTTCTTCCTGGCCCAGCTTGGTGTCGCGGGCCATGACCTCGAACTCCTCGATGTGGATCGAGGTGAAGACGTCGTCCGAGACGATGCGCTCGGAGATCAGGATCGAGTCTTCGAAGTTGTAGCCGTTCCACGGCATGAACGCGACGAGCGCGTTGCGGCCGAGGGCCAGCTCGCCGAACTGCGTCGACGGGCCGTCGGCGATGATCTCGCCGGCCTTGACCACGTCACCCTTCTTCACCAGCGGACGCTGGGTGATGCAGGTGTTCTGGTTCGAGCGCTGGAACTTCAGCAGGTTGTAGATATCGACGCCCGGCGCGGCGCTGGACTGCTCCTCCGTCGCGCGGATGACGATACGGGTGGCATCGACCTGGTCGATGACGCCCGCACGGCGCGCGGCGATGGCCGCACCCGAGTCATGGGCAACCACCGACTCCATACCGGTACCGACCAGCGGCGCTTCAGCGCGGATCAGCGGCACCGCCTGGCGTTGCATGTTCGAGCCCATGAGCGCACGGTTGGCGTCATCGTTCTCGAGGAACGGGATGAGCGCCGCGGCCACCGAGACAAGCTGTTTCGGAGACACGTCGATGAAGTCGATCTGCTCGGGCTTCACCAGAACGAAGTCGCCGCTGCCGCGACGGCAGTTGACCGTCTCCGGCACGACGCGCCCGCGGCTGTCGATCTCGATGTTCGCCTGGGCGATGTTGTAGCGGCTCTCTTCCATGGCCGAGAGGTACACGACCTCGTCGGTCATCTTGCCGTTGACCACGCGGCGGTACGGGCTCTCGATGAAGCCGTACGGGTTGACGCGGGCGTAGGTGGCAAGGCTGTTGATCAGACCGATATTCGGACCTTCCGGCGTCTCGATCGGGCAGATACGGCCGTAATGCGTCGGGTGCACGTCGCGCACCTCGAAGCCGGCGCGCTCGCGGGTCAGACCGCCCGGCCCGAGGGCCGAGAGGCGCCGCTTGTGCGTGATCTCCGACAGCGGGTTGGTCTGGTCCATGAACTGCGAGAGCTGGCTCGAGCCGAAGAACTCGCGCACCGCCGCCGCCGCCGGCTTGGCGTTGATCAGGTCATGCGGCATGACTGAGTCGATCTCAACCGTCGACATGCGCTCGCGGATGGCGCGCTCCATGCGCAGCAGACCGATGCGGTACTGGTTCTCCATGAGCTCGCCGACCGAGCGCACACGGCGGTTGCCGAGGTGATCGATGTCGTCGATCTCGCCGCGCCCGTCCTTCAGGTCGACGAGGACCTTGAGGATCGAGAGGATGTCTTCCTTGCGCAGGATGCGCATGGTGTCCGGGCACTGGATCTGCAGACGCGAGTTCATCTTCACCCGGCCGACGGCCGAGAGATCGTAGCGCTCCGCGTCGAAGAACAGGCCCCTGAACAGCGTCTCGGCCGTCTCGAGAGTCGGCGGCTCGCCGGGGCGCATGACGCGGTAAATCTCGATCAGAGCGTCTTCGCGGGTGGCGTTCTTGTCCGCCTTGAGGGTGTTGCGGATGTAGGGGCCGATCGTCAGGTGATCGATATGCAGCGTCGGGATGCTGGTGACGCCGGCCTCCTCGAGCACTTTCAGGTTCGCCGCGGTCAGCTCGTCGCCGGCCTCAACGAAGATCTCACCCGTCTGCTCGTTGATCAGGTCGATGGCGACGTAGCGACCCTTCATGTCCTCGTGGGTCGCCAGGACCTCCTCGACGCCGTCCTCCTTGAGCTTCTTGGCCAGACGCGGCGTGATCTTGGCGCCGGCCTCGGCCAGCACCTTGCCGCTCTTGGCGTCCAGCAGGTCGCTGGTCAGCTTCACGTTGCGCATCAGGTCGGCGTCGAACGTGGTCTTCCAGCCCTTCTTGCCGAGCGTGTAGACGACGCGGCTGTAGAAGTAGTTGAGGATCTCCTCCGGCGTCATGCCGCCGGTGCGGCGATCGTCGTCCGCCAGATCGTCAACGGCCTTGCCGTCATCGATCAGCGCCAGGATCTTGGCCTCGGTCTCCTTGCTCCACAGCGCCATGAGGAAGGTCGACACCGGCAGCTTGCGCCGGCGGTCGATGCGCACGTGGACGATGTCCTTGGCGTCAAACTCGAAGTCGAGCCAGGAGCCGCGATAGGGGATAACGCGGGCGGCGAAGAGGTACTTGCCCGAGGAGTGGGTCTTGCCGCGGTCATGGTCGAAGAACACGCCCGGGCTGCGGTGCATCTGCGAGACGATGACGCGCTCGGTGCCGTTGATGATGAAGGTGCCCTTGTCCGTCATCAGGGGCATGTCGCCCATGTAGACGTCCTGCTCCTTGATGTCGCGGATCGAGCGCGAGCCGGTGTCCTCGTCTACGTCCCAGACGACCAGGCGCAGAGTGACCTTGAGCGGAGCGGCGAAGGTCATGCCGCGCTGCTGGCACTCCTCAACGTCGTACTTGGGCTCCTCGAGCTCGTACTTGACGAACTCGAGCTGCGAGCGCTCCGAGAAATCCTTGATCGGGAAGACCGAGCGGAACACCTCCTGCAGGCCAACCGGATTCCGCTGCTCGGGCCGGGTGTGCATCTGCAGGAATGCGGCGTAGGAGCTCATCTGGACTTCGATGAGGTTGGGCATCGGAGCCACCTCGGGGATCCGCCCGAAGCTCTTCCGGATACGCTTGCGACCCATGACGGACTGCATCATCGACTTCCCTCACCAACATTCATCTGCCGATCCGGCGGCCTCTTCTGGGTGCCGGATCACGAAATTCGGGTTCCTGCCCCGCGTGCTGTGCCTGAACCGGGAGGAACCGCCGGCCGGAGCGTTGCCGCTCCGGCCGCCGGACAGGCATTTCGGCTTACTTGACCTGAACGGTCGCGCCAGCCTCTTCGAGCTGCTTCTTGAACTTGGCAGCGTCGTCCTTGCTGCAGCCTTCCTTGACCGGCTTCGGCGCACCTTCGACCAAGTCCTTGGCTTCCTTGAGGCCAAGGCCGGTGATGGCGCGGACTTCCTTGATGACGTTGATCTTCTTGTCACCGGAAGCGGCCAGGATGACGGTGAACTCCGTCTGCTCGGCAGCAGCCGCCGGGGCAGCGCCACCACCACCGCCAGCGGCGGCGGCCATGGCGACCGGAGCGGCGGCGGAAACGCCCCACTTCTCTTCGAGCAGCTTGGTGAGCTCCGCCGCCTCGAGGACGGTCAGGCTCGACAAGTCTTCAACCAGTTTAGCGAGATCGGCCATTTATGTTCTCCTATGGCAAAAACAAGGTCTTAACTTCAGGGATCTATCGCGACGAACCGCCTTCAGGCGGCGCTGCCTTCCTGCTTGCGGGCATGCGCGCCGACGACGCGCGCGATCTGCGCGGCCGGGGCCCGGATGACCGTGGCGAGACGGGTCGCCGGTGTCGAAATCAGGCCGAGGAACTTTGCCCGCATCTCATCGAGAGACGGCAGAGTTGCCAGCGCCTTGACCGCGGCCACGTCGAGCTTTCGCTCGCCGAGGCTGCCACCGACGATTTTCAGCTTCTCGTTCTTGTCTGCGAAACCGACCGCCACCTTGGCCGCAGCCACGGGGTCCTTGCTGTAAGCAAGAGCAGTCGGACCCTTGAACAGGTCCGAGATACCCTGGAAGCGTGTTCCCTCCAGGGCGCGCCGCGTGAGCCGGTTCTTCGCAACTTTGAAGCCGGCACCCGCTGCCCGCATCTGCCGACGGAGGTCGGTGATCTCGGCGACCGTCAGGCCTGCCTGCTGGGTCACAATGACCAGCTCGGCCGACTTGAGAGTCGTGTTCAGCGTGGTGATCAGCTCTGCTTTTTGCGATCGGTCCACGGGTTCGTCTCCAGTGTTGATCCGCTTGTCCCGACATCCCCGGAGGGATGCGAAGACCGGCGGACCGGTTGCTTTCGGCCCACGGCCGGCCCGTTGACGGGGACGGACGAGTGCCACTCGACCTGTCCCAGAAGTTCACGCCCGGCAGCGGAGCGATCGGCCCCGACCGGACATGTCGACCTCTGTCTATGCAGGCGGCCTCTGGCGAGGGTTTAAGCCGCCTTCCCTTGCGGGACGACGACACCTGCAGTCTCGGACAGGGGAGCCCAAGAACCGTTGCCGGACCCTGGACCCCTCTTTTGCGACCGGCGCGGGATCGCTCCCTCGCCGGCCTTGCCACCGCCGCCTGTCGCCGAAGCGAGAGGCGCCGGAATTCCTTACTCCGCCGCGGCCGCTGACGGCGCGGTGAGCCCCGCCACATCGAGCTTCACGCCCGGCCCCATGGTGGAGCTCAGCGTGGCCTTCTTGATGTAGCTGCCCTTCACGCCCGACGGCCGGGCCTTGTTGATGGCGTCGAGGAACGCAGCGACGTTCGCCACCAGCTGGTCCTCGCTGAACTTCGCCTTGCCGACGCCGGCGTTGACGTTGCCGGTCTTGTCGGCGCGGAACTCGACCTGGCCGCCCTTGGCGTCCTTGACGGCCTGGGCGACGTTCGGCGTCACGGTGCCGAGCTTCGGGTTCGGCATCAGGCCGCGCGGGCCCAGCACCTTACCGAGGCGGCCGACCACGCCCATCATGTCGGGCGCGGCGATGACGCGATCGAAGTTCATCTCGCCGGCGTTGACTTTCTCGGCCAGATCTTCGGCGCCGACGATGTCGGCACCCGCGGCCTGGGCTTCCTGCGCCTTGGCGCCCTTGGCAAACACCGCGACGCGGACGTTCTTGCCGGTACCGGACGGCAGGCTGACCATGCCGCGCACGGCCTGGTCGGCGTGGCGCGGGTCGACGCCGAGATTCATCGAGATCTCGATGGTCTCGTTGAACTTGGCGACGGCGCGAGCCTTCACCATCTTCACCGCGTCGGCGACCGAATAGGTCTGGTTGCGGTCGATGCCGTCATAGGCCTTGGTAATACGCTTTCCGAGCTTAGCCATGGCCTTACTCCACCACCTGGAGGCCCATGGAACGGGCGGAACCGGCGATCATCTGCATCGCCGCTTCAATATCGTTGGCATTGAGGTCGACCATCTTCTTCTCGGCGATCTCGCGGATCTGCGCCTTGGTCACCTTGCCGGCGACGTCACGGCCTGGCGTCTTCGAGGCGCTCTCGATCTTGGCGGCCTTCTTCAGGAAGTAGCTCGCCGGCGGCGTGCGCATCACGAAGGTGAAGGTGCGGTCGCCGTAGGCGGTGATCGTCACCGGGATCGGCGTGCCGGCTTCCATCTTCTGGGTCTGCGCGTTGAACTGCTTGCAGAACTCCATGATGTTGAGGCCGCGCTGGCCAAGCGCAGGGCCGATCGGCGGCGAGGGATTCGCCTGCCCGGCGGGCACCTGCAATTTGATGAAACCAACGACTTTCTTCGCCATGTCTTTTCCTTTCGGCTCCCGGCCAGGTCTGGCACGACCTTTCGCCGGTACAACGCCACGGTGCGGCGGTTTCTAGATCACGCGACGGGCTGCCACACCAACCCCCGCCACGCGGAACGCTATTAGCCCTTCTCCACCTGCGAGTACTCGAGCTCGACCGGCGTAGGCCGGCCGAAGATCGAGACCGAGACCTTGAGCCGGGTCTTCTCCTCGTCGACTTCCTCGACCATGCCGTTGAACGAGGTGAACGGACCGTCGATGACTCGCACCTGCTCGCCGATCTCGTAGGTGATCGAGGGCTTGGGCTTCTCGATGCCTTCCTTGATCTGCTTGAGGAGACGCTCGGCCTCCGCGTCGCTGATCGGCGTCGGACGGCCCTTGCCGCCGAGGAAACCGGTGACCTTCGGCGTGTTCTTGACCAGGTGCCAGGACTCGTCGGTCATCTCCATCTTCGCCAGCACGTAGCCGGGAAAGAACTTGCGCTCGGCGTTAACCTTCTTGTTGCCCTTGCGCATCTCGACGACGCTGTCGGTCGGCACGAGGACCTGCTCGAACAGCGCGGTCATGCCCTTCTGCTCGGCCTGCTCCTTGATCGAACCCGCGACCTTCTTCTCGAAGCCCGAGTAGACGTGGAGAACGTACCAGCGCGTAGCCATCTCAGCCTCCCAGCCCGAGGATGAGACGCACGCCGAACGACAGGATCTGGTCAACGAAGAAGAAGAAGATCGCCGCCAGGATTGACATGGCGAAGACCATGCCGGTCGTGATCAGCGTCTCCTTGCGCGTCGGCCAGGTGACCTTGGCGGTCTCCTGGCGGACTTCGCGGATGAAGTCGCCGATGCTTGTCTTCTTGACGCTCGTCGTGCCGTTCATTTGCCTATCGTCTTCTTCTTTATGCCTTGGCAGGAGCGGGGGGACTCGAACCCACAACCCCCGGTTTTGGAGACCGGTGCTCTACCAATTGAGCTACGCTCCTAATGCCCCCGGCTACTCGATGATTTTGGCGACGACGCCGGCGCCGACGGTGCGGCCGCCCTCGCGGATGGCGAAGCGCAGGCCCTCGTCCATGGCGATCGGCGCGATCAGGTGCACTTCCATGGAGATGTTGT
>Ga0164290_1002194_pt1 | contig 15855 bp, 22 predicted proteins | sample Micstemetagenome_FD_108782 | JGI IMG/M metagenome (GOLD analysis project Ga0164290, IMG submission 108782) | Contaminated culture microbial community from soil near Moab, Utah, USA - Microcoleus steenstrupii SON62 (Illumina Assembly) | ecosystem: Environmental > Terrestrial > Soil > Soil crust... | reverse complement strand
GGCAAGGCCGAGTTCATGAATCCCGGCCAGTCGGTCAAGGATCGTGCGGCGCTCTACATCATCAGGGATGCCGAGAAGCGCGGCCTCTTGAGGCCTGGTGGCGTCATCGTCGAGGGCACGGCGGGCAATACCGGCATAGGGCTCGCCATGGTCGCCCAGGCGCTCGGCTACCGCACCGTCATCGTGATCCCCGAGACGCAGAGCCAGGAAAAGAAGGACGCGCTGAAACTGCTCGGCGCCGAACTCGTCGAAGTGCCTGCCGTTCCCTACAGGAACCCGAACAATTACGTGAAGCTCTCCGGCCGGCTCGCCGATCAGCTGGCCAAGACAGAGCCCAACGGCGCAATCTGGGCCAACCAGTTTGACAATACGATCAACCGCCAGGCGCATATCGAAACCACCGCGCCCGAAATCTGGTCGGATACCGATGGCCAGGTCGATGGCTTCATCTGCGCCGTCGGCTCCGGCGGCACGCTGGCCGGCGTCGCGGCGGGTCTCAAGGGGTTCAATCCCGATATCAGGATCGGACTCGCCGACCCGGAGGGCGCCGCACTCTACGAATATTACACATCGGGAGAGTTCAAGTCGCCGGGCTCGTCGATCACCGAGGGTATCGGCCAGGGACGCATCACTGCCAATCTCGAAGGATTCGTGCCTGACTATGCCTACCGGATCCCGGATTCCGAGGCGATCCCACTGGTCTTCGACCTGATCCAGCATGAGGGCCTGTGCCTCGGCGGCTCCTCCGGCATCAATATTGCCGGTGCGATCCGGCTTGCCAAGGACCTCGGGCCTGGCCATACGATCGTCACCGTGCTTTGCGACTATGGCAATCGCTACCAGTCCAAGCTGTTCAACCCCGAATTTCTCGCCTCCAAGGGCCTGCCGATCCCCGAATGGATTGCCGCCAAGTCCGCCATCAAGCCGCCCTACGAAACGGTCGAGTGATCATGCCCACGCTTCCGCTTTTCCGTGACGATTTCTATCTCTCGACAGCTGAGGCGACGGTCACGGCGGTGCGGGAGAGCGGCGCCATCGAACTCGACCAGACCTGCTTCTATGCCACGTCGGGCGGCCAGCCCGGCGATACCGGTTTTGTTGAGCGAGCCGATGGCACCAGGATCGAACTCGGCGTTACCGTGCATGGCGAGGACAAGAGCGTCATCCTGCACATTCCGCTTGAAGGCCAACCCGCTCCGGAGGTCGGCGAGAAACTGACGATCCATGTCGATTGGCCGCGTCGCTACAAACTCATGCGCATGCACACCGCCTGCCACATCCTGTCCGTCGTCTGCCAGTATCCGATCACCGGCGCTGCCGTCGGTGAAGATGAGAGCCGTGTCGATTTCGACATGGTGGAGACGATCGACAAGGGCGCGGTGACTTCGGCGATGATGGAAATTGTCCGCGCCAACCATCCCGTGTATTTGCAATGGATCACGGACGCCGAACTCGCGGCGAATCCCGACATCGTGAAGTCCAAGAACGTCCGACCGCCCCAGGGCCTCGGCAGGGTCAGCCTCGTCTGCATCGGCGAGAATGCTGCCATCGACAGCCAGCCCTGCGGCGGAACGCATGTCTCCGAAACCCAGGAGGTCGGCGACATCCACATCGCCAAGATCGAGAAGAAGGGCAAGGAAAACAGACGATTCCGGATAAAATTTGGTGTACCTGAGGCCTGACTTACCCTAACGTGAGGTCACTGGGAGGAGACTGGAATGTCCGAAGAGAAGAGCCGTTTCGTCGTCTCTGCCGATTGGGTCGAGAAGAACCTTGGCGCGCCAGAGTTCCGGATCGTCGATTGCTCATTCTACCTGCCGGCGCAGAAGCGCAATGCGGCGGAGGAATATGCCGATGCCCACATTCCCGGCGCCGTGCTGTTCGACCAGGACAGGATCGCCGATCATTCGTCCAACCTCGCCCACACCATCCCCTCGCCCGACTATTTCGCAGCCGAGGTCGGTAAACTCGGCATTTCCGAAACCGACACGATCGTCGTCTATGACGGCATCGGCGTCTTCGCGTCGCCCCGCATCTGGTGGCTGTTCCGCGTCATGGGCGCGAAGAACGTCTATGTGCTCAATGGCGGCATGGATGGCTGGAAGCGGGAGGGCCGGCCGGTGACATCAGATCTGCCAGAACCGGCGCCGGCCCTCTTCAAGCCGAATTTCGACGCCTCGAAGATCACGACGCTCGATGCGATGCGCAGAATCGTCGCCGACGGCGAAATCCAGATCGCGGACGCCCGCAGCGCCGGACGATTCGCGGGTACCGATCCCGAGCCGCGCGCGGGCTTGCGTTCCGGGCACATGCCGGGCGCGAAAAACCTGCCTTCGAGCGTCTTCGCCGAGAACGGCAAGTTCAAGTCGCTGCCGGAGCTGAAAAAAACCTTCGAAGCATCCGGCATCGATCTCGCCAAGCCCGTCGTCACCTCCTGCGGCTCCGGCATCACGGCTGCCATTATCACACTGGCGCTGACATCCCTTGGCCATACAGACAACACGCTCTATGATGGCTCCTGGACCGAATGGGGCGCCCTTGACGATACACCCATCGTCACCGGCAAGGATTGAAACTTGAAAATCACATCAGGGAAGACGCCGAAGGCACTCAAGGCGCATATCACGCGGCTGGAGATGACCGCGCCACCGCGCCAGAGCATCGCGCTCGCCGTCAATCTCAACGTAGCCGTCATGCGCGTGCCGGAGATTCCGCTCGCCTACTACCGCTATCTCTATGAACAGGTCGGCCGCCGCTGGCACTGGGTCGACCGGCTCAGGATGGGCGATGAGGAACTCGGCACGATCCTGCGCGACAAGCGAAGCGATGTGACCGTGCTCTACGTCAACGGCGCGCCCGCCGGTTTCTACGAGTTCTTCCGCGAGGACGAGGAGACCCTCGAACTCAGCCATTTCGGCCTGATGGAGCACGCGCTGGGCCTGGGCGTCGGCAAATGGTTCCTGCTGCAATCGCTCTATGCCGCCTGGGCCCATGAGCCGAAAAAGGTCGTGGTCACCACCAACAATCTCGATCATCCCCGCGCGCTGCAACTCTACCAGATGTTCGGCTTCTCGCCCGTCTCCACGTCCGATGCACTCGTGCGGCCGCTCAGCGATGACGAAATCCTGAGGATCCACAAGGTCGGTTGAAGGATGAGCACCGGGGGCGAATCGAGAGTTGATACCAAGCGGCGGATACTCCGGTGGCAATATGGTCTGATCCTGCTTGCGGCCGTCATTCTGTTTTTGTGGGAGCCGATCCACGATTGGCGGAATTTCGAGCCGCAAACCGTCGAGGTCAGATCGGTGCAATTGCTCTGCGTCGCTTTCGACAAGGGCAGCCCGGTGCCGCGCGAGGTGGGGCCGTGCGACGCGATCAAGAGCGAGCACGGGAGCGACGCGAGCGTCGAAATCCGCGAGCAGACATTCGTTTCCTTCGACTACACCTCGCCGGCCGATGGCAAAGTCCACAGCACCAAGATCGTCCGCGACAAGGACGATGCCGGTCAGCCTATCCATGCCGGCAGCCGGATAAAAATCCGGCTGTCAAAGATTCACGCGAATGTCGTGAAGGCGCCCTGAGCAGGTTTTCGGGTGGTGTGGCCGCTCGGATCGATGGATAAGCGGGCACAATCCCTTAACGAGGAGCCCGTCGTGTCCATCCACTTCACCGCCATGCCGACCGCAGACGCCCAATCGATCTGGAACGGAGGCATCGATGCCTATGGTCTCACACCCGAACGTATGACCTCCGATGGCCCCGGCCATCCATGCCGCCATTGTCTTGCCAATATCGACGCGGGCAAAGAGCTCTTTGTTTTCGCCTACCGGCCGTTTCCGAAATTGCAGCCCTATGCCGAAACAGGACCGATCTTTCTGCACGCGGAGCCCTGCCGTCGCTACCAGGCCGAAGAGGTCACTCCGCCGGTTCTGGAAACCAGCCCCGACTTCATCCTGCGCGGCTACGGACAAGACCACCGTATCGTCTACGGCACCGGCGCCGTCACCATCAAGGCAGCCATCGCCGCTTATGCCCAACAGCTGCTGGCCTATCCCGAGATCGCCTATGTTCATGTCCGCTCCGCGCGCAACAATTGCTACCAGTGCCGCATAGAACGGGCATGAAAAAGAAAAGACCGGCGGATCGCTCCGCCGGCTTCGCTTCCATGATGATCAACCAGCGTCAAAGGTCGAAATCGGCCGCGGTGAAATCCTTGGTTTTCGCACCGAGGACCCGGATTTCCATTTCGGCGGCGTTGTCAGCATCGAGATTGAGCTCGATAATGACATTCTTGCCATCCTGCACGACGCGCACCTGGCCCTCGGCGGTAAATTTCTTGGTGCCGATGAAGGAGAAGGCGTTGTCGTCTCCGCCCGCCACGGCATCGATGTCCATCAGGTTGATGAAGTCGCTCCCTACCCCGAAATCGACAATCGTGTCCGCCAGGGCATCCACGCCCGAATCGTCCCCGCTGCCGAAGTAGAACTCATCCGCGCCCCGGCCGCCGATCAGCGTATCGACACCCGTGCCGCCGTTGATCCAATCGTCGCCGAAGCCGCCGTTGAGTGAATCATTGCCTGCGTCACCGGCTAGGCCATCCACTCCGTGTTGCCCGCGCAGCCAGTCATCGCCTTCGCCGCCCTCCATATAGTCGTCACCATCGACACCCCGGACGTTGTCGTCTCCGTCACCGCCGAAAAGCTCGTCATTGCCGATGCCGCCGCGCAGGGTGTCGTTGCCACCTTCTCCGAAGAGAATGTCTTCATTGTTCCCGCCCCACAGGCTGTCATTGCCTTCGCCGCCATACAGTTCGTTATTGCCCATTCCACCGTAAAGGAAGTCATCACCATCATCGCCGAAGAGGATGTCATCGCCTGCCCCGCCGTCAATCTGATCGTCATCCGCACCGCCCCGAGCCTCGTCGTCACCTGTGCCGCCCAGGATGGTGTCGTTGCCCTCCTCACCCCAAAGCTGGTCGTCGCCGGCGTCGCCCTTAATGTAGTCAGCGCCGAGACCTCCATAGACCTCGTCGTCGCCGCCCTCGCCTCCGAGTTCATCGTCGCCGTCATCTCCCCAGATCGCGTCGTCGCCACCTCCACCGACGACGAAGTCGTTACCGCCCCCCGCGCCGAGCCTGTCGTCACCGCTGCCACCGAACAATCTATCTTCGCCGCCTTCCGTCTGAACCCAGTCGTCACCCGCCCCCGCCTGGATGTACTGATCGAAGATGCCGGAGGACATGATGATGTCGTTACCGTTGAGATAATAGGTTATGGAGTCGGGCATGTCGGCCGGGTCCATGCCGGCATAGAAAGGGTTGTCGCTGGGATCGTCATCGACGACCTCCCATGTCAATTCAGCGGCTTCCTCTTCGATATTGATCAGAAGACCGAAATAGTTATACCTGACGTCGATTGCCATCTTTGCCTCCCCCGGCTATGAATCAATTCAAATTTAGGTCCCATTGGGAAGAATATATACCACTGAAAAAAAGTAAAGGCGCCGGACTTAAAAGCCCAGCGCCCTACAATATTTGATATCAGTCGCTGGTCAGGCGGCCAATGCCGCTTCCGCCTCATGCATCTGCAGGCCGAGCGCTTCTGCCACCGGCAGGTTGGTTATCTTGCCCTTGTGGACATTGAGGCCATTGCGCAGGTGCTTGTCGGCGAGAATCGCCGTGATGCCGCAGTCGGCCAGGGCCAGGCCGTGGAAGATCGTGGCGTTGTTCAGCGCATGCGCCGAGGTCACCGGCACCGCACCGGGCATGTTGGCGACGCAATAGTGGATGATGCCGTCGACTTCATAGGTCGGCTCGGAATGGGTCGTGGCATGCGAGGTTTCGAAGCAGCCACCCTGGTCGATGGCGACATCGACGATCACGGCGCCCTTCTTCATGCCGCCGAGCATCTTGCGCGTCACCAGCTTCGGCGCGGCCGCGCCGGGGATCAGCACCGCGCCGATCACGAGATCGGCCGAGAAGACTTCGCTTTCCAGCGCATCGATCGAGGAGAAGCGGGTATGCACTCGGCCATGGAAGATGTCGTCGAGCTGGCGCAGACGCGGCAGCGAACGGTCGAGAATGGTGACATCGGCGCCAAGCCCGACTGCCATATTGGCCGCATGCAGGCCGACGACACCGCCGCCGATGACGACAACCTTGCCCGGCAGCACGCCCGGCACGCCGCCAAGCAGCACGCCACGGCCGCCATAGGCCTTCTGCAGCGCCACGGCGCCTGCCTGGATCGACAGGCGTCCGGCAACTTCCGACATCGGCGCCAGGAGCGGCAGGCCGCCGCGATCGTCAGTCACCGTCTCATAGGCAACGGCGGTGACACCGGACGCCAGCAGGCCCTTGGTCTGTTCCGGGTCCGGCGCCAGATGCAGGTAGGTATAGAGAATCTGGCCCTCGCGCAGCTGTACCCATTCGGACGGCTGCGGCTCCTTGACCTTCACGATCATGTCGGAGTTCTGAAAAACTTCGTTAGCAGTGGCGGCGATCTTCGCGCCGGCGGCGACATAGTCGGAGTCGGACGCGCCGATGCCGGCGCCGGCATTGGTCTCGATCAGCACGGAATGGCCATGTGCCACATATTCACGGACGGAAGCCGGTGTAAGGCCAACACGGTATTCGTGATTCTTGATTTCCTTCGGGCAGCCGACGCGCATGATATTCCCCTTTTACTTGGTTTTGGCGGGTGTTCTCGGATGCGCGGGATTAGACTGCAAAGACCGCGAAATGTCCTTGCAAAGTTTGCTTGATACGCATCGATCGTTGGAATATTATTGCAAATATAAACGATTAGTTCGAAGGATCTGCGAATGGAGAAGCTGGATCAAATCGATCTCGCCATTTTGAAGACTCTGCAGCAGGACGGACGCATCTCCAATGCCGACCTTGCCGCCAGGGTCGGATTATCACCATCCTCCTGCTCGCGCCGGCTCGATATCCTGGAAAAATCCGGCGTCATTTCGGGCTATTACGCCCAAGTGTCGCACAAGGCGCTCGACTATAAGATGATGGTCATCGTCCACATCTCGCTGTCCGGCCAGTTCGCCAAGACTCTGGCCGAGTTCGAGGCAGCGGTAAAACGCGTGCCCAATGTCCTCGTCTGCTACCTGATGTCCGGTGAATACGATTACATCCTGCGCGTCGCCTGCAAGGATCTCGAGGATTACGAGCGCATCCACCGCGACTGGCTCTCGGCGCTACCCAATGTGGTGAAGATCAATTCGAGCTTCGCGCTGCGCGAAATTATCGATCGCCCGAATGTCGCAGCCTTCAGCTAAGATGCAAAAGTGTCGGCAAACCATACTGCCTCCGAAAGCGGATATCCACTTCCGAAGGCGGAGTATGTGTGTCGGCTTTCGGTTGACTTTCGGTCAGGCCTTATCGACTGCGTTTTTCACGGCACTCTTGGCGGAGCCAACAGTCTTCTGAACCTTGCCCTTGACTTCCTGACCAGCGCCTTCCGCCTGCATGCGCTCGTTGCCGGTGGCTTTGCCGACCGACTGTTTCGCCTTGCCGGCCAGTTCGTTCGCCGTCCCTTTTACCTTGTCTGCAGTGGCACCCATGGATCTCTCCTGAAACTGCCGGCGTGGATCGCCGGCTCTGGAACGAAACGCTGCGACACCTCCCCGGTTCCGCGCACGTCATTCGATTTTTTGCTTGAACGACGGGTAGAATATGGTAGTTGCTGCCCAGCTGCCCTTATAGCTCAGTTGGTAGAGCACCTGATTTGTAATCAGGGGGTCCCGGGTTCGAGTCCTGGTGGGGGCACCATCGATTTCAACGACTTAAGGCGGTTGATTGCGTGTGGCGACAAATTCTGTCGTCACGCTGTCACCACCGTGGCAAAGATCGCCAGCCGCTTAGAACGGCCGCGGTGTTGGTCTTTCAAGCGGCGCTCGGCGCTGATCGGGGCGCCAGCGATGCTGGCACGCGCGCTGGCCGCGCTGGCGCGGTCATGACGAGCGGTAGGTTGGCCTCAATGCACGCGGCAATGAATGCCTCACGCGCCGTCTCTCTGGAAACCAAGCGTGTTTGTGCCGCGCGGCATAAATTCAACGCTCGCGTCCCGTGGCGCCCCAGGCGAGTCGGCCACTCGTCCTCGAGAAAATCGATTGCGCTCTCAAGCGAATGAAAGGTGCAATGGAGGCCCTTATGCAGGCGCACTGTGACCGGCTTACTCCAAACGTTGTCAACGGGCATCTGATCCTCCTTGTGGTGTCTGGCACTACAACGTGGGAAATCGAAGAAGGTAACAGCGCGCTGAAGGTTGGTCAGAAACCGTACCAACGCCGCGCTTGACTCCTTTCCTCGCTCGGAACAAAATAGGAACAAATTCCCGTCCATGTGACCCTTATGCGCAAATTTCCCGGCATTTCCTCGTTCCGCGTTCACGACGGCAAGACGCTGGACACGGTCGCAGGACTACGGGAGTGGGAGGTGCTCGGCGCAGAGTGCGCAGCCTGCGGCAAGGCCGCGTGGCTCGATAAACGCAAAGTCCTCGCCAGGGTGGGCAATCAGTATCTTCTCAACCTGCGGGGCAAGCTCAAGTGCACGTGTGGCAACAAGGCCGGCAACGCCGTGCTAATCGGCCAGCTTGACCGGAACATTTGATATGTCACGAAGCCGGGATGAAGAGGATATCGAGTTTCAGCCGGGAATGCTGGCCGACGCCGTCGTGGTTGCTTGGCGGTTTTACGCCGCAGGTCAGGCTACGGCTCTAAATCTGTCAGCGTGCAGGGCATTATCTCTCGCAAGAATCGCACGTTCGCCGAGTTCATAGAGCACTTGCGGCTCTGTAACGCCGTTGAAGTACATGCGAATCATGTACGCCGCCAACTCGGCTTCGTATCCTTGGTCTCGAACGAACCACTGCTGCGCAATCAGGCGGTCGAACACCCGCTGGATCTCATTTAATTCGGCACCGCTCATCGCATTTTTAAATCGAATCATGCCATCAACCCCCGATGAATTAGCACTTAATAAAATATTAGTTGAAATTTCGGTTTTGAAAAGAAAATAGTCGCAATGGAGACAATGTGTACGGTACCGTGCCGAGAGGGCGTCCCGTCGCCGTCGGACTTGCGCGAACAGGCCGCCGAGCGCGCATTCATTCGGCGCTGACCTCCTGATCAGCAAGGCCGCTCGTAGGTGTCCAAATATCACGCCGGGCGGCGACTTACGTCGGTATGCAGGTCTTTCTTGCTACATCCCAAACTCCGTCCTGGCACGGCACGTCGGCGAAGTCACTGAAGATCAGAAATGCGGCCAGTAGCAGAAACAGTCCCAGGCCTACCAAGAATATCCACTTCATTGAAGTCCTCTTCTCCAACGGCGTCCGGTGCCACGCTTTTGTGAACCGGCAATTCACAGCGGATAAGCAAGAAGCACGACGCTTCGAGGGCATAGGTTGCATGCACGAAAAGCCGGAACTCACTATCGTCCTTAGGCTGGAAGTTGCCGTGAGCAGCCGTGCCTCTAAAATCCAATAGTGGCCGAGAGATGGGTACTACATCCGGACCTAAGAATGACTTACCGAACTTCTTGTCAATCCGAGCAGCCAACCCAGAGAACCTTGCCTCCTTCGTCTCTCACGCTTCTGCCGCTTAATACTGCCGCAAACGCGATGAGGGATATCCTCACATCCGAAAGCGCTGGCTACATCGGCGGCGGCTTGGGATATTTCATCAGTTGACAGTTCCATCCAGAACAAGCCGGTTCCGGGTTTTCATCGTTCGCCATGCCGTTTCTCCCGCCCATACCGAAGCGCTGCCGGTAATCGCAGAAATTCATGCGCCAAGGAAGAACGACAGCCAAGCGGCGTTCAGAGACCCTCGCAACTCCGAGTTATGGAAGGCTGGATTTGCAGGGGTTTCGCAGCGGGCTTTCTTATTGAACCGGCTCAATGGGCTACGGAGCGATCTAATCCGGACTTTGGACATGGACAGTGTCTCGCCCGGTATTGCGTTTTTGATCCATACGGCCTGGATCGTTCTTGTCCGGCGCAGCACAAACGGCCTCCCACCTGGCCCCGCCGCTTCGAGCCGGTGGAACGCCGCGTGGCAGCTCGGCCATATTAGACTTTGCGTCCTCAATTTTCTCGTGGTCGCCGATCGGATCTGTCTCGGGAGCAACATCCAGGCGATCGATTGTGCGCGGATTGGTCATGAAAACCTCCTACCTGCGTTGGGATGTGATCCCGCTCGGCAAATCGTTTGCACGTTCCCGCTCGCGGGGATTTTCATAGCCATCGACAGTGTCGGTTGATGGCTGCCAATTTGCGCCGCCTGTGACTGGTAACTGGTTGACGGTCGAGGGACCGGGCTTTTCGCCTGAAATCTCGGACATCGGCAGCGACACACCGCCATCGACAGGCACGCGGCTAACGGCTTCCTCGGCAGGATCCTCAGGATCCCCGAGCACTGGATCATGGTCGATGCCCGGATCTGGATCGAGCTCATCTTGCATCAAAAGCTGCTTGTCGTCGGGCATCGATGGCTCCGCTTCAGTACCAGATTCTGATATTTGCCGCGTGCTCCGGGGCCCGGTCCGGCGCCCTGCGCAAACGTTCGCTGAGCCGGCCCCAGAAGGTGCGCGCACCGCGCGGCCGTTCGTCCTCCGCAAAGCCGTAGACAGGGCCTGTCTTGGGCCAGCTTTCGAGCCCGGCAAGCGGATGGTTGGAATGCAATTCCAGGGAAGCGGACGAATTCATGCGGGCGGTCTCCACGTCTCAGTCTGCCGCCAGAACGGCCAGAAAAGCCAAAGGTTCCGCTACAATTCTATTGCCTTGTGATCCTCTATGGCGACGGCGGAACCAGCTTGGATCCACCGAATATTAATCCAGGTACTGCCAAAAGTCGGCAGCAGTCGCCATGTCGTGCCCTGTTGGGAGTCAGATTCCGTCGCGGCCTCGAAACCGGCGTTGATAATCCGGATCGTACAGCGAACTCTCCCGGAAATCCTCCGCCGCGAGACCTGGACCGACAAAGATAAGTGCGGTGCGTTCGATCGGCTCTTCGGCGACCAGCGCCTCGATGGTCGCAAGCGTACCTCTGATGATCCTCTCGTCCGGCCAGCTTGCCTTGACCACGATCGCCACCGGGCAATCTGCGCCATAAAGCGGAATCAGTTCCGATGCCACTCGTGGCAGGGCATGGATGGCGAGGTGGACGGCCAGCGTGGCACCTGTCCGGCCGAAATTCGCCAGCGTCTCCTGGTTCGGCATGGGTGACGCGCGGCCCGATACGCGGGTCAGCACCAGGCTCTGGGCGACCGAGGGGATGGTGAGTTCGCGGCCGAGCGCCGCAGCGGCTGCGGCGAAGGAGGGAACGCCAGGGGTCATCGTGTATTCGATCCCGTGGCGCTCCAGTCTGCGGATCTGTTCGGCGACCGCGCTCCAGACCGAGAGATCCCCCGAATGCAGCCGCGCCACGTCCTGCCCGTTGACCGCCGCATTGAGATATTCCGCTTCGATCTCATCGAGAGACATGGGCGCGGTATCGACGATGCGCGCACCGGGCGGGCAATATTGCAAAAGCTCTGGCGAGACGATCGAACCGGCATAGAGGCAGACCGGGCATTCGCCGATCAACCGGGCGCCACGCAGCGTGATCAGGTCTGCCGCCCCCGGGCCAGCGCCGATGAAATGAACCTTCATGATTGGATCTCCGAGGCCTTGACCCATGACCACTGGGTGACGGGCATGGCCGGCCGCCAGCCCTGCATGGAGCCGACCGGGCCGGCACGTGCGATATCGACGCGGATCAGCGTACCGCCGTGGCGTACATGCAGGCCCAAAAGTACGGCTTCCATTTCCAGCGTCACGCCATTGGCGACAAGCCGGCCGCCTGGCTTCAGCGCGGATATCGCCGCGTCCATCACGCCGGGATCACTGCCGCCGCCGCCTACAAAGATCGCATCCGGCTGCGCGAGACCGTCGAGCGCGGCGGGCGCGCTGCCGGTCACCACTTGGAGACCCGGCACACCGAAGGCCCTGCTGTTGCGGGCAATGCGTTCGGCACGCTCGGCATGCTCTTCGACCGCGATGGCGCGCATCGCGGGATGGGCCAGCATCCATTCAATGGCGATCGAGCCCGCGCCGCCACCGATGTCCCAGAGCAGTTCACCCTTGCGAGGCGCCAGAGCCGAGAGCGTGATCGCGCGGACTTCGCGCTTGGTGATCTGGCCGTCATGCTCGAACAGGCCGTCATCCAGGCCCGACGCCAAGGGCAGAATGCGGGCGTCTTCATCGGCAACGATCTCGATGCCGCAGATATTGAGCTGACTAACAAAATCCATTGAAAAATTCTCGGCGATGTGTGTCGTCACGCGCTCGTCCTTGCCGCCCAGCGCTTCCAGCACGATCAGCCTGGATTTCGCGAAACCGTTTTCCGAAAGCAGCGTCGCCAGTTCCAGCGGCCCCTTCTCGTCAGATGTCAACGCCAGGATGCGCGCGCCGGGCTGCAGATGCGGCCGGATGAGATCGAGCGGGCGTCCATGCAGCGACACGTGCGACAGGTCCTGCAGCGGCCAGCCGAGCCGGGATGCCGCCAGGCTGAAAGACGACGGTGCGGGGATGACAACCATTTCCGAGGGGTCGATGGCCCGCGCCAGCGTTGCGCCCACGCCGAAGTGATACGGGTCGCCCGATGCCAGTACGCAGACATTGCGGCCGCGTGCCGCCTTGACGAACTCGACGGAGCGTTCGATGGGCGACAGCCACTGATGTCTCTCACCGGTGACCAGGCTGTCCGCCAGTTCCAGATGACGCTTGCCGCCGCAAACCAGTTCGGCCATGGCGATCCTGCGCTTGGCCTCGTCGCCCAGGCCAGCTATACCGTCCTCGCCGATGCCTGCTATCGTAAGCCACGGCATTATTTTTGGGTTCTCAGTCATGGGCAAGCACCGCATCCTCATTCTCGGCGGTACGACCGAAGCACGGCAGCTCGCCGAACGCCTCGCGCCGTGTGCGGATATCGATGCGACGATTTCGCTGGCGGGACGCACGGTAGACCCGAAGCCCCTGCCCTTGCCGACCCGCATGGGTGGCTTCGGCGGTGTCGATGGCCTTATTGATTACCTGACTAACGAAAAAATCGATCTGCTGATCGATGCCACGCATCCCTTCGCAAACCAGATCTCCGCCCATGCGGCTCAAGCGGCGAAACGGACCGCGACACCGGTCTTTGCCCTCTGCCGTCCAGGCTGGGAGCGGAAGGAAGGCGATAGATGGATTTCCGTCGCCGACATCGCGAGCGCAGTCGATGCGCTGGGACTGTTGGGGCGCCGGGTGTTCCTCGCGATCGGTCGGCAGGAGGCCGGCCAATTCTCGGCCGCGCCGCAACACGCCTATCTCGTGCGCAGCATCGATCCGGTGGTGCCGCCGCTCGACGTCGCGGACTGCCGATACATTCTGGCAAGTGGGCCGTTCGACGTGGCCGATGAGATCCGGTTGCTGGCTGACAACAAGATCGAGGTGATCGTCGCCAAGAATTCCGGCGGTGATGCCACCTATGCCAAGATCGCCGCAGCGCGCGCGCTCGACATCCAAGTGGTGATGATTGAGCGCGCCAAACCGGCCGGCATCGAGTCCGTCGGAACTGTCGAGGCGGCGCTGCAGCTCATCGATCAAATGCTACCTCCCGCATAAAAGCGCGGCGTGTAAATCAGGTCGGATTTGCCCTCGCGCGCAATGATCCTCGTTTCGGGCGAGCCGATCATCACGCAGGTCGCCATATCGGCGACAGAAGGGTCGGCTTCCGAGAGCGACATGACGGTGATCCTCTCGTCGGGCCTGCCAGCGGCGCGGCCGAAAATAACCGGCACGGTGCCCGGCAGCACCTCGCGCAGGATGTCGAACGCCTTGCCGAGCTGCCAGGGCCGCGCCTTGCTGATCGGGTTATAGAGCGCGATCACCAGTCCCGCCTCGGACACGAGCCGCAGCCGCCTGGCGATCACCTCCCAGGGCTTGAGATTATCAGACAGTGATATGGCACAGAAATCGTGGCCGAGCGGCGCGCCCGCGCGGGCGGCGACGGCCAGCATGGCGGTGACACCGGGCGTGACGACGATGTCGATCTCGCGCCATTCCTCCGGTCCCTTGTCGATGGCTTCGCAGATTGCTGCCGCCATGGCGAACACGCCGGTATCGCCGCCGGAAACCACGGCGACATCCACACCCGCCGCCGCACGGGTCAGCGCGGCCTTGGCGCGATCGAGTTCCTCACGGTTGTCCGAGGCGATCTTGCGCTGGTCACTCCTCAGTGACAGGCGATCGAGATAGGGGAAATAGCCGAAGAATTCCTCTGCCTTCTCCACGGCATGCGCCGCCTCGGGCGTCATCTGCTCGGAGCTTCCTGGGCCGGTGCCGATGACATAAAGCGTGCCGGTCATGGCTTGGTTTTCCAACCCGGCACCAGCACGATCGAGAAATACGGCGCCTCGTCGTCGGATTTGGCAGCAAGCGGCGTCATCGCCGTGTTCGCCATAGTGCCGCGCTCGACATAGATCGCGTCGTTGATGCGGCCGGCCTCGGCCAGCGCACGACGGATCTTCGGCAGGTTGCGGCCGACCTTCATGATGACGGCGGCCTCTGTGTCCCTTAGCCGGCGAAGCAATTGATCCTCGTCCAGCGTGCCCGGCAGGACCGACAGGATATCATCACCCTGCACGATCGGCAGATTGGCCTGGCTCCAGCAGCCGGACATGGCAGTGACGCCGGGGATCACCTCGGCGGTATAGCGGCCTGCCAGCCGCACATGAAGATGCATGTAGGAACCGTAGAACAGCGGGTCGCCTTCGGAGAGGACGGCCACATTGCGCCCGGCATCAAGATGCACAGCGATCGCCTCGGTCGCGGCCTCGTAGAAGCTGGTGACCTGATGGACATATTCGGGCTTCTGCCGATGGATCTCGGTGGTGACGGGATAGTAAAGCGGTAGTTCGATCGTTCCGTCGCGAACGATGCCGTCAACAATGCCGCGACCGTTGCCACGCCGGCCTTCCTTGGCGAACCAGGCGAGGACGTCGCAGTTCTGGATGGCCTTGACCGCTTTGACGGTCAGCAGGTCCGGGTCACCCGGTCCCGTACCCACGCCGATCAGGCGGCCGGTCACAGGCCTGGCCTCGCTAGCGAATTCAAGGCGGCCGCCGTCATCGCGCTGCCGCCGAGACGTCCGCGCACGATGGCATAGGGCACGCCATAGGAATTCTCCGCAAGCGCTGCCTTGGATTCGGCCGCGCCGACGAAGCTGACGGGCATGCCGAGGATCGCGGCGGGTTTCGGCACCTGTCCGTCCCGGAGGAGTTCCAGCAGGTAGAACAACGCGGTCGGCGCATTGCCGATGGCCACGACAGCGCCCGCCATACGCTCCCCCCACAGCCTGATCGCGGCTGCGGAACGAGTGTTGCCGATTTCCCTGGCGATATCCGCCGTTTTCGGGTCGCGAAGGGTGCAGATCACCTCGTTGTTATCAGGCAGCCGCGCCGCCGTAACGCCATGGACCACCATGTTGGCATCGCAGAAGATCGGTGCGCCGGCAGCCAGCGCAGCACGCGCAGCCTCGACGAAACCGCTCGAGAACTCAAAATATCGGGCAGCATCGACCGAGCCCGCAGCATGGATCATGCGCACGGCGACGTCGGCTTCCGCTTCGCTGAACCTGCCAAGATCCGCCTCGGCACGGATGATTGCGAAGGACTGCTCGTAGATGGCATTCCCGTCGCGGATATAGTCGTATTCGGTCATATCTAGTCCAATGTAAGGGCTGCCGAAATCCCGTCCGCACCGAGCCTTGCCAGGCCTTGGCGCGCCGTTTCGCCCGCTTCCTTAGCGCCTGCCCCGCGGGACG
>Ga0164290_1002193_pt1 | contig 15867 bp, 18 predicted proteins | sample Micstemetagenome_FD_108782 | JGI IMG/M metagenome (GOLD analysis project Ga0164290, IMG submission 108782) | Contaminated culture microbial community from soil near Moab, Utah, USA - Microcoleus steenstrupii SON62 (Illumina Assembly) | ecosystem: Environmental > Terrestrial > Soil > Soil crust... | reverse complement strand
CCAGCCAGGCGGGCGGGCGGGCCTGCCTCAGCGTCAAGGACAACGGGGCCGGCATTCCGCCCGAGATGATCGGCAGCGTGTTCGACCTCTTCGCCCAGGTGGACAGCACCATCGGCCGCGCCAGCGGCGGCCTGGGCATCGGCCTGGCGCTGGTCAAGCAGCTGGTCTCGCTGCACCACGGCGAAGTCAGGGCCGAGAGCGCCGGGGTGGGCGCAGGCGCCACCTTCACCGTGTACCTGCCCCTGGCGCAAGCACAGGTGCCGGCGCCCAGCACCCCGGGCGCCGAGCAGCTGCCCCAGACCAGCCGCCCGCGGCGCGTGCTCATCATCGACGACAACCGCGACGCAGCGGACACGCTGGCCGCGGCCATCGAGCTGTGCGGCCACAGGGTGCAAACCGCGTATGACGGGTCGAGCGGCCTGGCGGCGGCGCAGCAAGCCCGGCCCGACTGCATCCTGCTGGACGTGGGCATGCCCGGCATGGACGGCCACGAGGTGGCACGCGCGCTGCGCGCCCAGCCCGAGCACCGGCAGTGCCTGATCGTCGCGGTCACGGGCTGGGGCCAGTCGGCCGACCGGGCGCTGACCCGGCAGTCGGGCTTCGACGCCCACCTGGTCAAGCCGGCATCGATGGAGGCCGTGCTGGAGCTGCTGGAAAAAGAACGGATCACCTGAATCCAGTGCGGCGCCCGGCGCGTAAGGGACCTGCCAACAACCCCAGGAGACCCTCATGCCCCGGATCCGCACCCTCTTGACCTCGAGCCTGGCGCTCGCCACCGCCGGACTGGCGCTGGCCTCCAGCCACCGCGAGGCGCCCTTCCTCACCACCGTGCCCAAGGTGGACGCCACCGACTTCTACATGTTCCGCAGCTACGAGGGCGTGGCTGCCAACGGCGCCGGCGGACGCAGCGACTACGTGACGCTGATCGCCAACTACCTGCCCCTGCAGGATCCGTACGGCGGGCCCAACTACTTCGCGCTGGACCCGAACGCGCTGTACGAGATCCACCTCGACAACAACGGCGACGCCAAGGAAGACCTCACCTTCCAGTTCAGGTTCGGCGTCCAGACCCGCGACGTGACGCTGCCCATCGGCAACAAGAACGTGGCCATTCCGCTCATCCAGGCCGGTGCCGTGGCCAACGTCAACGACGTCAACCTCACCCGCACCGAGACCTACACCGTGACCCTGGTGCGCGGCGACCGCCGCAAGGGCCAGGTGCAGCCGATCGCCAAGGCCGGCGGCGGCACCACCTTCGAAAAGCCCGTGGACTACATCGGCACCAAGACGCTGGGCAATGCCGCGGCCTACGCCACCTACGCGGGCCGCCACGTGCACGAGATCCGCATCCCCGGATGTCCGGCCGGCAAGGAGGCCGGACGCGTCTTCGTGGGCCAGCGCCAGGAAGGGTTTGCGGTCAACCTCGGGCCCATCTTCGACCTGGTCAACGCGCCGCTGGGCGTCATCACCAACCCGGCCAACATCAATGCGGCGGCGGCCAATTCCATCCAGAACAAGAACGTGACCACGCTCGCGCTGGAGGTCCACAAGGACTGCCTGACCGCTGGGTCCGAGACCGTGATCGGCGGCTGGACGACCGCCAGCCTACGCCAGGCCCGCCTGCTCAACGGCGCGCCAGCCTCCGGCTACCAGGCCAGCGAAAAGCCGGGCGGCGCCTGGACCCAGGTCTCGCGCCTGGGCATGCCGCTGGTGAACGAGGTGGTGATCGGCCTGAAGGACAAGGACAAGTTCAACGCCAGCCGGCCCAGCGGGGACGGCCAGTTCCTGGACTACGTGACCAACCCCACGCTGCCTGCGCTGCTGGGTATTGCGCTGGCCGGCGACGCCAAGGCGCTCGCGCCGACCAACCTGCCGCGCACCGACCTGGCCACCGTGTTCCTCACCGGCATCACGGGCGTCAACAAGCCCGCCACGGTGACCCCGTCGGAAATGCTGCGCCTGAACACCGCCGTCGCGCCGGTGCCCTTCGCATCGCAGAACCGGCTGGGCATCGTGGGCAGCATCAAGACCGGCGGCATCGACTTCGCGGGGTTCCCCAACGGCCGCCGGCCCAAGGACGACGTGGTCGACGTGGCGCTGGTCGCCGTGCTGGGCGGCCTGTGCGTGGCCAACGGCACCGACAACAAGTTCGGGCTGAACGGAATCCCGGGCGTGGCCGGCGCCACCTCGGATTGCCGCCCGAGCTCGGTGCCGACCGGCGCCACCTCGCTGGATGTCCACGATGGCGTTGACCAGGCCGTGGTACCTTTCCTGCCGGGCTTCCCGTACCTGAACACGCCGAACCCGGGCGCGCAATGAACGGTCGGGAGCACACCATGAACCACGCACTGCCCTACCTCCGCACCCCTGCCCTGCTGCTGGCCGCCGGCCTGCTGCTGGCCGCCTGCGGCGGCGGGGGCGGCGGCTCCGCGACGGACGCCACCGCCCTCCTGCCCGGCACCGAAGTTCCCGGCTCGGCCACCACCAGCTCGGACGGCGCGACCGACTTCGCCACCAGTGTCGTCAACGCGAACAGCGAGACGGCCGAACCGCTCGTGCTCGGCGACGCGGCGCTCGCCACCAGCGAGACCGACGAGCCGCGGCCGCTCTGACCGATGCAGGCGCTGCGCTGCCTCGTGGCGCCTGCCCTCGCGCTGGTCCTGGCCGGCGCCCATGCCCACGACACCTGGCTGGTGCCGCCTGCCGACCCGGCAGGCGGCTTGCTCACGCTGCACCTCACCACAGGCGAGCGCTATCCCAAGCGGGAGGCGGCCATGGCGCCCGAGAGCATCGTCGCCTCGGGCTGCGCCGACGAACACGGCGCCGCTTTGGCGCTCAAGCCGATGCGCCTGCAGGGCGACGTGCTGCTGTTGCGGGCGCGTGCCGCCAAGGGCAGCACGGCGCTGGCGTGCTGGGTGCGCACCCAGGAGTTCGAGGTGAAGATCGAGCCGCCGTTGGTGGAGGTGTACCTCAAGGAGATCCAGGCGCCGCCGCCCGTACGCCAAGCCTGGCAGCGCCAGCAGGCCGCGGGCGTGCCCTGGCACGAGGTGTATGCCAAGACCGCGCGCATCGAGTTCGCGCGCGCGGGCGCGCCGGCTTCGCTGGCGGCCTTGCGGCGGCCGGTGGGTACCGGCCTGGAGATCGTGCCGATGGGTGACGCACCGCTGCGCACCGGTGGCGAACTGGCGGCGCGTGTGCTGCTCGACGGCCAGCCCTTGCCGGGCCTGGCGGTCGAATTCGTTTCCGAGCGCGCGCCGCTGGGCGTCTGGCGCACCAGCGACGCCGCGGGGATCGTGCGCTCGCCGCTTCCCTTTCCCGGCCGCTGGCTGGTTCGCGCCACGCACCTCGTGCCGCCCCCGCAGCCGGCTGCGCCCTGGCGCAGCCGTTTTGCGACGTTGGCCGTCGCGGTGCCGTAAGCTCGGCTTTCATCACGGATGAGGTTGGACGATGCATAAAAGCCTGGGTTGGGTCCTGTGTTCTTTGCTGGCGCTGCCGGCCTGGGCCGGGCGGCCCCTGGCCACCGAGGACGCAGGCGTGATGGAACGCGGCGAATGCGAGCTGGAGGCCTTCGCGGCGCGGGAACGGGTGCCGGGGTCGGCCAAGGTCACCACGCTGTTCGGCCAGGTGGGCTGCGGCATCGGCTGGAACACGCAGCTGGCCGCCGGCCTGGGCCGCGAACGCGAAGCCGGCGAACGCACCCGCCTCGTCGGCCTGGGCGGCAAGACGGCGCTGCGCCCCCTGACCGACACCGACTACGGCGTCACGGTGGCCTATTCGCTGCAGTGGACGCGGGTGCCGGGCGAGAGCCTGCGGCGCGACACCAGCGAGGTCAAAGGCGTGCTGACGGTCCCGGTGCGCGAGTGGCTGGTGCACGCCAACCTCGGCCCGTCCTATGACCACCGGGCCCGGCAGTGGAGCACCGTCTACGGCGCCGCGCTGGAGCGTCCCGGCGCGCTCGGCCCGCTCGACCTGATGGCCGAGGTGTTCGGCACCGACCGCGAACGCGCCACGCTGCAGTTCGGCGTGCGCTGGCCGGTGATCGCCGAGCGCCTGTTCCTGGACGCCTCCATCGGACGCCAGCTGGAGAGCAACGGCGCGCGCCTGCTGAGCGTGGGGATCAAGCATGCGTTCTGAGCAGCATGCCTGGCGCGCGGCCCCGGCCCTGACGCTCGCGCTCTTCGCGCTGCCGGCCTTGGCACACGTCGAAGACGCGGCCCGCAGCACCGGCTTCGTGGCCGGGCTGCTCCATCCCATCCTCGGGCCCGACCACCTGCTGGCGATGGTGGCCGTCGGGCTGTGGGGCGCCGTGCTCGGGCGGCCGCTGGTCGTCGCCCTGCCGATTGCCTTCCCGCTGCTGATGCTGGCGGGCGCGGCGCTGGCGCTGTTCGGGATCGAGATCCCCAAGGTCGAAGCCGGTATCGCGCTGTCGGTCGTGGCGCTCGGTGCAGCCATCCTGTTCGCGTGGCGGGCGCCGGCTGCCGTGGCGCTCGCGCTGGTTGGCCTGTTCGGCCTTTGCCACGGGCACGCCCACGGCACCGAACTGCCTGAAAGCGCCGCGCCTGCAGCCTATGCGGCGGGCTTCCTGCTCTCGACGGGCGCGCTGCACCTGGCCGGCATTTCGCTGGGACTGCTGTGGGAGCGCCCGAACGGCCGCCGTGTGCTGCGCGCTGCCGGTGGCCTGGTCTGCGCGGCCGGCGTCTGGTTCCTGTTGCTGGCCACCGGCCTCCTGTGATCGAGCCGCTGGCGGACGGCGCCCTGCTGCTGCTGCGCGCGCCGCTGGCACTGGCGGCCTGCATCGCAGCGGCGCTGGTGGCAGCGCCCGTGGTGCGCTGGCCTGTCGCTGCGGCAGTGGTGGCGGCGGTCGCAGCCTTGGTGGCCATCCCGGCTCCGCCGTCATGGCATGCCTCGGCTGCCGCCGGACTGGTCGCGGCCCTGGGCCTGGTGGCAGTGACGCGTCGGCAGCCTCCCCTCCCCGCTACCTGGCTGCTGCTCGCAGTGGCAGGCATCGCGGCGGGCTGGGCGGCGGAGCTGCCGTGGGCGACGAGGCCTGAGATCGTCGGCGCCGCCGCGCTGGTTTTCACCGTGACGGCACTCGCCGGCATCGTGGTCCGGCAGGTGCTAGCGCGCACCGTGCTGGCCCGGATCGGGATGGCTGTAGCCGGCGCCTGGATCGCGGTGCTGGCCCTGCTGATGCTCCTGCTGCGCCTGGCGGGCAAAACCTAAGGCGAGTCACGTACTGTCTGGGGCAGCCCCGTCGCCTGGCTGACCGCAATCTGCCAACCCCGTCCGGTCTTCACGTAGGTCTGGGTCCAACGCACGTCGAACCAGCGGCCGTCGCTGCCGCGCTTGATCGGGCTGAGGGCCCGTGCGATGCACACGGACTCACCGAAGCAGGAAAGCTTGAACTCGGGCGTGGGCGCGGCCTCGACCGTCGGCTCGTTGGCGATGACGCTGACGATGCGCGCGTCCTTGCCGTCCACCTTGCCGCTGGTATGTGTGTGCGTGAAGTCATCGGTGTAGAAGCGGCGCAGCGCCACGGCGTCCTTGTTGGTGGCGGCCTGCAGGAAATCCTTGCGCATGGCCTGGATCTCAGCCACCAGCTTGCCGTCCGTGGCGGCAGACGGCTCGATGGGGTGGGCGCCAGCGCCCGTCGCCACAGTGAAGATGGCGGCCAGCGCCGCCCGATGCAAAGTCGATGTCATAGGTCCTCCGGGTGGTTGCTGTACGAAGCCAGGTCCTGAGCGGATTCAGCCGGGCCGGCCGCCATCCGTCACCTAGGGTTTGCCCCGCCACTGACGTCGCGCCAAATCACGCGATAGCCCGCGCCAGCGGGGCGAATGTCGCTATCGAATCAGGAGCACCACCCGCCCCGAGGAATGGCCGAGTCGGCCTTGGCCGACATGCGCCCGCGTCCTCTGTCCGGCAGCCAGCAGCTGCCTGGCTCCCTGTAATGGGCGGTCGCCGCATGACCGGCGAGTTTTCGAACCAAGGAGGATTCGCATGCAGATGGACCAGATGAAGCAGAGCATCAACCGGATCGAGGAATGCGTCGACGAGGCCAAGCGCGCCGTGCAGCAGTCGCAATCGGTGCCGCAGGAAGTGCGCCAGAGCGTGGAGTCGCTCCACCAGCAGGCGCGCCAGGCCAAGCAGAACGCGAATGGCCAGCAGCAAGGCCAGGACCAGGAACAGTTGACCCAGCAGGTCATGCAGCTGGAGCAGTCGGGCGACCAGGCGATGAAGGCCTGCCGCCAGGCCGGCAACCAGGTCGACCCGCAGACGCAGCAGGCGATCCAGCGGGCGCACGACGAGATCTCCGGGTTGAAGAAGCAGATCCAGATGGGCTGAGGGCGCTATCGATGAGCAAGAAGACCCGGCACGCGGACAACAGCAAGCGCCAGCAGCCGACGCAAAAGGCGCAGGCCCATCAGCCCACCAGCAACGGCCCGTCGAAGGCGCGCCGTGAAGGCAAGAAAAAGGCCGGCAAGGACACCGCCGGCCAGGACATGCGCAAGGAGTAAGGAACCTCTGGATTTCCGCCTGCGCGGGAATCACGAGAAGCAAAAAGGGGCGCCGCGGCGCCCCTTCTTTGTGGCGAAAAGATCAGCGCTGCGCGCGCGACTGGTAGTTGCGGTAGGCCTCGTCCATGCGGCTGCGGCGGCTGTCGTCCACCGAAGACTCGGCAGCAGCCGGCGAGGCCGGGCCTGCGCCCATCGTGCGGGTATCGGGGCGCGACTCCACGCGGGCCGATTGCGCATTGCCGTTCGGGTTTTGCGACTTGCCGGTCACCCGGTTCCACACGCGCTTGGTGCCGTCTTCCATGCGGTCGAACACGGTGTCGGCACGCTGGCCCAGGCTGGGCTGGCCGGGGCCACCGTTGAGGGTGCGGTTGGTGGCGTTCTCGGCGCGGTCGAACTGCCGGTCGGCCTTCTTGCCCAGCGATTCGTTTTGCTGCTGGGCCATGGCGGTGCCGCCCAGGGCAAGCGCGGCGGCGGTGAGAAGGACAGAGATCTTCATGAGGACTCCTTTCGATGTCCTCCATGAAACGTGAGGCGCCCGGCCCGCACTGTCAGAAGACCGGGCAAGTGGGTGTCGGGCAGCGGGCTACAGGGCGCACTGGTTCGCCAGGTCGCCACTGCTGGGCCGGGCGATCGTGCGGCTTTCCGGCGGCCGGTGGCCGCCCCGGGTCTCGACCCAGGTCTCCAGCGCCTGGAAGGCCTCGCGGTAGCACGGCGCGATCGGGCGCAGCCGGTTGGGGAACAGGTCGTAGAGCTGGTCCACGTGGTTGCCGCCCTGCACCACGTAGTAGCGGTGCAGGTGGCCGCGGCCGGCCTTGCGGATCATGTCGGCGTACACGTCGGAGTTGGTGCTGATCGGCAGCAGCGAATCGAAGTCGCCGTGCAGGGTGATCATGGGCTTGCCGATGCGACCGTGCAGCGAGATGCGGCTGACGGCGTCCTTGACGGCCTGGGGGCGGGTTGCGTACGCATAGTCGGCGTCGCACAGCGGCAGGCCCGAGGCGCAGAACGGGATGCCGCCTTCCAGCGCGCCGTCATAAGCCGGGTCCATCTCCTCGCGGTAGGTGCGCTGCGTCAGGTCCCAGTAGACGGCGTAGTGGTGCTCCCAGAGGAACTCGGAGCCCGGCGCGAACCCGGCCGCGATCATCTGGTCGTAGGCGGCCCGGCTGCCCAGGGTGCGGTACGCGGGAAAGTGCTTGAGCGCCGCCGGCAGGTAGGTGAACAGGTTGGGCCCGCCCGGGCTCCAGAAGGCACCTTCCCAGTCCACGCCGCCGTCGTACAGGTCGGGGCGGTTCTCCAGCGCGTGGCGCGTGAGGTAGCCGCCGTTGGAGATGCCGGTCATGTAGGTGTAGTCGGGGGCGCGGCCGTAGCGCTGCGCGACGACCTGCTTGGCCGCGATGGTGAGCTCGGTCACCCGCTGGTGCCATTCGGCGATGGCGTCGCCGGGGTTGGCGCCATCCTTGTAGAAGCTGGTGCCGCTGTTGCCCTTGTCGGTGGAGGCGTAGGCGTAGCCGCGGGCCAGCACCCAGTCGCTGATCAGGTAGTCGTTGGCGTACTGGCGCCGCACACCGGGCGCACCCGTGATGACGAGCTTGCCGTTCCAGTTGTCGGGCAGGCGGATGACGAACTGCGCGTCGTGGTTCCAGCCCCTGTAGGCGTTGGTGGTGGAGGTGTCGGGAAAGTAGCCGTCGATCTGGATCCCCGGCACCAGACCGGCCGGGTTGCGCGTGGCCGCCGAGTGCAGCGGCAGCCAGTCGCTCGCGTCGGTGTGGCCGGTGGCCACGAGGTACTTGGTGGACAGGTCGTCCAGGCAGGCGGCCACCTGCATCTGGGCGCCGGGCACCTGCAGGCTGTTCATGTGGGTGCAGTCCGCGCCATGTGCCGTCCCGGCCGCGGCGAACGCCAGGGCGCCTGCCACGCGCCACCATGCGGATGAGCTCATCGTCGTCTCCTGATCGTGAGCCTTCATTTCACCCGCAGGCGTGTACGGTGCGCGTCAGCTTTTTTCCCGGTTTATCCTGTGACCATGGGGCTGACGTTCACGGTCGAGCACAGGGGCGGCTACTCGGTGGTACGGGTGGACGGTGAGCCGACGCTGGACGAATTCCTCGCTTTCGTGAAAACCGTGGGCCAGCAGTCACACGGGTGGCCGGCGCCGCGCGCGCTGGTCGACCTGCGCTCCATCCGGAGCCTGAAGTCCTTCACCGAGCACTACGCCATCGGGGAAGTGGTCGGACGCGAGCTCGGCCACCTGCGCAAGGTGGCCTCGGTGGTGCCGGGCGACCGGATCACCCGCGCCAGCGAGAAGCGGGCCCAGCACGCCGGCGTGAACCTCACGGTGTTCACGGCCGAGCGCGAAGCGATCGACTGGCTGACGGCCGAGCTCGCACGCTGAACGCGCCACGGCCGCGTCAACTTCTTCCGACCCGGGTCTGCGCCGCGGGCTGGTACCACCCGTGACCAGACCGACCAGTATGGGAGCTGTACGCAACAGTCATTTCCGGAAAGGAGCGCCCGCTTGGATTCGATCAACCGCAACCAGCCCGAAGACAACTACCGCGACGTCATCGGCCCCGAGGCCGTGGAGCGGCTGAAGGCCGTGGTGAAGAAAACCGAAACCTGCTTTTTCTGCACCGCGAACGGCCAAGGCGCATCGGAAGGCACCCGGCCGATGAACGTGCGGCAGGTGGACGACGGGGGCCGATTCTGGTTCCTGAGTGCCGACGACAGCCACAAGAACCTGGAGCTCGCCGCGGATCCGACCGTGCACCTGTTCTTCCAGGGCTCGGAGCATTCGGACTTCCTGCACCTCACCGGCCGGGCCCGGATCGTGCGCGACCGGGCCAAGCTGGAGGAGTTGTGGGAGCCGATCCTCAAGACCTGGTTCACCGGGGGCAAGGAGGACCCGCGCATCACCATCATCGAGGTCACGCCGACCTCAGGCTACTACTGGGACAACAAGCACGGCAACATGGTGGCCGGCGCCAAGATGCTGGTCGGCGCCGCCACCGGCAAGACCCTGGACGACTCGATCGAGGGCCGGGTGCTGGTGGAAGAGGCTTGAGCTACTGCAAAGCCGGCTGCGCCATGGCGCCCGGGGCGCAGCCGCTGAACAGCCGCGCGTAGTAGCCGTTCTGCGCCATCAGCTCGGCGTGCGTGCCGATCGCTTCCACCTGCCCTGCGCGCAGCACCACGATGCGGTCGGCGTCCACCACCGTGGACAGCCGGTGCGCCACCACCAGCGTGGTCCGGCCCCTCGCCAGGCGCCTGAGCGCGGCCTGCACCAGCGCCTCGCTCTCGTTGTCGAGGGCGCTGGTGGCTTCGTCCAGCACCAGGATGGGCGGGTCCTTGAGCAGCGCGCGGGCGATCGCGATGCGCTGCTTCTGGCCGCCCGACAGGCCCGCGCCGCGCTCGCCCACCAGCGTGTCGTAGCCCTCGGGCAGGTTCTCGATGAAGTCGTGCGCGTTGGCCGCCCGCGCCGCCGCTTCGGCCTGCTCGCGGGTGGCGCCGGGCGTGCCGTAGGTGATGTTGGCCAGGATGGTGTCGTTGAACAGGTGCACGTCCTGCATCACGGTGCCGACCTGGCTGCGCAGCGAACGCTGGGTGCATTCGCGCACGTCCACCCCGTCCACCAGGATGCGGCCGGCGGTGGGCGCATGCAGCCGCTCCAGCAGCGAGACCAGCGTGGTCTTGCCGCAGCCGCTGGGACCGACCAGCGCAACCGTCTCTCCAGGGGCCACCGACAGCGTCACGTCGTGCAGCACCGGGCGGCCGTCCCGGTAGCTGAAAGACAGCCCTTCGAAAGCCACCTCGCCGCGCGTGACCACGAGGTCGAGCGCGCCCGGCGCATCGGCCAGCGCGTCGGGCGCCTCCAGGATGGTGGCCACGCTTTCCAGCGACACGCGGGCGCGACGCACGGTGGCATACACGTTGGTCAGGCCCTGGATGGGCCCGAACAGGCCGCCCACGTACTGCAGCGCCGCCACCAGCGTTCCGACGGTGCCGTGGCCTTCGAGCACCAGCCAGGCGCCGATGCCGGCCACGGAGAGCCGCGCCGCCGCCGCAGACAGGCCCTGCAAGGCAGCCGTGCTGGCATCCCGTTCGGCGCCCTGCGCCTGCCGCTCGTTGCCTTCGGCCACGGCATCCAGGAACCGGCGCCGCTCGGCCTGCTCCATTGCGAAACCCTTGACGGTGCGGATGCCGCCCAGCACCTCGGTCCAGCGGCCGAAGGTGGCCGACCAGTGCGCGAGCAGCACCCGGTCGCGCCGCGTCTGCTCGGGTGCCGCCCGCATGCCGATCAGGGCGGGCAATGGTGCGAACAGGCAGACGGCAAGGGCCAGGCGCCAGTCCAGTTGCAGGAGTGCCGCGAGCGCCAGCGCCAGGTAGCAGGCGGCCGGCAGGGCCTTGAAGGCCAGCTCGGCGACCGCGGCGACGAAGCCGTTGATCGAGGTGTTCACCTGGTTCACGGTGGCCCCCACCGTCTGCTGCTGGTGCCAGGCCAGCGGCAGGTCGTGCAGGCGCGCCGTCACCCGCTGGCGCAGCGAAAAGTCGAGGTCCAGGCGGACCCTGGCACTGCGGGCTTCCAACAGGCGCGACAGGCCGACCTGCGCCAGCTCGGCCACGGCCACCAAGGCCAGCGCCCAGAAGATGGTGCGTCCCGCTGCCGGTCCCACGGCGCCGGGCCGGGCGGCGAGTTGCCCGAGCGCGTCCACCAGGCCCATGACGGCCAGCGGGGCAGCGGCGCTGCAGGCGGCGAGCAGCAGCGCCAGCCCGAGCACGCCCGAGAGGGGCCGCTCGAAGCCTTGCAGCCAAGGCCGCGCCCGCTGCGTGAAGCTCGGGAGGGGGACGGCCAATGCGGCGGGGGCGGGGCCGTCATGGATGAGGGTGGACATCGGTACTGCCTGTCTTGTAGGACAAGGCCGACACGGCTGTAGTCCTTCGCTGACAACGCGTTTATCGATGAGCAGTTGACCGCTGAGGTTCGGTGTGACGCCCGAAACCCATCAGCGCCCTCCGGAGCGTGATGGAAGTCATGGGAGCGTCGGTACGAAGCGAAGCCGCTCAGGGCACGGATCGCGCGCCTTCGCACAAGGCGTCATACACCCAGCCGATCGCGTCCTCGCGCGGCACGGGGGCTGGACGGCCCGGCACGCTGGCCGAGGCCAACGGCTTGCCGGTCGCGTCGTAGGCGGTGGTGGCCAGAACCTGCAGGGTGCGGGCCTGGCAATCGAACTGCGCCAGCACGGCGTGGCGCTGGGGTCCGCTGCGGCCCCCAGCACCGGTGGCGCTGACCGCCTGCATGGCCTGGGCACCCGGGAGGTTCCTGACCCAGGCGCGCACCGTCACGCCTCGGAACTGCACGGAGGGCAAATCCAGGAGAACTTCGGGGGCGCCGGGAACCGGGGTCCAGCGGGCCACCTGGGCGCTGGCCGGGAGCACGGTGGCCAGCAGCGCGGCCAGGCCGACGAGGCGTGAGCACAGCTTCCCCATGGCAGCTCCCCCTGCCGGGCGAAGGCCCGGCACGTGCTCATTGTGGGCAGGCGCCCTGCCACCGCGCGTCAGCAGGGACCCGGATATGGCTGAGCCAGCGAGGCAAGCCGCTGTCGGCGGCGTCCCACGCCCGACCATGTTCCTGCCGTCGCGCTTGCAGTGGCCACGGGTGCCACCATGTAGGGCCGACACGGGCCCGCCGGGCCCGGCCATGAAAGGTCCCTTGCCATGTGGAAACGCCTGACGGTGCTGTGGAGCGTGGTTCGCGGCGATGCCCGCCAGCTCTGGTTCGCGCTGCGCCACCCGGGCTCGCCCGGCTGGCTCAAGCTGGGCACGGCGCTCGTCGTGCTGTACCTGTTCTCGCCGATCGACCTGTTGCCCGACGCCCTGCCCCTGATCGGGGTGGTGGACGACCTGGTGCTGGTGCCGCTGGCGATCCGCTTCATGCTGAACCGCCTGCCGCCCCACATTGCCCAGGCGGTGGCGGGCCGGCGCCGGCGCTAGGCCTTCTTCATCACCCAGCGGAACAGCGCCGCCTGCGCGGCGACGCCGCAGGCGGTGAAGGCCAGCATCAGCAAGGCCAGGTTGACCGGCCCCTGGTGCGGCATCAGGCCCACGGTGAAGCCGCCCAGGGCGCCCGTGAGCTGCTGCATCAGCCCGCCGACGGCGGCGGCCGAGCCGGCCAGCGCCGGGACCAGGCCGACCGTCGCGGTGAGGGTCGGTGGTGCCAGCAAACCGTGGCCGATGCCGAGCAGGACCAGCGGCAGCGCCAGCGCGAGCGGCGTGTGCCAACCCGCCAGGCCCAGAGCCAGCACCAGCAGCAGCCCCGCGACCGTGAGCGCCTGGCCCAGGGCCATGATCGAGCGGTCGCCGCGCCGGCGGATCAGGCGGGTGGTGAGGACGTTCCCGAGGATGTAGGCGATCGGGATGCTCATCACGTACCAGCCGACGCGCTCGGGCGTGACGCCATAGGCCTTGAGCACGAGCGGCGCGCCGCCCAGGAAGGTGTAGAAGGTGCTGGTGGTCGAGGCCAGCATGACCACGAACAGCAGGAAGGCCGGGTGCCGCAGCAGGTGCCCGTAGCCCGTGACCAGCGCGCTCCAGCCCTGCCCCGCGGCGCCTTCGGCCGGCTTGAGGTACGGCAGGCTGCGCCACGCCGAGACGAACAGCACCACCCCCAGGGCCGCGACGATCGCGAAGTTGGCCTGCCACCCGAAGCGCACGTGCACCTGCCCGCCGATCACCATGGCCAAGGGCGGCACCAGCCCCATGGTCATGCCCACGAAGGCCATCACCCGCGTGCGGTCGCGCCCGGTGAACAGGTCCTGCACCAGGGCCCGGCCGATGACCATGCCCGCCGCCGCGCCGGCACCCTGCAGCGCCCGCGCCGCCACCAGCAGCGGCAGGCTCGGCGCGATGGCCGCCAGGGCCGAGCCCACACAGGCCAGGGCGAGGCCCACCAGCAGCACCGGCTTGCGGCCCACGCGATCGGAGACCGCGCCGTAGACGAGCTGCATGCCGCCGTAGGCCACCACGAAGCCGCTGAAGACCAGTTGCACGGCGGCCTGGCTCGCGCCGAAGAGGCCCGGCCAGTCCTGCATCGACGGCAGGCAGATGGTCATGGCCAGCAGGCCGAAGGCCAGCTGGCCGATGACCAGCGCCACCAGGCCTGCGTGGCGGGGCGGCGCCGGGGAGTCTTTGTGCATCGAGGGCGAGATTACACGATCGAATTGCCCTCCAGCCCGCGCGGTCCCGCCTCCATCAGCTATCAAAAGAGTAGCAATAGGGGCGCCATAATCCGGGAGCATGAACTATTGGCTCATGAAGTCCGAGCCCGACGAGGTGTCGGTGGACGACGCCCTCGCGGCGAAGAACGCGACCGTCCCCTGGACCGGTGTGCGCGGCTACCAGGCCCGCAACTTCATGCGAGACCAGATGAAGGTCGGCGACGGCGTCCTGTTCTACCACTCCAGCTGCGCCGAGCCGGGCATCGTCGGCATTGCGCGGGTGGCATCGGCGCCCTACCCCGATCCGACCCAGTTCGATGCAAAGTCGCCCTACTACGACCCCAAGTCCACGCGCGAGCAGCCGCGCTGGGTGCTGGTGGACGTTCAGGTGCTGCGCAAGATCCCCAACCTCACGCTGGCCGAGATGCGCCAGCGGCCGGAGCTCGCCGACGTGGGGGTGCTGAAGAAGGGCAACCGGCTGTCGATCATGCCGGTGGAGCCCAGGCACTGGGAAGCGGTACTGAAGAGCACGAGCTGAGGCCCGCGGGCGGCTGCATCACCCTGCACCGCAGGAAAGGTGGTCAAATCGCGGGCTTCTGCTGCCGAGCTTGATGAAATCCAACTCCTCCTTCGGCACCCGTGCCACGGGCGCCTCCCTATGCATCCTCGGCGCCTTCGTCCTGCTGGGCTGGGCGCTGGGCCAGGAGCCTATGGTCCGCGTGCTGCCGGGCAGCACCGCGATGGCCATCAATACAGCAGCCATGTTCCTGGCAGCCGGAAGTTTGTTGCTGCTGCGGGAGTGGCCCTCTCCAGGGCGCGTGCGGGCCGGACGCTGGTTCGCCTCGCTGCTGGTGGCCTGGCCGGCAGCCATCCTCAGCCAGCACCTGTTCGGACTCGACCTGGGCATCGACTGGGCCAGTGTCCACGCTGCAGTGGGCGACGGGCATGCCAAGCCCGGACGGACAGCGCCCAACGCCTGCGTCGGGTTCCTCCTGGCAGGGATCGTCCTGCTGCATGCGGACGGTCCGGCCCCGCCCCGCCGCTCGTACTGGCTGACCCTGTCCCTTGCGTCGGTGACGCTGTTCATCGGTTCCACCGCGTTCATCGGCTACCTGCTGCGGCTGGAGCAGTTGTACCGGGTCGCCAGCTACAACCAGATGGCGGCCCTGACCTCGATCGGCATGACCCTGGTCGGCGCTGGTGTGCTGGCGGTGGCGCTCAAGCGCCGCCCGGTCTCGCCCCAGAACGCCAGGCTGGACGCTGCACGAGTCACCTGGCGGGCCGTGGGCCTGCTGACGCTGTTTGCCGCCGGCACGGCCCTGACGGCGTTCGGATTGCTCAAGCAGAGCTACGAGAACCGGGCGGCCGAGAACCTTCTCGAGTCCGGGCGCAAGAGCGCGTTGGGCGTCGCAGCGCTGCTGGAAGGCAAAGTGGTGCTGGCCACCGCCGTGGCCAGCCGCCCGGTGCTGTCTTCCTCGCTGGCACGGCTGGCGGGCAGCCCTGAAGACCCGCTCGCCGCCGAGCAGCTGCGGCGGGAGGAGCAGAGCTTCCTGGCGCTGGGGTTCTCGGGGGCCCAACTGTTCGATGCCCGGGGACAGCAGGTGGGGGCGAGCGGCACGATGATCGGGGCCGCCGCTGCACTGGCCGTGCCGATTGCCAGCGGGACAGCCCAAGGCTGGCTCCTGTGGAAGGACGGCTACGTCTACCGCAGCTCCCACGAACTGCGCGAGCGCGGCCAGGTGGTGGGGCGGCTGGTGCTGGAGCGGCGCCTGCAGGAGTTCGCTTCCTTCCTCACGGGCGCACAGAACATCTCCACCACGAGCGACGTGGTGCTGTGCGCGCGCGAGGGGTCCGAGGTGGTGTGCTTTCCCAGCAGGTTCTATCCGGAACCGACGCGGTACCCCATGTTCACCGCGGACGGCAAGCCCAGCTTCCCGATCGTGCGCGCTCTGCTGGGCGAGACCGGCTCGACCGCCACCCAGGATGCGCGGCGCATCAAGGTGCTGGCGGCCTTCGTGCCCATTCCCAGGTACCCGCTGGCGATGGTCGAGAAGCTCGAAAGCCATGAGCTGTACGAGCCGCTGCTCCATTACCTGCCGGCCCTGTCGCTCGTGATCCTGGGCTTCATCGCCCTG
>Ga0164290_1002192_pt1 | contig 15877 bp, 13 predicted proteins | sample Micstemetagenome_FD_108782 | JGI IMG/M metagenome (GOLD analysis project Ga0164290, IMG submission 108782) | Contaminated culture microbial community from soil near Moab, Utah, USA - Microcoleus steenstrupii SON62 (Illumina Assembly) | ecosystem: Environmental > Terrestrial > Soil > Soil crust... | reverse complement strand
CAGATCGACGGCCTGTCTCCGGCCATCTCGATCGAGCAGAAGACGACGTCGCGCAATCCGCGCTCGACGGTCGGCACCGTCACCGAAATCTATGACTACATGCGCTTGCTATTTGCCCGCGTCGGCGTGCCCTATTCGCCGGCCACCGGCCTGCCGATCGAGAGCCAGACGGTGAGCCAGATGGTCGATCGCGTGCTGGACTATGAGGAAGGCACGCGGCTCTATATCCTCGCGCCGATCGTGCGCGGCCGGAAGGGCGAGTACAGGAAGGAACTCGCCGACCTGATGAAGAAGGGTTTCCAGCGGGTCAAGATCGACGGCCAGTTCTACGAGATTGCCGAAGCGCCGGTGCTCGACAAGAAATACAAGCACGACATCGACGTCGTCGTCGACCGGATCGTCGTACGGCCCGACATGGCGTCACGGCTTGCCGATTCATTCGAGACCTCGCTCAAGCTCGCCGATGGCCTGGCGATCGCGGAATTTGCCGACAAGCCGCTGCCGCCCGAGGAGACTTCCGAGGGTGGTTCGGCCAACAAATCGCTGAACGACACGCATGAGCGCGTGATGTTCTCGGAGAAATTCGCCTGCCCTGTTTCGGGCTTTACCATTCCGGAGATCGAGCCGCGCCTGTTCTCGTTCAACAATCCGTTCGGGGCCTGCCCAACCTGCGACGGCCTTGGCTCGCAGCAGAAGATCGATCCGGACCTCATCGTTCCCGAAGCGAACCGCACCTTGCGTGATGGTGCCGTTGCGCCCTGGTCGAAATCCTCGTCTCCCTATTACAACCAGACGCTGGAGGCGCTCGGCAAGGCCTATGGTTTCAAGCTGTCAAACCGGTGGAGCGAGCTTTCCGAGGAAGCACAGGACGCCGTGCTGAATGGCACGGGCAAGCGTGAAATCACCTTCCAGTATGCCGACGGCGCGCGCTCGTACCAGACAACCAAGACGTTCGAGGGCATCATCCCCAATCTCGAGCGCCGCTGGAAAGAGACCGATTCCGCCTGGTCGCGCGAGGAGATCGAGCGCTACATGAGCGCAGCCCCTTGCCCGGCCTGCAAGGGCTATCGCCTGAAGCCGGAAGCGCTGGCCGTGAAGATCGACGGGCTGCATATCGGACAGGTCTCCGAAATGTCGATCAACGTGGCCAATGCGTGGTTCATCGCCCTGCCTGGCCATCTCAACGCCAAGCAGAACGAGATCGCCGTCCGAATCTTTAAGGAAATCCGCGATCGCCTGAAATTCCTCAACGATGTCGGGCTCGAATATCTCTCGCTGTCGCGCAACTCCGGCACGCTGTCGGGCGGGGAAAGCCAGCGTATCCGGCTTGCATCCCAGATCGGCTCAGGTCTGACGGGCGTGCTTTACGTGCTCGACGAACCGTCGATCGGCTTGCACCAGCGCGACAACGCACGGCTGCTCGAGACGCTTAAGCACCTGCGCGATATCGGCAATACCGTGATCGTTGTCGAGCATGACGAGGATGCGATCATGACGGCGGATCACGTCGTCGATATCGGCCCTGCCGCCGGAATCCATGGCGGCCACGTGGTGGCGCAAGGCACACCATCCGACATCATGAACAACCCGGATTCGCTGACCGGCAGATATCTCTCGGGCGACCTTTCCGTCGCTGTGCCCAGTGAGCGCCGCAAGCCGAAGAAAGGCCGTGAGATCAAGGTCGTCGGCGCCCGCGCCAACAATCTCAAGAATGTCACGGCGGCCATTCCGCTCGGCGTCTTCACGGCGGTGACCGGCGTGTCGGGCGGTGGCAAATCCACATTCCTGATCGAGACGCTTTACAAGGCTGCGGCCCGCCGCATCATGGGTGCACGCGAAAATCCGGCCGAGCATGACCGTATCGACGGTTTCGAGCATATCGACAAGGTCATCGACATCGACCAGTCGCCGATCGGCCGAACGCCGCGCTCCAACCCGGCGACCTATACCGGCGCCTTCACGCCCATCCGCGACTGGTTTGCCGGCCTGCCGGAAGCCAAGGCACGCGGCTATGCGCCCGGACGCTTCTCGTTCAACGTCAAGGGCGGCCGCTGTGAAGCGTGCCAGGGCGATGGCGTCATCAAGATCGAAATGCACTTCCTTCCCGATGTATACGTCACCTGTGATGTTTGCCACGGCAAGCGCTATAACCGCGACACGCTGTCGGTCCATTTCAAGGGCAAGTCGATCTCCGATGTGCTTGACATGACGGTTGAGGAAGGCTGCGATTTCTTTTCCGCCGTGCCCGCCGTGCGCGACAAGCTGACCGCGCTACGTGAAGTCGGCCTCGGCTATATCAAGGTGGGCCAGCAGGCCAATACGCTGTCCGGAGGCGAGGCCCAGCGGGTCAAGCTTGCGAAGGAACTGTCGAAGAAATCCACCGGCCGCACGCTCTATATCCTCGATGAGCCAACCACTGGCCTGCATTTCCACGATGTCGTGAAGCTCCTAGAAATGCTGCACGAACTGGTCAACCAAGGCAATTCGGTCGTGGTGATCGAGCACAATCTCGAAGTCATCAAGACCGCCGACTGGATCATCGATTTCGGTCCCGAAGGCGGCGACGGCGGCGGCGAGATCATCGCCGAAGGGACGCCGGAACAGGTGGTGAAGGAGAAGCGCTCCTATACCGGCCACTTCCTCAAGGATCTGCTGGAGCGCCGGCCGATCCGCAAAGATGCCGCGGAGTAGAAATGCCGTCGAGAATCTTCCGTTTCTAGTCGCTCGAGCCGAGAGCAATTTTCTTAATAGCTGGCGAGCGTTGGCTCTCAGCGATCATAAACCACAATGCGTGGAAAGTCGGCGGCAGCGTAGTCTGGTACACCACACTCGTGCTGGACGACGAAGCGGCGACGCGGGAGTTTACGCAATGGCTTGACCAGCATGCCAGGCGCGCGGACATCCGCAAGCTTGTCGGCACTGAAAAAGATAAAGGCGGCGCCTATAGCGATGCAATTTTCCATCGTGGTGGCTTGGCGTCGCGACTAAAATTGACGCTGAGCATCCAGCATCGCACGGTCAGAAGAATGTGGTTCGGTTTGCGCAGCATCTGGTTTAGGCTCAGGTCCTGACCTGCTCCACCAGCGTCTCCGCCGTCAGCCCCTCGCCCGCGCGATTGGCCGCTTCGCCATGGTGCCAGACGGCAGCACAGGCTGCTTCGTAGGCCGGATAGCCCTGCGCCAATAACGCGCCACAGATGCCGGCCAGCACATCGCCCGAACCTGCCGTGGCGAGCGAGGGTGGCGCGTTGGTGTTGATCGCGGCGCGGCCATCGGGGGCGGCGATGACCGTGTCGGAACCCTTGTAGATGACGGCCGCGTTGGCGCGACGTGCAGCGGAGATAGCCTTATCGACCTTAGAAAGTCTCGCATCATCGGCAATGTCGGCAAAGAGTCGCCTGAACTCGCCCTCATGCGGCGTCAGGATCAGGTGCGGCTCCCCACGCGCGAAGGCGTCGAACAATGCTTTTGGGTCGTCCTTGAAGCTAGTGATCCCGTCAGCGTCCAGCACCAGGTTGCGGTTCCCCAGTGCCAGCGCAAAAGCGCGGGCCTCTGCGCCGATGCCGAAACCGGGACCGAGCACGAAGGTGGACAGGCGCTTATCTTCAAGCCAGGCGTTCAGATCACTGATATCGTCGATCCGTCGGAGCATGACGGCGGAGAGATGCGTGGCGTTGACTTCCATCGCCTCCGCCGGACTGGCGATCGTCACCAGCCCTGCTCCGGCCCTGAGACCGGCATTGGCCGTCAGTCTTGCCGCACCGGTATGAGAAGCGCCGCCTGAGAACACAACGAGCGCTCCTCGGGAATATTTGTGCGCGCTCGCATCGCGGGAACGCTGATTAGCTGCCCAGATCTCACGGCCGTTGATCCGCACGCTCGATCGGTTCGCCTCGATCAGACGCTTCGGCACGCCGATTTCCGCAATCTCAACCCGCCCGCAATATTCGCGCCCCGGAAGCAGCATCATGCCGGGCTTCAACGCCATGAAGGTGACGGTGACATGAGCCTTGAATGCGGCACCGAGAACCTGCCCTGTGCGGCCATCGATGCCGCTTGGTAGGTCGATGGCGATAACGGGCACATTGGCCGCGTCGACGCGCTGGATCGCGTCGGCAAGCGCCCGCGGAACGTCACGCGCGAGGCCCGCGCCGAACACGCCATCAATCACGATATCACCGACGCGGGGCGCGAAGGCTTCGAGCGGCTGCGGGCTTGATCCGCATTCCTCGAGCGCACGCGTGGCATCCTGGGTGCCGGGCTGGCCAGGTTTCAACTGGAAAACCTCGACCTCCGCTCCCGCCTCAATCAGAGCGCGTGCCGCGATATAGGCATCGCCGCCATTGTTGCCGGGTCCGGCGAGCACCACAAAACGCGCAGCGCCCGGAAAATGCCGCAAGGCTGCGGCGGCGACTGCGAGGCCCGCAGCCGTCATCAGACCAAAGCCCGGTATTCCGGATTGGATGCAGGCGGCGTCGATGTTTCGCACGCTCTCAGGCTCGATCAGCATTGCGCAGTCTCGTTTGCATGTTTTTTCGGCAGCCAGCCGGGAATCTCTTGTCTGGCATCACGACTATTTGGAGTCTGACTCCGCCGTCCGAAAAATGCAAATGATTGAAAAATAAGCATATGCATAAAGTTTATACGAATGGTGGCCGGGGGAATCCGGTCACAAGTGGTCTTTGAGCGATTGTTCTCGATTCGCGGCGAATTTTTTCCTGTTTGGTGCGATTTTCGTCTGGTTTTTTGCTCGAAAACGCGCAAGATCACTCCCGTTCGGTAGTTTTCTGGCAGAAAATCCAATTTGCCGCCGATGTCTGGCATGTAATATGCATGAAGTGGCGCGGCGGGCCAGACCTGCAGAAACGGGAGAAGCGGAGAGAAATTTCCTCATGAAAAAGATCGAAGCGATCATCAAGCCCTTCAAACTCGACGAAGTGAAGGAAGCCCTTCAAGAAGTCGGTTTGCAAGGCATAACCGTCACCGAGGCGAAGGGTTTCGGACGTCAGAAAGGCCATACGGAACTCTACCGTGGGGCTGAATACGTCGTTGATTTCCTGCCCAAGGTGAAGGTGGAAGTCGTGCTTGCGGACGAAAATGTGGAACGCGTCATCGATGCGATCCGCAACGCAGCACAGACGGGACGTATCGGAGACGGCAAGATCTTCGTCTCCAATGTGGAGGAAGTCGTTCGTATCCGTACCGGCGAGACCGGTGTCGACGCCATCTGATCGCCCATACGCATATCCGCGTTTGGGCGGACCATCGTCATATCAATAGGGAAGAGCTACATGACGACCGCGAAAGATATTCTGAAGCAGATCAAGGACAACGACGTCAAGTTCGTCGACCTCCGCTTCACAGACCCCAAGGGCAAGCTGCAGCACGTCACCATGGATGTGACTGCTGTCGACGAGGACATGTTCGCCGATGGCATCATGTTCGACGGCTCGTCCATCGGCGGCTGGAAGGCCATCAACGAGTCCGACATGGTGCTCATGCCCGACGCCGAGACGGCGCATATGGATCCGTTCTTCGCCCAATCCACACTGGTGGTGATCTGCGATATCCTCGATCCTATCTCAGGTGAGGCCTATAACCGCGATCCGCGCGGCACCGCCAAGAAGGCCGAAGCCTATCTGAAGGCCTCCGGCATCGGCGACACGATATTTGTCGGCCCCGAGCCTGAATTCTTCGTCTTCGATGACGTCAAGTACAAGGCCACCCCCTACAATACCGGCTTCAAGCTCGACTCTTCGGAATTGCCGGAGAATGACGACACCGATTACGATTCCGGCAATCTCGGCCACCGCCCGCGCGTCAAGGGTGGCTATTTCCCGGTTCCGCCGATCGACAGCCTGCAGGACATGCGCTCGGAAATGCTAACCGTCATGGCCGAAATGGGCGTGGTCGTGGAAAAGCAGCACCATGAAGTTGCGGCTGCTCAACACGAGCTCGGCGTCAAGTTTGCCCCGCTATTGCGCAGTGCCGACCAGATGCAGATTTACAAATATGTCGTCCATCAGGTCGCCAATGCCTATGGCAAGACAGCGACCTTCATGCCCAAGCCCGTCTTTGGTGACAACGGCTCGGGCATGCACGTGCATCAGTCGATCTGGAAGGATGGCAAGCCGACGTTCGCCGGCGACGAATATGCCGGGCTCTCGGAATCCTGCCTCTATTATATTGGTGGCATCATCAAGCATGCCAAGGCGATCAACGCCTTCACCAACCCGACAACCAACTCCTACAAGCGCCTGGTGCCGGGTTACGAAGCGCCGGTCCTGCTCGCCTATTCGGCCCGCAACCGCTCCGCCTCGTGCCGCATTCCGTTTGGCTCGTCGCCGCGGACCAAGCGCGTCGAAGTCCGCTTTCCGGATCCGGCCCAGAACCCCTACCTCGGCTTTGCCGCCATGCTGATGGCCGGCATCGACGGCATCAAGAACAAGATCCACCCGGGCAAGGCCATGGACAAGGATCTTTACGACCTCCCACCGAAGGAACTGAAGAAGATCCCGACGGTCTGCGGTTCGCTGCGCGAGGCGCTCGAAAGCCTCGACAGGGATCGCAAGTTCCTCACCGCCGGCGGCGTCTTCGACGACGACCAGATCGACAGCTATATCGAACTCAAGATGGCCGACGTGATGCGCTTCGAAATGACGCCGCATCCGGTCGAGTTCGACATGTACTATTCGGTGTGATCACTGAGCGGATCGTCTTTATTATTGGCCGGCGGGAGCCCTCTCCCGCCGGCTATGACTGAACCGCGCCATCGCTGTCGGCATGCGCGACGGTCCGGATGCAGGACTCGCGTATCGATGTGCTGCTGTCAGTCGGCGAACTGACTGACTATCGTTACACGCGTCCGGCCAAGGCGGACTTTTTCCGCCAACGGGACGCCGCGACGAGGCGAGAGGCGAATATCAGGCGGCGATGGCGCTCGCGGAAGCCGAGGCGGAACACAAATTCATCCAGCGCCGCCTGAATGAAGTCGATGCGGGATAATGCTCAGCATGCCCTCAATGATTTTACGAGCCGCTCGACAATCTTGTCGTATGCCTTCATCGAGGAACGGTCATAGATGAGCTGGAAATATGCTGCAGAGCTATCGCAGCCCTTAACCGCCCGCATATACAGGATCTGTGAGCCCCTAGTGCCGGACCAACTGGCATGTCCAGCTGCCCGTCGATCGTAGGAAATCGTCCAACCGTCGCCGGCGTCGGATTGGATACGCTCGGCAACGTCGGATTTGAAATCGCCATCCGGGAGATAGGCGCCCCATACTTTGAGCTCAGCGGCGCCATCAGCGGATCGCGACCGGCCGCCGTCGCTGTTGTCGGCTTCCAGGACTTCGGAGAAGCCGGGTGGGATATCAACGCCGTAGCTGAAGCGCACGTTGAAATAGCGAGTCCAGCTTGCCGCCGATATCGTGGATACGAAAATCACGCCAACGATTGCGATCGACAGTGTGAGGACTCTTATCCACATGCGGCGGCACTACCTACTGCTTCTTCAGCCGCTCCTTGAGCAGCCTCAGGTAATCGTCGTTCTCGCCATTTTCGTCGCTCGCGGGCGTTGCGGCCGGTGTCGTGCAGGTCGGCTTGTAGGATGAAGCCAACCCTTCCTTCACGCAAACCCCGACCTTCCACCCCGGAGGCAGCGCGCTCAGATCGACGGTCTTCCATTTCGGATGGCCCGTGGCCTGCAGCTTCTCGAGATTGCTGATAATGTAGCTCGAGAAATCGGCCACGGCCTTGCAGGAATCGCGGTGATAGGCGTTGCGCTTCTTGTCGTAGTCGAAGGTCATCATCACTGCCTTGACCGCGACCACATCCACCGGCTCCTTCTGGAAGGCATAGGTGCCGCCGTCTATCTCGGCGGGAATATAGGTTGCCAGCAGCGGCGCCTCGGTGATCGGCAGGAGATGGAATTTCGCCCCGTCGATCGAATTGCCCTGAAAGAGCAACGCGGGCGCACCCGCGACATAGAAGAAGGCGTCGATGTCACCCGCTTCCAGTTGCGGCAGAGCCTTATCCGGGTTCACCTCAACCTTCTGCACGTCCTTAATCTGCAGGATGTCCAGCATCAGCGTCGCGGTGAGATACGTGCCACTGTCTTTGACCCCGATCGCCACCTTCCGGCGCGAAAGATCGGCCATGGTCTTGATTTCGGTCCGGGCCAGCACATGCACTTCCTCGTTATAGAGCGGGAACATGATGCGCACGCCGCGAACTGCCGTCTGGATTTCGGGATCGTTGGCTTCGAAGGTCTTGAGATATTCTAGAACGTCGTTCTGGACGATGCCGAACTGGGTATTCTTGCGGTTGCGGACGCCGATGAAATTTTCCAGCGAGCCTGCGCTTTCCACCACGTTGAGCGTCTGACCGCACACCTTTCCGAGACCGGCGATATCGCGGCCGATCTTGATATAGGTGCCGGACGGACCGCCGGTCATGATGTTCTTTTCGATCTCGGCGGAACCTGCCGGCAGGCAGAACAGAGTCAGCAGCGAAAGCGCAAGGCCTAGTTTCTTCAGCATCTGTCGTCTCCCATCCGTCTCAGCATTCACTGCCAAGATCGCGTATCAGGTTTCTGAGTGCAATGGCCGGCACACGGCCGAGCGAGGCCTTCAGGGCGTCGGCGACACATTCGCCCCGTTCCAGCCTTGCCGCCAAGTCGCTTTGCTTGTCGGGCGTCAGACGGCTGAAGCCGGGCATATCGGCGAGTGCATTGCGTACAGTGTTGGCATCGCGCGTCACTGATGTGTCGGTATCGACCGGCGTGTCGTTCTTATCCGGCTCCGCATCCGCCGGCTTGGCCTGAAGCTCGGCAATGGCGGCGCGCAAGCCGGCATTCTCGGTTTCGAGCTTTTCTTTCTCCGTTCGCAATGCCCCGAGGTTCATGCCGAGCAAGATGCGCTGCGAATCGATGGACATGGCCTTGCCATTGGCATCGGACACAGCCTTCTTAAGTTCTTTCGTCTGCGCCCTGAGCGAAGAGATCTCGGTGTCCTTGCCGGCGAGTTGTTCTTCTGCGGCCGCAAGGTCCTTGCGCAGTCCATCGGCTTCGGCCGAACCATCCCCGACTGCTGCAAGCTGCTTGCGCGCATCGTCGAGTGACGCCTGGAGCTCGTCACGTTCCGTCCGGAGTCGCTTTATCTGATCAGTGACGCCGCTGCTGCTGGCAACGGCGTCGGCGCGTGCCTTCTCAAGCTTGGTCTTCAGGTCTGTCACCTGTTTGTCGAGGTCAGCGGCCCTCTTGCGAGCGGCGCTTACGTCAGAGGTCTTTTGCGCAAGGTCGTCCTCGATCGCGGCGATCCTCTTCCTAAGGTCGGGCACCGTGGATGCCTGCTGGCGTGCGCCATGAAGCGCAGATTCCAGCGTCTTGATCTGGTCACTGAGCGCCTCGTTGCCGTCATTGCTCTGGCTTGCGGCTTTGCTGAGATCGCTGCGCAGCTTCTCGATCTCGTCCTGCTGGCTCTTGACCGTACCTTCCAACTCGATGAGTTGCAGTTCCGAGACCTTCAGCGATTTTTGCGCACGCGAAAGCTGGCTCCGCAAATTGCCGGCTTCCTCGATCGTCTTCTTGAGCGCGTCTATTTCCGACGGAGCGTCACTGCTGACTTGGCCCGACTGCTCGTCGTTGAACCGTTTGAGCGTATCATTGGCCTTGTTCAGTGCCACGATCTGGCTCTGAAGATCCTCGATCTTCGAGCGCAGCGCAGTATCCGATGTCCGCGCGCCGCTGAGCTTTGTCACCTGCTGCCTGAGTTCGGCGATCGTCTCGTCACGAGAAGCAAGATCGCCCGCCGAAACTCCACTGAGGAAGCGAGCCGCCCCATAACCAGCACCGGCGCCGATCAGGAGCGCTATCACGGCGGCGATGAGAATACCGGCGCCGCCCGATGGGTGAGAACCGGAGGATGAAGAATTGCCATCCCGACCCCATTGATTGACCACTCTTGAACCCTCTGTGCTGTCCCGGCCGAAGTCTCAGCCTAGAAGATAACGGATAATGCGGCGGTTTTCCGCATTGGCCCGTTTTCGATTCCCGTCATGACACGCTATCATGAGCAGGTCGAGCCTCGTTCTAACGCCTTGAAAACTGGTAAATTCATACCAAATGTAATGTCAAATGGTTTGAGGTGTAGTTATGCGTGAACGTTTCGCCAAATATCAGATCGGACAGGTGGTCCGGCACCGGGTATTTCCGTTCCGCGGCGTGATATTCGACGTGGATCCGGAGTTTGCCAATACCGAGGAATGGTGGAATTCCATTCCCGCGGAGGTGCGACCATCCAAGGACCAGCCGTTCTATCATCTCTACGCGGAGAATGCCGAGTCGGCCTACGTCGCCTATGTCTCCGAACAGAACCTGCTGCCCGACGAGAGCGGTGATCCGTTACGCCATCCGGCGATAATGCTGAATTTCAGCCCAGAGGCAAATGGCCTCTATCGCCCCAAGGCGCTGCAGACGCACTGACCGGAAATTTTACCCTGTCACTGGCCGGTTTGAGGCCATGGCACTCTTGACCTTTGGTGCAAGCGCTGGTTTACCCGCGCTTCATCAGCGACATCGAAAAGGTCATTGCCATGGTGCCCCTCCCCGTGCTCGACGATGCTTTCATTCCTGAACTGCCGAACCGCTACAAGGGCAAGGTCCGCGAGAATTACGATCTGCCAGACGGCAGCCGCATCATCATCGCTACCGACCGCATCAGCGCATTCGATCGAATCCTCGCTGCTATTCCTTTCAAGGGCGCGGTGCTGACACAGACGGCACGATACTGGTTCGAGAAGACAGGTGACATCTGCCCCAATCATGTGATCTCCTATCCGCATCCCAATGTCGTCATCGGCAAGCGGTTGGACATTCTCCCTGTCGAGATCGTCGTTCGCGGATATCTTGCCGGCACGACATCGACGTCGATCCTCACCAAATACAGAGCCGGTGAGCGCTCGATGTACGGTGTCACGCTGCCCGACGGCATGCGCGACAACGAAAAGCTCCCCGCGCCTATCATCACCCCGACTAGCAAAGCCTTTGACGGCGGGCACGACGAGCCGCTCTCGCCGGCAGAAATCCTTGCTCAGAAGCTCCTGACGTCCGACCAGTGGGAAACCGTTTCCCGCTATGCGCTCGGCCTATTCAAGCACGGCCAGGAACTCAGCGCCAGGAATGGGCTGATCCTTGCCGACACGAAGTACGAGTTCGGCACGGACGGTCAAGGCAACATCATCCTTGCCGATGAAATCCACACCCCGGACTCAAGCCGGTTCTGGATCGCCGAGAGCTATGAGTCGGCTTTCGCTGCGGGCAAGCGACCGCGAAGCTTCGACAAGGATTTCATTCGCTCCTGGGTCGTGGAGCGTTGCGATCCCTACAAGGACGATATTCCTGAGATCCCCTCGGAGCTGATCGAGCAGACGTCTGACGTCTATATTCAGGCCTATAAGATGATTACGGGAAAGCGGTTCGAACGGGATATGAACCCGGCGCCGCTCGAGGCGATCCGCGAGGCACTTAAGGGCTATTTCTAGGGAGTCCCGTCGATGCCTGGCGAGCTATTCGCCGACGGCAACACTCAACATCCCGCGTGCTCGATGGTGAAACAAATTGGGAGATCGTAAGTTGCCCAATGAATAATTGTGGCACGATTTGCGTTTCATTGTGGAACGTCAGCATCCGGAAATCCCCGCGGTAAGGTTAATCTTCTCTAAAGCTTGCGGGAAACCGCTCTTATGTCAGGATTTGCTGATGGACATTGAAGCACCGACATACTCACCCCTGGACCCCAGACGGGAACGCGATGCGAAGCATCTCTTCGCGGATGCTGCCCGAAGTCTGATCCTGCAGGCGGTTCGCACCGGTTGGAGAGAATCCGAGGCAGCCATGGCACTGGCCGACGCGGCCGATGACTACGTCATGTATCTCGCCCAGAAGCCCCGCCGGCAACTGAGGGCCGCCAATTCGAATTGAGGCTTGCTAGAAAGCGACTTCGATCACCATGCCATCGTAAGCCGGTTCGATATGATCCGGCGTGGCGAGCAGCACGGTCTCGTAATCCAGCGGAATATGCATGTGGGTTAGGATCGCTTTTCTGGGCTTAATCCGCTCGATCCATTCCCTCGCCTGTTCGAGCGATAGATGACTGGGATGGCGGCGGTACTGCAAGCAGTCGATGATCAGCACATCGAGATTTTCGAGCCTGGGAAGGCTGAAAGCGGGAAAATCGCTGACATCGGTGCAATAGGCAATGTCCCCGATACGGAAACCCAGAGAATGGCTGTCGCCGTGATGCTGGTAGATCGGCAGGAACGGAACTGTCCCACCAGCCCCCTCCACTTCGAACATGCCGTTGATGTCATTGATGATCTGCGCCCGGCTGATCGGTGGGTAAGAGCTTCCCTCCGGCGTCTCGAAGCAATAGCGAAAGCCCTCGAACACGCGTTCCATGGTCAGTTTGTCAGCCCAGACCGGCATCCGATGCTGATTCTTGTAGACGAAGGATCTGATGTCATCGATTCCGTGCAGGTGATCGGCATGGGCGTGCGTTAGTACCACGGCGTGTAGATCGGTCGCACCAACCGCGATCATCTGGCTGCGGAAATCCGGTCCCGTGTCGATGACGACAGATGTCCTGTTACCCGCGTCATCGAACTGCTGGACGAGAAGCGACGCTCGTGTGCGGCGATTCTTGGGGTTGGATGGATCACAATCGCCCCAGTCGCCGGTGATCCGCGGCACACCAGGTGAAGAGCCGCAGCCCAGGATGGTGAAGCGGCGTTTTCCCATCAGACAGTCAGTCTCGGCATCTTCGAGAAGCAGCGGAAAGCGTTTTCGGTGGTGATTTCGGCGATCTCGTCCTCCGTTACGCCGATCGTCTCGGCCAGAACCTCGGCTGTGTTGACGACGTAGGACGGCTCGTTACGTTTGCCTCGCCATTTCTTCGGCGCGAGATAGGGCGCGTCGGTCTCCACCAGCAGTCGGTCGCGTGGCACGGACTTGACGATCTCGCGGATTTCGACGGATTTCGGGAAGGTCAGGATGCCGGAGAACGAGACATAACCGCCCAGTTCGACGCCGATCCGTGCCAATTCGGCGCCGGAGGAAAAGCAATGCAGCAGGAAGGGAAAGGCAGCCTTGCCCGCCTCGTCCTTCAGGATGGCAGCCATGTCGTCGTCGGCCGCGCGCGCATGGATCACCAGCGGCAGGCCGGTGATGCGGGCTGCCGCGATATGCCGGCGCAGGCCCTTGGCTTGCGTTTCAGGTGGCGCGTAATCGTAGAAATAGTCGAGACCCGCCTCCCCGATCGCCACGCATTTCGGATGTCTGGAAAGCTCCACCAGCTCTTCGGTCTCGATGTCGGGCTCCTCATGCGCATTGTTGGGATGCGTGCCGACAGAGCAGAATACCTGTTCATAGGCTTCCGCCAGGGCCGTGATCTGCTCGAATTTCCGCACCCGCGTCGAGATGGTGATCATCTGCCTGACGCCGGCATCCAGCGCGCGGCCAATGATCCGATCACGGTCCTCGGCGAAGTCCTTGAAGTCGAGATGGCAGTGGGTAGCGATCAGCATTCCAGCCGCTACTCCTTGGGCGGATAGTATTTCGGGAAGACCGGCTCGGGCTTGTCGAGTGTCACCCCGCCCGCTAGGCGCCCCACCTCGCCGAGATGCGCGAAATCCCGCGCTTCGGGCGGAATCTTCAACTGATCCAATAGCTTGGACGCTGATTCTGGTACGAATGGTTGCAGCAGGATGCCGATCTGGCGAACGACCTCTACCGTTACGTAAAGCACGGTCGCCATGCGTGCGACATCACCGCTCTTTGCCAGAGCCCAGGGTGCCTGCGCTGCGAAATAGCCATTGGCCTCCGACGACAGGGCGAATATCTGTTGCGTCACCTTGTGGATCTGCTGCTTGTCCATCTCGGTGCGGCACGCTTCGATCACGACATCGGCGGTTGCGATGATCGCCTTGTCTTCATCGGTCAACGGTCCCGGTACCGGCAGCACGCCCTCGAGATTCTTGGCGATCATCGCGAGCGAACGCTGCGCCAAGTTGCCGATATTGTCCGCGAGATCGGCATTGATACGATTGGCAATCGCCTCCTCGGAATAGGAGCCGTCCTGGCCGAACGAAACCTCGCGCAGGAAAAAGTGCCTGACCTGGTCGACGCCGAAATGCCTTACGAGATCAAAGGGATCGACGACATTACCGACCGACTTCGACATCTTCTCACCCTTGTTGAGCAGGAAGCCGTGAGCGAAGACACGTTTTGGCAGCGCAAGGCCCGCCGACATGAGGAAGGCGGGCCAGTAGACCGCGTGGAAGCGGATGATATCCTTGCCGATGATATGGGTCGCCGGCCAAAATTTCCAGCGCGGATCGTCCGTATTCGGATAGCCCGCGCCCGTGATGTAGTTGGTCAGCGCATCGACCCAGACATACATGACATGCTTCGTCTCATTCGGCACAGGAATGCCCCAGTCGAACGTCGTGCGCGAAATCGACAGGTCCTTTAGGCCTGATTTGACAAACGACAGCACTTCGTTGCGGCGCTCGTCCGGCCCGATGAAATCCGGATGATTGTTGTAATAGTCGAGCAACTTCTGCTGATAGTTGGAAAGCCGGAAGAAATAGCTCTCCTCCTCGACCCATTCCACCGACGTGCCCTGCGGTCCGTAGCGCATGCCGTCAGCGCGCAAATCAGTTTCTTCCTCCTGGTAATAGGCTTCGTCGCGAACCGAATACCAGCCGGCATAGCTATCCTTGTAGATATCACCGGCATCGGCCATCCTTGTCCAGAGTTCGCGGACGGACTCGTAGTGGCGCGGCTGTGTCGTGCGGATGAAGTCATCATTGGAGGCATTCAGCAGGGTCGTCATGCTCTTGAATTCTGCCGCGTTGCGGTCAGCGAGCTCGATCGGGGCAATCCCGGCGGCCTTCGCCGTCTGCTGCATCTTCTGGCCGTGTTCGTCAGTCCCCGTCAGGAAGAGAACTTCGCGACCGTCGAGCCGCTGGAAGCGTGCCAGTGCGTCGGTCGCGATCAGTTCATAGGCGTGCCCGATGTGCGGACGACCATTGGGATAAGAGATCGCAGTGGTGATATAGAAGGGTGAGGTGTCTTTCATGCGATTGGAAAGCCTTGATGCGAAACGGTCGTGAGGCGGCTTCTACCGCATGTTTCCACGCGGGGAAACATCAACTTTGCCGGCCTCGGATGATTTCTGCCGTGCTCGCCATCCCCGGCCGCAACAATCATCGAGCACGGGCGTTGCTTGACTTCCGCACCCCTCACCTATATCGCCCTTCGCTGGTCTGCAGGGGATCACAATTTTGGATTTATTGAACTCGTTGAACCCGCTCTTTTCTCTCTCGGGTCTTCTGGTTGGAATTCTGGTGGGTATCACAGGCGTCGGCGGCGGCTCGCTGATGACGCCGCTGCTCGTCATCCTGTTCAATGTCCATCCCGCCACCGCAGTCGGCACAGATCTTCTTTATGCCGCGATCACCAAGTCGGCAGGCACTGCAGTCCACAGCCGCAACAAGACGGTCAACTGGAAAATCGTCGGCTCCCTCGCGTTCGGCAGTATTCCAGCAGCCTTGATCACGCTGTATTTCATGTCGGGCGTCGATCGAAATAGCCTTGGCGCTGTCTCCTTCCTCACAAATGCACTGGGCTGGATGCTGTTCCTGACGGCATTCCTTCTGCTGTTCCGCAATCAGATCGTCGATTGGGTCGCGAACTACCGTCGCCACCACAAACCGGTGGAACCGCGCACTATCGCGATCGGCACGTTCGTGCTGGGCCTGCTGCGCGGGGTCCTTGTGACGCTGACTTCGGTCGGTGCCGGTGCGCTTGGCGTAACCGTG
>Ga0164290_1002191_pt1 | contig 15899 bp, 11 predicted proteins | sample Micstemetagenome_FD_108782 | JGI IMG/M metagenome (GOLD analysis project Ga0164290, IMG submission 108782) | Contaminated culture microbial community from soil near Moab, Utah, USA - Microcoleus steenstrupii SON62 (Illumina Assembly) | ecosystem: Environmental > Terrestrial > Soil > Soil crust... | reverse complement strand
CGGAAACGATCAAGATGCCAGCCTGGCCGCTCGGCTCCGCTGCGCTCCGCCTCCCGCCCAGGCTGGCATCGGAGGCAATCTTCAACTAACTATGCAACCGGACCAGTCATCGCGGGCAGTCCACATCCATGCACGACTTCACGCGATCGAACTTCGGCTGGCAGCACTCCAGCGTAGCGATGAGGTCGCGCAGCGTCTCTCGACGATCCCTGGTATCGGCCCGGTCGGCGCAACGGCCTTGGCTGCGTCGGTCAGCGATCCTCACCAGTTCCGTTCTGGCCGGCAGTTCGCGGCCTGGCTCGGGCTCACGCCGCTGCAAAAGTCGAGCGGCGGGAAGGAACGGCTAGGGCGGATCAGCAAGATGGGGGACAAATATCTGCGCCGGCTGCTGGTCATAGGCGCGACTTCCTTGGTCCGTCGCGCGAAATACAAGCCCGACACGGCAGATCCGCGGCTCGTTGCCTTGCTTGCTCGGAAGCCCGCGAGGGTCGCGACGGTCGCCATGGCGAACAAAATGGCCCGGATCGCTTGGGCAGTCATGACGCGGGGGCAGGTCTATCAAGCCCATCACGCCCCATTACTGGCAGGATAATAGAAGGAGCTTGGCTGAGGAGATCAGCCTAACGATGTTGTAAGCGCGATGCGATGTGATGGCGATACCGGTCAGACCGGGAGCTGGGACAACCCACGGACAGTCAAAGGCGTCATAGCCTGAAAAGCCGATCGGGACCCGGTTCGCGGACTCCATCAGGGCCAGCAGTCCCTACCGACTGCATCAACAGGCCGGACAGACGACTGCAACCGACCAAAACGCCTATCGTCAATTTATGCTTGCAACGCGGGGGCCATCCACAGAGGACTGTCTCCTAGCGGCCAACTCCGACTGCATATGGGCGCTTCGACGCTGAAAGGCCTTGAAGTGACCTCCTCGACTAACGACAGCTTTAGTATGCGTATGCCCGGGTTAGGCCAACTTTCAGCCCGACGCGAACCGCGCGGACATTGACGGCGACTTGACTTACCGGTATCAGATACCAATATAATACCAATAATAATCGGTAGGCGGGTGGTCATGCAGTTTGTCGTAGGACTTATGTCCGGAACGTCACGCGATGGGGTCGATGCCGCCCTGATCCGAACTGACGGCTTGGATGCCGTCGAGGCGATTGCCTTTCACTTCGAGCCCTACCCCGACGCACTGAAAGCCGTCATCGCGGATGCGTGCGATCTGGCCATGTCGAACCGACAGCGTATCGCCAGCCAATCCATCGACCATTGTGAAGATTTACTGGATATGCGCCATCTCGCCGCCACCGAAACCTTGCTCGACAAAGCACAAGTACGCGCTGACGACGTTGCGGCGGTCGGGCTCCACGGCCACACAATTGCGCATCGCGCCGATCTGGGTTGGTCCTGGCAGATCGGAAAGCCCGAGTTTCTGGCAACGCGGCTAGGGATACCTGTCGTATCCGACATGCGCCGCTTCGACGTCATGTTCGGCGGCCAGGGCGCTCCGCTTATTCCCGTCTTTCACCGCGCACTATTTGCCGATCCTGACCGACCTGTGGCGGTGCTCAACCTGGGTGGAGTGGCCAATCTCACCTTTATCGAGCCGGACGGCGCGCTGGTCGCGTTCGATTGTGGCATGGCGAATGCGCTGATCGATGACTGGATGGGCCAAAAGACCAACTATCCGTTCGATGCCGGCGGCGAATTCGCAGCAGCGGGCACGGTCGACGAGCGCTTGTTGCAGGCGATGCTCGCGCATCCGTTCTTTTCCGCCCCAGCCCCGAAGTCATTGGACCGCAACGACTTCAACCTGATGCCGGTGCAAGGATTGTCGGCGCATGACGGCGCAGCGACCCTCACCGCTTTTTCCGCCAAAGCGGTGGCATTGGGTCTCATGCAATCTCCCGCCAAGCCGGAACGCTTGATTGTCTGCGGCGGAGGACGCAAGAACCATTTAATGCTCAAAATGATCGAAGACTATTCGGGCATTCCGACGATCATGGCCGATGATCTTGGCTGGGACGGGGACGCCATCGAAGCGCAGGGGTTCGCTTATCTGGCCTATCGTTGCCTGCATGGCTTGCCGATCACCTATCCCGGGACCACCGGCGTCGCGGAACCCATGTCGGGCGGCGTTGTGACACGACCCGGCAACATGGCAGCAGAAAAGCTGCTAGTATGACGCTGTTTCTGGGAGTCGACGCCGGCGGTACCTCGAGCAAATCCAGGTTGACCGATATGCAGGGCAATATCCTGGGTACGGGCCAAGCGGGACCCGCCAATACCCGGATCGGACTTGATGCACTCCATACCACGCTGCTCGACGTGTCCATGCAGGCCATCCAGGCCGCTGGATTAGGCAGCGAGGACATCGGCAATATCCGCTGTGGAATGGGCATCGCCGGGATCACGCGCATGGGCATGAAACCGAAGATTCAGGCGCTGACGTTCCCGTTCCCAAACGTCCAGTTCACCAGCGACGCCATGATTGCCAATCTGGGCGCGCATATGGGGGGCGATGGGGCGATTCTGATCATCGGAACCGGCAGCGTGGGGCTGGTCAAGCGCGGCGAAGACAGCGTCAGCATCGGCGGTTACGGATTTCCGATTTCGGACGAGGGCAGCGGCGCAGCGCTGGGCCTCAGTGCCATCCGTCACGCATTGCGCGCGCTCGACGGCCGCACCCGGCCATCGCCGCTGAGCCAGGCGGTGACGAAGCAATTCGACCATGCAATTCCGCGTGTCATCGCCTGGATGGACGATGCGGCGCCCGGCGATTATGCGAGCTTTGCGCCGCTGGTCATGGATTATGCAGACATTGGCGACGAGATCGCCTTGTCCATCGTCCGCGACGCGGCACTGCACGTCGAACGATTTATCGAAACCATCATTTCGCGCGGAGCGCCGCGATGCGTGTTGATGGGCGGACTCGCCGAGCGGATGAAGCCGTGGCTGCGCGTGCGTATTGTAGCACAATTGCAGGACGCGCTGGGCGACGCCCTAGACGGCGCCCTCATCCTGGCCGGTCGCCCTATTGGGTCTGGAGCATCTCGCCCGTGATTGCGTAGCCGCCGTTCAGCCAGTCGACAATCTCGGCGGCGGCGGGATGTTCGATGGCCGCATATTTACGGCTTAGCTTTGCCCCGTTGTCACCCAGCCCAGCTCGGCCAAGGTCCTGTAGCGAATTGAGATCGTCCCGAAGCAGGGCTGCGAGCTCGTCGCCGCAGACGCTGGCGGCAGCGGCCATAAATTCGCTGGCATAGCTGTATGCATCGCCCTTTGCATAGCAGGAGGGCAGGGTCAGGGCCGGAATGCACCCCAGGATCGGCTGCGAAGCGGGATTGATCGCATGATGCGCCACATGGGGTCCGAGGGCCGCCGGGCGTCCGGTAAACGACCTTAAGTGCAGATGGTTCGACATGCGCGGCCCGTCGTTCACCGGATAATTGTCCCAAAGCGACGGCTTGCGGCCAAGCCGTTGGGCGACGCTGGCCAAATGGCCAACGCTGAATTCGCGCGAGCAGATTTCTTCGCCGGTCCAGTAGACGGAAATCGCAGGGTCCAGCAGCTTGCCCAGATTTTCCAGGTAGGATTCCGGGCGTTGTCCGAACACGCGGTCGAGCAAATGGTCGTCGGAATAATAGCTCGGACACGTGAAGACGCGCGATGCTGAGCTCGATCCGATGGCGCAATCGACAATTTCAGCCTGTCGTTCCGCCAGATCGGCGACATCTCCACGCATGTCGTCGAACAAGATCACCAGATCGTCGATGCCGATCATACTCAGATGCGCGATCTTGGCGCGCAGATCCTTCCGCGTTTCGCGATCAAACTCGAGATGTGCGCCATAAGGCGCCAGGCCGACACCGAACCGCATGCCCCGGCCCGCACAATGCTCGGCGAACCGTCGTAAATTCTGGACCTCCGCCGCATCATGCAATTGACGCCACGCGCGGCGCAACTTTCCATCGATCTTTGGAGCATAGTGGAAGAAGGCGTAGCTAGCCGGTGCCAGACGGTCGATCACCTCACCGCGGTCTGCCCAGTTCCACGCCCGGCCGAAATAGCCTTCGATAACGCCGAGTTCCGGGGTCATGCTTTTTGGCCGGCAATCCAGACCGCCCCCAAGCTCAGCGCATCGTCCAGATGAACCAGGTCGGCCCGATAGCCCGGCGCTATTCGGCCGCAAGCCTGGCCAAGGCCGATAAAGTCCGCTGGCGTGCTGCTGGCCATCTGCGACGCCGAACCCAGATCGACCCGCATCATTCCGACACAGTTTCGGAACGCTCGCGCCATATCGAGATCCGAGCCCGCGAGCGTGCCATCAGGCGATCGCAGTGCGCCTTCCGCCGCCACCACTTCGGTGGTCCCCAGCGCGAAGCGCGTCATCGCGGAACCGACCGTCGGCATGGCGTCCGTCACGAGCATCAGTTGGCGTTGGCTCTTGGCCCGATATGCCGCGCGCAGTGCGGCGGGATGCACATGATGTCCATCGACAATGATGCCGCATACCAGATCGCTGTCCAGGCTCGCCCCGACGACTCCTGGTGCGCGGCTTTCCATCTGCGTCATCGCGTTGAACAGATGGGTGACGCCCGACAGCCCCTCCGCGATTGCGCGCTGCATATCCGCATAGCTCGCCTGCGTATGCCCCGCGGCAACGACGACGCCGCCCTTTACCAGCGCGGCGATGACGCCTTCGGGCGCAAGTTCGGGCGCCAGCGTGACCAGCGTTCTGCCATGTTTCAGCGATGACAGGAGCGCGACATCGTCCGCATCCAGCGACCGGAGTTTTCCAACATCATGAATTCCGCGCTTGCCGGGGTTGAGAAACGGGCCTTCGATATGAATTCCGGCGATACCCGGAACGCCTGCCTGAATGGCGTCGTCGACGGCAGCGATCGCCCGGGCGACAACCCCCAGGTCGTCGCTGATCAATGTCGGCAGCATCGCGGTGGTCCCGAATTGCCGATGCGCCTCGGCGATCGCGGCTATGCCGTCCACGGTGGGTTCGTCGTTGAACAGCACACCGCCACCGCCGTTGACCTGGGTATCCACGAAGCCGGGCAGCAGGACGCCGCCGTCGAGCCTGTGCACCGGCATTGCCGTCGGCACGGTATGTGCGGGCAGCACGGTTTCCACCCTGCCATGGCCGATGACGAGCGCGTGTTCGTCATGCCACGTGTCGCCATCCCATATCCGGGCGCCCATCAAAGCCGTGCCGGTCATAGCGTCTTGGTCACCTTTTGCAGAAGCGGCGGCCGATCGGGATCATAGCCGCGCATCACCGATAAGGCATTCACCAGCGCATAAAAGCTTTGCACCATCGCGATCGGAGCGGTCACGCTATCGAGTTGTTCCGGCAGGCCCAGCGACAGGGTCCGGTCAAACTGCCCCCCCGCCACGGCTATTCGGGCATCGCGGCCCAAAAATTGCTGGACGATGGCGTCCAACCCCGCAGCCGCCGAGTCTCTCGGCGGAAATATCAGCAGCGGAAAGCCTGGTTTGACCAGCGCCATCGGTCCATGCACGACCTCGGCCATGCTGAATGCTTCGGCATGAATGCCGCTGGTTTCTTTGCATTTGAGCGCCGCCTCCTGCGCGATGCCCAGTGTAAGGCCGCGGCCCAGGACGAACATGCTTTGGGCGTCTCGGAGCATCTCGGCGCCCGCCGACCAGTCGTTCGCCCACGCCGCGTGCAACAGGTCGGGAAGCCTTGTCACCGCATCCCGGGCTTCCTTGGCCTCCGTCCATTCGCCGGCGAGGTGCGCCAACGCGCAGAGGGTCGCGATATAACTTTTGGTCGCGGCGACGCTCTTCTCTGGCCCGGCGTGCAGGGGTACGACGATTTCGGCGAGATCGGCCAAGGGCGAATTGACGTCGTTGGCAAATGCGATAACCAGCGCGCCCGCTTTTCGCGCCGCCTCGGCCGACAAGAGAAGATCAGGGCTTCTTCCCGATTGCGAGATCAGAATGAACGGCTGATCCTGCATATGCAGCAGCGGCGCGCCATAAATGGAACTGATCGAGGGTGCCTGAGACACCACGGGGATGCGCAGCCGCGTTTCGATCAGATATTTGGCGTAAGTCGCGGCATGATCCGAACTTCCGCGCGCGCACGTAAACACGATCTGCGGGTCGAGACGGCGCAGCCGCTGTGCAAGGTCGCCCATCAACCGTGCGTTAGACGCATGCTGAAAGGCTGCGACGGCGCCACCTTCTGACGCCTCAGCATACATCGATGTCCGGGTCGGGTCATTCATATAATACCTATATAATACCAATTTACCTGCGGTTGCAAGGCTGCTATCGGGTTCGGGGAGAATATATGAACAGCCTCGCAAACTCGCTTGCCGACCGATTTGGTCCGCGCCTTGTCACTGCAGCCTCTGCACTGGCGCAATATGCGCAGAGCGAAGGCCATCTTGCGCATCAGCCGCCGACGCTGGTCGTTCAGCCCGAAACGATCGAAGAGGTCCAACTGCTGGTCAAACGGACGGTGGAAGCGGGCTGGTCGATCGTCGCCTATGGCGCCGGAACATCGCTCGAAGGCAATGCTGCGACAACGCATGCCGATAGTCTTTGCATCGATTTCGGTCGGATGAATCATATCCTCGAGGTGAGCGCGCCCGATCTTTTGTGCGTGGTCGAGCCGGGCGTGACGCGCGAGCAGCTCAACGACGACCTGCGCGCCACCGGGCTGTTCTTTCCCGTCGATCCCGGCGCCAATGCCTCGCTCGGCGGGATGATTTCGACGCGGGCGTCGGGAACGACCACGGTCCGATACGGCAGCATGCGCGACAATATTCTCGGCCTGAAAGTGGTCACCGCCGACGGCAGCCTGGTATCGACGGGGACGCGTGCGCGAAAATCGGCGTCGGGATATGATCTGACGCACCTGTTCACCGGCGCCGAAGGCACGCTGGGCCTGATTGTCGAGGCAAGCTTGCGGTTGCATGGGCAGCCCGAAAAGATCCTGGCCGCGACATGGGATTTCGGCACCGTCGAGGGTGCCGTCGACACCGTGATTGCAACAATCCAGTCGGGCGTACCGATCGCCCGCATGGAGTTGCTCGACGAGGCGGCGATCAGGGCGTGCAACCGGCAGAGTGCACTGGACCTGCCGGAAAAGCCGATGCTGTTTCTGGAATTTCACGGGTCGGAGGCCGGCGTGGCCGACCAGCTGTCGCTCGTTCGGCTTCTGGGTGAGGCGAATGGCGGTGGCCAGCTTCGATTTGCCACTGCGACCGAAGAGCGGACTGCGCTGTGGAAAGCGCGTCACCAGGCGCTGTGGGCGGCACGGAACATGGTCCCGGGTGCGGTCGCCTGGATTACCGACATCTGCGTGCCGATCAGCCAGCTGAGCGATGCGATCGGCCGCGCAAAAAGCGCCATCGCGGCAGCGGGCCTTTTCGCTCCGATCCTGGGCCATGTCGGCGACGGCAATTTCCATGTCTTTTTCATCCTGCGGCCCGACGATCCCGCCAGCTGGGACAAGGCGCGCGTCATCAACGACGCCATGATCGACCATGCGCTGGCGGTGGGCGGCACTTGCACCGGCGAGCACGGCATCGGGCTGGGCAAACGGCAGGCCATGCAGCGCGAGCATGGCGCGGAGAGCGTCGCCACCATGCGCCGGATCAAGGATGCACTTGACCCATCGGGCCGGCTCAACCCGGGCAAGATCTTCCTGGATTAGACTTTGAGCACCCATCCGCGCCGCTTCAACCACGGCAAGATGGCACAAGACAGCGCTGCGGCAATGACGGCGTACAAAAGCGACGTGACCGGCGGCGGCAATCCGGCGCGAGCCAGCGCCTGGTAGGTCACCTCCCAAATCGTCGCGCCACTTGGCAGTCGGCGGACGATGATCGCGATCAATACGGTATGAACGACATAAAGGGTAAGTGCCGCCTGGCCGAGACTCACCGTCCACCAGGCAATCGGGTTATCGCCGTGGCGGGACCATAACGCTTTGAGCCCAGACCAAAATAGGATCCCGATGCCGCTGGTGACGAGGGCGAAGCTGGCGGTCCAAAGATTTTTGTTGAGCGGCAACACCGGCGTCAACACAAGTCCCGCAGCGACAAAAATGATGCCGGCCAGCGCTAAGCGCGCATGCGAGACCGGGTTGCCGAGCATCCAGCGCATGACGGCAACGCCGATCAAGCCGTTGGCGATCGCGGTCAGCGTCGACAATATGCCTTCGGGGTCCCAGCTTTCTCTCAGGACACGGCCGGGGATCAGGTTTTGATCGAGCCATCCGCTGATCCCCTGGCCGGGCTCCATCCCGGCCGGCGCGCCGCCCGGTGTACCGACGTTGAGCAGCATCCAAGAATGGGCAACGAGGAGCGCCATGGCAACAGCAAGCGGCCAAGCGACACTGCGCCGCAGCGAAAGAACGCCGGCGCAAGCGAGGTAAACGATCGCGATCCGCTGTAATACCCCCGCCCAGCGGATCTGGTCGGGATCGAGCGTCGGCCGGATGAGCCAGCCTAGCAGGACGCCGATGACGAACAGCAGGAACGCCCTTCGCCCAATCGCGGTCCAGCTTATGACATGCCCCGGCTTGTCGAGTGCCAGCGGCGCCGACAGCCCGACGATCAACAGGAAAATCGGGAAAATCAGGTCGGCAAAGGTTAGGCCGTGCCACTCCGCGTGCACGAACGTCGCAAACGCCGCTTCGGCGCTACCCTGGACATTCACCAAGATCATCAAAAGCACGTCGATGCCGCGCAAGCTGTCGAGCGATGAATCGCGCGCGGCAACGGTCTTGTTCACAACAGCACAAATGGCCCGCGCAGCTCGCTGACAAATTCATATCGTTCGCCGCGATAAGCCGAACGGGTCAGTTCGACGGGCCTGCCATCGGCCCTTCGGGTAAGCCGCTCGATCCGCAGGATTTCGGTGTTCTCGGGGATCGAAAGCAGGCTGGCTTCGGTTGATCCGGCCAACGCCGCCCGGATCTTTTGCTGGCCGGTCACCGGCCGGTTGCCGCACAGCTCGAGCGCTTGGTACAGCGAGTTTCCAAGCTGCGCGATATCGGGCAGCATGTCGGCGGGCACGACCGCATTCTCGATCGCCAACGGCTCGCCGCCGGCCATCCGAACCCGGCTCAGCCGCGCCACCTCGGTGCCCTCCGGCAGTTCGAGAATCCGCGCTTCGTCCTCGGTGGGCGCGCCGATTACCTTCATGATCCAGATCGTGTCGGTCGCTTCGCCGCGCGCTTCGGCATCTTCACTGAAACTGCTCAGAAAGGAGCCGGGCGCCTGGATGCGCGGCGTTACATATGTTCCGGACCCCTGACGCCGCGACAGCAATCCTTCCTCGATCAGCAACTCGATTGCCTTGCGTACTGTCACCCGCGACGCGCCGCTTATCTTGCAAAGGTCGCGCTCGGATGGCAGCGCTTCGCCCGAGGCGATCTCGCCATCCTCGATTTGCTGCCGCAAACGATGGGCGAGCTTTATATAGATCGGCGAATGACTATGTTCGCTGCTGTGGGCGGCCATCGGTTTCACGACGCGTTTCCGTCCAAGGCCTCGACGGCATCGCGCAATATGCCGCCATGTTCGCGCAGCAGCGCCGCCGCTTCGAGCGGATTTTTCCCCAACGCTATCAGGACCGCGGTCTTGATGTCGTTTCCGGCCAGATGCACCGCCTTGACGGCCATGGCTTCGCTGCAGTTGCTTAAGGACCTGACGATCCCAAATGCTCGGTTCAGCAGCTTTTCATTCGAAATGACCATATCGACCATCAAGCCGCGGTACACGCGGCCAAGCCGCAGCATGATCGCCGTCGACAACAGGTTCAGGATGGCCTTTTGCGCGGTGCCTGCCTTCATTCGCGTCGATCCGGCAATCGCTTCGCTGCCGGTCGCGGCGAGCAGGCCATGGTCAGCCGCATCGAGCAATTCGGTTCCGGCGTTGTTCGCGATGGCGATGGTCAACGCGCCTGCTTCCTTCGCAGCCTTCAGCGCCGCAATAGTGAAGGGCGTTCTGCCGCTGGCCGCAACACCGATGACGACGTCGCCCCTCCCGATGGCCGCTTCATCGATCCTAGATCGGGCGTCATCGGCATCGTCTTCCGCCCCCTCGGCGCTGTGGACCAGCGCATCGGTGCCGCCAGCGAGCAAATAGAGCAGGCGCGTGTCCGGCCATCCAAAGGTGGGGCCGAGCTCGACGCCGTCCTGAACCGCCACCCGCCCCGAGGTTCCGGCACCGACATAGACAAGCCGTCCCCCATTCTGCAGCCGGGCCGCAGCCGTCTCTGCTGCGGCGGCAATCTGCCGCGTCTGGCCCTTGATCGAGGCGACGGCGGACATTTGCCCCTCGAGCATCGCTTCCACGGCCTCCGTCGTCGGCCAGCTATCGATATCGGCAAATCGCGGGTTGACGCTTTCGGTGTTAGGCATGCGTAATACTCGGTGGTAGGGGTTTCGATTGGGAGCCCATCAGGCACACGGCCGTTGCCACAACGGTCCCGACGCATAGCTGCCACGGAAATGCGATCGTCTTCATCACGGTGGGCAGGCCCAATGTATCGACCACATATCCCTGAAAGGCGACGATGGTAAAAAAGCCGCCAATGAGCGCGGCAATGACCGAGGTGGACGAGCCGCGCGTGGTGAACAACGCGGTAAAATACACCCCGAGCAAGCCTGAATATGCGAATGCCATGACGCCGAGTACGAACTCCAACAGCGGCAGGCTGCTGTAGCGCTGCCAATAATAGCACAGGATCGACATGGCGAAGAGCGACAGCCCCAGCAATACCGTCGTCACGCGGCCTGCACGAATGAAGTGCTTTTCGCTGTAAACGCCGCGACGCTCTTTCCATGGCCGGTAGAAATCGTTGATCAGCACGGCCGCCATCGAAATCAGTCCCGAATTGATGGCGGCCGCCGCAATGACCCCGACGGTTACCAGACCCCGCAGTCCCGGCGGGATCTCGCTGAGGATGAAATGCATGAAGACGGTGATTTTTTCGCCCTGGAATGTCTGCACGACTTCATTGCCATTGGACCCCATCAGATCGGGGCGCTCGTAGAAAATGTGGAGCAGCGAGCCGATGATCAGAAACAGCAGGATAACTGGGATCGAAGCCCAGACCGACGCATAGAGGGCGCGGCTGCCATGTTTGGCATTGTCGCAGGCGAGCAAGCGCTGCGTCGTATCCTGGTCGAGACCGGAATTGCCGATGTTGAGGAGTACGAGCCCTGTCACCGCTGCAAAAATCGAGAAGGGCGCCGTCAGGTTGAACGACCAATCGATGATCTGCGTCTTGTTGCCGGCCGGTGACTGGATCAGACTGTCGACGATTTCGGGTAGAGGCACCGGAATCTTTACCAGCAGAAACACCAGCACCATGATAGCTGCCCCAACATAAAGGACCACCTGTACGAGGTCGCTCCATATCACCGAATTCAGTCCGCCCATGAAGGTGAAGGCGAGGCCGAAGATCAGCAGGGTGAAGGAGGCGATGACGATATGCTGCGGCTCGACGTCGAGAAACATGATCATCGAAACGGCGATGGCCGCCAGATACAGCCGCGCCCCGCTCGCGAAGATCCGCCCGACGAGATACATGGCGCCCGCGGCCCGGCGCGCGGTCACATCGAAACGCTGTTCGAGCAACTCGTAAACGGTCGTGGCACCGATCGCATAAAATCGGGGGATGAGCACCTGGGCGACGAACCAGGCGGCGAGCAAAGCGCCGATCGTACTGGCGAGATAGGTGTAGTTGCCGCGAAAGCTGTTGTCCGGGACGCCAAGAAATGTGGCGGCCGACTGGACGGTCGACAACACCGACACCGCAACCAGCCACGTCGGAGCGTGATGGCTGGCAAGGAAATAATCGTCGGCATTCTGCATGTTGCGCCGGGTCGAGAAATATCCGGCGACCGCGAGGACGCCGACATAGGCAGCCAATATACCCCAATCCAGTGCCGTGAACTGCAATGGCGTCATCCGCCAAATCTCCCCATCCTCGGCAGCCTAAAGGGCAGCAAGGCGAATGTCATGATGAATGAAGGCTTCGGCGGGCTAGCGCGCGGGAGGACCGACCCGCGCGGTCGGCCCTCCCGATCGCCTATCGGCGGATGGTCAGCGAAAAACCGAAGGTTCTGCCAAGGACGTCATAGGTGTCCGGGAAGGTGTTGAATGCACCCGGATTGACCGCGATCGGCGGCTTCTTGTCAAAAACATTGTCGATCCCGAAGGTGAGCGAAAGCCCTTCGACCGGCGGGCGAAGCGCGATGTTCAGATCGAAATAATCGAACGCATCGATCTTGCCGACGCTGCCGGCGGTGCTGTCCTTGACCGACCCGATCCGTTTCCAGCCGAATTGGACGGTCAGCGGTTCGCTCTCCCACGTGAAAGTGGCCCGGTGCCGATAATCGGGCGCGACCAGCGTGACGAGGTCGGACGAACATGGCGCGCCGTAACGGCCCTTGCAATTCACCGGCGTGAGAACGGCATTTCGCTGGATCGTGTAGGCGGTCACAAAGCTGCCCTGATAGCCGAAGCTCCACCCGTCGCCCGGCAGGCCGAACGGGACATCGAAGTTATATTTGAAATCGACATCGACGCCTTCCTGCCGGATCGACGCGAGATTGCGGTCGTCGACGAACGCGTCCTTGATGAACCCCGTCACCGGATCGCGCGTCACGGCGGCGCACAACGGGTTGTCGGCCCGGGGATCGGTCACATAACAGCTCGTGATCGCATCGATCGGCTGGATCTGGCCCACGGCGCCGCGGATGTTGATCTTGTACCAATCGACCGAGAGGGTGAGACCGGGGATAAAGCGCGGCGTAAAGATGCCCCCAACCGTATAGGTCTTGCCGCGCTCCGCCTCGATGTTCGCGTTCCCGCCGAAAAAATATCCGCCGGTGAGGTTGGCAGGATTGTTAGAGTCATAAGGCGCGCGATACCCTTGCGCCGTACATTGGGCGACGGTCGCGGCATTGGTCGCGCCGACGCACGGATCACCCGCATAGCGCGGGAACAGGCGGGCGACGGTGCGCAAATTTGCGAAGGGGATCGAGAATACCGGGTTGGCAAACTCGCCGATATTGGCATCGCGAATGACCGTCTGACGTGTGGCGCGCAGGCGCAAATCGTCGCTGACCGTCCAGTTGATGCCGAGCTTGTTGGTGTCGTAGCTGCGATCGGCACCTACCGACTTTTCATACCAGGATTTGCGGTAGGCACCCTCGACGTTGAGCTGCTGGATCAAGGGAATGTCGGACAGCAACGGCACGACCAACTCGCCGAACAGCTCGTTCACCTTAATAAACGGCGGGATCGGCGGCGCCGACTCGGCGCCTTGGTTGAACGAGGTGCCCAGATCGGCCCCATAGGCGAAGCGGCCGGTTTCCTTGCGGAATTCATAGCCGGCCGTAAAGCCCAGCGGCCCCGCCCATCCGTTAAAGAAATCGCTGGTATCGCCAGCGATATAGGCCGACGCCACCTGCTGCGTCCGTTTGCGGTCGCCAAAATCGAAGTCCTTCAGCACGCTGCTGAAATCGCCGCCGGGACCAAAGATGTCGGTACTGTTGACCAGACCTGCGAACCGCGATCGCACGCCGTCACCCTTGACCGTGATCGATTCCTTCGAGCGGCCATATTGATAATAGGCATCCCAGCTGATCGCCGGGGTAATCTTGCCGCGCAGTCCGATTTGCGCCTGGATATTGTCGCGCTCGTTCTCGGCAAAGGTGGGGCCGAGCTCGCCAAGCGACCGGCGAACATTCACAGTGGCGAAGCCGTTCACGAATGTCAGTTGGGCACGCGCTTGCGGATCGAGAAACGGATTGTTCTCCGCAATCTGGACGTTGATGCCCGCGGTCCCGGTCGTCGGGGGATTCTGGCCCGAACGTGTCCCGCCGCGCGTCTTGACCTTCGAGTACATCACCCGGCCATAGGTTTCGACGCCGTCGAACAGCTCATATTTGAAGAAGGCGTCAGCGTTGTAACGGCGGAGCGGCTGCGCGAGAAGGAAGGACGGCGTGTAGTCCGTCGTTTGCGGGGTCAGCGTGAAGGCGCCGTTTGCGTCATAGGAAAAACTGCGCCCGCTCGCGACATCGGTAAAATTGCCGCCGATCGGCAGCGTCGCCGCGCCTTTCCGGGCAAAGCGGCGGTTGCCGGCCAGCAACGGATCGCGGTCGGTATATTCTACATAGCCAACGATGCTGCCGCGATCGCCCAGCTTCATGCCGCCCAGCAGATGCCCGCTCTTCTGCGATCCACCGCCGGCAACGGCCCGATAGTTGATATTGCCCTGCAGCCCGTCGAAATCGTCATTGATGATGAAATTGACGACGCCCGCCACCGCATCGGCGCCGTAAACCGCCGCGGCACCGCCGGTCAGCACATCGACGCGCTTCAAGAGCGGCGCCGGGATGGAATTGACGTCAACGGCATTGCGAAAACTGAACGGCAGGGCACGCGTTCCGTTGATCAGCACCAAGGTGCGGTTCTGCCCAAGATTGCGCAGATCTAGCGTTTGCGCGCCAAAGGCGTCGCTGCCGACCGAGGTCGAATTTACCCCGCCCGCAAGCTGCGGGATTTTGACCGAAATGTCTTCAATCGTGACCGCCCGCAGCAGTTGGATCTGCTCGCCCTCGAGCGTACTGATCGGGCTGGTGGACGAGAGACCGGCGCTTTTGATCCTGGTCCCGGTGACAATTATCGCACCGTCATCTTCTGACATTGCGGTCGCATCCTGCGCGAAAGCAGGAGCCGACGCAGTCGCCGCAACAAGTGCAAGGACGGCGCTGCTGCCATAGAATATTCTCGAAGCTTTCCCTCTCATGTCCACACTCCCTCACCGTTACAGCCCTCGGTATATGTGACCGACCGTAACGCAATGGCATTGATATGACAATACCATTTTAATACCAATACAGGCTCGAATTCCGAGCAGAAAATTGGCCCCAAATTTGTCTTAGCTGACAAGAAGCGTGTGAAGGGACTAGCGCTTGCTATCCCTCGGCTGATCCCCAGTCATCGGAAGGCTAGTCTAAGCCCGGCCTTTTTCCCTCGGTCAGTTCAAACTGAGGATAGCCAGATCGCTCAAGCTGCGGGCTCGTAAAGTCCAAACCCGATCACCGGACGCAGGTTGTCGATGGATTTCCGCGCGAAGATCGCAATGTTCGGCCACATGAGCGTAGAGGCCGATCCCGTCGCGATGACCCCGGCTGATAGGACGTCACTCGCAGCGCACATCGCACTATACAAAGAATGGCGGGACGTCATTCACAGTGGAGTTTTTTCGCAGATTTCCGATCCCCGGTTGGGGGGGTGTCGGGTATCAAGTGTTGACTCCAGCGCGAGGAATGGCACTCATTGCCCAAACAGCATGGGCCAATCATTATTTTGCGCCCCCAGACAGAATGCGCGGCTTGGATCCGGCCGCGCAATATCGGCTTTGCTTGTTGCTGCTTGATTGTTCGGACTTTGAAACCACACCCCAACCAGAGATTGGCCGTGAAACGTCACTGCTTTCCGGACCCGCGTTGATGCAATCCGGTATAGCGTTGCCGATGCTCGGACCCCAAACGGCTTGTCCAATATTGTTAGAACGGGTTGACAGCTCGCAGGACTGAAGGCCGTGAAGGTTTAACGCGATATCCGCGCTAAGCCTCCGAAGCCGGTGCCCCAATCGCGGCGAGATGATGACAAGCCCCTTGCCGTGGGGAGTTGCTATGACGACCATTGGACTGCCCGCGATGACTGGTCCGGTTGCATAGTTAGTTGAAGATCGCCTCCGATGCCAGCCTGGGCGGGAGGCGGAGCGCAGCGGAGCCGAGCGGCCAGGCTGGCATCTTGATCGTTTCCGGAGCCGGGGGTCGATATCCGAGGCTGCTGTGCGGCCGGAGGCGATTG
>Ga0164290_1002190_pt1 | contig 15965 bp, 15 predicted proteins | sample Micstemetagenome_FD_108782 | JGI IMG/M metagenome (GOLD analysis project Ga0164290, IMG submission 108782) | Contaminated culture microbial community from soil near Moab, Utah, USA - Microcoleus steenstrupii SON62 (Illumina Assembly) | ecosystem: Environmental > Terrestrial > Soil > Soil crust... | reverse complement strand
TACAAATTAAGGGATGTAGGTTAGGAAACTAAAAATATTTAACGACTGCTTATTTATTGTTTTTCGATAATAATTCGTTATTTAGCAGATAAATCATTTCAATGAAGACATCGTTTATTCCAAAGATTGGCAAATACTATTCTTTAAAAGAAAATGCTGTATTCACCCGCATAAAACTGGGCGCATGGACCTTTATCATTCTGGGCACTTTAATGATATTCGGCAACCTGTTTAGCGATAGCAGCATTGCTGTACCGGTGCACCCGACTTTTGATTATCCGCACTTTGATACCACAATTTCCAACTATGGAAATAATAACATAAGGCTTACAGGAAAACTGGAGATCATGCAACCCTCTTTCACTCAAAAATTACTATTACCTGAGAGTATTATAGAGTTCGACATATTAAACTGTTCGCTTATTATTATATTATCCATTCTAATACTCCGCTTATTACCTCATATTCATAGTACGGTTCTTTTTCAGACTGATATCAGTAAAAGAATCAGGTTAATTGGAATAGCCCTCATTATTTTCTGGATCCTGGACGTAATCCGTACTTTCTTTTATGCAATCCCCGAAATAAACAGGCTTACCAATAACCAGTTTATCTATCATACCAACAGTTTTATGTTTGTACCTGTTCCATTCTGGCTTGGTATTACTGTACTATGGATAAGCAGGATTTACAGGAATGCTTTTAACCTAAAACAAGATCAACAACTCACCATTTAATCTTTTACCATGTCAGCTTTTGCCAAACAATTGAAAAATTATCATCTGATTGGGTGGATGCTCTTACTGTTTGCTCTTGTAAATATCTTCAGTATTGGAATAGGCTTTGGTATTTTCAGTAAAAATGATCCCTATTTAAAACTGGATGTAAAACCAGCGGCCACGGCTACACTCAGCAAAGAACCTGTTAAACAATTTGAGGGAGCTGTTTTGTATTTTAAGGGAACCCTTGTTATTAAAGATCTTCCCTGGTGGAAACGAACCCTGTTATCGAAAGAATTTACAGACGCTGTCTGTTTTTCCATACTTTCAATATTGGTGTTACTGACTGTTAAAACACTTCAGAAGGGAAATGACCTGTACAAAAAAATTGGTGGCTATATTTTTTATGCTGCCCTCGTTTTTATACTCGCTGTTTTTATAGATATGGCACAGCGATACTGGCTGAAAGCCATTGTACTGGAAAAAACAAACGCCGCATTTGTTCTACTTAGCACAACGGATGCACTATTGCCAAACAGCATGGTAGCCATAATACTGCTTATCTTTAGCAGCATTTATACAAAAGCCTGGCAACTTAAAACCGAACAAGCGCTAACCATCTGATGCCCATTGTTGTAAACCTCGATATTATGCTGGCCCGCCGAAAAATGAGTCTCACTGAATTAAGTGAGCGTGTGGGTATTACCATTGCCAATATGAGTATCCTGAAAAGCGGGAAAGCCAAAGCCATCCGTTTCTCTACGCTGGAAGAAATATGCCGCATCCTTCAATGTCAGCCAGGAGATTTACTGGAATATATGGATGAAAAAAGCTATCAGCAGTTATTTAAAAGATAGACTATGGACCATGGACCATAGTCTATCGAGTATTTGCACATTGTATCATGAACCAGCGCCTTTTTATTTACAATTCCTCTTCTCTTTCCAGTAACAGTATGGCACTTTGAGGAACAATAAAATATTTCTCTTTCTCATACATTACTTCTGTAGCGCCACTTAGCAGGAAAATAGCCAGATCTCCTTCACGTGCCTGCAAGGGAACATATTTCACCTGATCTTCTTCTGTTTTCCAGGGTTCGTCATCCACTGGCATGGGTATGGCATAACCCGGACCTGTTTTAATAATATGTCCCTGCTGTACTTTCTCTTTCTCCTGTACACCCGGTGGCAAGTACAGCCCGCTGGCTGTTTGCTCATCGGGTTTAGATGGCCGTATCAACACACGGTCGCCAATAACAACCAGTTTTTTCAGTTTATTATCAGATGTAAGTAGCATAGCGTAAGTATTTATCCTGTTTATCAGCCGCAAAAATAAAACAGAAAAAAACAAATCTTCACTTTCAGTATTTTTACGGTATGAAGAAAACGATTGCCTCTCTCATTTTGTTCGCAGTTACAGGGCTATTGATTTCTTCATATACTTCCCCACCCCCGGTTAGTACAAAAGCAGCACTGGGACAGAAACTATTCAACGATAAAATCTTATCCAAAGACCGCAGCATCAGCTGTGCCAGTTGTCATATTCCTGAATATGGTTTTTCGGATACCCTTGCTTTTAGTAAAGGCATTGAAGGAAGAGCCACTGCAAGAAATACCCCATCGGTACTAAACATGAAAAACCGTCCATATTTTTTCTGGGATGGCCGGGCGAAGTCATTGGAGCAACAGGCATTAATGCCGATTGCCCACCCCAATGAAATGGGATTACCGGTTAAAGAAGCCGTGGCACGATTGAATGCAGATGCCGGATACAGAAAGCTATTCTTACGCATTTTCAAGACATTACCCAACAGTACCAATCTGGGTGCTGCTTTCGCTGCATTTGAAAGAACGCTGGAAACAGACAGCAGCCGTTTCGATGCATATATAGATGACCTGGTTGCCTTTACTGAATCGGAAGAAAGAGGAAGAAAATTATTTATCAGTGAAAGAACCAAATGTTTCGACTGCCATCGGGGGCCCGACTTTACAGATGATCAGTTTAAAAATATTGGCTTATTCGATGGCTATGCATTAAATGATTCAGGTCGTTACAGGATCAGCCGGAAAAAAGAAGACCTTGGAAAATTTAAAACTCCCGGACTAAGAAACATTGCATTAACTGCCCCTTATATGCACAATGGAATGTTTCAGACATTGGAAGAAGTAATAGACTACTATAACAATCCTGGTGCCTTCGTATTAAACCCGGTAAATATGGATACAACAATGGGAGTTCCTATCGGACTGAACAAACAGGAGAAAAATGATCTTGTTAGTTTTTTGAAAACCTTAACAGATAAGCGTTTCCAAAAACAACATTAAGCACGTCTAACAGTTGAACCCGGGCTATTTAGCTGCATGTATTTACCTCTTTTAACAAAAGATTGCAGACAGTAGGATGATAACTCGGAGTGAATTATCTTTATTTCACATAAATTTAAAACCATGGAAGACAAGAAAAAATATAAGATACTCTTGTGCGAAGACGATACCAATCTTGGTATGGTGTTAAAGAACTATCTGGAACTGAACGATTACGAAGTAACACTGGAACGCGATGGCCGTTTAGGACTTGCCGCTTTTCAACGTGAAAAATATGATATCTGTCTGCTTGATGTGATGATGCCCAATATGGATGGTTTCACACTGGCAGAAGAAATTCGCGATGTAGACCCTGATATTCCCCTATTCTTCCTGAGTGCCAAAACCATGAAAGAAGATATTATTCAGGGATATAAACTCGGTGCCGATGATTATATCACCAAACCTTTCGACAGTGAAGTGCTTTTACTGAAAATCAGGGTTATCCTCAAACGTAATGAAGAAGAAAACAAAAGCAACGAAAATATTGAATTTGATCTGGGTAAATACCATTTCAATCCAAAATTGCGTGAGTTGAAAAATGGCGATAGCACCCAAACCCTTTCTCCAAAAGAGAATGAATTATTAAAAATGCTGGCCGAACATAAAAATGATTTATTACCCCGTGAACGTGCCCTCAAAAAAATATGGGGCAGCGATACCTATTTCAATGGCAGAAGTATGGATGTGTATATTGCCAAACTACGCAAATACCTGAAAGACGACTCCAATATTGAGATTGTGAATATTCATGGGAACGGGTTCCGTCTGGTAGCACCTTAGTATTTGATTGAATATTGTAAGCCACAGATTCGCAGATTATTATTTAACTAATTTGTGAATCTGTGGCTTATTTTTTTATACAAACAAATCAACCTGATTTCCACCTTGCCTGAACGAACGGTTGAGATGAGAATAAGCCTTGGCAGTTGCTTCACGACCTCTCGGTGTTCTCTGCAAAAAACCTTCCTGAATTAAAAAAGGCTCATATACTTCTTCTATGGTACCTGCTTCTTCACCAACTGCAGTTGCAATAGTGGTGAGACCTACAGGGCCTCCTTTAAATTTATCAATGATAGCGAGCAGTATGCGGTTATCCATTTCATCGAGCCCATGTTCATCTACATTCAATGCTTTGAGGCCATGTTGCGTAATACCCATATCAATCTTGCCATCATTTAATACCTGTGCAAAATCGCGCACCCTTCTTAAAAGGCCATTGGCAATACGGGGTGTACCACGGCTTCTACGCGCTATTTCAAATGCTGCATCAGTATTAATAGCTGTATTCAGAATAGCGGCACTCCTTTGTATGATTTTCTGTAAGGTATCTGCATGATAATATTCCAGTCTCGATTTGATTCCAAAACGGGATAATAATGGCGCAGTTAATAAACCACTGCGCGTGGTGGCACCTACCAATGTAAATGGATTCAAATTAATCTGTACACTTCTGGCATTCGGTCCGGAGTCGATCATGATATCAATTCTGAAATCTTCCATGGCAGCATACAGGTATTCTTCCACCACGGTACTCAAACGGTGAATCTCATCTATAAACAATACATCATTGGGTTGCAGGTTGGTGAGCAGTCCGGCAAGATCTCCGGGTTTCTCAATAACAGGTCCTGAAGTTTCTTTGATATTTACACCCAATTCATTTGCTACAATCCTGCTTAATGTTGTTTTCCCCAAACCTGGAGGGCCATGAAACAAAATATGATCCAGCGCCTCTCCCCTTAGTTTTGCAGCTTTGATAAATATTACAAGGTTCTCAATCAACTGTGGCTGACCCGAAAAATCGCTGATCTCTGCCGGGCGAATAGCATTCTCAAACTCTTTTTCTGCTGCACTCAGGTTCATCGGGTCTTTATTGAGGTTGGGGTTCGACATGGGACGAAATTACTAAATATTTGATGGTGAATGGTCAATCGTCAATCGTGAATGGGCAATGGTGAATAATGTGATTTCGACTCACTGTTTGCAAAAGAATAAGACTAATACGCTCTATTCACGATTCACCATTCACGAATATGCGTAGCTTTGAGAAAAGCATGCATGGAAAAAAGAACTGCATTGATTTTAGGTGCCAGTGGTTTAACCGGGCAGGTATTAGCACAATTACTACTGGCCGACGATTTATACAGTCTTGTTAACATATATGTTCGTAAACAGATCGCCATCAGTCATCCCAGGCTGCAGCAACAGATAGTGAATTATGAAAGATTAGATACGGCTGTTCAGGCTGATGATGTATTTTGTTGTTTGGGTACTACCATCAAAAAAGCAGGATCGCAGCTCGCTTTCAGACAGGTTGATTTGGTGTATCCACAGAAAGTAGCCGAATTACAAAGAGCCGCAGGGTCAAGCAGGTTTTTACTGATTAGTGCGGTGGGTGCAAATGAACAATCATCCATATTCTATAGCCGGATAAAAGGTGAGGTTGAAAAAGCTATACTGGTGCTGGGTTATTCCTGCACCTGTATTTTCAGGCCATCACTGATTATGGGTGAACGATCTGAAAGACGGGTGGGAGAAAAAATAGCCATGCTATTGACAAAAATTATCGGACCTCTACTGATTGGGCCTTTAAAAAAATACCAGCCTGTTTCAGCACTCAGCATTGCAAAAGCTATGCAAAAGGCTGCTCACCAATTCGAAGATGGTATCCATTTTATTTCATCTGATGAGATCAAAAAATTCGAATAACCCTTTCTGTGTTTTTCTGTGTCTTCTGTGGCATTATTAATTGCCACAGAAGACACAGAAAAACACAGAAGAAAGGTTATACATTGAAAGTGTATTTCAAGATAAAAGTAGGATCAGGGCAATTGTCAAGGTATTTTTCTCTTTCACTGAATTTACAAACACCCGGATAATCTCCTTTCATTCCCTGCATATCAGTGATCAATTGAAAATGTAAATGTGGTGGCCAGTGCCCATTTTCTTCGGGCATTCCAAAATGTGCCAACTGTTCTCCGGCTTCAACCGGCTTACCCTCATACAAACCATCCAGATCGCCTAAAGAAAGATGGCCATATAAGCTATGGATCAATGCTCCGTTTAACTGATGTTGCAGAATGATGACTGCCCCATAATCGCCATAGGTTTCATGAAATCCGAAACTATGTACAGCTCCTTCCATCGGCACAAATACAGGTGTTCCGGCCGACCCCCAGATATCAGTTCCCAAATGTAACCTCCGTGGCTCATCGGCTCCATCAAATACTTTACTCCTGCTGTAAACAGTTCGGTGTTCATCATAACCACCAATGGCATAACGGGCTCCGGAATGAGTAAGACAGTTCTCAATGTATTCAGAAAAGAGTTGTGTATCATTTACCAATACATCTGTTATATCCGTGTTATTGGCTGTGAGGTCAAGTTGATACAGATGATCCGTGGCGATGTCAAAGGGAACAATCGGGTGAAACATGAAATACTATTTATTCAAAAAAAATCTGTGAATCTGTGGCAAAAAATTAAGCCTCAGATTCACAGATTATAGCTAAAATTATTTTCTCAACTTCTTCATAATTTCTTCAATCGCTTTATCCAGTTGCGGATCGCGGCCATTGAGGCGGTCTTCGAAATTCATCGGGATTTTAATATCGGGTTCTACACCAGTTATTTCCAGGTCTTTTCCATCTAATGAATAACATCCCCAGCTTGGCAGACGTACAAAAGAGCCATCCACCAGACCTGTGCCACTCGTGAAGATGATCCAGCGGTATGTAGGCATACCAATGATAGTTCCCAGTTTCAATGCTTTAAAACCCTGCGATGTCATTTCTGCATCACTCAATGATTGCTCATTAATCAATAATACAATGGGTTTATCAGCAGGTGCAAAGTTAGATTGTGGCGTGAGTTTTCCTTCCCTGTATTTCCATTGCAGGTAAGCACGCTGACTCAAAAATTTCAATACTTCATCGTGCACATTACCACCGGTATTATAACGGAGGTCAAGAATCAGTGCATCTTTCTGGTAGAAATCCTGTGTCATATCAATCAGGAATTTCTCCAACTCCCCACCACCCATGTCTTTCATATTATGATAAGCCACACGGTTATTGGTTTTTTGATCCACTCTTTGCTGGTTGATTTCACTCCACTCCTGAGAGAGGTTTGCAAACAAAGATGCCTGTGGATGAATTTTGGTGGTAATGGTTTGTCCGTTACGGTTAAAAGTTAAACTAAGTTCGCCATCAAGCGATGGCTTACTGAAATAGTAATTTCTGTCTGTTGCAGCATTTACAGTTTCATCATTCACTTTCAATAATACATCACCGGGACGAACGTCAACAGTAGCCCTGTCTGCATTACTACCAGCCACTACATACTTTACTTTGTATGGATCATTATTTTCAAAAATGATTCCTGTTTCCATGGTTCGGTTCGACAACTGAACATTTTCTTCATCACCTCCAGAATTAAAACCCTGGTGTGATGAATTGAGTTCACCCAATAAATCGGCCAGTAAAGTACGCAGGTCGCCACGGGTATTGATAAAAGGAACAAATGCCTCATATCGTTTACGGGTAGCCAGCCAGTCTATTCCATGAAATTTTTCGTCATAAAAATTTTCGTTTACATGTGCCCATGTTTCCTGGAATACCTGTGCAAATTCTGCAGAAAGATTTCTTCTGAATACCTGCGTAATGGCAACAGGGTCTACTTTATTCGCATCCAGATTCAATTTATAAACCGATCCATTTATAATGGCCATCATTTTATCTCCTCCTTCCGCATAATCTACACTAAACGCATCTGCACCTACAATCCGTTCTGTTTTTGGTGCTTCAAATGGTTCCAGTGTTGTTTTCCATAAAGAGGCCCTGCCTTCTGCATGATTGCTTACATATAATACAATCGTCTTCTCTCCTTTCTGCAGCACATTCAACAAAAACTGCGATCCGAAATTTGGTCCCACCTGCTCAAGCCTGTCCATGATCTTCGACGCATCTATCTTAATGGGAGCAGGTTCTTTTTTTGTAGTGTCTTTTTTCTCTGTCTTGAACAGTGCCTCATATTTATCGCTGCGATAAGGAGCATCTATTTTTTCCAGCGGCATACGGTATATACGCGGAGTTTGCATACCAAATGGGTATGAGGGTCTTGTTCTGGCCGAAATAAAATAAATATATTTTCCGTCAGGACTCCATACAGGACTTGCTTCTGTTACACCTGTATTGGTAAGGTTAACAGTACGGTTGTCTTTCAGGTGATGGATAAAAATATCCTGTTCAAAATTTCTGATAGCAGTAAAATATACATACTCATCATTCGGTGAGAAACCGGGATCAGAATTCTGTATAGCCCATATTTCATCTTTCACAAGTGTTTTATTTTCCCAGCTTTTCAGATCGAGCAGTTTTACTTCATCACGCCCACTCAGGTATACCATTTTGGTGCGTGTTTTATTCAACACAGCCGAGCGGTTATTTTTTGCGTCTTTGGTAATTTGTTTTATGGGAGCGGTTCCATCGGCAGCAACTGTAAACCAGTTGAGGTAACCATCTACTGTCTGGTTAAAGAGGATGGTTTTATTATCAGTCATCCATTTTACTTCTTTGGCCCTTTCTGTATTTCCTTTATTGATCTGCTGAATAAATTTACCATCTACATCACTCACAAAAATTTCTCCGCGCGATGAGAATGCAATCTTTTTTCCATCGGGCGAAACATCCAGGTTGGTAATTTCTCCGCGCACATTATAATCCTTATCAGCAGGTAATATATAGTTCCTATTCAGGCTGATATTGAGTTTCTCCGTTCTTTTAGATGACACATCATACAACCATAACTGGTAGTCTCTTTCGAATACTACTTTATTTCCCGCTGCATTTACGATGGGTGTTTTGATGGATGAATTAAAACGGGTAAGTGCCGTTTTCTTTCCATTGTCCAGGGTATAGAGATTGTATTCACCATTGGCCTCGTCTGAAATGAAATAGAGTTTGCCATTTTTATCAATGGTTGATGCAAAATCTTTGCCCTCCCAATCTGTATGTTTCCTGTATTGTTTGCTATTGATATTATACGACTGAATATCGGGGTTGAATGGTCCTTTATAACGCTTACGTGCTATCTGGCTGGTACTTTCCCAGGTATCATTGAAATATACATCACCTGAGGGATGCTCGGCCAGACCATGATCCAGTAAAAAGAAATGGTCGCCGAATAAACGTTGTGCAGTACCCCCATTAATGCCAACTGTAAAACCGGAAATTTGTCCCATACGGTTAGAGATGAAATAGATTTTCTTGCTGTCCCAGCTCCAGTTATTTACTTCATCGGTGGCGCTATGAAAAGTGAGTTGTTTTATTTCGCCGCCGGTTAAGGGCATAATGTATACATCTGCATTACCCTTCTGCCGGCTGCTGAATGCGAGCCACTGGCCATCAGGTGAAATACGGGGGCTGGTTTCATACCCCTGCATGGCTGTAATACGCGTGGCTTTACCATCTTTTACGGCTGCTTTCCAGAGATCGCCTTCAAAGGCAAAAACAGCGCTTTCTCCGTCGGGAGTCAGTGCAGGGTTCGACAAAAAATAAGGTTGACTGGTTTGTGATTGTGCGGTACTCAGGTATAAACAGGCGAGTATACAGGACAATATCCTTTTCATGAATGAGGTTTTTGGATATACAAGATAATTAAGATAGAGGAGGATATAACCAGGTCTTGTGATCAGCGGTTATTGGAATTGATAGCAATCATATTTAATATTTATTCACTATATTTACTTAAGTCCTGTACATTCATGAAATCATTCTTTGTTCTTTTCATCTGGATACTCTTAAGTAATACTGCTGCCGGCCAATGCGATAACTCGCTGATTGGTAAATGGAAGGTTATTGCTGTGAATAACGGAGCTACATATATCAACTTTAAAACAGACTCCATTCATTTTTCGTCTGCTATGGATTTTACTTATCGCAGGGATTCGCTAAAACAAGTTATACTCGCATTTCAAAAAGACATGTACAAAGATGCGCTACTTCATTTCAAGAATGACAGTAGTTTGCATGCAAGAATGCTTGGTGAGGATACTGATAATATCCGGTACTGTTTTCAAAAACTGACCAATCAGATACAAATTATTTCTGAAGAAAGTTCAGGTAAAAAAATCGTCACTAAACGTACTGCTGCAATTAAAAATGGTTTATTATATATGAGCATTTCACCGCCAGAAATGAAGGATTATGTATTTGAAATAATATTTGAAAAAATAGCTGCGCAATAATTCATCTATACTGCTGGTTAATTATACCACCACATTGATCATCTTCCCTTTCACAAAAATCAGTTTCTTCAAAGGCTTGTCTTCCATCCATTTCTGAACGAGTTCGTTAGCGAGTACGATCTCTTTTACCTGTTCTTCCGTTGCATCCAATGCAATGGTAAGACTGGTTCTCATTTTACCATTAATGCTAACAGGGTATTCCTTGCTCGTTTCTGTTACATGTGCCGCATTGAATACGGGATATGATGCATTGAGAACAGAACCGCTGTTACCCAATTGCTGCCAGAGTTCTTCGGCAATATGCGGCGCATAGGGTGTAATGAGAATAAGTAATGATTCGAGTATTTCTTTTTTATGACATTTCAGGTCGCTCAGTTCATTTACACAGATCATAAAACCGCTTACAGCTGTGTTAAAGCTGTAACGTTCGGTATCGTCTTCAATTTTTTTGATGGTTCTGTGTAAGACCTTTAGTTCTTCTGCTGTTGGTGCAGCATCGGTCCATATTTTACCTTTTGTTTCATCAAAAAACAAACGCCATAATTTTTTCAGAAAACGGTGTACGCCTTCAATACCCTTGGTATCCCAGGGTTTACTCTGGTCTACCGGACCGAGGAACATTTCGTACATACGGAAAGTGTCGGCGCCAAATTTTTCAATAATATCATTGGGATTTACAACATTGAGTTTAGACTTCGACATTTTTTCAACTTCTCGCGAACAAACAAAAATTTTAGATTTTGTAATGAATTCAGCTTCTCTAAATTTTTGATTCTCTCTCTTTAATCTTTCGTAGTCTAGTTCATCATTGGAATTAACAAACTCAACAGGAACACGAATTTTAAACGATCTAACCATTGGCAATGGTCCTAATGATATTTTATCTTCTAAGCCAAGATTTTTTATTTCTTCCACAATTGGAGAAAAGAGAATTGACAATAATTGTTGTGTATATTTTTGATGCTCTGCTTCTTCTTCGTTCTGGGCTTCAATAATAAATGTTTTAGCATATTTAATTACATCAGCAGAAACATACTTATCATAAATAACAGAATATTTATCTCTCAACCTTTCAAACTCTCCTTTTTCGGCTTCATCGAACGTAGCATTCCCATTTTTTATTAAAACTGCCCCAACTAAATAAGCAAATGCGCTTTCGCCAGTTATCATCCCCTGGTTCAATAATTTCCTAAACGGCTCATCAAAACCAATATGTCCAAGGTCGTAGAGCGCTTTGGTCCACATGCGGCTGTACAATAAATGGCCTACTGCATGTTCGGTTCCGCCAATGTATAAATCAACCTGATTCCAATAATCGCTGATGGTGTGGTCGCAGAATGTTTTGTCGTTGTGAGGATCCATGTAGCGCAGGAAATACCAACTGCTGCCAGCGTAGCCAGGCATGGTATTGGTTTCCAAAACGCCTTTCTCACTAAATTGATTGGTCCATTCGGGGATGTTTGCGAGTGGGCCTTCACCCTCGGGTCCGGGACTGTATGATTCTACATCGGGTAATTCAAGTGGCAGTTGTGATTCATCGAGTGGGTAAGCGATTCCATCTTTCCATACAATCGGAAATGGTTCTCCCCAATAACGCTGGCGGCTGAATGCGGCATCACGCATTTTATAATTCACTTTGCGTTTGCCGATGCCCATTGCTTCCAGTTTATTAATCACTACTTCAATAGCATCACGCATTTTCATTCCATCCAAAAAACCGCTGTTACTCAGTATCGCATCTTTGGTTGCATTGGCTTCGGTTCCGTCAAATGCATCACCGATGATATTGGTAACGGGAATATTAAAGTGCTGTGCAAATTTAAAATCACGTTCATCACCACAGGGCACGGCCATAATAGCACCTGTTCCATAACCTGCCAGTACATATTCAGATATCCATACAGGAATTTCTCTTCCGTCGAATGGATTAATGGCATAGGCCCCCGTAAAACAACCTGTAATTTTTTTCTCCGCCTGTCGCTCACGGTCGCTCCTGCTTTTTACATAGGTGATATAAGCTTCTACTGCTTCTTTCTGTTCAGCTGTGGTAATTTTTTCAATCAGTTCATGCTCCGGCGCCACTACCATAAAGTCTACGCCGAAAATGGTATCGGGGCGGGTGGTGTAAACCATCAGCTTCGAGCTGCTAGCTACTAGCTGCGAGTTTTTTTCCTGCTGGAAGCTAGCAGCTCGTAGCTCGAAGCTGATTTCCGCTCCTGACGATTTCCCGATCCAGTTCGTCTGCATTTCTTTCATGGCCTCACTGAACTCGATGGTGTCGAGGCCGGTTAATAAACGATCTGCATATTCAGTGATACGGAGGTACCACTGACGTAATTTCTTTTTTACTACAGGATGTCCGCCACGCTCGCTCACCCCATTTACCACTTCATCATTGGCCAATACAGTTCCCAACGCTTCACACCAGTTTACTTCACCATAACCACAGAAGGCAAGACGGTAATGCATTAAAATATCCTGCTGTTCTTTTTCTGTATATGCTTTCCATTCAGCGGCCGTAAAATGAATGCTGTTATCACCCGGACAAATATGATCGGCATTACCCTTGTTTTCAAATGCTTTGATCAGTTCGGAAATGGGTATCGCTTTTTGTTGCTGTCTGTTATAAAAGCTATTGAATAGCTGGAGAAAAATCCACTGTGTCCATTTATAGTAAGCAGGTTCACAGGTACGTACTTCACGATCCCAGTCGTAACAGAAACCAATTTTGGTTAACTGCGCAATAAAGTTACTGATATTGGTTTCTGTACTTTTTTTCGGATGAATGCCATGTTCAATCGCATATTGTTCAGCGGGCAATCCGAATGCATCAAAACCCATCGGGTGTAATACATTATAACCTTTAAGTCGTTTAAAGCGGCTTACAATATCAGAAGCAATATAACCCAATGGATGACCCACATGTAACCCTGCTCCACTTGGATAAGGAAACATGTCCAATACATAGTATTTGGGCTTCGACGGATCGATGTTTACCTTATAAATGCCATCATCTTTCCATTTGTCTTGCCACTTAGGCTCAATCTGCGTGAAATTGTATTCCATATTTGATCCTGTTCTATATAATTTTTGATACTGTTCAGCCGTTATTGAATGGGCAGAAATGGAGTACAGCAACTGTGGGTACAGTGCTTTTCGCCGGCTGCCTGCAATCCTAACATATTTTTAACCCAGGATTGCTCTATTTTCAATGGCAAAATGATCGTTAGAGTGGTTGCAAATGTAAGTCTTTAGGCATCAAAACCCTACATTTGCTACCTCATCCCCTGCCCTTCTCCTTGAAAGGAGAAGGGGGAAAGAAAAACCGGTAAGTATGGCAGACAGCGCAAAATCTTCTTTAAAACGTAGCAAACCCAATTATATCTATTCCATCATTGGTGTAGGACTGGTATTGCTGATCATGGGTATCATGGGGTGGTTTTTCCTGAATATTAATTCGGTAGGTAATGCTTTTAAGGAAGATATCCGTATCAGTGCCTATCTGCGTACTTTGAACAAGGATACCATCGGGCAGATTCAGCAATATATTGCAGGCAGGCCCTATACCAAGACAGTTACTTATGTCGACAAAAAAATGGCACAGGAGATATGGAACCGTGAGAACAATGAAGACTGGGCCAAAATACTCGACATGAACCCACTTCCTGAGAGTATTGATTTTTATGCGAAAGCCAATTATGTAAACAAAGACAGTCTGGCACATATTTCTACCGAACTCCTCGGCAAATATGGCAACCAGATTACTGATATTCAATACCCGCAAACACTGGTAGGTAACCTGAACGAACGTGCCGCTAAAATTGGTCTGATCTTTCTGGTAATTGCTATTATTCTTTGTCTTATTGTAATTGTTAGTATTGACAATACCATTCGTCTGGCCATGTTCAGTAACCGTTTCCTCATTAAAACCATGCAGATGGTAGGCGCCACCCGCAGTTTTATTGCACGGCCTTTAAATATCAGGGCTGTAATTAATGGACTCATCAGTGCCGGCATTGCTATTTTATTACTATTCAGTATTATCAGCTGGGCCGAGAGCCAGTTTCCGCAACTGAAAGCCATTCGCGACTGGAAGCTTACTTTTATCCTATTTGGTGGATTGATTATACTGGGTGTAGGCATTTCTGTATATAGCACCCATCGCAGTGTGTTGAAGTATTTGAAGATGAAACTGGATGACCTTTATTAATTTTAGTGAGTAGTGAATAGTGAGCAGTGAGTAAACTACTACTTGTATCAACTCACTACTGACTACTCACCACTCACTTTTAACCATTGACCAATAAAACCAACTTATATGAGTGAAACAAAAAATACAGCAGCCCCTCTTTTTACAAAAGAAAATTATAAGTGGATGCTGATAGGTGCTGTGATTATTGCCCTCGTATTTTTTCTCATGAGCGGTGGCAAGAGCAGCGACCCCAATGTTTTTGATTACAAAGAAGTTTATGGCACTACCCGCATTACCATTGCACCAATTCTTATCATTATTGGCCTGGTTGTAGAGATATATGCCATCTTTAAAAAAAGTAAGTAATGGTGAATAGTCAATGGTGAATAATAAGTATAAAGAAATTATTCCCCATTGACCACTCAGCATTGACCATTCATCATTAACTCTCCCATGTCTATATTCGATGCCATCATAATTGCTATTGTAGAGGGATTAACAGAATTTCTGCCTATCTCATCTACTGGTCACATGATCATTGCCAGTTCTTTTTTAGGCATTGCCAAAGACGATTTTACCAAATTATTTGAAGTGGCCATTCAGTTGGGTGCCATTTTATCGGTGGTGGTATTGTATCGTAAAAAATTCTTCCCCCTCAATCGCTGGAATTTTTACCTCAAGCTGCTGATTGCTGTTATTCCCGCACTCGCTCTTGGGGCTTTGTTTTCTGATAAGATTGATTACCTGCTGGAAAGTCCACTCACGGTAGCCATTACCATGTTAGCTGGTGGTGTGGTTTTATTATTTATCGACAAGCTGTTTCAGCAGCCCGTAATTGAGAAAGAAGAGGAAATTGGTTTTGTTCGTGCCTTTATGATTGGTTTATGGCAATGTGTAGCCATGATTCCGGGGGTGAGCAGAAGTGCGGCAAGTATTATTGGTGGTATGCAGCAAAAACTAAACAGGGGTTTGGCCGCAGAATTTTCTTTTTTCCTCGCTGTGCCTACGATGGCCGCTGCAACAGGCTATAAATTACTCAAAGCCTGGAAGGAAAATCCGGAGATGTTAACCAATACAGATAACCTGATAGCATTGGCAGTGGGTAATGTGGTTGCGTTTATAGTAGCCATGCTCGCCATTAAATTTTTTATCGGTTTTCTTCAAAAGCATGGCTTTCGTTTATTTGGCTGGTACAGGGTAATTGGCGGAACCATTTTACTGGTGCTGGTGTTAACGGGATACCTGAAGTAGATTTGATGATGTCGGATGTCGGATCGCTGATGTCTGATTTGAAAAGAACTGTAACTTGCAAAGTCAAAAATCATCCGACATCCGACATCCGACATCCGACATCCGACATCCGACATCCGACATCCGACATCCGACATCCGACATCCGACATCCGACATCCGACATCCGACATCCGACATCCGACATCCGACATC
>Ga0164290_1002188_pt1 | contig 15975 bp, 16 predicted proteins | sample Micstemetagenome_FD_108782 | JGI IMG/M metagenome (GOLD analysis project Ga0164290, IMG submission 108782) | Contaminated culture microbial community from soil near Moab, Utah, USA - Microcoleus steenstrupii SON62 (Illumina Assembly) | ecosystem: Environmental > Terrestrial > Soil > Soil crust... | reverse complement strand
GCGGACCGAGCGCGAATAGACGATGCCCGACAGGGACAGGACGGCCACCTCGGTGGTGCCGCCGCCGATGTCGACGACCATGGAGCCGGTCGGCTCGTGGATCGGCAGGCCGGCGCCGATCGCTGCGGCCATGGGCTCGTCGATCAGGCCGACGCGGCGGGCCGAGGCGTTGAGGCAGGAATCGTTGATGGCGCGGCGCTCGACGGCGGTGGCGCCGGACGGCACGCAGACGATGACCTTGGGGTTCACGAAGCCCTTGCGGTTATGAACCTTGCGGATGAAGTGCTTGATCATCTCCTCGGCGACTTCGAAGTCGGCGATGACCCCGTCGCGCATGGGACGGATGGCTTCCATATGGCCGGGGGTGCGGCCCAGCATCTGCTTGGCCTCTATGCCCACAGCATGGACGATCTTGCGGCCGCCGACGTTGCGAAGCGCCACGACGGACGGCTCGTTCAGCACAATGCCCTTGCCCTTCATGTAGATGAGGGTGTTGGCGGTGCCGAGGTCGATGGCGATGTCGTTGGAAATCGCGCCGAAAATGCTGGAGAACATGGGTCCGGGATACCGTTCGTTCGGGCCTTGAAGGGGCGTGCGTCAGTCTCGATCCGCTTCGGCGACGCCCCGGCGACGCGCATCCCCACGCACCGCCTCCTGATCGTATATCGCCTGACCGACCTTGGGGCTCGTTTGCCCTTGTGCGCGGGCGAATACAAGCCCTGTCGCCCGGCGAGACGCATGGAAAGGGCGACAAGCGGCGCCTTTGCGGGCGTCTCACTAGAACGTGACGCCGAACACGTTGGCGCAAATCACAAGCGCATTGAGCAACTGTTCATCCGTGGCCTCCGCGAGCCCCTCGCGGGCGGCGTTCTCTGCGCCGGCGAGGGAGGCTCCCGACAGGCCGTCCCGGACCCTGGCGCGCTCCATCTCGGCGGCCGTTAGATCGCGCACGCGCTCCACATTGGTCGCCAGGGCTATCTCATTGGCAGTCACCGGCGTGGTCCCGCCGGAATGGAGCTGATCGTACGCGGCCCGTGCGATGGCGTTACAGCCATAGACCTCGCCGTACGTGAGATCGGTCGGGGCCGGGGCAGCCTGAAGCGTCAGGGCGATGAAGGCGGCGGCGAGCATTGGGGTCTCCTGAACAGCGCCGCAGCCTCCCCCCGGCCAACCCGCGGGACAACCGTTCGAACCTGACGCCGTCGTCAGTCGACGCCCGACGCGGCCTCCCGCCGTTTCACCAGTTCGCGGACGCCCAGCATCAGGCCCAGCCAGACCGCCGCCACGCCGGCGAGGATCAGCGAGGTCCAGACGCCGTCGCCGCTGACCGCCGCGACGACGGCGCCGCCGAAGAAGGCGACCAGGGCGGTCTTGGGCAGGACGCCAAGGGCGCAACCGGCGAGGAAGGCGGCAAAGGAGGCGCGGGTCGCCCCGAAGGCCATGTTGACGACGATGAAGGGCGCCGAGGGCACGTTGCGGATCATGAAGCTGGCGTAGAAGGCGTTCTTGCCGACAAATCCCTTGAGACGCGCCATGGTCCGTCCGCCGTAGCGGTCGACCAGCCGCGCCGTCGGACCTCGCCCCAGCCAATAGGTGACGCCCGCCGAGGCTACGGTCGCAGCCCAGCTGTAGCAGAAGCCCAGCGACGGCCCGAAGGCGACCACGCAGGCTGCGATCAGGATGAACTGCGGCACGCCGATGAAGGCCGCGGCTATGAACAGGACGACGGTGGCGAAGAAGGCCCATGGACTGCCGGCATAGCCCTGCAGCCACGCCTCGAGGTTCTCTTCCGCCGCCAGTCCGAACTGGCTCTTGCCGATCGCCAGCAGGCCGAGCGTCGCGCCGAGCAACAAGGCGGTCGCCAGCGCGGCCCGCCAGCGCCGGGCCTCCATGTTGAGGATGAAATCAAGGAACCGGCGCATGACGCATGATTAGCAGGCGGCGGAGAGGCGGCAAGGCTGCGCTGATCGCCCGTTCCGGCCGCGCCTCGAACATATCCCCCCCTCGCGCATTCTCCCCGCACAAGGAGACTGATCATGGCCGCACGACCCACCTGGCAAGGACATCTGAAGCTGTCGCTCGTCACCTGTCCGGTGGCGCTCTACACCGCGACGACCAGCACCAATGATGTCCGCTTCCACCTGATCAATCCGGAGACCAACAACCGCATCCGGATGGTCCCGACTGACCCGGACGCCGGACCGGTCGAGCGCAGCGACCTGGTGCGTGGATACGAGGTGTCGAAGGACGAATATGTCCTTTTCGACGACGCCGACTTCGACAAGGTGAAGCTGGAGAGCACGCGAACCATCTCGATCGACAAATTCGTCGACGAGAGCGAGATCGACCGGCTGTACTGGAACGACCCCTTCTTCGTCGTGCCCGAGAAAGGCGCCGGGCTGGAGGCTTTCGCGGTCATCCGCGACGCCATGAAGCAACAGGGCAAGATCGCGCTCGGCTGCCTCGTTCTGCGCAGCAAGGAGCGGCAGCTGGCGCTGGAGGTGCGGGGCAAGGGGCTGGTGGCCTACACTCTGCGCGCGCAGGACGAGGTGCGCGACGCCGCCGACTATTTCGATGACATCAAGGCCGTAAAGCCGGACGCCGACATGGTCGAGATCGCCTCGCGCATCATCGCCCAGAAGGAAGGCGACTTCGATCCCGCGGAGTTCAGGGACCGCTATGACGAGGCCCTGCGCGAGATGATCAAGACCAAGACCAGCGGCGGCAAGGGCACGGTGGACGTGCCGGAGCCGGACGACACCAATGTCATCGACCTCATGGCCGCCCTGAGGAACAGCCTGAAGGGGTCGGCGTCTTCCGGGAAGAAGCCTCCGGCGAAGAAGGCTCCCGCGAAGAAGGCGCCGGCGAAGAAGACCGCGGCGAAGAAGAAGGCCGCCTGACCGTCAGGCCACGCCGGTCTTCTTCAGCATGGGCTTCAGGCTGACCGAGGCGTCGCGGTAACCGGCCCAGGCGTCGCCCTTCTTCAGCAGGGCCGGGTAAGTCCACATGTTGAAGGCCGACGGGTCGAGTCCCGCCCTCACCTGGCTCCAGGCCAGCGGGAAGGCTATGCCCGCGCCCGGGCGGGCGCGCGGCGACCACGGCGCCACGGCCGTCGCCATCCGGCCGTTGCGCAGATAGTCGATGAAGATCTTTCCGCCCCGCGCCTTCTTGGCGAGGGTGGTGGTGAACCGGTCCGGCGCGTCGGCGCGCACCAGTTCAGACACGGCCCTGGCGAAGGCCTTGGCCTGATCCCATGACACGGCGCTGCGGGCGTCCGCCTTGATCGGGACCACGACGTGCAAGCCCTTGCCGCCGGTCGTCTTGACGAAGGACGGCAGGCCGAGACTCTCGAGCTTGGCCTTCACGACCTTGGCGGCGGCGATGACGTCGCCGAAATCCAGCCCCTCGTCCGGGTCGAGGTCGAACGTGATCTGGTCCGGCGTCTCCGGGTCTCCGGGTTTGCTGCCCCAGGGATGCAGCTCCAGCCCGCCGGACTGGCCTATGGCGACGAGACCGCCGACGTCGACCACGCCAATGTAGGGTTTGCGCTCCTTCACATCGATCAGCTTCAGCCGCGGGTTGGATCCGGGCATGGCGTGGCGCTGGAAGAATTTTTCTCCCGTAATGCCCTCCGGCGTGCGGATGATCGAGACCGGCCGGTCGGCGACGTGCGGCAGGATCCGTTCAGCCGCCATCTCATAGTAGCGAACCAGGTCGGCCTTGGTGATGGGTGGGCGGCCGTCGACGGCGGGCCACAAAACCTTGTCAGGATTGGAGATGGTCACGCCGGCGACGACCAGCTTGCCCTTGCCGCCGCCCGCCCGCCCGGCGGCGGGCATGGACAGAGGCGACGCGCCGGCGTGGCGGCCCGGCTCCTTCGCCGGATCGGACGGCGTATGGGGCGCATCCGTGACCTCAGCGGGCGGCTTATCCTCACGCAGACCCTTGAAGGCCGCCTGGCGCAGGGAGCCGCTGTCGGTGTAGCCGCCGTGCTCGACCTCGGCGACCAGCACCGGCTTCACCCAGTGGATGGTCATGCCGGCGGCCCGGGACTTCCTGGGCGCGGTCTTGCCGACGAAGGGGCTCTTGTCGGTCTCAGCCGCCTTGAGCTTTGGCAGCAAGGTCTTGAGCAGGGTCTGGTTATAGCCGGTGCCGACGCGCCCGAGGTGGCGCAGGCCCGCGCCCTCCTTCGCGTCCTCGTCCTGCACTCCGACGATAAGCGAACGGAACCGGTCGCCCTCGGAGGTCCAGCCGCCGATGACGACCTCGTCGCCGCCGCGGCATTTGGATTTCAGCCAGGTGGTCGAGCGGCCCTCCGTATAGGGGGCATCCAGCTTTTTGGAGATGACCCCTTCGAGGTCCATGCGGCAGGCGCTCTCGAGGATGGCCTGGCCGGTGGTGCCGAAATGGTCGACGTAGCGGATGCGCTTGCGCGCCGCCGCGGGGATGCGATCGATCCAGGCCTGGAGCCGGGCCTTGCGGTGCGACAGCGGCAGTGCGCGCAGGTCCTCCGGCCCCTCGAACAGGAGGTCGAAGGCGAAATAGACCAACTCGCCGGTGTGGCCGTCGGATATCCGGGCCTGCAGGGCGGAGAAGTCGGGCATGTGGTTCTCGGCCAGGGCGCAGAGTTCGCCGTCGACCACGGCGTCCGGCCATGTCGCGGCGTCGGCGGCGAGTTCAGGGAATTTGCCGGACCAGTCGAGGCCCTTGCGGGTGCGGACGGTGGCGCGGCCGCCGCCGGACGCCACCTGCAGACGGTAACCGTCGAACTTGATCTCATGGGCCCAGCCCGCGCCGTGCGGCGGATAGTCGGCGATCTTGCACAGCTGGATCGGGATGAAGGGGTGCGGCCTGGAGGCGTGGCTGGTCACGGCGGGGCGAGCCTTGGGCTTGGGAGGCGCGGCGCGGGCGGTCTTCTTCGGGGATCCCCATGTTTTTTTGCCCTCGGCGATCTCCGCCAGCGACCGGCCCGTGGTGATCGAGGCGTCGATCTCCATGTTCGCATCGCCCTCGCCCGGCACGGCGTATTCATCCTTCTCCTTGATCAGGAGCCAGTTACTGCGCTTGGACGGCTTGCCGCGGTCCGACTTCAGCCGCACCAGCGCCCACCCGCCCTTGAGCCGCTCGCCGTCCAGCGTCATCTTGACGGACCCTTTGGCGAAGTCGGCCTCCAGCGTCTCCGGATGCTGCGGCGTCCAGGATCCCGTGTCCCACATCTGGACCGTGCCCGCGCCGTAGTTGCCTGCCGGGATCGTGCCTTCGAACGACCCATAGTCCATCGGATGGTCCTCGACCTCGACGGCCAGACGCTTGACCGCCGGATCGCGTGACGGCGCCTTGGTCACCGCCCAGGACTTCAGGACCCCGTCGTGCTCGATGCGGAAATCATAATGCAGGCGCGTCGCGGCATGGCGCTGGATCAGAAAGCGCAAGGGCTCGGCGGCCTTGCGCCGCGCCTTGATACCCTTCGGCTCGGGAGTCTCGCCGAAGCGTCGTTTGGACTGGTAGGTTTCAAGTTCACCGCGCATTCCGTCCCAACGCGCCAGACAAGCTTGGGATCAAACGACGGGATCGGGCGGCATTTGATCGCCCTTTCGCAACTGCGTAAGGATGCGCCCGGTCCGTCGGGAGTCGCCATGTCCAGCCTGCAGTCCTCAGCCCTCGCCCGCGTCAAGCCCTCGGCCACCCTCGCGGTTACCGCCCGCGCCCGCGAGCTGAAGCGCGAGGGGCGCGATGTGATCGGCCTGGGCGCCGGCGAGCCGGACTTCGACACGCCGGAAAACATCAAGGAGGCCGCCATCGCCGCCATCCGGCGAGGCGAGACCAAATACACCGACGTCGACGGCATCCCGGAGCTGAAGGCGGCGGTGGTCGGGAAATTCTCGCGCGAGAACGGCCTGACCTATGCGGTGAACCAGATCCACGTCGCCCCCGGCGGCAAGACGGTCATCTTCAACGCGCTGATGGCCACCCTGTCGCCCGGAGACGAGGTCATCGTGCCGGCGCCCTACTGGGTCAGCTATCCGGACATGGTTCTGCTGGCGGGCGGCGAGCCGGTGTCGGTGGTCGGCCACGAGGCCGACGGCTTCAAGCTGAAGCCCGCCGCCCTCGAGGCCGCCATCACCCCGCGCACGAAATGGCTGATCCTCAACAGCCCGTCGAACCCGACCGGCGCGGCCTATACCGGCGCCGAGCTGGAGGCGCTGGCCGCCGTTCTGCGCCGTCACCCGCAGGTCTGGGTGATGACGGACGACATGTACGAGCACCTGATCTACGGCGACTTCGACTACCGGACGATCGCCCAGGTCGCGCCCGACCTGTATGACCGGACGCTGACGGTGAACGGCGTGTCGAAGGCCTACGCCATGACCGGCTGGCGGATCGGCTATGGCGGCGGGCCCAGGCCGCTGATCGACCTGATGCGCAAGGTCGCGGGACAGACGACCTCCAACCCGTCCTCGATCAGCCAGTGGGCCGCGGTCGAGGCGCTCAATGGACCCCAGGACTTCATCGGCGAGCGATCGAAACATTTCGAGGCGCGCCGGGATCTGGTGGTGTCGATGCTCAATCAGGCGACCGGCATCCGCTGCGCGACGCCGGAGGGCGCCTTCTACGTCTATCCCTCGATCGAGGGGCTGATCGGCAAGACGACCGGGGGCGGGATCGTGATCGACGGCGACGATACATTTGCGACCGCCCTGCTGGACGCCGAAGGCGTGGCGGTGGTGCAGGGCTCGGCCTTCGGCCTGAGCCCCTATTTCCGCATCAGCTACGCCACGTCGGAGAGCGTGCTGGAGGAAGGCTGCCGCCGGATCCAGCGGTTCTGCGCCAGCCTGCGCTGACGTCAGGCGGCGCGCGACACCGCGAAATCGGCCAGTTGAACCAGCGCTTCGCGCCACTCGCCCTGCGGCAGCGGCCCCAGCGCCTGCTGGGCGGCGGTGGCGTAGTCGCCGGCCAAGTCGAGGGTCGAGCCGACCGACCCCGTGCCGACGATCAGCTCGCGCGCCCGGCGGAAATCGTCCTCCGTGCGCTCGCCCCTGTTGATGGTCCGGTCCCAGAAGGCGTCCTCGCGGCCGCGCGTGCGGGCGGCCGCCAGCAGCAACGGCAGCGTCACCTTGCCCTCCCGGAAGTCGTCGCCGGCGTTCTTGCCGAGCGCCTCCGACGTGCCGCCGTAGTCGAGGGCGTCGTCGGCGAGCTGGAAGGCGAGGCCGAGATTGAGGCCATAGGCCCGCAGGGCGGCGACGACCGGTTCGCCCGCCCCGGCGCCGACCGCCCCGGCCTCGGCCGCAGCGGCGAACAGCTCGGCGGTCTTGGCCGAGATGATGCGCAGATAGGTGTCCTGGTCCAGATTCAGGTCGTGGGCGCGGGTCAGCTGCAGCACCTCGCCCTCGGAGATGACGCTGGCCGCGCGGGCGAGAATGCCCAGCGCCCGCATCTGACCCGTCTCGACCATCAGTTCGAAGGCGCGGGCGAACAGGAAATCACCGACGAGGACGCTGGACGGCGCCCCCCAGATCAGATGCGCCGCGACCTTGCCGCGCCGCAGGTCGGAACTGTCGACCACGTCGTCGTGCAACAGGGTGGCCGTGTGGATGAACTCGACCGCCGCGGCCAGCTTGACCGCCGAGGCGATCGCGCCCGTCGCGCCCGTCGCACGCGCGGCGGCGAGGGTCAGCAGGGGCCGCAGACGCTTGCCGCCGGCGGCGATGAGATGCTCCGCCAGCAGGGGAATGACCGGCACCTGCGACTGCATCCGGTCAAGGATCAGGGCGTCGACCGTCGCCATGTCGGGCGCGGCCAGCCGCACGAGCGGCTCGACAGCTCCCTTCGAGCGGGGCTCTGCGACATTGACAGCGTCCAACGAAACACTCTTCGGAAGGGCGGCGCAGGGGAGAATCGCGCCCGAATATCCAGTCCCCGCCTTGCCCGGCGGCGACGTCCGGCACAATGGTGATCGCTCCATGAAGGGTCAAGCCGCGTGACCGCCGCACCGTTCCCCCAGACTGACGGCGAAACCGTCGAGAACGCCCTGCTCGACGGGCGCGTCAGGCTGCGCCAGCCGTCGAAAGGCTATCGCGCCGGCATGGACGCGGCCCTGCTGGCGGCGGCGGTGACCGCCGAACCGGGGCAGCGGGTGATCGAGGCGGGCTGTGGCGCGGGCGCGGTCCTGATGCAGATCGCCGCGCGGCGGCCCCGGATCGGGCTGACCGGGCTGGAGCGCGACCCGACCGCGGCGGCGCTGGCGCGCGGGAACGCTGCGCTCAACGGGGCCGAGGCCCGGATCATCGAGGGCGACGTGGCGGCGGGCTTCAGGGCGCTGGACCTGCCGCCGTTCGACTGGGCGGTCAGCAATCCGCCTTTCTTCGACGATCCTGCGAGCCTGCGCGCCCCGGCGGAAGGCAAGCGTGGAGCCTGGATGGCAGACGACGGGCTGAAGGCGTGGACCGGCTTTCTGCTGAAATCGGTCCGGGAGGGCGGCCGCATCGTGGTGATCCACCGCGCCGACCGCCTCGCCGACCTGCTCGCCCTGCTGGGTGAAACGGCGGGATCGTTCGCTGTCCGGGGCGTGCACCCCCATGCTGACGAACCGGCCAAGCGCGTGCTGGTGCAGGCCGTCAAAACCGGCAAGGCGCCGCTGCGCCTGCTGCCGCCGCTCGTGTTGCACGACCGCTCGGGCGCCAAGCACACGGCCGAGGCGGAGGCGATCCTGAGGGGCGAGACAGGCCTGGGGTTCTGATCCCTCCCCGCTTGCGCTAAGCCTCCCCCCATGTCCCTGCGTCCCCTCTTCGTCACCCAGGTCTATGAGGCCTCGCTCGCCGCCACGCCGGGCTTTCCGGCCTTCAACGCCGGCCTGGCCGACGCCTGCCGCATGCTGGCCGCAGAGGACCACGCCGGCCGAGCCTGGTGCCGGGCGCACGGCTATCGCGGCTACACCTCATACGGCTCGCTGGGCGACCTGCCCCACCGGATGCCCGAGATCGCCGAGTTGAAGCGGCATCTCGACCGGCACGCGCAAGCCTATGCCAAGGCGCTCAATCTCGATCTGGCGCGCAAGCCGCGTCTGGACAATATCTGGGTCAATATCCTCAAGCCCGGCGGCGGCCACAGCGGCCACATCCACCCCCACGCCTTCCTCAGCGGCACCGTCTATATCGAGGTCCCCGACGGCGCCTCGGCCCTGAAGCTGGAGGACCCGCGGCTGCCGATGATGATGGCCCGCCCCGGTGTCCATGCCGACGCGCCCGAGGCGGAAAAGCCCTTCGTCTACCTGGCCCCGCAGGCGGGGACGGTGCTGATGTGGGAGAGCTGGCTGCGCCATGAGGTGCCGCCCAATGCCGCCAGGGCCGAGCGCATCTCGATCAGCTTCAACTACGCCTGAGGCTATCAGGCGGGGACGTAGGTCAGGCGGATCGCTTCTTCACCGATCCGCTCATGGGCCACGAGGCGGAGCGGCGGTCGGGGACCGGCGAAGAACGGCCGGCCCTGCCCCAGCACGACGGGGTGGAGGTAGAGGCGATATTCGTCGATAAGGCCGAGCTCGGTGAGGCCGCGGGCCAGCACGGGCCCGCCCACGTGGATTTCGCCCCCGAGATCGCTCTTCAGCCGACGGACCTCCGCCTCCATCCCGTCCGCGATCAGGGTGGCGTTCGGTCCCGCCGAGGTCAGCGAGCGCGACACCACCCATTTGCGCTCGGCCCGCCACGCCTGGGCGAACGCACGCAGGTCCGGGGTCCAGTCGGGATCATCCTCGTCCCAGTAGCGCATGATCTCGTAGAGGCGGCGGCCGTAGAGGCTGCCGGTGGCGCTGCGGGCCACGTCTGTCCAGTGACGAAACAGCACCGGATCGGGCGCGAACCGGTCGTGATCGACATAGCCGTCGAGCGATACATTCATTCCGAAGATGAGACGGGCCATGGGCGTTTTCGGTCAGGGTTTCGTCGGCTCAGAACCCGCCCGCCGCCAGCGCCGGGTTCTTCGCTTCCGCCGCGCGGAAGGGCTTCATCTGGTCGGCCAGGGCCCGCTGGAAGGCCGGGCGGGCCTCGGCGCGCGCGACATACTCGGCCAGGACCGGATAGTCCGCAACGATGGCGGTGTGGCGCAGGTCTCGCAGCACATGGGTCATCAGGATGTCGGCGGCGCTGAACCGGTCGTTGGCGAACCACCGGCGATCGGCCAGCGCGGTCTGCAGATCAGCCAGGCGTTTGCGCAGCTGCGCCTCCACCTGCGGGCGACGCTCCGTCGTCCAGGCCTCCGCCGCGTGGAACTGGTCGATGCCGGCCAGCTCGGCCACGAAGGGCTCCACGCTGTTCATGGCCGCGAACAGCCAGGTCATGACCATGGCCCGCCCGGCCTCGTCCGCCGGCATCAGCTGGTCCGAGCTCTGCGCGATGTAGAGGACGATGGCGCCGCTCTCGAACATCTCGACCTTGCCGTCGCTGAACGCCGGAACCTGGCCGAACGGCTGCAATGCGCGATAGGCGGGCGTCGACTGGTCCTCGAAGTCGATCAGGTGGTCGTCATAGCCCAGGCCCGCCTCCTCCAGCGCCCACCGCACGCGGAGATCCCGGACCGAGCCTTGGGCGAAGGACGGCACCCATCTGAACGCGGTGACTTCAATCATGGCAGGCTCCTTCAGCCGGTTCCCGGCGCCGTTCACGCCTCGTCCGCATTGACTATTGCATTGATATCAACTTATCTTGCCTGATGTCAAACGCGGCTGCCTACGCCACCACCCTGCATGTCCGCGATCACTGCCTGTGCCTGCACGCCCAGCGTGCGGCGCGGCGGCTGTCGCGGCGGTTTGACAAAGCCTTTCGGCCGCTCGGGATCACCAGCGGCCAATTTTCGCTGCTGAACGGCCTGAACCGGCCCGAGCCGCCGACCATCGGCGCCGTGGCCGAGCTGCTGGCGATGGACAGATCGACGGTGACCGCCAACCTGAAGCCGCTGGAGCGGAGGGGGCTCGTGACAGTGGCGGTCGACGCCGACGACCGGCGCGGACGCCGTGTGGCCCTGACGGACGCCGGCCGTGACGTGCTGGCCGCGGCGACGCCGGTCTGGGTCCGAGAGCATGCGGTGATCGAGGCTGCGCTGGCGGACGGGGGCAGTGCGCTGAGGTCCGGCCTGGCCGCCCTCGCCTGATCTGGCCTATATCGCGCGCGCCAGCATCCAGGCGGCCATGCCGATCATCATCAGGTTCTCCGTCAGTGAGACGAACCCCAGCGGCACGTTGGACGACCCGCCGACGCAGGCGCATTTCAGCTCGCGCTTGTCGACATAGACGGCTTTGAACACCGAGACCGCGCCGACCCCGCCGATGAACAGCGCCACCGGCGCCGACAGCCAGGTCAGGGCGCCCGCCAGCATCAGGACGCCCGCGCCCAGCTCCGCGAAGGGATAGAGGTAGCCGTAGGGATTCCAGCGCCGAGCCAGCAGGTCGTAGTTGAGGAACATGGTCGAGAACCGCTCGACGTCCTGCAGTTTGAGCATCGCCAGCAGACACATGGCCACCGCGACGAAGTTCGGCAGAACCATCGTGGTCAGCGTCTGCATCGAGAGCCAGTCAATGGCCAGGGCGATCAGGGCGGCGACGGCGAAGACCGCGAGCACAGGGACATAGCTGGTCACGCCGGGCTCCGGGACGGTCTGGCCGAAATAGCGACGCAGGTCGTCATAGCCCCCGATGCGGGCCCCGCCGATAAAGGTCTGCGGGGTGGTCGCCACGCCGTGTTCGGCCTTGAAGGCGTCGGTCTCGGCGCGGGTCTTCAGGTGGCGGTCGTCGATCCTGTATCCCTTGCGGCGCAGCAGCCAGCGGGCCTTCTGCCCCGAGGGGCAAAGGTGGTCGGGCATGACCATGCGGTAGAGGATGGCGGTCTTTCGGGGCGCGGACATTGGCGGTGTCTCCTGTTGCCGATAACGGTCCGCACCCCATGTAGGGTCCGTAGCATGGTACGGAGTCAAGGGATGAGCGACATGACCATTGCGGGCCTGGCGGCGGCCGGCGGCGTGGGGGTGGAGACGGTGCGCTACTACCAGCGGCGCGGTCTGTTGGAGACGCCGCCCCGGCCGGAGGGCTCCGGCTCTGGCGGCGGGGTCCGGCGCTACGGCTCGGTCGACGCCCGGCGGCTGCGGTTCATCCGGTCGGCCCAGTCGGCGGGCTTCACGCTGGAGCAGATCGGCGAACTGCTGGCGCTGGACGCCGGTGAGGACCGCTCGCGGGCGCTGGCGCTTGCGCAGGCGCGGCTTGTCGAACTGGACGCGCGGATCGGCGAGCTGGAGGCGGCGCGTTCGGCGCTGCAGCGGCTCGCGGGGGCCTGCACGCGCGGCGCGAAAGGCCGGTGCCCGATCCTGGAGTCATTTGAGGGTGAGCCCCGCGGGGTCAGCGAGATCCGGTCGCCCGCACCACAGGGCGCTCCGGCGCGCGGCTGATCGCCGGCTCCAGGCGCTCAAGGAGGCGGTCCAGAAGCCCGGACATCTCTGAAATCATCCGGTCCGTCTCGCCGTCGAAGACTTCGTCGCGAAGTCCGTCCGCTATGGAGTCGAGCTCGCGCACGGCTTGTTCGCCGGCCGGCTGAAGCCGGATCAGATTGGCCCGGCGGTCGCCGATCATGGCCTCCCTGCGGATCTGCCCCTGCTGTTCCAGCAGATCGAGAAGTCGGACCAGCGAGGACCCGCTCAGCCCCATGCGCTCGGCGAGTTCGGACTGGTTCAGCCCGGACGGCGCGCTGGCGAGCGCATAGAGGGCGCCGAAGGTGGCGTCGGTGTGCCCCGCCCCGAGCAGCCGCTCGCTCAGTCGCGCACGCCAGCGGCGACTGACGATGACGAGTTTGTAGGCGACGTTCAGCTGGACGCGCGAGCGGGAACCGCGAAGATTCATAAACGAACTCAAGGACGAAAACACTGTGCTGTTCCACTGGATGCGCTGCGTACTGCCACGCCGATCGCCGAACGGCATTGTTCAAGATCAAACCTCTCGATCGTGTGAATCCGAACGGTTCGCATTCCGAACATCTGGCCGGCCGCCAATCTCGCTCATTGCATCAACACCTTAGCCGTAATGACCGCTGATCATCCAAACGGGGCCAGAAAGAATGTTCGGACCTTCCAAAGCCAGCCGGGCGCAGCAGGAGCGCATCGTGCAACTCGAGGCGGTCGTCGCCGCGATCAGCCGTTCCCAGGCCGTCATCGAGTTCACGCTCGACGGAACCATCCTCGACGCAAACGAGAATTTTCTTCAGGTGCTGGGCTATCGCCTGGATGAGGTGAAGGGCCGACAGCACAGCCTGTTCGTCGACCCCGCCTTCGCGAAAAGCGAGGCCTACCAGGAGTTCTGGCGGCGCCTGCGGGCCGGCGAATTCCTCGCCCAGAAATACGAGCGGGTCGGCAAGGGCGGCAAGCGGGTGGTCATTGAGGCCTCCTACAATCCGATCTTCGACGCCGACGGCAAGCCGTTCAAGGTGGTGAAATTCGCCATCGACGTGACGGCCGTGGAGGTCGAGCGCGAGCATCAGGAAGTGGAGCGCAAGCGCGGCGCCGACGAGCTCGCCGACGTCGTGCAGCGCACCGCCGACGCCCTGTCGAAACTGTCCGACGGGGATCTGACGGTCCGCCTGGGAGAAGATTTCCCGCCCGACTATCGCAAGCTCGGCGAAGACTTCAACGCGGCCGTCAGCCGGCTTGAGGCGGTGGTCGGCGAGATTGCGACCCATGCCTCGACCATTCACACCGGAGCCGCGGAGATCAGCCAGGCGGCCGACGACCTGTCCCGCCGGACGGAGCAGCAGGCCGCCAGCCTCGAGGAAACCGCCGCAGCGCTGGACGAGATCACCGCCACTGTGAACCGCACCGCCGAGGGCGCCCAGCGCGCCGGAACCTCGGTGACGCTGGCCCGCGAGGAGGCCGAACGGTCCGGCGACGTGGTCACCCGCGCCGTCGCCGCCATGGGCGACATCGAACGTTCGGCCGGACAGATCAGCCAGATCATCGGCGTGATCGACGAGATCGCCTTCCAGACCAATCTGCTGGCGCTGAACGCCGGGGTCGAGGCGGCGCGCGCCGGGGACGCCGGCCGCGGCTTCGCCGTCGTCGCCTCCGAGGTTCGGGCCCTGGCCCAGCGCTCGGCCGAGGCGGCCAAGGAGATCAAGACGCTGATCTCCGCCTCCACCAGCCAGGTCGCGACCGGCGTGGGCCTGGTCGGCCAGACCGGTAAGGCGCTGCAGGCCATCATCGAGGGCGTCTCGGGCATCCACCAGCTGATGTCGGAGATCAGCGCCTCGGCCCAGGAGCAGGCGACGGGGCTCCAGCAGGTCAACACCGCCGTCAACCAGATGGATCAGGTGACCCAGCAGAATGCGGCCATGGTCGAGCAGTCGACCGCCGCCAGCCACGGCCTCTCGCGCGACAGCGAGCAGCTGGCCGGACTGGTCGGACGCTTCAAGGTCGCCGGCGCCCCGGCGGCCTCCGCACCGGCCGCACCCGCCCCGACCCCGCGGCGTCCGGCCGCCGCGCCCGGCTTCCACGGGGCGCAGCAGCAGCGCATCGTCCGCTTCGCCCGCGCCGGCGGCTCGGGATCCAACCTCGCTCTGGCGCCGTCCGCCGAAGGCTGGGAGGAGTTCTGATGAGCGTCAACAATCCCGACCTGCGCGAACTGGTCACCTTCAGGCTCGGCGAGGAACGCTACGCCATCGACATCCAGTCGGTGCGCGAGATCCGGGGCTGGAGTCCGGCGACCCCCCTGCCCAACTCGCAGCCCTTCATGCAGGGCGTGGTCAACCTGCGGGGGATCGTCCTGCCGGTGATGGATCTGGGCCGTCGCCTCGGCGGTCCGCCGTCCGAGCCGTCCGCCCGCCACGCGGTGATCGTGATCGAACACGAGGGCCGGATGATGGGGCTGCTGGTCGACGCGGTCTCGGACATCCTCGGCATCGAGCCCGGCTCGCTGCAGCCGGCCCCGGACCTCAGCGCCGGCGGCAGCGCGCCCCTGCTTGAAGGGCTCATCACCAGCGAGGAGGGCATGACCAGCCTGCTGGACCTCGCCTGGCTGGTTCCTGAAGCGGTGGCGGAAGCGGCCTGAACGGGGTCTCAGCGGCGCCGACGGCGACCTGTCCGCCCATCCTGCCTGCTAGCAGTGTCCACGACAGTTTCGCGTTCTCGCGCGCCGCTCGGTCCCCGGTTCGAGCCGCTACGCGGCTTGCCGGAGAATGACGAAAGGAAGGGGGCGCCGGGCCAGCGGAGGCGATCTCGGCGATCCTAAAGCGGAATATTATCGTGCTTCTTCCACGGGTTCTCCTGCTGCTTGTTCTTCAGCGTCCTTAGCGCCCGGATCAGCCTTCTCCGCGTCCCGTGCGGCATGATCACGTCGTCGATATAGCCCAGTCCCGCCGCCACGAACGGATTGGCGAAGCGCTCCTTGTACTCCGCCTCCCTCGCCGCCAGCGCCTCGGGGTCGCCGGCCTCCTTGCGGAAGATGATCTCGACCGCGCCCTTGGCGCCCATGACGGCGATCTCGGCCGAGGGCCAGGCGTAGTTGACGTCGCCGCGCAGGTGTTTGGAACTCATCACGTCATAGGCGCCGCCATAGGCCTTGCGGGTGATGACGGTCAGCTTGGGCACGGTGGCCTCGGCATAGGCGAACAGCAGTTTGGCGCCGTGTTTGATCAGGCCGCCGTACTCCTGACGCGTGCCGGGCATGAAGCCGGGCACGTCGACGAAGGTCACCAGGGGGATGTCGAAGGCGTCGCAGAAGCGCACGAAACGGGCGGCCTTGCGGCTGGAGTCGATGTCCAGGACGCCGGCCAGGACCTGGGGCTGGTTGGCGACGACGCCGACGGTCTGGCCGTCGAGGCGGCCGAAGCCGGTGACGATGTTCTTCGCGAAATCCGGCGCGATCTCGAAGAATTCGGCCTCGTCGACCGTCTTCAGGATCAGCTCCTTGATGTCATAGGGCTGGTTCGGATTGGCCGGGACCAGGGTGTC
>Ga0164290_1002187_pt1 | contig 15993 bp, 17 predicted proteins | sample Micstemetagenome_FD_108782 | JGI IMG/M metagenome (GOLD analysis project Ga0164290, IMG submission 108782) | Contaminated culture microbial community from soil near Moab, Utah, USA - Microcoleus steenstrupii SON62 (Illumina Assembly) | ecosystem: Environmental > Terrestrial > Soil > Soil crust... | reverse complement strand
TTATGGCATATTACGTCTATATACTGCGAAGCCTGCACGATCGGCGATACTACATCGGTTCTACGTCGGATGTGGCGGCGCGGCTTGCTTTCCACAATGCGGGTCGGCAGCGCTCAACCCGGAATAGTTCGCCTTCTTGAAAAAGGCAGTACCGGGATGTTACCGGATCAGGCAGCAAACTATGGCGCCCGAACTTCACTTGTTTATGCAACTTCCATCATCTTTGCGGCACTTATGACTCCCGAACGCCAGGCAAAAATAGAAGCCGTTTTATCCAAACGCCAGGGCAACATTACCGTGGTGCTGGAAAACGTTTTTGATCCGCACAATATTTCCGCCGTTATGCGCAGCTGCGATGCCGTGGGCATCCAGGAAATCTATGTACTGAATACAAAGATCCCCCGCCACAAAAAGTGGGGCGACCGTAGCTCCAGCAGTGCCAACAAATGGCTAACGGTACACCAGTTTACCGACCTCGAAGCCTGTTATGCGGAGCTGCGCCGCCGCTTCGACCGGATTTTAACAACACACCTGTCTTCCGATGCCGTAAGTTTATACGAAACAGACCTCACCCTGTCTACGGCTCTCGTGTTCGGTAATGAGCATGCCGGCGTCAGCGAGGAGTTCCTCGCCCTGGCCGACGGCAACATCATTATCCCGCAGATGGGCATGATCCAGTCGCTCAACATCAGCGTGGCCTGTGCCGTTACCTTGTATGAAGCGTTCCGGCAAAAGCAGGGAGCCGGACACTACCGGCAACCGGGACTCTTGCCGGACCAGCATGCTGCCCTGGCACAACAGTGGGGACTGTTCGAACAAAACGAAGCCCATGATGCGTAAACTGTTGCTCGTATGTTTTCTTTTAGGTGCCGTTGGATTGGCTTCGGCGCAAAGCGTGATTCCTAAATGGAAGATTACCGACCTGGAGCAGGAACTGGCCACATCAAAACAGCCAACTGTAGTGAACTTCTGGGCTACCTTCTGCCGGCCCTGTATTGTAGAAATACCTTACTTCCAGGAACTCGTGAAAAAATATGAACGTGATGGGGTGCGCCTCCTTCTCGTGAGCGTGGACCTCCCCGACGATTACGCCGAAATAGCACCCTTTGCAAAAAAGCGCGGCTTCCGGGCGCCCATCCGTTTTCTCGACGAAACCAATGCCGATTATTTCTGCCCCCGCGTCGATTCGTCGTGGTCGGGCGCCATACCTGCTACCCTTTTTGTCAATCCGGCCACCGGTTATCGGAGCTTCCGGGAAGAGTCTCTTTCGCGGCAGGCATTTGAAGCCGAACTAAGGAAGCTGCTCGCCCGCTGAGTAGCTGCATAAAAAAATCCCGCATCGAACCGATGCGGGATTTTTTATTGCGCAGAGCGCTTAGCTTTTGCGCTTGATGGAACAACCCACCGAGCGGGAAGTCTTTACTGTAATCTCCTTACCGGCAGCCAGTTCATCCATTGCCGCCTGCAGGTGCTTGCGGGTGACGGCTTCGGCATTGGAAGGATTGTCGTCGATGGCGCCATGATACACCAGCTTGCCCTTGCTGTCGAACAGGAAGCATTCGGGCGTGCGGTTGGCGCCGAAGGCATCGGCCAGCGCCGAGTTCTTGTCGACCACATAAGGCCACTGGTAACCCTGGCCTGCGCCATACTTCTTCATCTCCTCGTAGGAATCGGCCTCATCGCGGAACGCTTCATTCGAATTAACAACGATCACTCCGATCTGCTGTTCCTTCGCATACTTTCCGGTTTCGATGGTGCGCGACTGATTCTTGACCACATAAGGACAGGTGTTGCAACTGAACATCACCAGCAGGCCTTTCTTGCCCATCGCACTTTTCAGGGATACCTCCTTGCCGGAAACATCCAGCATCTTGACATCCGGCATCGGCATTTCGGAGCCGATCGGAAGTTCGCTCAGCGGCCGGAAGGCAAACAGGGCCACAACGGCCAGCAGCAGGAATGCGCTCAGTTTTTTCATGTGTACTTGTTTTTGATAGCACCCAATTTCGGGAAAAAACGGTTGAAGGCCGCACCGCTTGTCAAAAAGCACGGAAGCGGCAAAGGCCCGGCTTTATCCGGCTTCTTCCGGCGCCGGCTCGTTACTGAAACCCGGGTCGGGTTCCATGTCGTGATCGAGCCGCAGGCGCACCAGCGTTACATTGAGTTCGAAGCCGACCAGCAATGCCAGCGCATTGACCCAGATCAGCGACATCAGGATGAACACCGCGCTGATGGAACCGTAGAGCTTGTTATAGTTGGAAAAATTATTGACCCAGAAGGTGACGATGGTGGTGGCTAAAACCATCATGGAGGTGGCAACCACCGATCCGGGGGTGATGAACGGCCATTTACGTGTAACGGCCGCACCATGCCGGTAGATAAGCGATACCGACCAGAAGATCAGAAACATAATGATGCCCCAGCGGCTGTAGGAGATGATCTCGCGGACCGTGGAACTACGGATGCCGATCCACTTGAGCAGCGAACCCTGGGCAATGAGCAGCAGGATGCCGATGAAGATCAGCACGAAGAGGATCGCGGAGAGCTTTAATGCGCTTTTCCGCTTTTGCAGACCCGTTGGCCGTTCGAAGCCCTCATAATTCCTGTCGAAGGAGCGAAGGATCCCCATCATGGCATTACTCGAAAAAAAGATGGCGAGCAGCAGACCAAAGGAAAGCAGGCCGGTGCGGGGGCGGTTCAGGAAGTCGCGCAGGAAGCCGATGATCGCCGTATTGTTTCTTTCGCCCGGAACAATATCGCGGATGAGGGCGAACAACTCATTGATAAACTGCCTGGAGATCGGTATCAGCGGCACGAGGGTGAACAGGAACAACAGGGTAGGCGGGATGGCCATGAACACGTTGAAGGAGATGGCGGCTGCCCGTTCCAGCAGGCTTGTGCGGCCCAATTGCTCGCGGAAAGCCCGGCTGATCTCGAACAGGGAGAAGGGCTTGATGCCCGGAACATAGGCATGCTTGCTCTGTTCGATAACAGAGCGCAGCGGTTTGCGGGGTGAAAAGCGTCGCAGGGGAGAGGGTGTGGGCATTGCTGGTGTTATTCGGAGTTGCGGATCGCCTGCTGGCGGTCCAGGGCATCCTGGTAGGCTTTCGCTTTTTGCAGGTGCTCGGCATAGGTGGCGCTGAATGCGTGGGTGCCGTCGAAGGCCGGACTGGCCACAAAGTACAGGTAATTGGTAGAAGGCGCCTGCAGCACGGCATCGAGCGTGCGGCGAGAGGGGGTGCAGATGGGGCCGGGCGGAAGTCCCCGGTTGCGGTAGGTGTTGTAGGGAGATGCCACCTGCAGGTGCTTTTCGTAAATACGCTTCAGGCTGAAGTCACCGAGGGCAAACTTGACCGTCGGGTCGGCCTGCAGCGGCATGCCCTTCTGCAGGCGGTTCAGGTACACGCTGGCCACATGTCCTTTTTCTTTTTGCGCATTGGTTTCCTCTTCCACGATGGAGGCAACGATATAGGCTTCGGTGGGAGGGAGTTGCTGTTTTTTTGCCTGTGCGATGCGCGCCGCCGTCCAATAGCCGCTCGACACGTCGGCCAGCTTCCGCAGGATGCTCCGGGGCGGGTTATTCCAGTAATACGTATACGTATCGGGCAGCACGATCGTCAAAGCCTGCTCCGGGTCTACCTGGAAGGTCTTCATGGAGTCGGGATTGTTGAGGAAGTCCATGACGGCGGCCGAGTCCGTTTCGAACTTGTTGCCGATCATACGCGCCAGGTCGCCTTTGGTGCGCAGCTTATTGATGGTCAGTTTCACGGGTGTCTGGCTGCCGTTGCGCAGGGTGCGGACGATGGTGAGCAGGCTGGTGCCTCCTGCAAATTCATACTTTCCGGGACGCACCTGCTCCCAGTAACCCAGTCGGCCGGCCAGCCAGTCGAACACGCGGGGAGAAGTGACGAGTTTATTTCGGCGCAGGGAATCGAGTACCGCCTCCCGGGTAGCGGCGCGGGAACTGATGTAGAGGGTCGCCTTCTTGCCACTGAAGCCCGTGGCGGAGCCCAGCAGCAGCCAGGCGCCGAGCAGGGCGGCGAAGAAAAAGAGCAGGAACAGGATCAGGAAAATGCGTTTCATAGCGCGGGGAAAATACACAAAAAAACCCTGCCGGCCGGGCAGGGCTTTTATACAGGGGCAGGAGCCGCCTGCTATTACATTTACTGTTGGGGCGTGGTGGGGGCGGGGAGCGTCTGTCCGTTCGACGGCTGTGCCGCGGGAGCGGGAGCCTGACGCTTCTGCTGCACTCCGGTTCCTACACCTTCGAGGCTGCTGTTGCTCTCGGAGCGGGCGCTGATGAAGAAGGAGGAAGTCAGGCAGAGCAAGCCGATCAGTGCGGCAAAGATCCAGGTGCCTTTCTCCAGAACGTCGGTGGTTTGCTTTACGCCCATGAACTGGTTGCTGATACCGGCTACTTTACCGGCAAGGCCACCGCCTTTCGGGTTCTGAACCAGAACGAAAAATCCCAGGATCACACTGAACAGGATAATCACAATGATGAATAAGGTGGTCATAAAGCGGCGTTACTTGTTGAGACTATTGATTTTATCGGCAAAATAAGTACTTTTCGCGGGATGGAGCAAACTTAATTTGCGGTAGATATCGGCTGCTTTGCGGGTATTTCCCTGCTTCAGCCATACCTCCGCCATCGATTCGGTGACGATGTCAGACTCTTTCACCGACCGGTCGGCCATCGACTCAACCTTTTGCTCCGTGCGGCTATCGATTTGGGTTGCCGGGGCGCCTGCGGGAATGCGTTTCATGGTTTTCAGCCACTCGGTAAAGCTCATCAGCTGTTTGCCGAACTTATCGCGGGGAATTTCTTCCTGCGACAGCTTGATGCCCTGCGAAGCAAACCAGTCGACCGCATGGAGCGGCTCGAAGCTCAGGTCGCCCACCGGCGCGGCATTCAGGTCGGGAAGTGCCGGCATGGGGGGGAGGGGCGCATCGGCTGTTACGGTTGTCATTTCGGCCGCAGCCTCCGGAATCGGCTGTTCCTCTATGGCTTCTGCCGGAGCTATCGATAACTGCGGTTCCGGAACAGGGGCTGTTTCCACAGGAGCGGGTGCCACAGCCTGGTCACGATGGAGCAAGGCCGTGAACGAAAACGGATCCTGGAAATACAAAAGTGATTTGCTGTATTGCTGGCGGTAGGCTTCTGTCGAGGGGTCCAGCTTGCGCAGGAGCAGCAGGTGGGCCGGCGCGAAATAAGGGTATTGCGCGGTCAGCTGTCGGATTTCATCGGCACTGCAATCCGCAAATGATTTCTGAAAGAGGGCTTCCGTTAGCTGGTTCGTCGACGCTGCCATGGCGGCAAATTAACCAAACTTACCAATTCGAAAACAAGCGGTTGAAAATATCGTCTGACAGGCCACGCAGCATTTCTTCGCGCAGGGTGTTTTCGGCCTGCTGCAAGGTAAGCCGGGCATCGAAATCGAAGGTGCGGTTGATGCTGAATTCCTGCGGGGCACTGCCCGGATTCATGTTGTTGGTGATGCTGACCTGAACGGCTATGTTCAGGCGGCTGAGCGAGGTATTGCGTTCGCCGCCGACACCCGATGCCGCTACGCTGTAATCGGTGATCGTCGCATTGATCACCCAGTTGGCATTCTCGTCGTTGGTGACCCGCAGCCGCGTCTGGTTCAAGATTTTTCGCCGTACCCGCTCCGTCAGGTCCGGGCTCAGTTGCGGGTTTACGTAAGGAGCCCGGTTTTCGATGTAAACGACGCGGATCGACTTCACACTATCGGGGATCGATACATCACGAAAGCTGTAGACCCCGCAACTGCTGAAGCCAAAGGCAGCGATACACAGCACCGCGGCGGCGAAGAGCAAGAGCAGTTTGGGCGAGTGATGGATCGCAAATGGTGCGTGGTGCGCAGGTGTTTTATCGTTTGGCATTTCCCTGTTTTTTTGCTTGTTGACTTACGTGAAACTCCGGACCTGTAGAAAACCTCCTTCGGCTTGGCTCAGGAAGATATCTTTCGACTTCGCTGGGTTCCGCTCAGGATGACATCTTCCCATTTCCTCATTTCCTCATTTCCCCATTACCCTATCTCCCCTTTCATTCATCAATATCATACTCCTTCAGCTTCCTGTATAAGGTCCGTTCACTGATGCCCAGGTCGGCGGCGGCATCTTTGCGCTTGTTCTTGTGCTTCTTGAGTGCCTTTACGATCAGTTCTTTTTCCTTGTCCATGATGTTGAGGCTTTCTTCCACTTCTTCATGATCATGGATCCCCTCGTGCAGGATCACGGGTTGCACCGGATTGTTGGGATGATGCGGCACGAGCATCGGCTGCAGCGGACCCTCTTCATGATGGCCGTGCAATACCGGTTGCAGTTCCTGCAGGTCGCGGAAGAGGGCGGGGTTCTGCGCCACCGCGGCCGGGTTCTGCAGCATTTCCAGGAACATCTTTTTCAGCTCCGTCACATCGCGCTTCATGTCGAAAAAGAGCTTGTACAGTATCTCGCGCTCGTTGCTGAAGGCCCCTCCGTCGGGTGTGCCGTTGCCGGAGGCGAGTACGGGCAGCCGGTTCATGTTCGACTCGGGCAGGAAGCGGGCCAGTTCCTGGGCGTTCACCAGTTTTTCGGAGGCCAGCACCGAGATCTGCTCGGCGATGTTCTTGAGTTCGCGTACGTTGCCGGGCCAGGTATACGCTACGAGGCGCTGGCGGGCTCCTTCGTCGAGTTGTACGGGTGTGGTTTTATAGCGTTCGGCAAAGTCGACCACGAACTTGCGGAAAAGCAGGGGGATGTCTTCTTTCCGGTCGCGCAGGGCCGGAACGCGGATAGGAACCGTATTGAGGCGGTAATACAGGTCTTCGCGGAACTTGCCGGCCTGCACCTGCTGCAGCAGGTCGCGGTTGGTGGCGGCAATGACGCGCACGTCGGTCTTTTGCACCTTTGATGAACCTACGCGGATGAATTCGCCGGTCTCCAGCACGCGAAGCAGGCGGGCCTGGGTGCCCAACGGCATTTCCCCGATCTCATCGAGGAAGATGGTGCCGCCATTCACCGTTTCGAAGTAGCCCTTTCTGCTGTCGACGGCGCCCGTGAAGGAGCCCTTTTCATGTCCGAACAGTTCCGAATCGATGGTGCCTTCGGGGATGGCGCCGCAGTTGACGGCGATAAAGGGGTTATGCTTCCGTGCCGACAGCGAGTGGATGATATGCGAAAAGGCCTCCTTGCCTACGCCGCTTTCTCCGTTGATCAGCACGGTCAGGTCGGTGTTGGAAACCTGGGATGCTACCTGAAGGGCATAGTTGAGGGCCGGCGAATTGCCAATGATGCCAAAGCGGTTTTTTATGGGTTGCAGGTCCATGCAGGGTGTTTATGCTATTTCTCCCAGGAGCGTAGCCTGCGTGCATTCGCGCACGGTCACGTTTACATAATCTCCGGGCTTGAGGTCATTTCCATTCTTGGGGAAGACGATCACTTTGTTCTGCGAGTTTCTTCCCATCCAGTCGTTTTCGCTGCGCTTGGAGGTGGCTTCGATCAGTACCTTGAAGGTCTTGCCGACATCGCGGCGGTTGCTTTCCAGCGAAAGGCGGTTCTGCAGGTCCACGATCTCGGTCAGGCGACGCTTCTTCACGTCTTCCGGAATATCGTCTTCATAGCGGCGTGCGGCCAGGGTGCCGGGACGTTCGCTGTAAAAGAACATATAGCTCATCTCGTAGCCTACATACTCCATCATGCTGAGGGTTTCGCCATGTTCTTCCTCGGTTTCCGTACAAAAACCGGCGATTACGTCCGACGACAGGGCGCAGTCGGGCATGATTTCCTTGATGCGGTCCACCTTGGCCATATACCATTCGCGGGTATAGGTGCGGTTCATCAGCTGCAGCACACGGGTAGATCCGCTTTGCAGGGGCAGGTGGATGTATTTGCAGATGTTCTCGTATTTCGCCATCGTATGCAGCACTTCGTCGGTAATGTCTTTGGGATGGGAGGTGGAGAAGCGCACCCGCAGGTCGGGGTGGATCAGGGCCACCTGTTCGAGCAGGTGGGCAAAGGTCACGGCCGTGCCATTCTCCGGAACGAAGTAGTAGCTGTCTACGTTTTGTCCGAGCAGGGTCACCTCGCGGTAGCCGGCTTCAAACAGGTCGCGGCATTCCTGGACGATGGAGCCGTTATCGCGGCTGCGCTCGCGTCCGCGCGTGAAGGGCACCACGCAGAAAGAGCACATATTATTGCAGCCCCGCATGATGCTCACGAAGGCGGTGATGCCATTACTGTTCAGGCGCACCGGTGAGATGTCGGCATAGGTTTCTTCCCGGCTGAGCAGTACATTGACGGCTTTCTGTCCGCCGTCGGCCTCCTGGATCAGGTCGGGGAGGGTGCGGTAGGCATCAGGGCCTACTACCAGGTCCACCAGCTTTTCTTCTTCCAGCAACTTGGCTTTCAGGCGCTCGGCCATACAACCCAGTACACCTACCAGGGTGGCGGGTTTCTGCTGCTTGAGCTTGCGGAATTCGGTAAGCCGCCGGCGCACGGTCTGCTCGGCCTTTTCCCGGATGGAACAGGTGTTGAGCAGGATCAGGTCGGCCTCCTCCAGGTTGCGGGTAGCGCCAAAGCCTTCCTGCGCGAGAATGGAAGCGACGATTTCGGAGTCGCTGAAATTCATCTGGCAGCCGTAGCTTTCAATGTAGAAGCGGCGTTTATAGGTATTCGGATCCTGCGCGAAAGGAGCGAAGGCTTCGCCCTGGCGCGTCTCATCCATCACTTTCTCGGTCAATTCCAGCATAAGGCAAAAAATGAAGGGCGAAGATAGCTCCTTTCGCCAGAATTGATGACAAAGTGGCAGTTTTTTAGCAATCAGAAATCAGCACTTTTCCCGGATCTGTACGGCCACCTGCTCATGAAACTGGTTATAACAGAGGTATTGATAGCTGAGCCCGTACGCTTCCAAAAACTCCTGGAAGGCCTTGTACTCGTGCTGCTTCCAGAGCGGGAAGTTGAAATATTCGTCGAATACGATGACCGTGCCGGGTTGAATGCGGTTCCCCAGAAACGAGAAAATGGTTTTTGTGGAGGAGTACAGGTCGCAGTCGACATGCAGAAAGGCGAGCGGCCCGGGGTGTTCCTCGACGAAAGCCGGCAGGGTATCTTCGAACCAGCCTTTGTGCAGGCGCACATTTGCGGCTACGGGCGGCAGGTTGCCCTCCAGGCTGAAGGCAGATTTGCCGTAGCCTCCGCGCCAGAATTCGGGAAGACCTTCGAAGGAGTCGAAGCCATGGATGGTGCCGTTGATCTTACCGGCGATGTAGTTGATAGACGTTGCCTTCCAGACTCCGAACTCGCAATAGAGGCCAGCGGGGATGCTTATTTTGCTGAGCGCACAATCATATACTTCGGCATGACTGGAGCAAGCGCTCGCCGCAACCATATGCGCCTCCACATAATCGGCCGTTTCTTTCAGCGAACGTCTTTCCAGCTCCTGCAGGATGTTCTTTCGCTTCCGGCTTTCTACTTCGTCGCGATACTCGAAAAGTTTTGGAAAAAGTCGCCGGTAGGATTTGAAGAAAATCATGGGGCCAAGATAGGCGATCCGGGCTTACGGATGAGCTTACGGGAACGTAACCAACGCAGGCGGCATCGGGTAGGCGGTTATGATGCCGGAAACGAAATCCGCTTTTGGAGCCAGCTATCTTTTACCGGCACGATCCAGTTGGATTCTAATTCGGCCCGGGTAGCCACGGTGTTGTTGAAATAGCGTGTTTCGGGTGTGATCAGTCCGGCATTCAGGGCCGGCTGCAGCTGTGCCATAGGAATAGTCTGGATCTTTTCCTTGACATAAAAGGCCAGGTTGAGGCGGTTGAAGAAATCCACCTTGAATTGTTCGCCCAGCTTCTGCACAAAATGCACCGAGCTGTCGGTGCTGCAACCCGATACGCCGGCCTGTGTTTCGTCGGCCATCAGTACCAGGAATTGACCGAAAAGCAGGTTGCCCCAGCATTTCACTTTGGCGCCGTGTGAGCGCCAGGCTGCGAGAAAGTTCTCCAACCGGGGTTCCAGTTCCAGGGCCTCCGACAGAAAGAGCAGGCGGTTGCTCTGGTAAATCCATACGCGGCTTTCGGGGGCGAAGTCTTCGGGAAGCAGGTGCTGAAAATCAAGGTTCATGGGGCAAAGGTAGGGCGATGAGATCAGCGTTTGTTCCTCAGGCCATGCTGCGGGCCACCAGTTCGGCCACATCCAACACCTGCACGCTTTCCTCTTTCTCGGCATTCTTTACACCGTCGGTCAGCATGGTATTGCAGAACGGACAGGCAGCGGCCACGATGTTGGCTCCGGTGTCGATGGCTTCGTTGGAGCGCTCCAGGTTGATGCGGATATCGCCTTTTTCTTCCTCCTTGAACATCTGGGCGCCGCCGGCACCGCAGCAAAGACCGTTTTTGCGGCAACGCTTCATTTCCACCAGTTCGGCATCCAGGGCTTCAAGCACCTGGCGGGGGGCTTCGTAGATGTCGTTGGCGCGACCGAGGTAGCAGCTGTCGTGGTAGGTGATCTTGCGACCCTTGAACGACTCGCCTTCTTTCATCCGGATCTTGCCCTGCTGAATCAGCTCGTTGAGGTAAGTGGTATGATGGATCACCTCGTAACTGCCACCTAGCACGGGGTATTCATTCTTGAAGATGTTGAAGCAATGCGGGCAGGTCGTCACGATCCTTTTGATACCGTAGTTGTTCAGGGTCTGAATATTCTGGTAGGCCATCATCTGGAACAGGAATTCGTTGCCGGCGCGGCGGGCCGGGTCGCCGGTGCACAGTTCTTCGGGACCAAGAATGGCAAAGGAAACACCCACCTTGTTGAGGATGGTGGCAAAGGCCTTGGTGATCTTCTGGGCACGCTGATCAAAGGATCCCGCGCATCCTACCCAAAAAAGCACTTCGGGCGTTTCTCCGGAAGCGGCCAGTTCGGCCATAGTACGAACCTGCATAGTCAAAAGCTTATTTGAAAATCGCAGCGGATCTTCGGGTGATGGTTTGCAGCTCAAAAATAGGGGAATACCGGGGAGATTAGCAGATGTGCCGATATGCAGATGTGCAGATGGACCGGGAAGATAAGAAAATGGGGAAATGGGAGAATAAGAGAGCAAAGAACAGGGAATTAGGAACAGGCAATAGGTAACACAGAACTGGCTCAGGCTTCCTGGTCCATTTACCGATAAACTAATAGGCCAGCAGACCAATAAACCAACAAACTCATAAACCTTCTACCTTTGCGCCCCTGAATATGAGTAGTCTGCCTGAACGCTTGCGAAACTGGGAGCAGTGGCCCTTCTGGCTGCGCTACCTCAACATCACCCCGATGTGGATCTGGTATTGCATTCGTTCGGGTTCTCCCTGGTTTTTCACGCCTTCCAATCCCACCATCACCTTTGGCGGCTTTGAAGGGGAAGGCAAGCGCGAAATGTATGAGCAGCTTCCCCCCGGTTCTTATCCGGAGACGCTGTATGTGGCGCCCGGGATTCCGTTCGCCGAAGTGCGCACCCGGCTTGCGCAAAGCTCGATCCGTTTTCCCTGCATCGTCAAGCCCGATGTGGGTATGGCGGGTATCCTTTTCCGAAAAATAGAAAACGAGGAGCAGCTTGCGGCCTATCACCAACGCATGCCGGCCGACTACCTGATCCAGGCCTTGATTCCGTACCCTGTTGAGTTCAGTATTTTTTATTATCGCTATCCCGGCGCCTCCACCGGAACGATTACCGGCTTCCTCGAAAAAGAGCCGATGAGTGTGGTGGGAGATGGCCGTTCGACCCTGCTTGCCCTGATGGAAGCTCATCCCCATGCCCGTTTCCGGCTCGATGAGATGCGTCAGAAACACCGGAAGGCTCTGGAGCAGGTTCTGCCGGCCGGGCAAAAGTTTTTCCTCACCTACGCTGCCAATCTCAACCGCGGCGGGCGTTTCATCAACCGCCTCCCGGAGATCGATGACCGCCTGCGCCGATTGGTGGATGCCATCAATCTGCATTCGGGGCAATTTTTTTATGGCCGCTACGATCTGAAGGCAGCCTCCCTCGAAGATCTGAAGGAGGGACGTAACTTTCAGCTACTGGAGTACAATGGCAGTGGTGCGGAGCCCAACCATGTGTACCAGCAGGGACTGACGCTTCGCGAGGCCCATCTCGAAATTCTGCGCCACTGGAAGGTGCTGTTCGAAATTTCCCGTATGAACCGGAAAAAAGGCATTAAGCCCTGGCCCCTTCTGAAGGGCTGGCGCTTCCTGAAGCAATCCGGGCGGCACTTCCAGCGGCTGAAGCAGCTCGATGAAGAACTTTGAGGAGAAATAAAATCCTATTTTCGGCGCATCATCCTATGCCCAAGCTGTTCCGGATTTTCGTTACGGGAATGTTCATCTCCTTCCTGGGTTCGCTCCCCCTGGGTACACTAAACGTGGCGGCGATGCAGATTGCCATTTACAAGGGAATTGTGGCGGCGCTTTGGTTTTCGTCGGGATCGCTCACGGTCGAAATAATCTACGTGCGGCTGTCGCTCGTGGCCATGGACTGGGTGCGCCGGCAAAAACGCCTGCTGCAAATACTCGAATACGTGACCCTGGTCATCATCGTGCTGCTGGCCGCTTCGAGCTTTTATGCGGCGTGGCATACGCAGGCTTCGGGAAACTCCGCCGTACTGCCTCCTTACCTGCACAATACCCTGCATCCCTACCTGCTCGGACTGCTGATGAGCGCCGTCAACCCCGTGCAGATCCCTTTTTGGTTCGGTTGGAGCACCGTGTTGTTCACCAAGAAAGTTCTGTTGCCACGTAACGATCATTACAACGTTTATATCGCCGGCATCGGACTCGGTACCCTCTTCGGGAACTTTGTGTTCGTATTCGGCGGAGCGGCCATTGCCGGGGCCATCAGCGGCAACCAGCATGTGCTCAACTGGGTCATCGGCGGCATCTTTATGCTGACTGCGCTCATTCAGATATACAAGATGTTGAAAGATAGAGGCGCCAGGCATCAGCTGGAACACCCGGAAGAACTGACGAAAACCTTCGAAAACGAGATCGACGAGCTGCAGAAGCCATGAAGCAGATTTCCCGGACCTTGGTCGTCAATCGGGAGTGGCCGAGAACAACACAACGGATGCGGGAGGCATCCGTTGTGTTGTTTCATGAAACCTGTCTCCGCGCTCACGCCTCAGGGTTGTGCACCCTGACTACCTTGCTCATTCAATTCCAACGCCCAGTTGGCGCGTTCGTCGGGACTGAATTTCCAGGGCGCGAAGTTGTTTTCGACGTTGCTGTACATCCCGTTCCATTCGCCCGGCTGATTGGATTCTTCGAGGGCCAGGTAGCGCTTCATCTGGTTGATGATATGCAGCGGGTTGATCTGCACGGGGCAGGCCTGAACGCAGGCCTGGCAGGAGGTGCAGGCCCAGAGTTCTTCTGTGGTGACATAGGCATGCAACAAGGATTTGCCATCGTCCTGGAAGCTTCCGTGCTTGTCGATATTAGCGCCGATCTCTTCCATCCGGTCGCGGGTATCCATCATGATTTTTCGGGGCGAGAGGATCTTGCCGGTCTGGTTGGCCGGGCAGGCTTCCGTGCAGCGGCCGCACTCTGTGCACGTATAGGCGTCCAGCAGGTTCTTCCAGCTAAGGTCGGTCACATCCTTCGCGCCGAAACGCTTCGGTCCTTCGGCTTCGGCAGGTTCGGCGGGGATCGCTGCCGGGTCCATGGCATACAGCACTTCGCGCTGCACCTCGGGCATGTTGCTCATTTGGCCCTGCGGTGCCAGGCGGGCATAGTAGGTGTTGGGGAAAGCCAGCAGGATGTGCAGGTGCTTGGAGTAGGGGAGGTAATTCAGGAACACGAAAATGCCGGCAATGTGCAGCCACCAGGCACCGCGCTCCAGGGCAACGAGCGTACCGGTCGGCAGGTCGGTAAACAGCGGCGTGATCAGACCCGAGATAAAGAAATCGGTCTGTACATCGGCATAATGGCCGTAGGCCCGCAACTGCAGGGCTTTGTCGGCGGCATTCATGATCAGGAACAGCGACATCAGCACGATCTCGAAATAAAGGATGTAGTTGGCGTCGCTTTTGGGCCAGCCGTTCAGTTCCTGCATCACGAGGCGCTTCACCTTGACGGCATTGCGGCGGAGCAGGAAGATGATAACGGTAGCCAGCACCGAAAAGGCAAGTATTTCAAAAAAATTGATGATAAAGCTGTACAACCCGCCGAGGTAGGGCGCAAACAGCCGGTGGGTACCGAAGATGCCATCCAGAACGATCTCCACGATTTCGATGTTGATGATGACAAAGCCAACATATACGATCAGGTGCAGCAGGCCTACCAGGGGCTTGTCGAACATCCGCTTCTGACCAAAGGCCATCAGCAGCATGTTGCGCCAGCGGGCACCGGGGTTGTCTTTGAGTTCTTCATCGCGTCCGAGCATGATGTTGCGACGGATCATACGTACCTTGCGGGCGAACAGCCATACAGCCGCGGCTGTAAGCAGAACGAACAGAATTTGCTGAAGAAGGTGCATGGGCTGGATTGCGTTTACTAATTTAACCGCCGTAAAAATAACAGATGCCTGCCGATATTGGTTTAAAGAATTCCATCCTTAGCGCCGACGCAGCACAGCGCCGCATCCGGCGCATGGCCTTCCAGATTGCCGAGCAGAATACGGGTGAGCAGGAACTGCTCGTGCTCGGTGTTGAAGGTAACGGTTCCATATTGGCGTTGCAAATAGCGGAAGAATTGCGAACGATCGGTCTGCGCGGTGTGCAAACCGGCATCATAACCCTGAATAAGCGCTCCCCGCAGGATGCCCGGATCGAGGGCAGCTTCGCGATCGACGACCGCGTGGTGCTGGTGGTGGATGATGTATCCAACACCGGGCGTACGCTTCTTTACGCGTTGCAACCATTGCTTTCGTTTTTGCCGCGGAAGATCCAGACACTTGTGCTGGTAGAGCGCGCGCACAAACTGTTTGCCGTGCAACCCGATTTCGTAGGACTTACCGTGTCTACGACCCTGCAGGAACACATCACCGTCGAAACCGACGGCGGGCGGATTACGGGCGCCTTCCTGCATTGATCGTTTGCAGCCCTGCCGAACGACGCTAAGTGAGTATGCTAAATTTATTTTTCACGGCATTTGCCCGCCAGATAGCCGTTATCGGCGAAAGTGACTACGGCAAAGAGTCCTAGTGGCTTGATGCGTGTTCTTAAATTCTCTCTCCTTCTCGGATCGCGCTCTTCAAATAGCCAACCCTGCCCGCGCCTTATTGATCACGTCATGGCCCGGAAGGCCATCCTATGTAAGCCCGGGACATCGTCCTATTGTGTGGACACATTTGGCTTTGGAGCAAGCTGGGTAGCTCCAAGGCGCAGAGCGCCAATATGTGTTTGCCCGGGACATCGTCTTAATGTGTGGACACATTTGGCTTTGGAGCAGGCTGGGTAGCTCCATGGCGCAGAGCGCCAATATATGTTTGCCCGGGACGCAGTCCTATTGTGTGGACACATCTTTGGCTTTGGAGCAGGCTGGGTAGCTCCATGGCGCAGAGCGCCAATATATGTTTGCCCGGGACGCAGTCCTATTGTGTGGACACATCTTTGGCTTTGGAGCAGGTTGGGTAGCTCCATGGCGCAGAGCGCCTGTATGTGTTTGCCCGGGACGCAGTCCTATTGCGTGGACACATCTTTGGCTTTGGAGTAGGCTGGGTAGCTCCATGGCGCAGAGCGCCTGTATGTGTTTGCCCGGGACGCAGTCCTATTGTGTCGACACATCTTTGGCTTTGGAGCAGGCTGGCTAGCTCCATGGCGCAGAGCGCCTGTATGTGTTTGCCCGGGACGGAGTCCTAGTGTGTGGACACATTTGGCTTTGGAGCAGGCTGGGTAGCTCTATGCTGCTCCCCTTTCTTAGGACAGGTTCAGGTGTAAGTTAAGTTTGTTTACGGCTGCTGAACGGATGACGACATTTCCGGTGCAGCCGACGAGTGATTCTGTTGTTGCAAATGTAGTCGTC
>Ga0164290_1002186_pt1 | contig 16000 bp, 11 predicted proteins | sample Micstemetagenome_FD_108782 | JGI IMG/M metagenome (GOLD analysis project Ga0164290, IMG submission 108782) | Contaminated culture microbial community from soil near Moab, Utah, USA - Microcoleus steenstrupii SON62 (Illumina Assembly) | ecosystem: Environmental > Terrestrial > Soil > Soil crust... | reverse complement strand
GCCCGCGGGCACGGAGATGGTGATGCCGGGCGACAACATCTCGATGCAGGTGAACCTGATCGCGCCGATCGCGATGGACGAGGGTCTGCGCTTCGCCATCCGCGAGGGCGGCCGCACCGTCGGCTCGGGCGTCGTCGCATCCATCATCGAGTGAGCCGAAAACAGGCCTGAAAAAGCGTTCCGTGACAGGGGTTTACCCCCCTGTTACGGAGCTGTCTTAAAGGGCTTGATTCAGTTAACCGGCGCGGGGTATAGACCCTCCGCCGGTCGAGAGTCCGTTTTCGACCGGTACTTTTGTGTTGCCTAACGGCAACGAATCAGCAAGCGGCGGTGACAAAGCACAGAACAATCGGTCGATTTATGCGTCGGGCGAGCGTTTTGTCATTTGAAACAAAGACTTACGGCAGGTCCTAGGGGTGTAGCTCAACTGGTAGAGCACCGGTCTCCAAAACCGGGGGTTGTAGGTTCGAGCCCTATCGCCCCTGCCAAATCGGACATCGGTGCATCGGCCGGGACGAAAGCTAAGTCCTAGCGAGGCCAGACTCGTCCGTATGGTTTGCCCTGATTCGGCGTTGTACGGCGCGCGATACGAGAGAAAGACGAAAGCAAGTTCATGGCGTCAGTAAGTCCAGGTCTGTTCGTGCGCCAAGTCCGTCAGGAACTGGCCAAGGTGACCTGGCCGAGCCGCCGGGAAACGACGATGTCGCTGATCCTGGTGTTCGTGTTCTGCACGATCATCGGACTCTATTTCTTGGTGGTGGACAAGATCCTGTCGTGGGGAGTGTCCTGGATTTTCGGGGTTTGAGCGCCGATGGCTGCGAAGTGGTACGTGCTGCACGTTTATTCGGGCTTCGAGAACAAGGTCGCCCAGTCGATCCGCGAGCAGGCCGCTCAGCAGGATATGGCCGACAAGATTCAAGAAGTGCTCGTGCCGATGGAGGAAGTGGTCGAAGTGCGCCGCGGGGCCAAGGTCAACGCCGAGCGCAAGTTCTTCCCCGGCTACGTGCTGTTGAAGATGGATCTGACCGACGGCGCTTGGCACTTGGTCAAGAACACGCCGAAAGTCACGGGTTTCCTCGGCACGCAGAACAAGCCGCTGCCGATCTCGGAGTCCGAGGCCCAGCGCATCATGAGGCAGGTGCAGGAAGGCATCGAACGTCCGAAGCCCAGCGTGGTGTTCGAAATCGGCGAGCAGGTGCGGGTCTCCGACGGTCCGTTCACCTCGTTCAACGGCACCGTCGAGGAAGTCGATGAAGAGAAGGCGCGTTTGAAAGTTTCCGTTTCGATCTTCGGCCGGGCAACCCCGGTCGAACTCGAATACAGCCAGGTCGAGAAACTCTAGACCTTGCTGAATACGCCGACCTGAACCGGGTTCAAGTCGGCGTGAAACGTGGGAGATCGGCTGCAAAGTCCAGCAGTCATCGCACCACGGACCTAAGCCCGCCGGCGGCTTTGCCGGTAACGAAGCTGAGGTGTCACGATGGCTAAAAAAATCGATGGCTACGTCAAGCTGGAAATTCCAGCGGGCAAAGCCAACCCGTCGCCGCCGGTCGGCCCTGCCTTGGGTCAGCGCGGCGTCAACATCATGGAGTTCTGCAAGCAGTTCAACGCCGCGACGCAGAAGTCCGACCCGGGCGTGCCCACGCCCGTCGTCATCACGGTCTACTCCGACCGTACATTCACGTTCGTCACCAAGACCCCGCCGGTCAGCTACTTCCTCAAGAAGGCCGCCAAGATCGAGAAGGGTTCGGGCACGACCGGCCGCGGTTTCGTCGGCAAGGTAACCAAGGCCCAGGTGCGCGAGATTGCGGAAAAGAAGTTGCCCGATCTGAACTGCGCCACCGTTGAGTCGGCCATGGCGCAAATCGAAGGCTCCGCCCGCGCGATGGGCGTGGAAGTGGTGGCTTAACATGGCGCTCGTCAAACGCATGAAGGCCGCGCTTGAAGGCCTCGACCGCGAACAGACCTACTCGGTCGTTGAAGCGGTGAAGTTCGTGAAGAACGGCGCCAAGGCGAAGTTCAACGAAACCATCGAGATCGCCATGAATCTCGGCGTCGACCCCAAACACGCCGATCAGATGGTGCGCGGCGTCGTGGCGCTGCCGCACGGCAGCGGCAAGACGATGCGCGTGGCCGTGTTCGCCAAGGGCGACAAGGCCAAGGAAGCCACCGAAGCGGGTGCCGACATGGTAGGCGCGGAAGACCTGGCCGAGAAGATCACCGGCGGCGAGACCGGTTTCGACCGCGTCATCGCCACGCCCGACATGATGGGCGTGGTGGGCAAACTGGGTAAGGTGCTAGGTCCGCGCGGCCTGATGCCCAACCCGAAGCTGGGCACCGTCACGGCGGACGTCAAGACCGCGGTGAAGAACGCCAAGGCCGGCGAAGTGCAGTTCCGCGTCGAGAAGGCGGGCATCGTCCACGCCGGCATCGGCAAGGCCAGCTTCACCGAGGCGCAGATCGCCGACAACGTGAAGGCGTTTGTCGACGCCATCATGAAGGCGAAGCCCTCGGGCGCGAAGGGCACCTACGTGAAGAAGATTTCGCTCAGCTCCACCATGGGGCCGGGCGTGAAGATCAGCATCGGCGAAGCGGCCTCACGCTAGCCGAAGATGAATTTGATCCGGCGGTTTACGCCGCCGGGTCAATTCGGTCGAAGGCCTTCGGGCTTTGGACCGAACCCTGTCCGAGACCGGTGGTGCCGATCCCAGAACAACGGGTGACGCATAAAGGGGAAACCCGCCGCCACAGACGGGAGCAGCAAAGACGTTGCGGTTTGAGATCGAACCACGGCGAACTTGAGCTTCTGGGGCAGGCCGAGTACCGGCGAAGACGCGCTTTGTCTTCGGCGGAGTTTGTAACCGGTCCGTTGCCGGGAATGGAGTGTTTCCGTTCCCGCGGCGGCCACAGAAGCGGAGATCACCGTGAACCGAGAGCAAAAGAAGGAGCTGATCGGCTCGCTCAATGCTCTTTTGTCGCAGCAAACGCTCCTCGCCGTAACCGTCAACAAGGGTTTGACGGTCGCCGAGGTGCAGGAACTGCGCAAGAGAATCAGAGCAGCCGGCGCCGGCTTCAAAGTTGCGAAAAACCGGCTCGCGCGTCTGGCTCTGGCAGGTACGAAGTTCGAGGGACTGAGCGACTTGCTCAAGGGTCCGACGGGAATCGCATTCTCGAAGGATCCGGTGGCGGCCGCGAAGGTCTGCGCGAAGTTCGCGAAAGACAACGCTAAGCTGGTCCTTGTCGGCGGTTCGCTCGACGGCCAGAAGATGGACGCCGCCCAGATGCAAGCTCTGGCGACGCTGCCGTCTCTGGACGAGCTCCGCGGCAAGATCGTCGGATTGATCCAGGCCCCCGCGACCAAGATCGCAGGCGTCCTGGCCGCTCCGGCCGGTCAGCTTGCCCGCGTCCTTTCGGCCCGCGCCAAGCAAGCAGAAGCCGCGTAATCCGTATCGATGTCACTCAAACCAAGATTAAATCAGGAGAACCACAATGGCTGATTTGGCCAAACTCGTAGACGACCTTTCCAAGCTGACGGTCCTTGAGGCCGCCGAACTGTCGAAGATGCTGGAAGAGAAGTGGGGCGTGTCCGCCGCAGCGCCGGTGGCCGTCGCTGCCGGTGGCGGTGCTGCCGCTCCGGCCGCCGAAGCCAAGGACACGTTCGACGTGATCCTGAAGGACGGCGGCGCGAACAAGATCAACGTGATCAAGGAAGTTCGCGCGATCACCAACCTCGGCCTGAAGGAAGCCAAGGACCTCGTCGAAGGCGCGCCCAAAGCCGTCAAGGAAGGCGTGAACAAGGACGAAGCGGCGACCATCAAGAAGAAGCTGGAAGACGCCGGCGCCAAGGTCGAAGTGAAGTAAGTCACGAACGTGCGCTTCCGGCGGCGGCTGCAAGGCCACCGCCGGAAGCCGCGTTGCTTTGACGCGAGGCGCGCATCAAGCGCGCTTCCCGCCAAAGCATCGCAACGATGCAGCGGATTTTTTTGAGAGTCCGGTTTGTGCCCCCGCAAGCCGGATGTCGGTGTTGATAGAAAGAGCGAGGATTCGTAATGGCCAAATCCTTGAGCGGTCGTAAGCGCGTGCGTCGGGACTTCGGGCGGATTCATATCGTCGCCCCCATGCCCAACCTGATCGAAGTGCAGAAAAGCTCCTACGACAAGTTCCTGCAGCCCGGAGCGCCGCTCGACGTGCGCCAGAAGTCGGGGCTTTGGGACGTCTTCAAGGGCGTGTTCCCGATTAAGGACTTCAGCGGCAAGGGCGAACTGGAGTTCGTCGGCTACGACCTCGAAGCGCCGAAGTACGACGTGGAAGAGTGCCGCCAGCGCGGCATGACGTTCTCAGCACCCCTCAAGGTGACGCTGCGCCTTGTGGTGTGGGACATCGACGAGGTCACCGGCGCTCGCTCGATCCGCGATATTAAAGAGCAGGACGTCTACATGGGCGACATGCCCCTGATGACGGATACCGGCACCTTCATCATCAACGGCACCGAGCGCGTCATCGTTTCGCAGATGCACCGTTCGCCCGGCGTGTTCTTCGACCACGACAAGGGCAAGACGCATTCTTCGGGCAAGTACCTGTTCGCCGCCCGCGTGATTCCGTACCGCGGCTCGTGGTTGGACTTCGAGTTCGACGCGAAGGACCTCGTGTACGTGCGCATCGACCGCCGCCGCAAGCTGCCGGTCACCACGCTGCTGTACGCGCTGGAAGGCCGCGATACCGAAGACCTGCGTGCCAAGCGCGCCAAGCAAGGCAAGACGGTCGACATCACCGAAGTGCGCGGCATGTCGTCGGAAGAAATCCTGAATTTCTTCTACGAAGCCCAGAGCTTCAAGCGCGACAAGAAGGGCTGGGTCACGGCCTTCGACGCGCAGAAAATGAAGGGCGTGAAGCTACTGTTCCCGCTGGTCGATGCCGACACCGGCCGCACCAAGATCGAGGCGGGCGAAAAGCTCAGCCCGCGTCTGGCCACGAAGCTGGAGAAAGAAGGCCTGAAGGAGCTGCGCCTGCAGCCCGAGGAACTGATCGGCAAGTACGCCGCCGAGGACGTGGTCAACACCAAGACCGGCGAAATCTACATCGAAGCGGGTGAGGAGATCACCGCCGACACCGTCACGCTGTTCGACGACAACAACGTTGATGCCTTCAAGACGCTGTTCATCGACGGCGTCAACGTCGGCCCGTACATCCGCAACACCCTGGCGCTGGACAAGAACACCAACCGCGATGAAGCGCTGGTGGACATCTACCGCGTCATGCGCCCCGGCGAGCCGCCGACCTTGGAGACCGCCGAAGCGCTGTTCCAAGGCCTGTTCTTCGACTCCGAGCGCTATGACCTCTCGGCCGTCGGCCGCGTGAAGATGAACGCGCGCCTGAACCTGACCAATGACGACGTGCCCGACACCACGCGTGTGCTGCGTAAGGACGACGTGCTGCGCATCGTCAAGGTGTTGACCGACCTGAAGGACGGCAAGGGCGACATCGACGACATCGACCATCTGGGCAACCGCCGAGTCCGCTCGGTCGGCGAACTGATGGAAAATCAGTACCGCGTCGGCCTGCTGCGCATGGAACGCGCCATCCGCGAACGCATGAGCTCGGTGGACATCGACACCGTCATGCCGCACGACCTGATCAACGCCAAGCCGGCCGCCGCCGCCGTGCGCGAGTTCTTCGGTTCCTCGCAGCTCTCGCAGTTCATGGATCAGACGAATCCGCTCTCCGAAGTGACGCACAAGCGCCGCCTCTCGGCGCTGGGACCAGGCGGTCTGACGCGCGAACGTGCCGGCTTTGAAGTGCGCGACGTGCACCCGACGCACTACGGCCGCATCTGCCCGATCGAAACGCCCGAAGGCCCCAACATCGGCCTGATCAACTCGCTGGCGACCTATGCCCGCGTCAACCAGTACGGCTTCATTGAAGCGCCCTACCGCAAGGTCGAGGACGGCCGCGCCACCTCCGACGTCGTTTATCTCTCGGCGATGGAAGAAGGCCGCTACAACGTCGCGCAAGCCAACGAGCCGCTCGATCCGCGCGGCAAGTTCGTCAACGATCTGGTGCAGTGCCGTCACTCGGGTGATCTCGTCATCATCCCGGGTGCCGAAGTCCATTACATGGACGTCTCGCCCAAGCAGCTCGTCTCGGTCGCCGCGGCGTTGATTCCGTTCCTGGAAAACGACGACGCCAACCGCGCGCTGATGGGCTCGAACATGCAGCGTCAGGCCGTGCCGTTGATCCGCAGCGAAGCTCCATTGGTCGGAACCGGCGTGGAAGAGGCCGTCGCGCGCGATTCCGGCGCGACCGTCGTCGCCCGCCGCTCGGGCGTCATTCAGCAGATCGACGCCACCCGCATCGTCGTGCGCGCCACGGCCGACACGTCGGCGACGACGTCGGGCGTGGACATCTATCGTCTGCAGAAGTTCCAGCGTTCCAACCAGAACACCTGCATCAACCAGCGTCCGTTGGTGAAGGTCGGCGACATCGTCTCCAAGGACGACATCCTGGCCGACGGTCCGTCGACGGAGTTGGGCGAACTGGCCTTGGGCCGCAACGTGCTCGTCGCGTTCATGCCCTGGAATGGTTACAACTTCGAAGACTCGATCCTGATCTCCGAGCGCATCGTGCGCGATGACGTGTTCACCTCGATCCACATCGAGGAATTCGAGGTCATGGCGCGCGACACCAAGCTGGGCCAGGAAGAAATCACCCGCGATATTCCCAACGTCGGCGAGGAAGCGCTCAAGAACCTCGACGAAGCCGGCATCGTCTACGTCGGCGCGGAAGTGAAGGCGGGCGACATTCTGGTCGGCAAGGTCACGCCCAAGGGCGAAAGCCCGGTCACGCCGGAAGAAAAGCTGCTGCGCGCCATCTTCGGCGAAAAGGCCTCGGACGTGCGCGACACGTCATTGCGGGTTCCGCCCGGCGCGCAAGGCACCATCGTCGAAGTCCGCGTGTTCAACCGCCGCGGCGTCGACAAGGACGAGCGCGCGCTGGCCATCGAACGCGCCGAGATCGAAAAGCTCGCCAAGGACCGCGACGACGAGAAGGCGATCCTGGAACGCAGCTTCTACGACCGTCTGAAGGAACTGCTGATGGGCCGCAAGATCGTGTCCGGTCCCAAGGGCATGAAGGGCGGCGGCAAGGTCACCGACGAGCTGCTGGCCGAATACACCCAGGGCCAGTGGAAGCAATTCGTGATCGCCAACGACGGCGCCATGGAAGAAATCGAGGAGATGAAGAAGTCGCTCGATTACTCCGTCGGCCTGATCGAAAAACGCTTCGAGGACCGCGTCGAGAAGCTGCAGCGCGGCGACGAACTGCCCCCGGGCGTCTTGAAGATGGTCAAGGTGTTCGTGGCCGTGAAGCGCAAGCTGCAACCCGGCGACAAGATGGCCGGCCGTCACGGCAACAAGGGCGTGATCTCGAAAATCGTTCCGATCGAGGACATTCCGTACCTGGAAGACGGCACGCCGGTCGACATCGTGCTCAATCCGCTGGGCGTGCCCAGCCGCATGAACGTCGGTCAGATTTTGGAAACTCACCTGGGTTGGGCCTGTCGCGCGCTGGGCCTGCAGGTCGGTCACATGATCGACGCGCATAATGCGGGTAGATCAGACCGCGACTTGCGCTCGACTTTGAAGAAGATCTACGGAGAGAAGGCTTACAAGGCCGAGTTCCAGGAACTCGACGACAAGACTCTGGTCGAAGTTTCCGAGAACCTGCGCCCGGGCATTCCGGTCGCCACGCACGTCTTCGACGGCGCGCATGAAGCTGACATCGTCGACATGCTCGACAAGGCGGGCCTGGACTCCTCGGGTCAGGTCACGCTGCACGACGGCATGACCGGCGAGGCGTTCACCCGCAAGGTGACCGTCGGCTACATCTACATGCTCAAACTGCACCACCTGGTCGACGACAAGATCCACGCCCGTTCGATCGGTCCGTACTCGCTCGTCACCCAGCAACCGTTGGGCGGCAAGGCGCAGTTCGGCGGTCAGCGTTTCGGCGAGATGGAAGTCTGGGCGCTCGAAGCCTACGGCGCGGCCTACTCACTGCAGGAAATGCTGACGGTGAAGTCCGACGACGTCTCGGGCCGCACGAAAGTTTACGAAGCCATCGTGCGCGGCGAAGACACCTTCGAGGCCGGCATCCCCGAATCCTTCAACGTGCTGGTGAAGGAAATGCGTTCGCTGGGCCTGGATGTTGAGCTCAGCCACGCCGCCGAGCAGTAAGACCCGGTCCGGCGCGGCGACTGAAATAAGAATCGAACTCCTTTAGGAGACGAGCGACATGAACGAGTTGACGAAGATTTTCGGCCAAGTGCAGGCCAGCGCGGAATCCTTCAACCAGATCCGCATTTCACTGGCGAGCCCGGAGAAGATCCGCTCCTGGTCCTACGGCGAGATCAAGAAGCCCGAGACCATTAACTACCGCACGTTCAAGCCCGAACGCGACGGCTTGTTCTGCGCGCGCATCTTCGGACCCATCAAGGACTACGAGTGCCTGTGCGGCAAGTACAAGCGCATGAAGTATAAGGGCATCATCTGCGAAAAGTGCGGCGTGGAAGTGACGCTGTCCAAGGTCCGCCGCGAGCGCATGGGCCACATCGAACTGGCCGCGCCCGTCGCCCACATCTGGTTCATGAAGTCGCTGCCCAGCCGCATCGGCCTGCTGCTGGACATGACGCTGAAGGACCTTGAGCGCGTCCTGTACTTTGAAAACCACATCGTGCTGGAGCCCGGCGTAACGCCGCTGCAGCAGTTCGAGCTGCTCAACGACGACCAGTACGACAAGGCCCGCGACGAATTCGGCGAGGACAGCTTCCGCGCCGGCATCGGCGCCGAGGCGATCCGCGAAGCCCTGACGGCGATCAAGCTGGAAGAGCTGCGCGACACCATGCGCGTCGACCTGAAGGAAACCGGCTCGGAAGCCAAGCGCAAGAAGCTGGTCAAGCGCCTCAAGCTGGTCGAGGCGTTCATGGCCTCGGGCGCGCGCCCCGAGTGGATGATCCTGGAAGTCATTCCGGTGATCCCGCCCGAACTGCGCCCGCTGGTGCCGCTCGACGGCGGCCGTTTCGCCACGTCGGACCTGAACGATCTGTATCGCCGCGTCATCAACCGCAACAACCGCCTCAAGCGGCTGATCGAACTGCGCGCGCCCGACATCATCATCCGCAACGAAAAGCGCATGTTGCAAGAATCGGTGGATGCGCTGTTCGACAACGGTCGCCGTGGGCGTGCGATCACGGGGGCCAATAAGCGCCCGCTGAAGTCGCTCTCCGACATGCTGAAGGGCAAGCAGGGCCGCTTCCGCCAGAACCTCCTTGGAAAACGCGTCGACTACTCGGGCCGTTCGGTCATCGTCGTCGGCCCCGAGTTGAAGCTGCACCAGTGCGGCCTGCCCAAGAAGATGGCGCTTGAGCTGTTCAAGCCCTTCGTCTACTCGAAGCTTGAAATCTACGGCATGTCGACCACCATCAAGGCCGCCAAGCGCATGGTGGAAAAGGAACGTCCCGAAGTGTGGGACATCCTGGAAGAAGTCATCCGCGAGCATCCGGTGTTGCTCAACCGCGCCCCGACGCTGCACCGACTGGGCATCCAGGCGTTCGAACCCGTGCTGATCGAAGGTAAGGCGATTCAGCTGCACCCGCTGGTCTGCACCGCGTTCAACGCCGACTTCGACGGCGACCAGATGGCCGTGCACGTGCCGCTGTCGCTCGAAGCGCAGTTGGAAGCCCGCGTGTTGATGATGTCCACCAACAACATCCTCAGCCCCGCCAACGGCAAGCCGATTATCGTGCCGACGCAGGACATGATTTTGGGCATCTACTACATGACCATCGAACGCCCGGGCGAAAAGGGCGAGGGTATGGTGTTCGGCAACGTCGCCGAGATCGAGCACGCCCTGCAGTCGGGTGCGCTGTCGATCCAGGCCAAGATCAAGTGCCGCTACAAGACCGTCGATGAGAAGGGCAACCCCAAGACCATCGTCGTCGAAACCACCCCTGGCCGCATGATCATGGCTCAGGAATTGCCGCTGCACCCGATGCTGCCGTTCAGCACCATCAACAAAGTGCTGCGCAAGAAGGAAATCACTGAAGTCATCGACACGGTCTACCGCCATTGTGGCCAGAAAGAGACCGTGATCTTCTGCGACCACATCATGGCGCTGGGCTTCAAGTACTCCACCCGCGCGGGCCTGTCGTTCGGCAAGGACGACATGGTCATCCCGAAGTCCAAGATCAAGATGGTCAAGGACACCGAGACCCAGGTGAAGGAATTCGAGCAGCAGTATCAGGACGGCCTGATTACCCGCGGCGAAAAGTACAACAAGGTGGTCGACGCCTGGTCGCATTGCACCGAACTCGTCGCCGAGGCGATGATGGCCGAGATCTCCAAGATCGAGCCGGGCAAGCCCATCAACTCGGTTTACATGATGGCGCACTCCGGTGCGCGTGGCTCTGCGGCTCAGATGAAGCAGCTGGCCGGCATGCGCGGCCTGATGGCCAAGCCGTCGGGCGAGATCATCGAGACGCCGATCATCTCGAACTTCAAGGAAGGTCTCTCGGTGCTCGAGTACTTCAACTCGACGCACGGTGCGCGTAAGGGCTTGGCCGATACCGCGCTGAAGACGGCCAACTCGGGCTATCTGACGCGCCGTCTGGTCGACGTGGCGCAGGACGCCATCATCACCGAGGACGATTGCGGCACCAACGAAGGCATCACCGCCCAGGCCCTGGTCGAGGGCGGCGAGGTCATCGTGTCGCTGGCCGAGCGCGTGCTGGGCCGTGTCACCGGCGAAGACATCATCCACCCCGAGACCAACAAGGTGGTCCTGAAGAAGGGCCATCTGATCGACGAAGCCGACGCCGAAGTCATCGACAAGCTCGGCATCTCCAAGATGAAGGTGCGGTCGGCCTTGACGTGCGAAACCGTCAACGGCATCTGCGGCCATTGCTACGGGCGCGACCTGGCCCGCGGCACCACCGTCAACGTCGGCGAGGCTGTGGGCGTCATCGCCGCGCAGTCGATCGGCGAGCCCGGCACCCAGCTGACCATGCGCACCTTCCACATCGGGGGTGCCGCCCAGCGCGGCGCGGAACAGTCCAGCGTGGAAGCGGCCTTCGACGCCAAGGTGAAGCTGCTCAGCAAGAGCATCGTCAAGAATAGCGACAAGATCCAGATCGTCATGGCGCGTAACTTCGAGCTGCTGCTCGAGGACGCCAACGGCCGCGAGAAGGCCCGCCACCGCATCCCCTACGGCGCGAAGCTGTTGGTGGAGGACAAGGCGATGGTCACCAAGGGCCAGCGCATGGCCGAGTGGGACCCGTACACCTTGCCCATTACCACCGAGCAGAGCGGCACCGTGCATTACATGGACCTGGTCGACGGCGTGTCGATCCGCGAGACCATGGATGAATCCACCGGTATCGCCTCGAAGGTGGTCACCGACTGGAAGCAGCAGCGCGGCGGCACCGACCTGAAACCCCGCATCGAAGTGCGCGGGCCCGACGGCAAGGTGCTCAAGCTCGAGAACGGCGCCGAAGCGCGTTACTACCTCAGCGTCGATTCGATCCTCTCGGTCGAGAACGGCGCCAAGGTTCACGCCGGCGACGTGCTCTCGCGCATCCCGCGCGAAGGCTCCAAGACCCGCGACATCACCGGCGGTCTGCCGCGTGTGGCGGAGTTGTTCGAAGCCCGCAAACCCAAGGATCACTCGGTCATCGCCGAAATCGAAGGCCGCGTCGAGTTCGGCAAGGACTACAAGTCCAAGCGCCGCATCATCGTGCGCCCCGAGAAGGGCGAGGCGACCGAGTACCTCATCCCGAAAGGCAAGCATCTGGCCGTGCAGGAAGGCGACTATGTCCGCAAGGGCGACTCGCTGATGGATGGCAACCCGGTGCCGCACGACATCTTGCGCGTCATGGGCGTCGAGGCCTTGGCCGACTACCTGATCAAGGAAATCCAGGACGTCTATCGACTGCAGGGCGTGAAGATCAACGACAAGCACATCGAGGTTATCGTCCGCCAGATGCTGCAGAAGGTGGAGATCGTCGAGCCCGGCGATTCGACCTTCCTGGTGGGCGAGCTGTCCGACCGCCTGGAGTTCGACCAGGAGAACGCCAAGGTGAAGGCCGAAGGCGGCAAGCCTGCGCGCGCGTTGCCGGTGCTACAGGGCATCACCAAAGCGAGCCTGCAAACCCAGTCGTTCGTCTCGGCCGCTTCCTTCCAGGAGACGACTCGCGTGCTGACCGAGGCCGCCGTCACCGGCAAGAACGACCGACTCGTTGGTTTGAAGGAAAACGTCATCGTCGGCCGCCTGATCCCGGCGGGGACCGGCGCCCTGATGAACCGCCTGAAGGCCATCGCGGCCAACCGCGACAAGGAGCTGCAACCGGCCCCGCCGGCAGAGCAGGCAGCCTTGCCAGCCGCGGAATAACATTTCGCGACACAATATTGCTTGAAAAGGGGGCCTTTGGCCCCCTTTTCTTTCGCCATGTGAGCGGACCAGTGGGGCGCGGAACCCCTGAAAAACTGCCCAAAAAGGCCGTTAACCGCGCTTGACGCCCCCGGACCCCCACTCTATAACCCGCCCGTTCGAAGGCGTCCGGTGGTAGAGCCGACTTGCGCTCTAGACGAGGAACGCACTCGATTAGCTGAGAAAAATTAGGTCTCCGTGACCTGCTGTTAACCGGGAACGGGCCCGGCGTTGTGGCCCGCGTGTTCCGGTTTTTTCGCGTCCGGGAATTTCTGCGCGCCGGTGTTTTTGGCGCGCGTCCGGAGGCCGGCACTTTGCGCGGGATTTGAAACGAGACGGAACGAACAAAAGGGTTGGACGTCGATGCCGACAATTAACCAGTTGGTCCGCAAGGGCCGCCAGAGTCCCGTGAACCGCAACAAGGTTCCGGCGCTGCAAAGCTCGCCGCAGAAACGTGGCGTGTGCACGCGCGTTTACACCACGACCCCCAAGAAGCCCAACTCGGCGCTGCGTAAAGTCGCCCGCGTGCGCCTCACCAACCAGTTCGAAGTCACCAGCTACATTCCCGGCGAAGGCCACAACCTGCAGGAACACTCCGTCGTCATGATCCGCGGCGGTCGCGTGAAGGACTTGCCGGGCGTTCGCTATCACATCATCCGCGGCACGCTCGATACCCAGGGCGTATCCGCCCGCCGCCAGCGCCGTTCCAAGTACGGCGCGAAGCGTCCGAAGTAAGACGCGAGAAGGGAGCCACACCGCATGTCACGCCGCCGCCAAGCCGACAAACGCCCGCAGTTGCCCGACGCCAAGTACGGCGACTTCGTCATCGCGAAGTTCATCAGCACCGTGATGATGCACGGCAAGAAGGGCGTCGCCGAAAGCATCGTTTACGGCGCGCTCGACAAGATCGGCAAGAAGGCCGGTTCCGACGCGCTCAAGACCTTCCACGACGCCATCGAGAACATCAAACCGACCGTCGAGGTCCGTTCGCGCCGCGTCGGCGGCGCCACCTACCAGGTTCCCGTCGAAGTGCGCACCGAGCGCCGCCAGGCCCTGGCCTTCCGTTGGCTGGTGCAATACGCGCGCGAGCGTAATGAATCGACGATGATCGACCGCCTGTCCGCCGAGCTGATGGACGCCGCGTCCAACCGCGGTGGCGCGGTGAAGAAGCGCGAAGACACCCACCGCATGGCCGAAGCCAACCGCGCCTTCTCGCATTACCGCTGGTAACGAACTCCGGACCCGTCAGAGCATAAAATGAGCGAAAAGACTCCTCTCGAGCGTTACCGCAACATCGGCATCATGGCCCACATCGATGCCGGCAAGACCACGACCACGGAACGCATCCTCTATTACACCGGCCGCTCGCATAAGATCGGCGAAGTCCATGACGGCGCGGCCACCATGGACTGGATGGAGCAGGAGCAGGAACGCGGGATCACCATTACCTCGGCGGCGACGACCTGCTTCTGGAAAGACCACCGCATCAACATCATCGACACGCCCGGACACGTCGACTTCACCATTGAAGTCGAACGTTCGCTGCGCGTGCTGGACGGTGCCATCACCTGCTTCGATGGCGTCGCCGGCGTCGAGCCGCAGTCTGAAACGGTCTGGCGTCAGGCCGACAAATACAAAGTTCCACGCATGTGCTTCGTCAACAAGATGGACCGCATGGGCGCCAACTTCTACCGCTGCGTCGACATGATCATCGACCGCCTCGGCGCGAAGCCGCTGGTGCTGACACTTCCGATCGGCGTTGAAGCCGAATTCACCGGCGTCGTGGACCTGGTGAAGATGAAGGCCCTGATCTGGAAGGGCGAAGACCTGGGCGCGAAGTTCGACGAAGTCGAGATCCCCGCCGACCTGGTCGACAAAGCCAAGCAATACCGCACCGCGCTGCTGGAAACCGCCGTCGAAATGGACGACGCGGCGCTGGCGGCTTATCTCGACGGCACCGAGCCCGACGAAGACACGCTGCATAAATGCATCCGTAAGGGTGCCATCGAGCAGAAGTTCGTCCCCGTAATCTGCGGCTCGGCGTTCAAGAACAAGGGCGTGCAGGTGCTGCTCGACTGCGTCGTGCGTTATCTGCCGTCTCCGCTTGACATGCCCCCGGTCGAGGGCACGCTGCCGGGCAAGGAAGACATCATCAGCCGCAAGGCCGACCCCAACGAGCCGTTCGCGGGCCTCGCGTTCAAGATCATGACCGACCCCTATGTCGGTTCGCTGACCTTCGTGCGCATCTACTCGGGCAAGCTGGAAAGCGGCTCGGGCGTGCTGAACTCGATCAAGGATCGCAAGGAGCGCATCGGCCGCATGCTGCTGATGCACGCCAACAACCGCGAAGAAATCAAGTCGGCCACCTGCGGCGACATCGTCGCCCTGGTCGGCATGAAGGACACCACGACGGGCGACACGCTGTGCGATCCCGACAAGCCGGTGATCCTCGAGCGCATGATCTTCCCCGATCCCGTCATCGAAGTGGCGGTGGAGCCGAAGTCCAAGGCCGACGTCGAGAAGATGGGCATCGCGTTGTCGCGTTTGGCCGCCGAAGACCCCTCGTTCCGCGTCACCTCCGATCAGGAAAGCGGCCAGACGATCATCAAGGGCATGGGCGAACTGCACCTTGAAATCATCGTCGACCGCATGAAGCGCGAGTTCAAGGTCGAAGCCAACGTCGGCGCGCCGCAAGTCGCCTACCGCGAAACCATAAGCCGCCCCTACGACGTGGACTACACCCACAAGAAGCAGTCGGGCGGTTCTGGCCAGTATGCGCGCGTCAAGATCCGCTTCGAACCGCTGCCACCGGGCTCGGGCTATCAGTTCGAGAACGAAGTCATCGGCGGCTCGGTGCCGAAGGAATACATCCCCGGCGTCGTCAAGGGCTTGAACTCATCCCTCGGCAACGGTGTCATCGCCGGCTTCCCGGTCACCGACTTCAAGGCCACGCTGCACGACGGCGCTTATCACGACGTCGACTCCTCGGCCTTGGCGTTTGAAATCGCCGCGCGCGCTGCCTTCCGCGAAGGCATTCCGCATGCCGCGCCCAAGCTGCTCGAGCCGATCATGAAGGTCGAAGTTGTCACCCCCGAAGACTACATGGGCGACGTCATCGGCGACTTGAACAGCCGACGCGGCCAGGTCGGCGGCATGGACAGCCGCGGCAACGCGCGCGTCATCAGCGCCATGGTGCCGCTGGCCAACATGTTCGGCTACGTCAACACGCTGCGCTCCATGAGCCAGGGGCGTGCCCAGTTCTCGATGGAATTCCACCATTATGAACAGGTGCCCAACAACGTGTCCGAAGAGATCAAGGCGAAGATGGCGGGCTGATCCGTCGTTTTCGGTGCTGCGTTAACCATACACTAGTCTGGAGAGAGCCATGGGTAAGGAAAAATTTGAGCGGAATCTTCCGCACTGCAACGTCGGGACGATCGGTCACGTTGACCACGGCAAGACGTCGTTGACGGCCGCGATCACGAAGGTCTTGGCCGAGACGGGCGGTGCGACGTTCACGGCG
>Ga0164290_1002185_pt1 | contig 16015 bp, 15 predicted proteins | sample Micstemetagenome_FD_108782 | JGI IMG/M metagenome (GOLD analysis project Ga0164290, IMG submission 108782) | Contaminated culture microbial community from soil near Moab, Utah, USA - Microcoleus steenstrupii SON62 (Illumina Assembly) | ecosystem: Environmental > Terrestrial > Soil > Soil crust... | reverse complement strand
TCGCCCGCAACGCGGCCGGTGACCCGATCGCGCTGCCCGGGGGCAACCCGGACGGCTCGTTCGACGCCCCGTGCACCGCCAAGCCCGGGCAGAACCAGCGCCTCGCAACCTTCCCCATCGTCGGGGAGCCCGGCGAGAACGTCGCGCCCGTCGCGACCGACGTCGCCGGGAGCACGACGGCCAGCAAGGCGGTGACGGTGACCCTGGCGGGGTCCGACGCCGACGGCGATCCGCTGACGTACGCCGCGACCGGAGCCGCCAACGGCTCGCTGACGTTCGCTGGGGACCAGGCGACCTACACGCCGAACGACGGGTTCGTCGGCACCGACACCTTCACCTACACGGTCTCGGACGGGGCTGCCGACGCGAGCGCCGACGTGACCATCGAGGTGGCGAAGGCACCCACCGCGACGAAGGCACGGCCGGTCAGCAAGCGCGCGAAGATCGGCAAGCCGCTGAAGGTCAAGGTGGCGACCACGGCCCCGGCGTTGACGCCGACCGGCAAGGTGCTGCTCACACGGAAGGGCAAGATCGTCGCGCGAGGCACCCTCGCGGACGGCAAGGCGGTCCTCACGATCCCGAAGACGGTCACCAAGAAGCTGCGGAAGGGCCGTGCGACGTTCGTCGTGAAGTACGCCGGCTCGCCGGTGACCATGGCGAGCAAGGCGAGCTTCAGCGTGCGGATGGTCAAGTAGCAACATCGATCTCGGGACCGGGTCGGGCTGCAGACGCCCGGTCCTGATGGGTCCGCCCGGCGGCGTGCGGCAACGTCGCCGGGCGACGGGCCCTGGCTCCCTCCGCGCCGCGCCGCGGCGGGTGCTCGGGGGTCGACGTCCGACCGGACGCCGACCGACCCTCCCCGGCAGGCTCGCAGCCAAGGCCCGAAGCCGGGCTGTGCGTCGGCCAACCCAGTCAGGCCCGCAATCCGTGTGGTCACCCCCCCCTGTCCACGGATTGCGGGCCTGGCGTCGTTGTCGTCCCGGAGCGGTTGAGGGCGGTCGAGGGCGGTCGAGGTGAGCGACATGACAAGCCGCAGACCGTCCCACGAGCCGCCCGCTCACCCTCGTCGCAAGCGCCGATCTCGTTTCGGTAACGAACGTCACACGCCCGATCGGCTCATTGCGGCGTGGTCCGGCCGGGCCGAACTCTGTGCCCGCCGGGCCCTGTCGGCCGGCTCCAACCAACCTGAGTACGGGAGAAGGAACATCATGGGAATCACCATGCGGCCCAGGAGGGCGTTGGCACTTGCTGCCAGCACCGCCCTCGGTGCGGGCCTGCTGGCTGGCGCTGGGGCGACAGCTCCGGCCAACGCCGCGCCGGCCAACATCACACTCGACTACACCTGCGTCTATCCGTTGATCAACAACCAAGACCTGACCGTGGCCATCGAGGTCGCGCTGCCGGACCAGGCCGAGGCCGGAGTCCCGACGGCTCCGTTCGACATCGTCGCGATCAGCACCATCAGTGCGAACACGACCTCCGGCCTCTCCCTGATCGGTGCCAAGACGATCGAGGGCACGGCGATCTCGCACGTCAGCGTGCAGGCCCCGCAGGTCGACCTGCCCGACGTCAACGTGCCCGTCGTCGTCGAGAAGACGAACGTCCCGGCCTCCGGTGCGTTCGACGTCAAGGCGACCGGTCAGACCCCCTCGCTGACCTTCCCGGAGGCGGGCGAGGGCATCATCGACATCGGTGGTCTGGACCTCAACATCATCGCCCGCAACGCGGCCGGTGACCCGATCGCGCTGCCCGGCGGCAAGCCGGACGGCTCGTTCGACGTGCCGTGCACCCTGAAGGAAGGCCAGGACACCGAGCTCGCGCGGTTCCCGATCGTCGGCGACGTCGACGAGAACACCCCGCCGACCGCGACCGACGTCTCCGCGACCGCCACCACCGCCACCGCGGTGCAGATCCCGCTGAAGGGACAGGACGCCGACGGTGACCCGCTGACCTACACCGTCAGCACCCCGGGTCACGGCACGGCCTCGGTGAGCGGCGCGACGGCGACCTACAAGTCCGCCGCCGGCTACACCGGTGCGGACTCGTTCACCTACACCGTCTCCGACGGCACCGACAGCGCCACCGCGACCGTGAATGTCACGGTCACAGGCTCGACGCCCACCAACAACCCGCCGAAGGCGGACCCGGTGAGCGCCACCACGCCGAAGGACACGGCCGTCTCGATCCCGCTCAAGGGCAGCGACCCCGACGCGGGTGACACCCTCACCTACTCCGTGACCGCTCCGGCGCACGGTACGGCGACCGTCACCGGCGCGACCGCGAAGTACACGCCTGCTGCGGGCTACGTGGGCTCCGACTCGTTCACCTACAAGGTGACCGACAGCAAGGGCGCCACCGCCACCAACACGGTGAGCGTCACGGTCACCGGGGGCAGCACCGGCGGGATCGAGTACCACTTCGACCTCGCGGGCAGCTCCTTCATCAAGGCCGCCAAGGGGACCGTTCCGCTCAAGGGCACCATCGACGCCGACTTCGACCTGGCGACCGGCAACTACGAGGCCGACCTGGTCCTCAACGACACGACCGGCGCGTTCAAGGTGATGGGCTTCCTCCCCGCCACCGCGAAGATCGCCTTCCAGCAGGTCGGCAAGACCAAGGGCAGCCTGACCGGCGGCCACCTGGTCTCGAACTCGTCGATGTACGTCGTGCTCAAGCAGGTCAGCCTGTGGGGCTTCCCCGTGGGTGGCGGCGCCAACTGCAAGACGGTCACGCCGGCCAACATCAAGCTCGACTCGAAGGCGGACCCGTTCAACCCGCTCGCGGGTGGGCCCATCGGCGGCACCTACACGCTGCCGGGCCTCAACGACCAGTGCGGCTCGTTCGGCTCGATGATCAGCATGTTCACGGCCGGTCCCGGCAACACCATCACCGCGAAGCTCACGCCGTAGCGAACGTGGGCTAGCCCGACCCCGCCTCGGGCGGGGGAGGACGCGTCAATCGCGGTCGCGCCGTCGCCGACAGGCGGCGGCGCGACCGCACCGCAGCGAACGAGACAGACAGGGACCGATGATGAGCAAGACCCATCGACAGGGGAAGGTCGCCGCGGCAGTGAGGCTGGCCGGGGGACTGGCAGTGGTGCTGTCGCTCGGCGCCTGCGGCGGTGGCGACGGGGGCGACGGGGGCGACGGGGGCGGGGAGAACACCAAGATCTCCGAGGCGCCCACCACGGAGTCTCTCGACCCAGTGGTGCAGTGGGCGGACGGGATGTGCGGCACGGTGTCGCGGACCGCGATCACCCTCGAACCACCGCAGCTCGACCAGTCCGACGTCGCGGGAGCGCTCGGTGTGCTCTCCGGGATGTTCGCGACGATGGCCGACCAGCTCGACCAGCAGCACGCAGACCTGACCGACCTCGCCCCGCCGCCCGGTGCGAAGGAGCGCACGGCGTACCGCACGGCGCTGCGGCACCTCGACGAGGCGGTTCGCGTCGCCCACCGGGTCGAGCGGTCCTTGGCAGGTGCCGCGCAGCGGCCGCCCGCCGACATCCAGGATGCGTTCGCCCAAGCTGGGGGGCTCGAGGTCGACGGAGCCGACTACCCCGGCTTCGTCCTCGACCTGGCCGGTCTCAGCAAGCCGCTGATGTCGGCGATCGGCGAAGCGCCCGCGTGCGCGGACGTCGCGCCCCTGTGAGCAGCAGCGTGAGCACCGGCGTGCGCGGCCGCCGGTCCCGCTGGGTGCGCGGCGTCGCGCTGCTCGCCCTGTGTGCCGGTGTCGGCCTCAGCGCCTCCGAGGCGTCCGGGGACGAGGGCCTGCCACCGCCCGAGGAGGGTCAGCTGGCCGGCTCCGTCGCATCGACGGGGCGGGGAGAGATCGCTGTCGGACGCCAGTGGTTCCGGCTTCCGCGCCTCGCCCTGTGGGCACAGATCGGCAACGACGACGACGGCGCGGACCCGCCCAACGTGCGGGCGGAGGTCTACGTCATGTCGCCCGCTCGGGGCCGGCACCGGTACGGCGAGAGCCCCGAGTTCGGCGTACGGACGCTCGCCTTCGGGCTGATCCCGGCCGAGGCGACCGTGCAGATCGCGCAGCTCCGCGACGGCCGCTTCCCCGAGCCGTGGGTGGTCTCCGGCGGACCGGTCCTCAGCGAGGGAGACCACGTCATGGAGGGACGAGCCGAGATCCGGATCACCGGGCTCGAGCTCGACGGCCGGTCCGTCGACGACCTGACCGGTGTCTGCCGTGCCGGACCGTTGATGCTGCGCCTCGAGGCCGGACCGGGCTACCTGCCGTACGGCGGCGGCGAGCTCAGCGGGACGATCGACGTGCCCGCGTTCCGCGGCTGTGGCAATCCGCACCTCGACCGGCTGGTCACCTCGATGGTGTCCGGGCCCGGCAACCGGATCGCGGTCCGCCAGGGACCGATCTCGATCGGCAGGCCGTGGCCCGACACGACGCCCGAGCAGTTCCCGCTCGATGGCGAGTAGGCCGATGCGCTCTGTGCCGGTGGTCACAAGGGCCGGTCACGGTTCGGTAACGCGTCGTGGCCGGGTCCGCACCGCCGTTGCTGGCAGCAACAGACACGACCAATCTCGCCTCGGGGAGCTCGAGGGTGCAATCGACCGGGGAATCGACAGGGGAGGTGTGACGTGGGTGCGCGCGTGCAGGTCGACGGCCTGACCAAGACGTTCGGCCGCCAGAACATCTGGCGGGACGTGTCCTTCGAGCTGCCGCCGGGGGAGATCACTGCGCTCCTCGGGCCCTCGGGCACCGGGAAGTCGGTGCTCCTGAAGACGATGATGGGTCTGGTCACCCCGGAGGCCGGGTCTGCGGTCATCGAGGGCGTCGACGTCGTCACGGCCTCGCAGGCCGAGCTCGAGCGGGTACGGCGCGGCATCGGCGTCCTGTTCCAGGACGGTGCCCTGTTCGGCTCCATGAGCCTGAAGGACAACGTCGCGTTCCCGCTCCGTGAGCACACCCGGATGACCGAGGCGGAGGTCCGCACCCGGGTAGGGGAGAAGCTCGAGCTGGTCGGCCTCCTCGGCGCCGAGGACAAGCTCCCCGGTGAGGTGTCCGGCGGCATGCGGAAGCGGGCGGGCCTGGCCCGCAGCCTGGTCCTCGACCCGGACCTGGTGCTGTGCGACGAGCCCGACAGCGGGCTCGACCCGGTGCGGACGGCGTTCTTGGCCCAGCTGCTGGTCGACGTCAACGCGCAGAGTGATGCGACGGTCCTCCTGGTCACCCACAACATCGACATCGCCGCGACCCTGCCCGACAACCTCGGGATGCTGTTCCGCCGCGAGCTCGTCATGTTCGGGCCGCGCGAGGCGGTCCTCACCACCGACGACCCGACCATCGTCCAGTTCCTGCACGGCGGCATCCACGGGCCGATCGGGATGGCCGAGGAAGCCGACCGCGGCCGCCACGTGGCGGGCCCTCGTGAGACCTCGTTCGCCTCGGCCGAGACCCTCGTCCCGCAGCTGGCGTCGTCGCCGGGACTGCCCGAACGGCTCGGTGCCGCACGGCATGCAGTCCGGGTCCGCACAGCCGGGGACCTCGACTCGCTGGTCGTCCGGCAACCGGCTGCCGACGTCGAGCGCGCCGACCCGCCGCTGCCGCCGTCGTACGGCCGGGCGCTGCGGGGCGCTCGCAACGTCGGCTCGCTGTACGCGCTGGCGTTCGACGTGCTCCGCCTGATGGTCACCCGCCGGCCGCGGTGGCGCGAGATCGTCGAGCAGTTCTGGTTCATCGCCAGCGTCTCGATCCTTCCGGCCGCCCTGGTCGCGATCCCGTTCGGCGCCGTGATCGCGCTCCAGCTGGGCACGCTGACGGTCCAGATCGGCGCGCAGTCGTTCACCGGCGCGGCCAGCGTGCTCGCCGTCATCCAGCAGGCATCGCCGATCGTCACCTGTCTCGCGATCGCCGGCGCCGGGGGTGCCGCGATCTGCGCGGACCTCGGTGCCCGCACCATCCGCGAGGAGATCGACGCCATGAAGGTGCTCGGCATCTCCCCGGTGGAACGGCTGGTCGTGCCGCGGGTGGTGGCGGCGATGGGGGTGGCCGCGCTCCTCAACGGGCTGGTCTCCGTCGTCGGCGTCGCCGGGGGATACGTCTTCAACGTCGTGGTCCAGGGCGGCACGCCGGGCGCCTACCTCAGCAGCTTCACCGCGCTGGCACAGATCGCCGACCTGGTCGTGGGCGAGATCAAGGCGCTGGTCTTCGGGTTCATCGCCGGCGTCGTCGCGGCCCACTGCGGCCTCAACCCGGCGCCGGGCCCGAAGGGCGTCGGCGACGCGGTGAACAAGGCCGTGGTCGTCACCTTCCTCCTGCTGTTCTTCGTGAACTTCGTGATCACGACGCTGTACCTCCAGATCATCCCGGCGAAGGGAGCGTGACGTGCGCGCCCTCCTGATGCGACCGGTGACCGCGATCTCCGACCTCGGCGCCGAGCTCCGGTTCCACGTGCGCGCGCTCGTCTGGGTCCCCGGCACGCTGCGCCGCTACCCGAAGGACGTCGTCAAGGTCCTGGCCGACGTCACCTTCGGCTCCGGTGCGCTCGCTGTCATCGGCGGCACGATCGGTGTGATGGTGGGCATGAGCCTGTTCACCGGAACCGTCGTCGGCATGCAGGGGTACGCCGCCCTCAACCAGATCGGGGCCTCGGTCCTCAACGGCTTCATCTCGGCGTACTTCAACACCCGCGAGATCGCCCCGCTGGTCGCCGCGCTCGCACTGTCAGCGACCGTCGGGTCCGGGTTCACCGCCCAGCTCGGAGCGATGCGGATCTCCGAGGAGATCGACGCACTCGAGGTGATGGCCGTGCGCAGCGTGCCCTACCTCGTGACCTGCCGGATCATCGCGGGCTTCATCGCCGTGATCCCGCTCTACGTGATCGGCCTGCTGACGTCGTACCTCGGCTCCCGGGCGATCACCGTCTACTTCTACGGGCAGTCCGCCGGCACCTACGACCACTACTTCGGGTTGTTCCTGCCACCGATCGACATCGTGCTGTCCTTCGCCAAGGTGCTGGCGTTCGCCGTGATCGTGATCATGATCCACTGCTACTACGGCTTCCACGCGACCGGCGGTCCGGCCGGTGTCGGCAACGCGGTCGGCAAGGCCGTACGACGCACGATCGTCACCGTCGCGGTCCTCGACTTCGTCCTCTCCCTCGCCCTGTGGGGCACCACGACCACGGTGAGGATCGCCGGATGAGGCGGCGCGTCGACTTCCTGCTCGGGTTCGTCTACCTCGGGATCGGAGCCCTCGTCCTCGCCGGGTCGATGGCGGCCTACCAGAAGGTGTTCACCGACGAGGTGCGCGTGGTCGTGGAGGCCGGCGACGTCGGCAACGCGCTGCGTCCGGGCTCGGAGGTGAAGTACCTCGGTGTGCCGGTCGGCACGGTCGACGACATCCGGCCGACCTCCGACGGTGCGACCCTGGTGCTCGCGATCGACGACGAGCAGGCGCGCACGATCCCCAGGGCCGCCGTGGTCCGGATGGTGCCGGAGACCTTGTTCGGCGAGCGCTACGTGAGCATCGTCCAGGACGGTAGTGACGAGACCGGGCTCCGCGACGGCGACGTGCTGGTGCAGGACGGGTCCGACGAGGCGCTCGCGATCGAGCACGTCTTCGACTCGCTGATGCCGGTGCTGACCGCCGTGAAACCGGCCGAGCTCAACGCGGCCCTGAGCGAGTTGGCCGCCGCACTGCGCGGTCAGGGCATCGCCCTCGGCGACGCGATGCACGAGTGGGGCGACTACCTCGAGCGGTTGAACCCGAAGGTGCCGGCACTGACCCGGGGCCTCGATCGACTCGCCGAGGTCGCCGAGACGTACGCCGTCGCCGCGCCCGACCTGCTCGCGGCACTGGACGACCTCAGTGTGGTGGGCCGGACCGTGGTGGAGCGGCGGGCGGAGCTCGAGGACCTGTTCCGCACGGTGACCGGAGCCTCCGACACGACCACGGGCTGGCTCGGTCCGCAGGTCGACACGATCGTCGGGCTGTCCGAGCAGAGTCGCGCGGTGCTGGAGATCCTGGCCCACTACGCGCCCAGCTTCCCCTGCCTCGGCAAGGCGCTGACGACCTTGATCCCGCGGACGAACGCACTGCTCGGCGCCGGCACGGACGAGCCGGGGCTGCACGTGGAGCTGACCGTCGTACCTCATCGTGACCCGTACCGGCCCGGTGCCGACGACCCGGGGCTGTCGTCCGGCGCCCCCGCACGGTGCCCGCGGATCAGCGGGAGCACCCACCCGCGGCACGCCGGGCTCCCCACCTGGACGCCGCTGATCGCCGGCCCCCTGAGCACTCCGACAGGTGCCCGATGAGTGCGCCCCGCAGCACCTTGTTCGGTGCGCTCTGGAAGAGCGTCGCCTTCATCGTGACGACCACGCTGGCCACGGCCGTGCTGGCGTTCACGATCCTCAACGGCAGCTCGGCACCCGGTACGACGTACCGGGCGATCTTCGTCGAGGCACCCAGCCTGAACCCCGGCGACGACGTACGGATCGCCGGCGTGCGCGTCGGCCAGGTCACTGACGTCGCGATCGTCGACCGCCAGCTGGCGCGGGTGACCTTCACCGTCGACACCGAGGTGGACCTGCGTTCCGACGTGGAGGCGGAGGTCCGGTTCCGCAACCTCATCGGCCAGCGCTACGTGGCGCTGGAGCAGGGCACCGCGAGCGACGAGCTCGAGCCCGGCGCGACGATCCCCCTCGACCGCACCCGTCCGGCGCTCGACCTCACCCAGCTCTTCAACGGCTTCCAGCCGCTCTTCCGGCTGTTGTCGCCGGAGGACGTCAACGAGCTGTCGTTCCAGGTCGTGCAGGTCTTCCAGGGCGACGGCACGACGATGGCGGGGCTGCTGCGCCACACCGCGGGGATCACGTCCACCCTCGCGGAGCGGGACGAGGTCATCGGTGAGGTCATCACCCGCCTGTCGCGGGTGGTCCAGACGGTCGACAGCCGCAGCGACGAGCTCCGCGGGCTCGTGACGTCCCTGCAGCAGCTGGTCTCCGGCCTGGCCGGCGACCGGCAGAGCATCGGTGACGCCATCGACTCGATGGGGCAGGTGACCGACGGTCTCGGCAACCTGCTGGCCGACAGCCGGGTCCCGATCGGCCGCACGGTGCGCGGCCTCGACGACCTCGCCGGCAACCTGGTCGACGCCGAGTCGGACCTCGACCGGATCCTCGGGAACCTCCCGCGCAAGCTCGAGGCGCTCGGCCGGACGGCGAGCTACGGCTCGTGGGTGAACTTCTACCTCTGCTCGGTCGGGGGCGCGATCCCGGACATCGAGGGGTACGACGGCGGCAAGGGCGCCGACGGCGCCGCAGAGAGGTGTCAGTCATGAAGGCCTTCAGCGAGCGGAACCCGGCCTGGGTCGCGGTGGCCGGCACGGTCATGCTCGTGGCGGGGTTCCTCGCCACGTTCTACTCCGAGTCGCTCCCGGTGGTCGGGAGCGGCTCGACCTACACCGCCCACTTCAGCGAGGCCGCCGGGCTCACCACCTCCAGCGAGGTGCGGATCGCCGGCGTCAAGGTCGGCAAGGTCACCGACGTCCGGCTCGACGGCACCGAGGTGGTGGTGACGTTCGCGGTCAAGGACGCCTGGCTGGGCGACCGCACCAGCGCAGCGATCAAGATCAAGACCCTGCTCGGACAGAAGTACGTCGCGCTCGATCCCGACGGCGACGAACCGCTCGACCCCGACGACCCGATCCCGGTCGATCGGACGACGGTCCCGTTCGACATAGCCGAGGCGACCGGTGGGCTGGCGACCAACCTGGAGCAGATCGACGTAGAGCAGCTCGCTGAGAGCTTCCGCGCATTGAGCTCCTCCTTCGAGGACACCCCGAAGGACGTGGGCGCCATGCTCGACGGGCTCTCGGGGCTCGCGGCGACGATCTCCAGCAGGGACGACGAGCTGGCCACGCTGCTGGAGAGCCTGCGCAGCGTCTCGGGGACCATGGCCGGGCTCGACGACGAGGTCGAGGACCTGCTCGTCGACGGCGACCTGCTGCTCGCCGAGCTCGACCGGCGCCGCGACGCGATGCGGCTGCTCATGCACGGGACCCGGCAGCTGGCGCGTCAGGTGGTCCACGTGATCGATGACAACGACGAGACGCTGGCTCCCGCCCTCGCCAAGCTCGACCGGGTCTCGCGGATCCTCCAGCGCAACGGCGACCACATCGACGAGGCGCTGCGCCTGCTCGGCCCGTACTACACACTGCTCACCGACGCGACCGGCACCGGCCCGTGGATCGACGGCTACCTGTGCGGGCTCTACACCGAGGTCGACGGCGTCAAGCGGCCGCACCTCGACCCCGACCAGCCGCGCAACTGCCAGCCCGAAGGAGGAGGGGGCCGATGAGCCGCCTGGCCGGACCGAGGATCCGCATCGCGGTCGGAGTCATGCTGGTCGCTGCGGCGGCCGTCGCCGGCGTACTCCTGATGAAGTCCGCGGACCGCGACCCCGTGCGGGTCACCGCCGAGTTCGAGAGCACCGTCGGCCTGTACGCCGGGTCCGACGTACGGGTCCTCGGCGTGAAGGTCGGCGAGGTCACGGCGGTGCGCCCGGACGGGGACATCGTGCACGTCGATCTCGAGATCGACCCCGAGGTGCGGGTCGCCGCCACGACGGACGCGGTGATCGTCGCCCCGACGCTGGTGAGCGACCGCTACGTGCAGCTGACGCAGCCCTGGACCGAGGGTCCGCAGCTGGAGGCAGGAGAGACGATCTCGACCGATCGGACCGCCGTCCCGGTCGAGATCGACCAGCTCTACGAGAGCCTCGACCAGGTCGTCGGACTGCTCGGCCCCGAGGGAGCGAACAAGGAGGGCGCGCTCTCGGAGCTGCTCGCCGTCGGCTCTGACAACCTGGCGGGCAACGGCCGCAAGATCCGTCAGGTCCTGGGTGACCTCGGGCAGGCGACCGGCACGCTGTCGGAGTCCGGGGACGACACCTTCGCGATGATCGACAACTTCGACCGGTTCGCCCGCGTTCTCCTGGAGAACGACGCGCATGTGTCGGGCGTCGACTCCCAGCTCGCACGGGTGTCGCGCACGCTCGCTGCGGACCGTCGCGTGATGCAGGACGGCATGCGTCACCTCGCCACGGCGCTGGGCCTGCTCGAGACCTTCATCGAGGACAACCGCGGCCACATCGAGACGTCGGTCCGCGAGCTGGGAGCGACGGTGAAGCTGCTCGTGAACCGGCAGCGCTCGCTCGCCCAGATGCTCGCGGTCGCGCCGGTGACCATCCAGAACGTGCTGCGCTCCTACGACCCGCGCCTGGAGCTGCTGATCGGGCGGGGCAACCCGAACGACGTCACCCTCTGGGACCCGCCATCGGTCGAGCAGGGCGACGCCCGCCTGCCGCTGCCGCTGTCACCCGCGGATGAGGAGCCCACCGGATGAGGACGCACGTGGTGCGACGCTCACTGGCGGCGGCTGCCGTAGGTGCTGCGCTCGCCGTCGGGGCCTCCGGCTGCGGCCTGACCGGCGGCGTCTACGACATGCCGCTGCCCGGAGGAGCCGACGTCGGCGACCGGCCGATGACGATCACCGCCGAGTTCGGCGACGTGCTCGACCTGGTGCCCCACTCCGGGGTCAAGCTCGACCACGTCGACGTCGGCGAGGTGACCGGGATCGAGCTCGCTCCCGACGGCCGCAGCGCCGTGGTCACCCTGCGGATCCGCGGGGACCTCGAGCTGTCCGCCGACACGACGGCGCGCATCCAGCAGACCAGCCTGTTGGGCGAGAAGTACGTCGCGCTCGAGTCCGGCACGAGCACCGAGGCACTCGCCGACGGCGCCCGGATCGAGCGCCTCGAGACCTCCCAGGCCGTCGGCGCCGAGGAGGTGCTCGGCGCGCTCTCGGCGCTGCTCAACGGCGGCGGGATCGCGCAGTTCCAGACCATCTCCCGCGAGCTGCGGGCCGTCGGTGGCGGTCGGACCGACGACGTGCGCGCGTTCCTCGAGGAGATGGGTGACTTCGTCGGCCGGTTCGACCGGCGGAAGACATCGATCACCGACGCCATCGACGGCCTTCACGCCCTCAGCACGTCCCTCGACGCGAACCGAGGGCAGATCGACCGGGTGCTCACCGACCTGACACCGGGCATCGAGGAGCTCGCGGGTCAGCGGGAGGACCTGGTCCGGATGCTCGACGCCCTGGACCGGCTCAGCGGCGTGACCCTGGATGTGCTCGACCGGGCAGGTGACGACATCGCCTCCGACCTCGAGGCCCTCGCCCCGGTGGTCGAACAGCTCGCCCGCACCGGACGCGACCTCCCGCTCTCGCTCGAGGTGCTGCTGACGTTCCCCTTCACCGACGCGGTGCTGGAGGCGGTGCGTGGCGACTACCTCAACCTGTTCGCCACGCTGAACCTGAGCAGCACCGGGTTCCTCCAGCAGCCCGGGGACACCTGGCCGTACGACACCGACGCCGCGCCGACGCTTCCGCTGCTCTTCGAGGAGTCGTCCGAGTCGAGCGAGTCCAGCGAGTCCAGCGAGCCCAGCGAGCCCAGCGAGCCCAGCGAGCCGGTCGAGATCGCCCCGACGGAGGCACCGTCATGAGCCGGTTCAAGCTCCGGATGCAGATCACCGCGTTCGTCGTGATCGCCGCGTTGGGTGTCACGTACGTGGCGGCGACGTATGTCGGCGTACCCCGACTGGTCGGCCTGTCCGGCTACCACGTCACGGTGGACCTGCCTCGCGCCGGCGGTCTGTTCCAGAACGCCGAGGTGACCTACCGCGGTGTGCCGATCGGTCGGGTGGAGGAGATGCGGGCCAGCCCGGAAGGGGTCCGCGCCGAGGTCGTGATCACGACCGATCTCGACGTACCGCGCGACGTCGAGGTCCTGGTCCGGACGCGGTCGGCGATCGGCGAGCAGTACCTCGACCTCCGGCCCCAGGGCACCGACGGTCCGACCCTTGCCGACGGCGACCTGCTCACCGTGACGGAGGACCGGCTTCCGATCCCGCTGGACGGCCTGATGAGGAACTTGGTCGAGTTCAACGAGTCGGTGTCGACGCGCGACCTGCGACGCGTCGTCCACGAGCTGTACGACGCCACCCAGGGCACCGGCGACGACCTGCACGTGCTCCTCGAGGCGTCGTCCGGCCTCGTCCGTGAGGCGAACGACGGCTTCGAGGCGACGGCATCGCTGATCGACAACGGTGAGGCGGTGCTGCAGACGCAGGTGGAGAACTCCGCCTACATCCGTTCCCTCAGCTCCGACCTGCGCCTGATCGCCGAGACGCTGGCGGACTCCGACGCCACGATCAACGACCTGATCTCGCGGGCTCCCGGCGCGGCTCGTCAGTTCGGCGGGCTGATCACCGAGGTCGGAGCGCCGCTCGCCGGACTCTTCGGGGACCTGCTGTCGCTCAACGAAGTGCTGGCGAGCCGCCGCGTCGAGCTCGCCGACGTCCTCGGTCGGGCGTACGGAGTGATCGACGCCTACGCCGCGGCGACCGAGGGCGGCATCCTGCGGATGGGCCTGATCACCAACGTGACCGACCCGGTCCCGTGCACGAACGGTTACGAGGCGACTCCGCGCCACAACGGCCTGGCGACATCCGAGGGCGCGCTGCGCACCGATGTGCGGTGCCAGAGCCCGATGGTGCGGGGTTCCGGCGGCGCGCCGCACGACGAGAGGTGAGGACATGACGGTCGACGTGGAGGACCGCGAGGAAGCCGTCGGATCGGGTCGTGCGATCACGGTCCAGCGGCTCGGGCCGGGGGAGTCGGAGGCTGCGGAACGGCGACTTTGGCGACGCCGCATGGCAGCCGCGCTCGTCGTCGCTGTTGCAGCGGTGGCCGTGCTGGCGTGGCAGGCGGCGCGTCCGGCGGCAGAGGCGACCGGCGAGGCCCGCGCTGCCGAGACCCGCGACCAGGTGGTGATCGCTGCCAGCGAGGCAGTCGAGGTCCTCAACGTCCTCGACCACCGGGACGTCGAGGGCGGCGTCGCTGCGTGGGAGACCGTCACCGCGGGCGCGCTCCACGAGGAGGTCGTGGCCATGGGGGCCGAGCAGATCGACGCGCTCGCCGAGGCCGGAGCGGTGTCGAGCGCGCGTGTGGTCGAGGCCGCCGTACTCGACCTCGACGCTGAGGCTGGCTCGGCGCAGGTCGTCGCGTTCACCGAGGTGACGGTGAGGCCTCGGTCAGGCCCCGACTCGGTCCGGCGCCACCGCTACCTCGTCGACCTGGTGCGGGTGGACGGCCGGTGGCTAGCGGAGGCGATGACGCTGATGGAGGCTGGCCGGTGAGCGGCCTCCGGCTCCTCCGCGCGGCGACAGCAGGTTTGCTCGTCGTCGCGGTCGTCGCGCTGGTGGCGGCCGGCGCGATGGCGCTCCGCCGTACGGGGCCCGAGTCGCCCGCCGCCCACAACGTCGCGGTCGTGGACAAGGACGCGACGGCGAAGGTGGTCGAGGCCATGGAGCGGGGGTTCGGTGAGATCCTCGTCTACGACTACCGCCGCCCTCACCGCGCTGAGCGCGCGGCTGCGTCGTTCCTGACCGGTGAGGCATCGGCGCAGTACGCGCAGATCTACGAGGCCCTCGCCAAGGCCGGACCGCGTCAGCAGCTGATCTACCGGTCGACGGTGTCCCGCATCGGCGTTCAACGGCTGACCTCGTCCTCGGCCCAGCTGCTGGTGTTCCTCGAGCAGGAGACGGTCCGTACGACGGACGGCGCCACCAACCGCGCTCCCGCCCAGATCCGGGTCGAGGCGGTGCGGGCGGACGACGCGTGGAGGGTGTCGTCGATCGAGCTGCTCTGACGCCTAGGCTCGGCTCATGCGCCTGGTGGTGATCTTCGGGCCGCCGTCCGTCGGCAAGATGGCCGTCGGGCGGGCGCTCGCGAGCATCAGTGACTTCCGGCTGCTTCACAACCATGCTGTCCTCGAGCCGCTGTTGGACGTCTTCGACTACGGCACGCCGCCGTTCAACCGGTTGCTCGGAGAGTTCCGTCGGCGAGTGATCTCCGAGGCGGCTGGAGCGGGCGTCGACCTGGTGCTCACCTACGTGTGGGCGTTCGCGCTCGACGAGGACGCCCGGGAGGTCGGTGACTACGTGAGGCCGTACGTCGAGGCCGGTGCGGATGTGTCGTTCGTCGAGCTGTGGTCCGACCTCGAGACGCGACTGAGCCGGAACCGCACCGAGCTTCGCCTCCTGGAGAAGCGCTCGAAGAGGGATGTGGAGTGGTCCGACGCGAACGTTCGTGAGCTGGAGCAATACGTCATGAACACCGAGCCGGACGGACATGCTCCCCAGACGCCCGGCGATCGCCTCCTGGCACAGCACCGGCACCTCAGGCTCGACAACACCGACGTCTCGCCTGGCGACGCAGCGGCGCAGATCCTCGCCTGGCTCGATTCCTGACCCCGGGGATTCGTCACCCGCCGAGCTTGTCGCGGCGGCTGCAAGAAGTTTTACTCGGCGGGTTCCATTTCGAACATCTGTTCGATACGATGGTGCCATGGCATCCACCCCCACGGCTCCGGCAGCGGCCACCGCCGCGCTGGAGGCCGCGGAGCAGTTGGCGGGGGTGGACTGGGCTGAGGTCGAGGCCGCCGACGCGCTGGCGACGGCGGTGACGCTGGGTCGGTTGAAGGCGGTGGTCGACGGGGCGTTGGTCGCGGTCGCCGAACGTCTCGAGGACTCCGGTGCTGCGGATGCGGCGGGGTGGCCTCGACCAAGGACCTGCTGACCCACCTCCTGGGTGGCCGCAAGGGTGCCGGCGCGGGATATGTCCGGGTCGCGGACCGCACCGCGGACCTGCCTCAGGTGCGGGCGGCGCTGGTGACCGGTGGGATCTCGTTGGCGCAGGCCTCGGTGATCACCGGCCGGGTCACCACCCTGCCCCGCGACCCCGAGCTCCGGACCCGGGCAGCCGACCTGTTGTTGGGCCGGGTGGCCGAGCACGGTTACGACGCCTCCGACCTGGACCGGTCCTTCCCGGGCGTGGTGCGTGAGCTGGACCCCGACGGCTCTGTGCTCGGTGCGGAGAAGGACAAGGACAAGACCGAGCGCGGTGCCCACGGCGCCCGG
>Ga0164290_1002184_pt1 | contig 16034 bp, 10 predicted proteins | sample Micstemetagenome_FD_108782 | JGI IMG/M metagenome (GOLD analysis project Ga0164290, IMG submission 108782) | Contaminated culture microbial community from soil near Moab, Utah, USA - Microcoleus steenstrupii SON62 (Illumina Assembly) | ecosystem: Environmental > Terrestrial > Soil > Soil crust... | reverse complement strand
CGTAGATGCCGGTGCCCAGGTGCTCGGCGAACTGGCCGTAGATGTTGCGGTGGATGACCGGGCCGGGCTGGTCGGGGTTGACGACCAGTTTGATCTCGGCGGCGTTCGCCGCCAGGGCCAGCGTGGCCGTGAGGGCCAGCAGTTGCTTCTTCATGTCTCTTGTCTCCTTGGTTGTTCTGTCAGAGCCGACGCGTCTCAGTTGCGCGTGAGAGCTCCGTCCCGGCGGCGCCAGACGCCGCGCTCGTTGGGCTCGCGCAGCACCGCAGGCAGCAGGGCCCGCGGCAGGTTCTGGTAGCAGACCGGGCGCAGGAAGCGCTGGATGGCCGCGGTGCCGACCGAGCTGCTGCGGCCATCCGACGTCGCCGGGAAGGGGCCGCCGTGCACCATGGCCGTCGACACCTCGACGCCGGTCGGGAAGCCGTTGGCCAGGATGCGGCCGACCTTGCGTTCCAGCGCGGGCAGCAGGGCGCGGGCGGCGGCGAGGTCGCCCTCGTCGTCGTCCTGCAGTTGCAGCGTGGCGGTCAGCTGGCCTTCCAGGCCGTCGATGACGGCCAGCAGCTCGGCCAGGTCCTTGCAGGCGACCAGCAGCGAGGCGGGGCCGAAGATCTCGGCCGACATCTCATGGTTGGCCAGGAAGGCCGCGCCCGTCGTCCTGAACAGGCTGGGCGCGCCCAGGCAGCCGCTGGAGGCACCGCGCAGCAGCGTGTCGACCTGGGCCTGGGCCGCCAGCTGGCCTTCACCGCGCTGGTAGGCGCTGGCGATGCCCGGCGTCAGCATGGTGCCGGCCGAGACGGGCTTGAGCGCCTCGGCCGCAGCCGCGGCGAAGCGGTCGAAGTCGGCGCCGGCCACGCCGAGCACCAGGCCGGGGTTGGTGCAGAACTGGCCCACGCCCATGACCAGCGACGCCGCGAAGCCGGTGGCGATGTCGGCACCCCGCGCGGCCAGGGCGCCGGGCAGCAGGACGACGGGGTTGATGCTGCTCATCTCGGCATAGACCGGAATGGGCTGCGGGCGCGCCGCGGCCGCAGCCATCAGCGCCAGGCCGCCGCTGCGCGAGCCCGTGAAGCCGACGGCCTGGATGGCGGGGTGGCGCACCAGGCTGTCGCCGATGCCATGGCCGCTGCCGGTCAGCAGGGCGAACACGCCGGCGGGCAGCCCGGCCTTGCGCACGGCTTGCACCACCGCGCGGCCGACGAGTTCGGAGGTGCCGGGATGCGCCGAGTGCGCCTTGACGACGACCGGGCAGCCGGCGGCGAGTGCCGCGGCGGTGTCGCCACCCGCGACCGAGAAGGCCAGCGGGAAGTTGCTGGCGCCGAAGACGGCCACGGGGCCGACGCCGACGAAGCGCAGGCGCAGGTCGGGCCGCGGCGGCTGCCGCGTGGGCAGGGCGGTGTCGATGCGGGCGTCCTGCCAGCTGCCTTCGCGCAGCAGCTCGGCGAAGAGTTTCAACTGGTTCATCGTGCGGCCGCGCTCGCCTTCCAGGCGCAGGCGGGGCAGGCCGGTCTCGGCCATGGCGCGCACGATGAGTTCGTCGCCGAGGGCCAGGATCTGGGCGGCGATCTGGTCCAGGAAGTCGGCGCGCTCGTGGTCGCTGGTCGCGCGGAAGGCATCGAAGGCGGCGCCGGCCAGCTCACACGCTTGCGCGACCTGGGCCGCGTCGACGGCATGGAAGTCGGGGCCGAGGGCTTCGTTCCTGGCGGGGTCGAAGGCCTGGAAGGCGGCGCCCTGGCCGCGCACGGCTTCGCCACCGATCAGGGCCAGGCCCTGGATGCTGTTGCTCATGGGAACCTCAATGCGAATGACGGGGGACCGCGGAGCCGCGGCAGCCGCGCAGGAAGTCGAAGTCGCAGCCCTCGTCGGCCTGCAGCACATGCTGCACATAGAGGCTGCGGTAGCCGGTGGCATCAAGCGGGTCCACGGTCTGGGCGGCCGCCCAGGCTTGCAGGCGGGCTTTCAGCTCGTCCTCGGCGACGTCCAAGTGCAGGCGACCGGCCGCGCAGTCCAGCTCGATGAAATCGCCCTCCTGCACGACGGCCAGCGGGCCGCCGGCGCGCGCCTCGGGCGCCACATGGAGCACGACGGTGCCGTAGGCGGTGCCGCTCATGCGCGCGTCGGAGATGCGCACCATGTCCTTGACGCCGGCGGCCAGCAGCTTGGGCGGCAGGCCCATGTTGCCGACCTCGGCCATGCCGGGGTAGCCCTTGGGGCCGCAGTTCTTCATGACGAGGATGCAGCTGGCGTCGACGTCCAGGTCGGGGTCGGCGATGCGGGCCTTGTAGTCGTCGAAGTTCTCGAACACGACGGCGCGGCCGCGGTGCTTCATCAGCGCGGGCGTGGCGGCCGACGGCTTGAGCACGGCGCCGCGCGGCGCCAGGTTGCCGCGCAGGATGCAGATGCCGCCATCCTCGATCAGCGGCTTGTCCAGGGGCCGGATGACCTCGTCGTCGTAGATCGGCGCGTCCGAGCAGTTGTCCCACAGGCCCCTGCCATTGACGGTCAGGGCCTGCGGATGAGGCAGGCGGCCCGCCTCGCCCAGGCGGCGGATGACGCCCGGCAGGCCGCCGGCGTAATAGAACTCCTCCATCAGGAAGCGGCCCGAGGGCAACAGGTCCACGAGGGTGGGCGTGCCGCGGCCGATGCGGGTCCAGTCTTCCAGCTCCAGGTCCACGCCGACGCGGCCGGCGATGGCCTTCAGGTGGATGACGGCATTGGTGGAGCCGCCGATGGCGGCGTTGACGCGGATGGCGTTCTCGAAGGCCTCGCGGGTCAGCACCCTGGACAGGCGCAGGTCTTCCCAGACCATCTCGACGATGCGCATGCCGGACAGATGGGCCAGCACATAACGGCGTGCATCCACGGCAGGGATGGCGGCGTTGTGCGGCAGCGAGGTGCCCAGGGACTCGGCGATGCAGGCCATGGTGGAGGCCGTGCCCATGGTGTTGCAGGTGCCGGCGGAGCGCGAGTGGCCGGCCTCGGCGGCCAGGAAGTCGTGCATCTTGATCTCGCCGGCCTTGACCTGCTCGTGCAGCTGCCACACCGCCGTGCCGGAGCCGATGTTCTTGCCGTTGAGCTTGCCGTTGAGCATCGGCCCGCCGGTGACGACGATGGCCGGCACGTCGACGCTGGCCGCGCCCATCAGCAGGGCCGGCGTGGTCTTGTCGCAGCCGACCAGCAGCACCACCGCGTCGACCGGATTGCCGCGGATGCTTTCCTCGACGTCCATGCTGGCGAGGTTGCGCGTCAGCATGGCGGTGGGGCGCAGGTTGCTCTCGCCGTTGGAGAAGACCGGGAACTCGACCGGCCAGCCACCGGCTTCGAGGATGCCCTTCTTCACATGCTCGGCCAGCTTGCGGAAGTGAGCGTTGCAGGGCGTCAGCTCGCTCCAGGTGTTGCAGATGCCGATGATGGGCTTGCCCTGGAACTCGTGGTCGGGGATGCCCTGGTTCTTCATCCAGGAGCGGTACATGAAGCCGTTCTTGTCCTGGGTGCCGAACCACTCGGCGGAGCGCAGCTTGACCTTGCTCTTCTTGTCGTCAGTCGTCATGTCTTGTCTCGGGTCGTTCTTGCGGCGAGGCAGGTGGGCCGCCAGAAGTCCATGCTAGGGAGGCCGGGATACGCAATCCAATCAATTAACTCCGCGTACCGATACCGAAACCGGCATCAATCGCGCCGGGAGGGCCTGCCGAAGACGGGCATGCCGTCGGCCGACCAGCGCAGCGGCTTCACGAAGGTGTGCCGGTCGGGGTTCCACAGCGGGTCGCCGACGATCTCGGTGTAGGTGCGGGCGTGGTAGACCAGCAGCACCTCGTCGGGGTCGTCCGTCACCGTGAAGCTGTTGTGGCCGGGGCCGAAGACGCTGTCTTCGGCGCAGCTGCACATGACCGGCTCGGGCGACTTGTGCCAGCTGGCCGGGTCCAGCAGCTCGGCGTTCTCGTCGGCCCAGAGCAGGCCCATGGCGTAGTTCTCGTCGGTCGCGCTGGCCGAGTAGCTGATGAAGACACGGCCGTGGCGGATCAGCACCGACGGGCCCTCGTTGACGAGGAAGCCGCGGCACTCCCAGTCGAACTCGGGCCTGCTGAGCATGACGGGCGCACCGGCGAGCTGCCAGGGCGTCCTCATCGGCGCAAGGTAGAGATTGGAGTTGCCGGCAATGGCCGGGTCCTTCTGCGCCCACAGGTAGTAGAGCTGGCCGCGGTGCGTGAAGCTGGTGGCGTCGAGGCAGAAGCTGTCGATGCCGCTGTCGATCTGGCCGAGGAACTCCCAGGCACCGCCGAGCGGGTCCTTCGCGGTGTTCCGGATCGCGAACATGCGGTGCTGGAACATGCCGAGGCCGTCGAGCGCGCGGGTGTGCGCCGCAGCGAAGTAGACGTACCAGGCGCCGTCGTTGAAGTGCAGCTCGGGCGCCCAGATCAGCTCGGAACACGGGCCCGTGTCGGGCTTGTGCCAGACGTCGAAGACCGGCGCGGTCACCAGGCCTTCGATCGTTGTCGCGCGGCGGATCTCGATGCGGTCGTATTGCGGCACCGAGGCGGTGAAGTAGTAGAAGCCGTCGGCGTGGCGGGAGATGTGGGGATCGGCGCGCTGGCGGATCAGCGGTTGGAGCAGATCGGTCATCGGCGAGATGTGGGTTGGACGCAGGAGGCCGGGGCAGGCCTGATGCTTCGTGTCCCCCGGGCCGCTGCGCGGGCCGGGGGACACGAAGTAATTGCGGGCAGGCGCAGCCTGGCGCCCCACCCGCACATCGCGACAGAAGATGAATCAGAGCTTCCAGCGGAACCCAACCGAGAGCGAGCGCCCGATCTGCACCGTGCCGAAGTTGGTCAGCTCGGGGCTGCCGGCATCGCCGAACTTGTAGTACTGCTGCTGCATCTCGTTGGTCAGGTTGACGCCGCTGATGTCGAACGCCATCCGATCGTTGAGGTTGTAGGTCAGCTGGAAGTCCACGCTTTTCTCCGGGTGGCGCCAGATGCCGATCGGGTTGGCGAACAGCGCCGCTTCGTTGGCGGCCAGGAAGCCGGCACGGCGCACATAGGACAGGCGCGCGCCGACCGGGCCCTTCTCGTAGGCCAGCGTGGCGTTCCACGACAGCCTGGACACGCCGAAGAAGGGCGCCTCCAGCTGCGAGACGATGTTGCCGGCGTTGTCCGCCGTCGGCACGTTCTGCGACGAGGTCAGGCGGGTCACGCTGCCCTGGAATCCCAGGCCGTCCAGCAGGCCCGGCAGGCCCTTGGGGAAGTAGATGGCACCCAGTTCGACGCCGCTGATCTTGCCGTCGGAGGCGTTGACCGGCGAGCTGATGACGTAGTCGTAGCCGTTGCTGTGGTCGCCGCCGGAGGTCGAGTTGCGGAAGGGGTCGTCGGCCGGGCCGACACGGATGCGGCGGCGCAGCGGCACGACCAGGCCCTCGATCTTGCGCTGGAACACCGTGCCGTAGAGGGCGCTGTCCTTCTGGAAGTACCACTCGCCCGTCAGGTCGAGGTTCTTGGAGCGCGTCGGCTCCAGGCCGGGGTTGCCGCCGCTGCCGCCGCCGTAGCCGACGCGCGAGACGTCGTCGGTCAGCTGCAGCACCGGGTTCAGGTCGCCGAAGCCGGGCCGGCGCAGCGTCTCACCGTAGTTGAAGCGCAGCAGCACGTCCCTGGCCGGCTCGTAGCGCAGCGTCAGGCTGGGCAGGAACTTGCGGGCCGCCTTCTCGCCGAACTTCGGCGTCGCGACCTTGGTGGTGGCGTTGACCTCGTAGGCGGTCATGTGCGTCTTGACCTGCACGTAGCGCACGCCGAAGTTGGCCCGCAGCAGCCGGCCGAACACCTGGTGCTCCGAGTCGGCCATCAGGAAGGCGTTGGCCGTGTCTTCCTTGACCTCGAAGGTCTTCTGCAGATAGAGCTGGTCGGTGGTGCGGAAGTTCGCGTCGGCCGCCTTGTAGCGGGCACGCCAGGCGTCGATGTTGTCGCGGATGTAGTAGGCGTTGGGCTCGATCCAGGACCTGGGCACGTCGGCGATGTCGGTGCCGAAGCCGTCGTTGACGTGGTAGTAGTTCGCCCCGAGGTCGGTCAGCGCCTGATTGAGCCGCGCCGACTGCGTGCGGTTGGCTTCCGAGGCCTTGCGGCTGTCCAGGCGCACGCCGAAGTTGAGGGCCTTCACCGGGCCCCAGTCGGCCTCGTAGGTTCCGTTCAGGCTGGCCGTGGCGGCGCTGCCCTCGTTGCGGTTGGCGTTGTCGTAGAACTCCTGAACGCGCCAGCTGGCGGGGTTCACCAGCGCGGCGTTGTCGTTGAACTTGAACGCCATGTTGCCGCCGCCGGCATTGAAGTCGACGGTGATCTGCGGCGCGATGCGGTCGATGCGGGTGGCCGTGAACTCCGAATGGAACTTGCTGGTCTGGTAGGCGATGTCGCCATCCAGGCGCAGGCGGTCGCCCAGGTTCCACTTGCCGTTCAAGGCATAGACGTAGGAGTCGGTGGCCGAGGTGGTGTAGTCGCCGCTGTTGAAGGCGTAGACGTTGTTGACCACCCGCGTCTTGATGACGTTGGTGCCCGGGAAGACGGTGATGGTCGAGGCCGGGTTGGGCCCGAGGTCGCCCCACCAGTCGGCGAAGCTGAACAGCAGGCGGTTGAAGGCCTTGTCGCGGAAGCCGTTGTACATGGCCTCGAAGGTGTAGACGGCGGCGTCGCTCGGCGCCCACTGCAGCGCCAGGTTGGCGGCGGGGCGCTCACGCTGGCCCTCCACATCGCTCTGGAACACGGCATCGCGCGCCAGGTAGTAGGGGCGCTGGGTGCCGCCGAAGTTCAGCGTCGAGCCGGCCTTCTGCGGCAGGCCGGTGTAGGTGCCGGGCGTCCAGATGTTGTTGTCGAAGATGCGCTGCAGCGGCGTGTAGCCGGCCGGCACCTCGGCGGCATTCGGGCTGGTGAATGGCACCATCGCACCGGGCGTCACGCTCTCGTTGCGGTAGCCGGTCTTGACCATCGACAGGTTGACCAGCGCGCCGATGTCGCCGGCGCCGGTCTTCCAGCGGTTGCTGGCCAGGGCGCTCAGCTGCGGGTTCCACTTCTGCGCGGGGTCGAGATAGGTCTCGCGCGCCAGCAGCGAGAACCGCGCGCCCTTGAAGTCGAAGGGGCGCAGCGACTTGACGTCGATCTGGCCGGCGATGCCGTTCTCCAGCTGGCCGGCGTCGCGGGTCTTGTAGACGTCGATCTGGCGCACCAGGGTCGAGGGAATGTCCTGCAGCGCGACCTGCGTGCCGGAGGCGGTGAAGATGTTGCGGCCGTTCCAGGTGGTCGCGATGTCGGGCAGGCCCCGGATGGAGATCGCGCCGACCTCGCCGCCGGCGCGGTTGGTGACCTGGATGCCGGTCACGCGCTGCAGCGCCTCGACGACGTTGTTGTCGGGCAGCTTGCCGATGTCCTCGGCCACCACCGATTCCACCACCTGGTCGTTGGTGCGCTTGTTCGCCAGGCTCTTGGTGAGCGAGGCCCGCACGCCGGTGACCGTCACGGTTTCCAGCGACTCGGACTTGGCGGCTTCCTGGGCCAGGGCCGTGCCGGACAGCGCGGCCAGGGCGGCGGCGGCGGTCAGGCTGAGGGCGAAGCGGGGGAGATGCGCACGCTCACGCTGCGGCGCCAGGCCTTGTTCTTTCATCGTGTCTCCGGGAATCGTTATGGGCGGGTCGTCCAACCCTGTCAGCGTCGTCAGCCTCTCAGGGGCTGGTGTGGCTCGGGTCTGAATTGATGCTAGGGGGCCGACCGATTCGCGGCTAATGACTATTTTCGGAATCTCGATGCTGGTTTTCGCATCGACTGTTCGGGTTAGTCCTAGACGAGGGCGGCCTCGAACAGGTGGCGCTGGGCCGTGAGCGCCTCGACGAAGCCCGGCTCCAGCGCGTCGGCAAAGACGAGATGGACATCGACGCTGACCTCGTCCAGCAGGCGCCGGCAGGCCACGCCGGCATAGCGCTGGCGCGCCATGGCGGCCGGCATCACCGTGCCGCCGCGGCCGGCGGCGATCTGCGCCAGCGTGCCGGTCGTGCCCGGTGCCTCGGCCTCGCTGGCGGGGCGAAAACCGGCCGCCTCGTACTGGCGCTGGTAGTGCATCCACAGCGCCGGGTTCTGGCGCTTGGGGAAGCGCAAAAACGCCGGCAGCGCCTCCAGGTCGCGCAGGCGCAGCGCGCGCTTGCGGGCCAGCGGGCTGGCGCTCGGCACCAGCGCCACGTGGCGCAGCCGGGCCACCGTCACATGGCGCAGGCCCTGCAACTCATGGGGCATGGCGATCAGGGCGGCGTCCAGCGTCTGCTGGCGCAGCCCCTCCAGCAGCTTGGGGCCGGTCTCGAGCACCGGCTCCAGCGCCGCCCGGCCCGAGGCCTCGCGCCAGGCCTTGTCCAGCGCCTGGAAGCTGCTCATGTCCACCCACCAGGGCAGGCCCAGGCGCAAAGCCCGGTCGCCGCTGGGGGCGCCGGCCACTTCGCCGAGGGCGGCGTCGAAGGCCTGGACGGCGGCGGCAAAGGCCACCTGGGCGCGCCGGCCGGCAGGGGTCAGGCGCGTGGCCGGGCCGTCGCGATCCAGCAGAGTCACGCCGAGGGCGGCCTCCAGGGCGGCGATCTGGCGCGACAGCGGCGGCTGGGTCAGATGCAGGCGTTCGGCGGCGCGGCGGAAGTTCAGCTCCTCGGCCAGCACGAGGAAATAACGCAGCTGGCGGATGTCGATGCTGCGATGGCCGGGCTGGGTCATGCCGAAAAGGTATCACCAATTCAGCAATTCACGGCCGCGGCGACCCGCCCGAGCATGCCGGCCTGGCTTTGGACTGGAGAGCGACATGGTGGAACCACAGCAGAGCACGCGCCGCGCCGTGCTGATGGCCGGAATGGGACTGGGCCTGGCGGCCTGTGGCGGCGGCGGGAGTGAATCGGCGCCGGCCGCGGAGCCCGCGGTGCAGCGCCTGGAGGCCGGCGAGGCGCGCGTCGGCGAGGCGGCGCAGATCACGGCCGTCTTCAGCGGCGGGCAGGGACGCATCGAGCCCGACATCGGCGCCGTGCAGAGCGGCGTGCCGGTGCGCACGCCGATCCTGGCCGCGGCGCGGCGCTACACCCTGGTCGTCGAGGCCGCGGGCCGGCCGAGCGCGCGCCGCGAGATCGAGATCCGCCCCACCTATCGCGACCGCTACGTCGCCGTCGACGGCGCGCCGCTGCTGCAATACCACGCGGCCGCCACGCTGGCGGACGGCAGCGTCCTCGTCGTCGGCGGCTCGCGCGGCCTGTCGACGGCCTCCGAGGCCGTCGACCGCTACGACCCGGCGACGCGCCGCTTCAGCCGCATCGCCAGCATGTACACCGGCCGCACCCTGCACACGGCGACAGCGCTGGCCGACAACCGCGTGCTGGTGCTGGGCGGCACGGTCGGCCTGGCCAACGGCGGGTTTGCCGAGCTGGTCGATGCCGTGACCGGCACGGTCGAGGCGGCGGGCTGGCCGGTGCGGCCGCGCATCCGCCATGCGTCCGTGGCGCTGGACGATGGCCGCGTCCTCGTCGTCGGCGGCTACCGGAGCGACAGCGTCGAGCTCTGGGACCCGGCGACGCGGCGCTTCCGCCTGGTCGCCGAGCGCATGGCGAATGCGCGCGAGTTCCCGACCGCGACGCGCCTGGCCGATGGGCGCGTCCTCATCGTCGGCGGCGACCATGTCGGCCCGGCCCAGCGCCTGGCCGAGATCTTCGACCCGCGCAGCGAGCGCTTCGAGCGCGTCGCCTCGCCGCTGAACGAGCAGCGCCGCTCCATGCATGCGGCGCATCTGCTGGCCGACGGCCGCGTGCTCGTGCTGGGCGGCGAGGTGCGCGGCGACGACGGCCTGCAACCGCTGGACAGCGTGCTGGCCTTCGACCCCGCCACACAGCGCCTGGCCGAGGCGGGCCGGCTGGAGGAGGCGCGCAGCCTGGTGCGCAGCCTGCTGCTGCCCGATGGCCGCGTGTGCCTCTTCGGCGGCCAGACCGGCGCGGCCGCGGCCAGCCCCTCGGCCGGCGCCTATGCGCCCGACGCCCCGGCCCAGGCCCTGGCGGCGATGCCGGCGGGGCGGGCCTGGCACACGGTCTCGGCCCTGCCCGACGGGCGCGTCCTCATCCTCGGCGGCGACAGGGCCGACGGCAGCGCCGCCGGTGGCGCCCTGCTGTACGAGTGATCAACCGCTGGCCGTCTTCAGCGCCGCCTGGTGCAGCCTGACCATGTGATACGGATCGGGCTGCTCGTCGCGGCAGCCACCGCTCTTGCAGGGCAGGGCATCGGCCATGCGCCAGCCGCCATGCTCGGCATCGACGAGCTGGGACTTGATCAGCGCCTGGGTCTGCTCATAGCGCCGCCACAGGTCGTTGCGGCCGCTGGCCTGGGCGACCACCACCAGCGCGTGCAGGCATTCGGCCTGCTGCCACCAGCCCTTGCGGGCGTCGGTCTTGGCGCCGTCGGGGAAGGCCTTCAAGCCGCAGCCGCCGTCGATGTCGTCATAGCCGGCCGCCAGCGCATAGGCGAGCAGGCGCTCGGCGACCTGGGCATAGATGGGCGAGACGACGGCGCCCGTCGTCAGCAGATGCGTCCACTCGAACTGGTGGCCGAGGTCGATGTAGCCGCCGGCCTCCTTGGTCGGCAGGGGCTTCCAGTTCTCGTCGAACCATTCCGGAATCCAGGCCCCGCCGTCGGGCTGGCCCTGCAGCAGCTGGTTGGTGACGAAGTCGCCCAGCCGCCGCACGCCGGCCTCGGCCTGCTGGTCGCCGCTGGCCGCGCGCAGGGCCAGCAGGGCCTCGAACATGTGCATGACCGGGTTCTGGGTTCGTGCGCCAGGAATCGGCTTGAAGTCGCGCTGGCATTCGTTGACCAGGCCCCCGGCCGCGTCGCTGAAGCCGAGCTCGATGTCGCGCAGCAGCTGCAGGGCGGCGTCGCGGTGGCGCACGTCGCCGCCGACGCGGTAGAGCTCGGCCAGGGCCAGCAGCACGAAGGCATGGCCATAGGCGCGCTTGATGGCCGCACGCGGCTGGCCGTCGGTGCCGACGGTGTGGAAGAAGCCGCCATGCACCGGGTCGCGGAAGCGCTGCAGCAGGAAGTCGGCGCCGCGCCGCGCCAGGTTGAGGTAACCCGCATCGGGAATGAACTCGTGGCCGGCCGCGAAGGCATAGACCATCCGGGCCTGCCCGGTCAGCTCGATCTCGGGCTGGGGCAGGGGCTTCCAGGTGCGGTCGAAGCGCAACTGGAAGCTGCCGTCGGGCCGCGGCGCATGCTTGTGCCAGTGCAGCAGCAGGGCGTCGAGGTCGTCGCGGTGCCAGCCGGTGTCGATGCGGTTGCGAAAGCGCGCGTCGGGGTCGCTGCAGGCGGCCAGGCCGGCCAGCAGGGCGAGCAGGGAGCGGCGGGCCAGCGGCGCGCCGTTGCACCCGGCTTCACCGGCGCCGTGCGGGGATGAAGGCTTCAGCATGCGGCGGATTGTGGTTCAGCTCCAGCGCTGCGAGACCCAGGCCGCCGCGGCGCCGGCGGCCGTGCTGGCCAGCACGCCCCAGGCCATGTCGACCAGGGCCAGCTTCATCGGCCATTGGCGCAGCGTCGCCAGGTTGGTGAGGTCGTAGACGCCATAGGCCACCAGGCCCACCAGCGCCGCGCGCAGCACCTGCTCGCCCAGCGGCTGGCCGGCCGGGAAGAGGGCGAGGGCCACCAGCGCCGCCGGGTAGGCGAAATAGAAGACCAGGGCCGGCGCCCAGCGGATCTGCTCGACCATCTGCGCGCCGATCTGCTGGCGGTAGAAGTCGCGCGCCAGCCAGCCCAGCCAGAGGGCGTCGAGGATGCCCAGGACGAGCAGGGCGGCGAGATAGGGCTTGAGGAAGGCGGTCATGGGCGCATCGTCTCCGCGCTGGCGCCGTCCGGCAATCCCCACCCGCCGTCCTACAGCGCCTGTGCCCCCAGGCTGGCACCGGGGGGCGCGCCCCTGCGCCAGCATCAGGGCCATCGATTCCACCGGCCGTCGCCACCACCGCCATGAGCTCCTCCTCGCTGCCCATGCCCCCGAGTCCCGGCGCCGCCGGCGTCCTCGCCCCGAACCGCCGCCCGTCCCTGTCGCTGCTGGCCTCCGAGCCCGCACGCGCCACGCTGGAAGCCTGGGCGGCCCTGCTGCACTGGCGAAAGCCGCCGGAGCCCATCGGCAACGGCCACACCGTCGTCCTCTTCCCCGGCCTGGGCACCGACGGCCTGACGCTGTGGCCCTTGCGCCGCCACCTCGAGCGTGCGGGCTTCCGCGCGCTGGACTGGGGTCAGGGCTTGAACACCGGCCCCAAGGGCGATGTCGACGCCTGGCTGGAGCGGCTGGCCGACAAGCTGCACGAGCGCGTGGCGCCGGCGCGCGAGGTCAGCTTCGTCGGCTGGAGCCTCGGCGGCTTCTACGCCCGCGAGCTGGCCAAGCACTGGCACGACCGCGTCCACCACGTCATCACCATCGGCACGCCCTTCAACGGCAGCGCCGACGACACCAACGTCGGCTGGCTGTTCCGCCTGCTCAACGGCCGCCAGCCGCCCAACGAGGCGGCGCTGCGCGAGCGCCTCGCCGAGCCGCCGCCTGTGCCCACCATCTCGCTGTACAGCCGCCGCGACGGCGTCGTTGCCTGGGAGGCCTGCACGCATGCGCGGCGCTGGCCGCTGGCGCGCGACATCGAGGTGCAGGCCAGCCACATGGGCATGGGCTGGGCACCCGAGGTGCTGACGCGCGTGACCGGCCTGCTGGGCTGCCGACGCAAAGCCGCCGCGTGAGCCTCGGCGCCACCTGGCCGAGCCGCATGGCCCCCAGCCAAGACGCCCCGGCCACGCTGCCCGAGCCGCTGCCGCCGGCCCGGCTGCGCGCGGCGCTGAAGCGCGTCTTCGGCCTGCGCGCCCTGCGCCCCGGACAGGCCGAGGTCATCGCGCGCGTGCTGGCCGGGCAGAGCACCCTGGCCGTCATGCCCACCGGCGCCGGCAAGTCGCTGTGCTACCAGCTGCCGGCCGTGCTCAGCGAGGCGCTGACCGTCGTCATCTCGCCGCTGATCGCGCTGATGAAGGACCAGTGCGACGTGCTGGCAGCCAAGGGTGTGGCCGCGCGCCAGTTGCATTCGGCCCTGGACGCCAACACCCGCCTGGAGACCGAGGCCCTGCTGACCCGCGGCGCCGTGCGCGTGCTGTTCACGACGCCCGAGCGCCTGGCCGATGCGCGCACCCTGGGCCTGCTGCAGGAGCAGCGCGTGGGACTGCTGGTGGTGGACGAGGCGCACTGCATCTCGCAATGGGGCCACGACTTCCGCCCGGCCTTCAGCGCCCTGCGCGACGCCCGCCGGGCACTGGGCCGCCCCCCCGTGCTGGCGCTGACGGCCACGGCCTCGGCGCCGGTACAGCGCGAGATCGCCGAGGCTCTCGACATCCCGCGCGACGGCATCCTCAGCCACGGCGTCTACCGCCCCAACCTGCGCCTGGCCGTCGAGCTGCCGCAGACCGAAGGCCAGCGCCGCGAGTTCGTGCTGCGCCGGCTGCAGGGCCTGCAAGGCAGCGCCATCGTCTACTGCGCCACGGTCCGCGAAGCCACCGCCCTGCACGGCCTGCTGCGCGACAAGGACCTGCCGGCCGGCCTCTACCACGGCAAGCTGGCGGCGGCCGCGCGCAGCGCGGCGCAGGAAGCCTTCATGCGCGACGAGCACCGCATCATGGTCGCCACCAATGCGTTCGGCATGGGCATCGACAAGCCCGACATCCGCCTGGTGCTGCATGCGCAGATGCCGGCCTCCATCGAGGCCTATGTGCAGGAGGTCGGCCGCGCCGGCCGCGACGGCGAGCCGGCCGACGGCGTGCTGCTGTTCCGCGAGGGCGACCGCGCGCTGCAGCAGTTCTTCGCCGGCGGCCAGGCGCCCTCGCGCGAGGAGCTCGGCGCCGTCTGGGGCGCCCTGGCCAGCCACACGCCGCAGGGCGGCTGGCTGCCCGCGGCCCTGGCGGAGATGGCGCGGCTGCCGCAGCGCCGCCTGGACAAGGTGCTGGCCGGCCTGCGCGCGGTCCGGGCCCTGCGCGGCACCGAGGCCACCGGCCTGAAGCCAGCCACGCGCAAGCCGCCCGAAGCCGTCGTCGACGCCGCCGAGGCGGCGCTGCAGCAGCGCCAGCAGAGCGAGCGCGACGGCCTGGCGGCCATGGTGCTCTATGCCAAGGCCGGCGGCTGCCGCTGGGCCGGCGTGCTGGCCCATTTCGGCGAGTCCCTGGAAGGCGAGTCGGGCCGCTGCGGGCATTGCGACAGCTGCGCCCGCTTCGAGCGCCTGATGGCGGCCGAGCGCGCCGCGCCGCGCAGCGACGGCGAGGACGAGACGGCCGGCGCCGCCCTACCCGCCTTCGAGCCGGGCCAGCGCGTGCGCGTGCGCCGCTTCGGCTGGGGCGAGGTGCAGGCCTGCACCGAGGAGCTGGTGCGCATCGCCTTCCCGCGCCATGGCGTGCGCGACATCCACCCCGACTTCGTGCTGGCCAAGGCCGGCTAAGCCCCCAGGTCTTGCAAGAGACCGCCGAGGGCGCGCTGCACCGGGCTGGTCTCGACGACGTCGGTGGCCAGTCCCTCGCGGCGCAGCCGTTTCAGCGCGCGGCCGGTCATGGAGTGCATGCCGCCGGCGAGGTTGCTGGTGAACATGAAGAAGGCGCCGTTGTCGCTGGCCCAGGCCAGCTGGGCGGTGGCCCAGACGCCCTGCAGATGCAGCTTGCAGCGCTGGCCCGGGCGCAGCGCGGCGATCCATTCGTCGGCCGGGTCGCCGGCGGCGTCGTCCAGGCCCATGACCACGGTGGCCAGGGCACCGACATGGGTGTCGTGGCCCTGCCAGTCCTGCAGGGCGGCGGTCTCGGCCGGCACCTCGGGAAGGGGCGCCGGCGCCGCGGGCGCGTCGGTCGGTTCGGCCAGCTGGCGGCGGTGGGTCTGCATTAGCTCCGCCAGCACGCGGTTGCGGTGCTGCTGGGGCAGGTCGATGAGGGCCATGCCCTGCTGCACGCGGCCGATCAGGGCCGGCAGGCGCTGGCGCAGGGCCAGGCGCGCCGCCGGCGTCGCCGGCCGCTGCAGGCTGGCCAGCAGCTCGTCGACGGTGCTGACCAGGGCCTGGGCCTCCGGCGACTCGGCGCCCTCGGTGGCCATGGTCTTGGCCAGCACCTCGATCCAGGGGCCGCGCAGGAATCCCTGCACGAGGGAGCTGACCTCGCCGGCCCGGGCCAGCTGGTCCTCGACCTGGTGGCGCAGCAGCGGCAGCAGGCGGCGCTCCGCCTCCCGCTGGCCCAGGGCGTCCAGGGCCCCCAGCGAGGTCTCGACCTGCTGCTGCCTGTCGTCGTCGATGAAGTCCTGCACCTGCCGCAGCGCGTCGGCATAGACCTCGGGCGCTTCGGGCCGGCCCTCGTCGAGGCGCGCCACCAGCGGGTCGACGAAGCGCTGGAAGGCCTCGCCGCGCTCGTTGTCATGCGCCGGCAGGGCGCTGGAATGGCTGGCGATCTTGTTGATCAGCGCCCAGGCCGGGTGCTGCTCGGAACTCAGCACGCCGGGGTCGCGGGCGGCCAGCTCGCGCACCGGCGCCTCCAGCCGGGCCAGCGAGCCGCGCAGGGCCGGCGCCAGCTGCGGGTCGGCCAGCAGGCGCTCGAACAGCCGACCCAGCAGCGCATGGGTCAGGCCGGCGTCGGCGGCCTCGCCCATCGGCTGCAGCTGCAGCTCCGGCTCGGCGCGCGCCGCGCCCGGCAGGCCGCGCCGCAGCAGCGGCAGGCTGTGCAGCAGGGCCTGCAACTGCTCGGGCGCGATGCGGGGCGGGGCGCCTTCCCCGGAGGTCGCCGGGGCGGCCTTGAGCACGGCGCTGGATTCGGGCGCGCGGATGGCGCGATAGCGCGGCGCCTGCAGGCCGGCGGCCTTGAGCCGCGCCGTCGCCGCGGCCAGCAGCGGGGGCAGGCAGCCCACCAGCGTCGGCGCGGCGATGCGCATCCACAGCGCCTGCTGCTCGGGCTCCAAGGTCTGCTCGTAGACGGTCTGGCTGATGGCGCGGGCGAACACCGCCGGGCCGCAGGCGGTCG
>Ga0164290_1002183_pt1 | contig 16061 bp, 16 predicted proteins | sample Micstemetagenome_FD_108782 | JGI IMG/M metagenome (GOLD analysis project Ga0164290, IMG submission 108782) | Contaminated culture microbial community from soil near Moab, Utah, USA - Microcoleus steenstrupii SON62 (Illumina Assembly) | ecosystem: Environmental > Terrestrial > Soil > Soil crust... | reverse complement strand
GCGGCCTTGATGGCCACGTTGAGCATGGGGTGCAGGGTGGACGACATGGATTGTTGGAAGAGCTGCCTGGCAAGGCGAGGACTGCCCGGCGATGCGGACAGGGGACAATAGCCGGGATTTTAACGGCCAGGGTGTGAAGACGCGTTTCATCCTTATCAACACCAGCCATGCGGGCAATGTGGGCGCGGCTGCGCGTGCCATGAAGGTCATGGGCTTCGACGACCTGGTGCTGGTCGCGCCGCGCTGGGACAACGTGCTGCACAGGGAAGAGGCCATCCAGCGCGCCAGCGGGGCGGGGGACGTGCTGGAGAAGGCGCGCATCGTGGCGACGCTCGATGAAGCCCTGGACGGCATCACTTACCTGTGCGCGACGGCGATGACGCCGCGCGACTTTGGCCCGCCCACTTTCACGCCACGCGAGCACCTGCCCGCGCTGGCCGGTTCACCCCACAGCGTGGCCTTCCTGTTCGGCCCCGAACGTTTCGGCATGAGCAACGAAGACGTGTACCGCTGCCATGCCGCGCTGACGATTCCCACCGATCCGGCCTTCGGTTCGCTCAACCTCGCGGCGGCCGTGCAGGTCATTGCCTATGACTGGCGCTGCGCGCTCGCCTCCGTTCGGGCTGAGCCTGTCGAAGCCCTCGCTAGCCGTTCGACAAGCTCAGGGCGAACGGGGGGCGTGCTTGCCGACGCCCAAGCGGTGGCCGGCATGCTGCAGCACTGGGAGCGCGCGCTCACCGAGGTGGGCTTCCTCGACCCCGCCGCACCCAAGAAGCTGATGCCGCGGCTGAACCAGATGTTCAACCGGGCCGTGCTGACGGAAGAGGAAATCCACATCCTGCGTGGTGTCGCCAAGGCCATGTCGCAAGCAGCCGCAAAAGGGAAGCTTTAGACTGCGGCTCATGTTCAGGCGCCTGCGTTCCGACATCCAGTGCATCCTCGACCGCGACCCTGCCGCGCGCAGTGCGTGGGAGGTGCTCACGTGTTACCAGGGCCTGCACGCGATCCTGCTGCACCGGGTGTCGCACTGGTGCTGGAACCATGGGCTCAAGTGGTTCGGCCGCTTCCTGTCGATGTTCACGCGGTGGCTCACCGGGATCGAGATCCACCCGGGCGCCAAGATCGGCGAGCGCGTCTTCTTCGACCACGCCATGGGCGTGGTGGTCGGCGAGACCGCGGAGATCGGCGATGGCTGCACCATCTACCAGGGCGTGACGCTGGGAGGCACCTCGCTGTACAAGGGTGAAAAGCGCCACCCGACGCTGGGGCGCGACGTCGTGGTCAGCGCCGGTGCCAAGGTGCTGGGCGGCTTCGTCGTGGGTGACGGCGCCAAGATCGGCAGCAATGCGGTGGTGATCAAGCCGGTTCCTGCCGGCGCCACGGCGGTCGGTATCCCGGCGCGGATCATTCCCTCCAAGGCTGGCGAGAGCGCGGACGTAACGCGCCATGACGGCAAGTTTGCCGCCTACGGCATCACGCTGGAGGACGACCCGCTATCGCAGGCCATGAAGGGCCTGATCGACAACGCCTCCTCGCACGAGCACCAGATCGCCCTGTTGTGGCAGGCGATCGAGAAGCTCTCGGCCGCGCAGCGCAGCGGCGACTGCGTGCCGGGCGATGCCCAGACCCGTGAAAACTTCGAAGCCGACAAGCTGACGCAGCTAGTGGGCAAGTAGGCCTACTTCGGCGGATGCACTGCCGACTTGGGCCGAAACGCCCTGCAGACGGCGTCGTCCGTTTCCAGGTAAGGCCCGCCGATCAGGTCGATGCAATAAGGCACGGCCGCGAAGATGCCGGGCGTGTCGGGCAACCCTTGCAGGGTCTCCTGGATCGACTTGGGCTGGCCGGGCAGGTTGATGATCAGGCTCTCGCCGCGGATCACCACGACCTGCCGCGAGAGGATCGCCGTGGGCACGAACTTCAGGCTGATCTGGCGCATCTGCTCGCCGAAGCCCGGCATCTCCTTGTCGGCCACGGCGAGCGTAGCCTCCGGCGTGACGTCGCGCCGGGCCGGCCCCGTGCCACCCGTGGTGAGCACCAGCGAGCACCCTGCGTCCACCAGTTCGACGAGGGCCTGGCTGATGCGTTCCTTCTCGTCGGGAATCAGCCGGGCCTCGAAGGTGATGGGGTTCTTCAGCGCGCGCGTGAGCCAGTCGCGCAGGGCGGGCAGCCCCTTGTCCTCGTAGACGCCGGTCGAGGCGCGGTCGCTCACCGACACGATGCCGATGCGCACGGCATCGAAGGTCTCATTCGCCATGGGACAGTTGCTCCTTCACGAGCTGGAAGATTTCGCGGTACGCGCGGCCATGGCGCGGTGCCAGGCCTTGCGAGACGCCGGCGCGGTCGGGCTGCACATCCTTGCGCGCCTGGCGGATCAGCGCCCGCAGCTGCTGGCTGTCGGTCTCGGGGTGCTGCGTCATCCACTGGTCCAGCGCGTCCTCGCTGGCGATCAGCTGGTCCCGCCAGCGTTCGGCTTCGTGCAGCGCCAGGCTTTCGCGCGCCGATCCCCGCTGCTGCTCCTCGAGGGCGTCGCGCACGGCCTGCAGCGCCTCCTCGTCCAGCCCGCGCATCAGCTTGCCGATGTACTGCATCTGCCGCCGCCTGCCTTCAAAGTTGGTGATGCGTTTGGCCTCGGCCAGCGCGTCCACCAGCTTGTCCGGCAAGGCGAGGCGTTCCATCAGGTCCGCGCGCAGCGTGAGCAGCGATTCGCCCAGCTTTTGCAGTTCCGTGCTTTCGCGCTTGAGGTCCGTCTTGCTGGTCTCCTGGCCTTTGAGCTCGGCCTTCAGCTGCAGGTCCAGCTCGCTGCCTTCGGCGACGAACTGGCCGCGCACGAAGTAGCCTTTCTTGGGTTTGCGTGACATGTGCCAAGTATGATAGTTCGCCTATGAAACGTGCCCCCTCCAGCGCCGACCACGGCTTCAGCTACAGCCGCGCCCAATTCGAACAACTGGTCGACTCCGCCCTGGCCCATGCCCGCAAGCTGGGCGCCACCGACTGCGGCGCCGAGGCCTCCGAAGGCTGCGGGCTGTCGGTCTCGGTCCGCAAGGGGGAGCTGGAGAACGTCGAACGCAACCGTGACAAGTCGCTCGGCGTCACGGTCTACATCGGCCAGCGGCGCGGCAACGCCAGCACCTCCGATTTCTCGGAGGCCGCCATCGCCCAGACGGTGCAGGCCGCCTATGACATCGCCCGCTTCACCGCCGAGGACCCGGTGGCGGGGCTGCCCGACGCCAACGAGATCGCGCGGCCCGACCAGCAACCCGACCTGGACCTGTTCCATCCCTGGGTGATCGACAGCGAGGCGGCCGCGGAGATCGCGCTCAAGTGCGAGGCCGCCGCGTTCAAGACCGACAAGCGCATCACCAACAGCGAAGGCGCGGGCGTGTCGGCCCAGCAAAGCCATTTCTTCAGTGCGCACACGCGCGGCTTCCGGGGCGGCTACGCCAGCTCGCGGCATTCGATCTCCGTCGCGCCGATTGCCGGCAAGGGCGACGACATGCAGCGCGACGCCTGGTACAGCTCGATGCGCTCGCCCAAGGAGCTGGCGGCGCCGGAACACGTGGGCCGCTACGCCGCCGAGCGGGCATTGGCGCGCCTGAAGGCGCGCAAGATCAGCACGCGCGAGTGCCCGGTGCTGTTCGAGTCGCCGCTGGCGGCGGGGCTGCTGGGCGCCTACGTGCAGGCGACCAGCGGCGGCGCCCTGTATCGCAAGAGCACCTTCCTGGCCGATTCGCTGGGCAAGAGCGTGTTCCCCGAGCACGTGGACATCCTCGAAGACCCGCACGTCAAGCGCGGCAAGGGCAGCGCCGCCTTCGACGAGGAGGGTGTGCGCACGCGGGCCCGCAAGGTGGTCGACTCCGGCCGCGTGGAAGGCTATTTCCTGTCGAGCTACTCGGCCCGCAAGCTGGGCATGAAGAGCACCGGCAACGCCGGCGGCTCGCACAACCTGGCGCTGACCTCGCGCCTGACGCGCGAAGGCGACGACCTGGACGAGATGCTGCGCAAGCTGGGCACGGGCCTGTTCGTGATCGAGCTAATGGGGCAGGGCGTGAACTACGTGACCGGCGACTATTCGCGCGGCGCGAGCGGGTTCTGGGTGGAGAACGGCGAGATTGCCCACCCGGTGCAGGAGATCACCATCGCCGGCAACCTGAAGGACATGTTCGCCGGCATCGAAGCCGTGGGCGCCGACACCTACAACTACGGCGCGAAGACGGTGGGGTCCGTGCTCATCAACCGCATGAAGGTCGCCGGCTCCTAGCCGGCCAGCGCCGCCTTCACCGCCGCCGACACCTGCCCCATGTCTGCCTTGCCGGCCAGGCGCTGCTTGGCCGCGCCCATGACCTTGCCCATGTCGCCCGCGCCCTTGGCGCCGGTCTCGGCGACGATGGCGCGCACCTCGGCGGCGATCTCCTCGGCCGACAGGCGCGCGGGCAAGTAGGTCGCCAGCACGGCCATCTCAGACTTTTCCTTGTCGGCCAGGTCCTGGCGACCGGCCTTCTCGAAGGCCTCGATGCTGTCCTTGCGCTGCTTGATGAGCTTGTCGACGATGGCGATCACGGCCGTGTCGTCCAGCTCGACGCGCTCGTCCACTTCCTTCTGCTTCATGGCTGCGGTGAGCATGCGGATGGTGCCCAGGCGCTCGGTGTCCTTGGCGCGCATGGCGGCCTTCATGTCTTCGGTGATGCGTTCTTTCAGGCTCATCGGTGGCTCCGGCTCTCTGGAAATGAAAAAAGCCCGCTTGAGCGTCCCCAGGCAGGCTTTCCGTGTGCCGCGACGCTGCGGCGACGCGCTTAGTACAGTTTCTTGGGCAGCTGCATGCTGCGAACGCGCTTGTAGTGGCGCTTCACGGCGGCGGCCTTCTTGCGCTTGCGCTCGGCGGTGGGCTTTTCGTAGAACTCGCGGGCGCGCAGTTCGGTCAGCAGGCCCAGCTTCTCGATGGTGCGCTTGAAGCGGCGCAGGGCCACGTCGAAGGGCTCGTTTTCTTTAACACGGATGGTCGTCATTACGTAATGAATCTCGAATGGGTGCCGCAAGAAGATCGGGCTTGCAGCGGGGGTTCCCCAACTAAAGGTGATCAGGCCGTTGGGGGTTTGCCAGCAAAGCCCGACATTATAGCGGGCCGCAGCCGGCCGGCAACCCGGGCCGCTCCGCGGCGGCCTGGCACGGCCATACGCGCGTGAAATCGGCCAGAATCCCGCGGTGGTGCAACCCATTCCTCCCCGGCGGCCATGACTCCCCAGGACCAGCGGCAGATCCTCAGCCGCGCCGCCCAGCGGCTCGCCTCGGCCGAGGATTTCGACACCGCCCTGCGCCAGGCGATCGCGGTGTGCCTGCCCGGACTGGGCGATTTCGGCTTCTTCGACGCGGTGGCGGGCAGCCAGGTCCGCCGCACCGTCGCCGCCCATGAGGCACCCGAGATCGAGGCCCTGCTGGCGCCCACTGGATGGGTCAAGCAGGAACATCCGGAGCTCAACCTTTGCGCGCTGTCCACCGGCGAGCCGGCGCTGCACCCGGAGATCGACGATGCCTGGTACCGGCGGATCGCCGCGAACGAGGGGCACCTGGCGCTGCTGCGGGCGCTCGCGTTCCGCTCGATGATCACCGTGCCCCTGCGCTACCGCGGTGAGGTGCTGGGGGCCCTTACGCTGTTCATGGGCCGCTCCGGACGCCGCCACGGGCCGGGGGACCTGGAATTCGCCGCCGAGCTGGCCAACCTCGCGGCGCCGCTGGTGGTGAACGCCCGCCTGCTGGACCAGCACCGCGAAGCCGAAGCCGCGCTGCGAATGAGCGAGGAGCGCCTGCGCATGGCGGTCGAAGCCGGCCAGGTGGGGATCTGGGACTGGGACATCGTGAACAACCAGGTGAGCTGGTCGGACCGCGTGTACGAGATGCACGAGATGGAGGTTGGCAGCGACACCGGCGGTTACCAGGGCTTCCGCTCGCGCGTGCACCCGGACGACCTGCCACGGGTGGAGGCGGCCATGGCCGAGGCCCTGGCTGGCGGCGCGCCGTATGCGGTGGAGTTCCGTTCGCCGTTGCGGGACGGCCGCATCCGGTGGATCTCCACCCGCAGCCACCTGGTGCGTGACGCTGCAGGCCGACCGCTGCGCATGGTGGGCGCCAGCACGGACGTGACGGAGCGCGTCGAGCTGCTGGCCGGCGAACGGCGCGCGCGCGGCGAGGCCGAAGCGGCGCGCCGGCGCATGGAACTGCTGGCCAGCGCCGGCGCCGTGCTGGCCCGCTCGCTGGACCCGAAGGAGACGCTGCAGGCGATCGCCAGCACGGTGGTGCCCAAGATTGCCGACTGGTGCCGCATCGACGTCGTCGACGAGCAGGGCCATCTCCAGCGGGGCGTGGCGTACCACACGGACCCGCAGCGCGCTGAACGCGCCCTGCAGATGGCCAGGCAACTGCGCGCGGCGCCCACCACGAACGGCTCGATGGCGTGGGTGATCGAGCACCAGCGTCCGTACTACGGCCGCTTCGATTCGCCCGAGGCTCTGGCTGACCCGCAGCTCAGGCTGTACACCCAGACCTTCGGCATGACCACCCACTACATGCTGCCGCTCATGGCGCGCGGCCGCGTGGTCGGCGCCATGGGAGTGATCCAGGCCGAATCCGGCCGCGACCTCAGCCCGGACGACCGGGCGGTGATCGACGAGCTTGGCCGCCGCGCGGCGTTGGCACTGGACAATGCACGCCTGTTCACCGAGGCCGAAGCGGCGCGCCGGCAGGCCGAGACCGCCAACCGCGCCAAGGACGAGTTCCTGGCGATGCTGGGTCACGAACTGCGCAATCCGCTGGCGCCGATCGCCACCACCCTGGAGCTGATGGCACGGCGCAGCCCCGACACCGCGGTGGAGGAGAGGCGCGTCATCGGCCGGCAGGTGGCGCACCTGTCCCGCCTGATCGACGACCTGCTGGACATCTCACGCATCACGCAGGGCAAGGTCCAGCTCAAGCGTGAACTCGTGGACCTGCGCGCAGTGATCGCCAACGCGCTGGAGCTGACCCGGCCGATGTTCGAAAAACACGCCCGGCCGGTGCAGGTGCGCCTCGCTCCCGGGCCGGCGCAGGTGGAAGGCGACCCGGTTCGGCTCGCGCAGGTGCTGTGCAACCTGCTGGTCAACGCGACCAAGTTCACGCCTGTCGACGGGCGTGTCTCCCTGGATCTCAACGCCGAGAGCGGCCAGGCCGAGATCCGCGTCAGCGACACCGGCTGCGGCATCCCGCCCGAGCTGCTGCCGCAGGTGTTCAACCTGTTCGTGCAGGGGAGCCAGACACTGGACCGCAAAGGCGGTGGACTCGGCCTCGGGCTGGCGATCGTGCGCAGCCTGGTGGAGCTCCATGGCGGGAGCGTCACCGCGGAGAGCGCCGGCGAAGGGCAGGGCGCCAGCTTCACGGTGCGGCTGCCGCTGTGCGACACCAGCGGCGACGCCACCATCCCCGACCGCCGGGTGGTGCCCGCGCCCAGCCGCGGCGGGCGCATCCTGGTGGTGGACGACAACGCCGATGCGGCCGAGACGCTGGCCGACCTGCTGCGCGTGACCGGGTTCGAGGCCCGCACGGCCGGCAACGCCAAGGCGGCGCTCGGAGTGCTCGATGCGTTCCAGCCCGACCTTGCGCTGCTGGACATCGGCCTGCCCGAAGTCGACGGCTACCAGCTCGCGGGGATGATCCGCGAGCGCCCGATCGGCCGGGACATCCGCCTGGTGGCGCTCACAGGCTACGGCAGCGAGAACGATCGCGCCCGCGCCTTGCAGGCCCGCTTCGACGAGCACCTGGTCAAGCCGGTGGCGATCGACAGCCTGATGCAGGCGATCGAGCGCCTGCTCAAGCGCGGCTAGCCGCCAAGGCCTGCGCGCAGGCCCAGGCGCTGGCCCAGGCCCACTGGAAGTTGTAGCCGCCCAGCCATCCTGTGATGTCGACCACCTCGCCGATGAAGTACAGGCCGGGCTGCTTCGATTCCATGGTCTGCGACGAGAGGTCGCGCGTGTCCACGCCGCCGGCCGTGACTTCGGCCTTGCGGTAGCCCTCGGTGCCGGTGGGCACCAGCGTCCAGCGGCGCAGCCGCTCGGCGAGCTGCGCCAGCGCCTTGTCGCTGGCTTCGTTCACAGGGCGCTGCCAGGCTGCGTCCTGCTGCACCCAGGCGTCGGCCAGCCGTGAGGGCACGAAGGCCGCCAGCTCGTTGGCGATCAGCTTGCGCGAGCTGGCCTTGGCGCGTGTGAGGGCCACGGCCAGGTCGCCTTCGGGCGCCAGGTCGATGCGGATGCCCGTGCCGGGCTGCCAGTAGCTGGAGACCTGCAGCACCCCCGGGCCCGACAGGCCCCGATGCGTGAACAGCAGGTCTTCATCGAAGGCCACTTTTCCCGATCGCCCTGAGCCTGTCGAAGGGGCGCCAGTCTCGATGCGCACCGGCAGGGACAGCCCCGCCAACTGCGCGTACGGCTGCCAGCCATCGCCATCGAAAGTCAGCGGCACCAGTGCCGGGCGCGGCTCCACCAGCCTCAGGCCGAACTGGCGCGCCAGGCGGAAGCCGAAGTCCGTGGCGCCGATCTTGGGGATCGACAGGCCGCCGGTGGCCACCACCACGCTGCGGCTCGCCACCGGACCCCGGTCGCTATGAATCTGATAGCAAGGTGCGCCTGCGCCGTGCAGGCCGGAGGCCGAAAAGGCCACGGATTCCACCTTGCAGGGCTGCCAGTGCGTCACACCGCCCGCGGCGCATTCGGCCAGCAGCATCCGGATGAAGTCCTCCGAGGAGCGGTCGCCAAAGAGCTGCCCCTTGTGCTTCTCGTGGAAGGGGATGCCGTGCCGCTGCACCAGCGCGATGAAGTTGGCCGGCGTGTAGCGCGAGAGGGCCGACCGGCAGAACTGCGGGTTCTCGCCCAGGAAATGCTTGTGGGGCGCGCGCGGGTCGAGGTCCCGGTTGGTGAAGTTGCAGCGGCCGCCGCCGGAGATGCGGACCTTCTCGGCGACCTTCTCCGCATGGTCCACCAGCAGCACCTTGAGCCCCAGCTGCCCGGCCACCCCGGCGCAGAACAGCCCGGCGGCGCCGGCGCCGATGATCACCACGTCGAACGATTGCATCGGCGGGGATTATGGGCGCGGGCCCATCCCGGCAAGCGTCGCTGCCAGAATGGCCAGCTTTGCCCATGCCGCCAGATTCGTTCCGCGCCGCCGCCTGGGCGCTGCGCGCCCAGTTCTTCGTCGCCGGGGCGCTGTTCGCCACCTGGGGCGTGCACGTGCCCAGCGTCAAGTCGCACTACGGGCTGGGCGAGCAGGCGCTGGCCTGGGCGATGCTGGCCGGCGGCGCCGGTGCGGTGGCCGCGCTGCTGCAGGCCGGGCACGTGCTGTCCCGCATCGAGCCGCGGCGCGTGGTGCCGCTCACCGGCCTGGTCTGCACGGCCGCAATTGCCAGCCTGCTCGCCTCGCGCCATTACGGGGTGCTGCTGGCCCTGATGCTGGCCTACGGCATGGCCGCCGCGTTCTTCGACGTCGCCATCAATGCCCAGGCGACGGAGCTGGAGCGGCTCAGCGGCCGCGCGCTGATGAGCGGCTTCCACGGCATGTTCAGCCTGGGCGGCATGGCCGGCGCCGCGGCGGGCAGTGCGCTCGCGGCGGGCGGCGTGGGTGCCGTGACGCACCTGGTCGGCGCGTCGCTGGCGTGTGCGCTGCTGACCTGCGGCGCTGCCGCGGGGATGCTGCGGCAGCCGATTTCCGGCGATGAGGCGGGCGCCCACCGCCTGAGCCTGCCGCGGGGCGCCCTCGGGCTGCTGGGCGTGCTGGCCGGCATGGGGCTGATCGCCGAAGGCGCGATGTACGACTGGAGCGTGCTGTACCTCAAGCAGGACGTCGGGGCCAGCACGGCCGTGGCGGGGCTGGGTTACACCAGCTTCAGTGCGGCCATGGCGGCGGCGCGCTTCGGCGGCGACTGGGTGCGCGAGCGCATGACGCCGGTCGCGCTGCTGCGCCTGAGCGGCGCCACGGACGCTTGCGGCATGGCCCTGGCGCTGCTCGTTCCGCACCCAGCGGCAGTGCTGTGCGGCTTCGCGCTGGTGGGCCTGGGCTTCGCGAACATCGTGCCGGTGCTCTTCAGTGCAGCGGCGCAGGTGCCGGGTGTGCCAGCCGCGCACGGCATTGCGGCGGTGGCTTCGCTGGGCTACCTCGGGCTCATGGCCGGGCCGCCATTGATCGGCTTCATCGCGGAAGGCCGCACGCTGGCCGCCGGCCTGCTGGTGGTCATCGTGTTCGCTGCGGCCGTGGCGCTGGGCGCGCGCCGTGCGCTGGGCGCCGCCCCCTGAAAACCGTTGCCAAGCGGCGGCAACACGGGCACATTGGTTGCCGTTCGATGCGAAGACGCGCTGGGATACGAGCAATGCTTTTCCTGTGGCCCCAGTACCTTTGGCTGCTGCTGGCGGTGCCGCTGCTGCCACTGGCCTACTTCTGGCTGTTGCGACGCCGTCGCCAGCAGGCGGTGCGCTACAGCAGCCTCGGCGTCGCGCGCGAGGCGGCGGTCGGCCGCAACTGGCGGCGCCACCTGCCACCGGCGCTGCTGCTGGTGGCCTGCACCCTGCTGCTGCTGGCTGCAGCGCGGCCGCTGGCCTCGGTGCCGCTGCCCTGGACGCGCTCCACCATCATGCTGACCATGGACGTGTCGCTCAGCATGCGCGTCACCGACGTCAAGCCCACGCGGCTCGCGGCGGCGCAGGAGGCCGCCAAGCTGTTCCTGAAGGACCTCCCCAAGGACATCGAGGTGGGGCTGGTCACCTTCGCCGGCACCACGCACGTCACGCAACGGGCCACGCTGGACCGCGCCGCGCTGGTGGCGGCCATCGACGGCTTCCAGATGCAGATGGGCACGGCGGTGGGCAACGCCATCGTGGTGACCCTGGCCGAACTCTTCCCGGACCACGGCATCGACGTCGGCGAGATGACCTTCGGCGGCAAGCCGCGCGGCCGCAGCATCGACGACAAGGACAAGCCGCCGCCGCGCGAGATCACGCCGGTCGCCCCGGGGTCGTACAAGTCCGCGGCCATCATCCTGCTGAGCGACGGGCGACGCACCGTGGGGGTGGACACCCTGACCGCGGCCAAGATGGCGGCTGACCGCGGCGTGCGCATCTACGTGGTGGGCCTGGGCACCATCGACGGCGAGGCCTCCAGCCTGGACGGCATGCCGATCTACCTGAAGCTGGACGAACCCACCTTGAAGGAAGTGGCGCGCATGACCGGTGGCGAATACCACTACGCCGGCACGGCCGAGAAGCTGCGCAGCGTCTACGAGAACCTCGGCTCGCAGCTGCAGGTGCAGACGCGCGAGACCGAGGTCGCCGGTCCGCTGGCGCTGCTGGCGGCGCTGCTGGCCGTCACGGCCGCAGGCCTGTCGGTGCTCTGGTTCGGCCGCATGGCCTGAGTCGGGTGTACCCGCGAGCGCTACAGTTCGCCGGTCGTCCCTCTTTCCCTCCTTTCCTGCATGCGGTTCTTCCGTGACCTGAGCCTGTCCGCCTTCACCGCCGGTTTCGTCGCCGTGCTGGTGGGTTTCACCAGCTCGGTGGCCATCGTGTTCCAGGCGGCGCTCGCCTTCGGCGCCACGCCGCAGCAGGTGACCTCCTGGATCTGGGCGCTGTGCCTGGGCATGGGCCTGTGCAGCGCCGTACCCTCGCTGGTCCTGCGCAAGCCGGTCATGGTGGCCTGGTCCACGCCCGGAGCGGCGGTGCTCGCCACAGCCGGCGCGGCGGGGGGCTTCGACATGGCGCATGCCACCGGCGCCTTCATCGCCTGTGGCGCCCTCATCGTCCTGTTCGGAGTGACCGGCTGGTTCGAGAAGCTGATGGAGCGCATTCCGCTGGCCCTGGCTTCAGGCCTGCTGGCCGGGGTGCTGGCGCGGTTCGGGATGCAGGCCTTCACCGCGGCGCAGACCGCGCTGCCCCTGGTGCTGCTGATGCTCGCGAGCTACCTGCTGGCACGCCGCCTGGCGCCGCGCTACGCCGTGGTGCTGACGCTGGCCGCCGGCGTGGTCCATGCCGCGGCCACGGGGCAGATGCGGGCGTCGCAGGTAAGGCTCGAGCTGGCCGCGCCGGTGTTCACGCTGCCGCAGTTCAGCCTCGCCGCCTTCATGAGCCTGGCGCTGCCGCTGTTCATCGTCACCATGGCCTCGCAGAACCTGCCGGGCGTGGCGGCGATCCGCGCCGCGGGCTACCAGCTGCCGCTCTCGCGCATCCTCACCGCCACGGGCGCCGCCACGCTGCTGCTCGCGCCGTTCGGCGCCTTCGCCCTCAACCTCTCGGCCATCACGGCCGCCATCTGCATGGGCCGCGAAGCGCACGAGGATCCGGCGCGGCGCTACACCGCCGCCGTGAGCTGCGGCTTGCTGTACCTGCTCGTCGGCGTGTTTGCCGCCGCGGTGACGGGTCTACTGCTCGCGTTCCCGAGGGAGCTGGTCGCCGCCATCGCCGGCCTGGCGCTTCTCGGCACCATCGGCTCGGGCCTGGCCGCGGCCCTGCAGGCAGAAGCGCATCGTGAGGCAGCGCTCATCACATTCCTCGTCACTCTCAGCGGCGTGTCGCTGGCCGGCATCGGATCGGCGTTCTGGGGCGTCGCCGCCGGCGCGCTGGCGCTGGCGGTGCAGGGGTTCGGCCGCGGTTCCAGGCCGGCCTGAGCACGCGCCAGGCGGCGACGGCAAGCGCTGCGAGCGCCTACACGCGGCGCCGGCGCCCGGCGCTAAGGTGGGGCCCCTCACCTCAGGAGAGCGTCATGTTCGGAATGGGTGGCAAGGGAGCGCCGCCGGCGCCCAGGCCGCAACGCAGCAAGCCGGAGAAGAATCCGGTGCTGGTCACCGTGCAGGTCCAGCTGGAGAAGTCGCAGAAGGACAAGCTCGCCCTGCTGGGCGGCGACGCCTGGATCCGCGAGCAGATCGACAAGGCGACACCCGAGTCGCCTTTTTCCTGAAGCGCTCGCCGCTAGCGCAGCGCGCGAGCCAGGATGTAGCCGACGCCGGGACCCAGGGTCAGCACCAGCACCGAAGCCCAGGTGAGCCAGGCCTTGCTCGTGGGGCGCCGGTCTTGGTCGAGCACGGCCCACTCGGGCCATTCGTCGTCGTCTTCGGCGGATGTGTGATCGGGGTACTGCATGCGCCCATGTTATTTTTTCCCATGGGCGCGCGGCGTAGGACGCAAGCTTGCGGCCGTTGCTGAGTGGCCGTGAGCCAACGCGCGTGCGCAACTCAGGCGGCGCGCACCTGTGCGGCGTGCCCGGCCGCCGCGGCAAGGCCGCGCAGAACGTCACCCACCACGATCACGCAGGGACTGGCGAGCCCCTCCTGCTGGAGGGTGACGGCCAGCTGCCCCAGCGTTGTGACGGCCTGGCGTTCGCCCGGCAGGCTGGCCCGCTCGACGATGGCCGCAGGCGTTTCGGCCGGCAACCCGGTGAGCAGTGCCTGCTGCAGGCGGGCCGCGCCAGCCACGCCCATGTAGATCACCAGCGTCAGGTGCTGGTCGCGCGCGGTGGCGGCAAGCGCCTGCCAATCCGGCCCGCGCGAGCCGGGCTTGGCATGGCCGGTGATGAAGAGCACGCCCTGCGCATGCTCGCGATGGGTGAGGGCGATGCCCAGGGCATTGGCCGCCGCCAGCCCCGACGTGATGCCATTGATCACTTCCACCTCGATGCCGGCTGCCTGCAGGTGCTCGACCTCCTCGCCGCCGCGGCCGAACACCAGCGGGTCACCGCCCTTGAGCCGCACCACGCGCTCGCCCTCGCGCGCGGCCATCACCATCAGCCGCTCGATGAAGGCCTGCGGCGTGCTCTTGCAGCCGCCGCGTTTGCCGACGTGCACGATGCGCGCCGTGGGCGGAGCGAAGGCCACGACGTCAGGGCTCACCAGGTCGTCCACCAGCACCACGGTGGCGGACTGGATCGCCTTCACCGCCTTGAGCGTGAGCAGTTCCGGATCGCCGGGTCCGGCGCCGACGAGGATGACCTTGCCTGTCGTCATGATGGAGTGGCCAGACGCAAGATGTGTTCCACCTGCAGGCGCAGCGACACGGGCAAGGGGAGCTTTTCTTCGAGGACGCTGCGGATGTAGTCGGCCGTCGCCTGCGCATCCACGCCGTCAGGCCATCCTGGCAGCTCGGTCAGCGTTCCCCGCTGCCCGCTCTCGAGCTCGACCCTACGCCCGGCGACGAAGCCGTCCATCTGCGGCAGCCGGCGCGCATCCGCGACGGCTTCGCCTTCCGTGCCCCGCAACAGCAGCGCCGTCGAACCCATCAGTTCGAACACAGCCGCCATGCTCACCGCGTACTCGGGATGGGTGTAACTGCTGACGATCACGGCCGCCCCCGCGCAAGGGTTCATCAGCTTGACCAGGCTGTGGGCGGAGTTGCGCAGGCCCACCACGCGCCGTACGTCGAGCAGGCGCTTCAACCCCGGGCACAGCAGTTCGGTGGCGGCAAAGGCCACCGTGCCCGGCGCTATCCTTTCGATAGCGCCCTGCGCCCGAATTCCGAGGGCTGCGAGCACATTCGGCACCGCAATGCGGCTGGATTCGGTGGCGGTGCCGTGGATCAGCACGGGCAGGCCTGCGCGGGCCACCAGCAGCGCCAGCAGCGGCGTGAGCACCGGCAGCCGGCGCGCGCCGTTGTAGCTCGGCAGTACCACCACCGGTTCGGTGCCCACGGGCACCTTGGCCAGGCGCGCATCGGTGGCGTCCAGAAAGCCGGCCATCTCCTGCGGCGTCTCGCCCTTGATGCGCATGGCCAGGCAGAAGGCGCCCACCTCAAGGTCGCTCACCTGGCCGTCGAGCAGCTGCCCGAACAGGTCGCAGGCCTGTTCACGCGTGAGCGCGCGCGCACCGTCCTTGCCGCGCCCGATCTCCTTGAGGTAGTGGCTGATGCTCACGTGGCGATTTTCGCCGAGGGCTGATGACTTTCAGGAATATGGTCAATGACGGTGGAGCGCACCATGCGCCTGAGTTCGGGGAGGCAGGAGCCGCAGTTCGTGCCGCAACGCAGGGCGGACTGCAGCGAGGCGAGTCGCTCCGCCTCGGTGCCCCTGCATGCGGCCAGGTGCGTGGCAATCGCGGCATCGGTCACGTTGAAGCAGGTGCACACCTGGCGAGCCGCCGGCGGCAAGGTCTTGGATGGCCGTGCCCCGGGCGCGAGCAGCTGGCGGCCATGGTCCTGCGCAGGCAGCTGCTGCTGCAGCAGCGGCTTGATCCACGACTCGGCGGAGATGTCACCGGCGAGCAGGAAACCCTCCAGCCGCGCCGAGCCGCCCTCGTGCAGCAGGCGCGCCGTGCGGCGCTGGCCGCGCCGGCTGTCCGCGTAGCGCAAGGTGTCCGTGCCCGAGAGGCCGAGGAGGGATTCCAGCCGCACCAGCATCTCCTCGGGCGCCGGGTCGTGGGCGGCGGCGCGGAACAGCACGCCGGTGCGGTCGCGGCCGAAGGGCACGCACGAGGCGAACGGAAAGGCCAGCATCAGCTGCCGCAAGGCTTCGCGCACGGCCAGCGCCCGGTCATCCGGCAGCCACGCCAGCGCGAGCAGGGACCAGGGCAACTGCGCCTTCAGCACCTTGACCGCGGCGTGCTTGAGTTCAGGCTGCTGCGAAGTGGGACAGGAAGCGGAGGTGGTCAGGGCGTTGACGCCGGCCAGGCGCTCGCCGGTGCTGGAGCAGCCGCCCAGGAATTCGCCGCCCCAGTGCATGGCCATGAAGGCCTGGGACGGCGCGAGCCCGGGGTCGGGCTGGACCGGCACCACGATGGAGCCGCGCTTGCTGGTCACGTGCACCAGGTCGCCGGCGGCCAGCCCCAGCCGCGCCATGTCCTGCGGGTGCAGGTCCACCGAAGGCTCGGCCACGTGGCCGAACAGCCGCCCCAGCGTGCCGGTGCGGCTCGCGCCATGCCACTGGTCGCGCAGCCGCCCGGTCGTGAGCGAGAAGGGGTAGCGCGACTCGCGCGGCTCCGCCAGCGGCCGGTAGGCCACGTTCGCAAAGCGCGCCTTGCCGTCTTCGGTCGGGAAGACGCCGTCCTCGTACAGGCGCGCCTGGCCGTGGGCCTCGCCGGG
>Ga0164290_1002181_pt1 | contig 16081 bp, 13 predicted proteins | sample Micstemetagenome_FD_108782 | JGI IMG/M metagenome (GOLD analysis project Ga0164290, IMG submission 108782) | Contaminated culture microbial community from soil near Moab, Utah, USA - Microcoleus steenstrupii SON62 (Illumina Assembly) | ecosystem: Environmental > Terrestrial > Soil > Soil crust... | reverse complement strand
GCCGAAATCCATATTGAACGCCAGTGCCCGCGCCCGCTCGCCCAGACTGTCGAGGCGCGCGCGCACCTCATCCTGACCCGCGCGATCAAATACGGCGTCCGCAAAATGTGCCTCGCAGCTCCGGTGCAGGCGATCGGCCCATTCGACAAGAAGCTTTGTGGCCTCGCTGTCAATCTCATGATGGAGGTCCTGTGCAAACCCCTGGATCTCCGTTGCGACGACCGAGAGCCCGATCGTGCGCACCGGCGCGAACTGGGGTTCGCCGAGATAACCTTGCAGAGTCTTTTCAAAGCCTTCCAGGCGTTCTTCAAGCCGTCTCCTCAGCGGCCGGATGCTCCGCCGGTCGTCGGGAATCGTCGCCAACGTTTCCCTGAACACGCGGGCCGTATCGCCAATTCCCCTGATGTCGCCGATCAGATGGACCGCCAGCGCCGCCGACCACTCCTTGAGGGTCGAGGACACGACAATAAGATGGCCGGCGAGGTTGCCGCTGTCGACCGTCGAAATGTAGTGCGGATGCATCACATGGAGGTCGCGCGTGTCGTACCAGTTGTAGATATGACCCTTGAACTTCTCCATCTTCTCGACGGTCGAGATGGTTTGCTCGAGCCTGCCCATACAATCGAAGAAGCTGATCCAGCCCATGTCACGGGCGGTGATCGTGGAGAGCAGATAGAGGCCGATATTGGTTGGCGACGTGCGCCCGGCGACAAGCGGCACCGGCATTTCCTGAAAATTGTCCGGCGGCAGGAAATTGTGCTCCGACGTCACGAAGGTCTCGAAGAAGCGCCAGGTCCTGCGCCCGATCGTGCGCAGCGTCGCGGCATCGGCCTCCGAAACGTCGAGGCGGTCCTCATTCTCCAGCGTCTGGCTCGTCCACCAAGCAAGCGCCGGCGCAACGAGCCAGATCAGCCCAAAGACCAATGCAATGACGGCGTTGGCCGGATTGACGGCCGATACGATCAAAACGGACGTGATGGCGATCAATGGGGATGCCCACATCAGCCGGCAGTAATAGCCGATTCCGCCCGCTCCAGCGGCCTGCACCTGCTGGGCAGTGCGCCATTCCAGCAGCTTCTTGTGCGTGACAAGCATCCGATGCAGGGTCCGGACGATCGCATCGATCATCAAGCCCGCATTGTGCGCCATGAAGGCGATGGAAAGACACATCTGCGCCATCAGATCGATGACATCGTTGGCCAGCGCCCGTACATGGCTTTCGGGTGAGACGCCGACCTGATGCGGCACCACGCCGCTGAAGAGGGATATGACCGGCCCGACGAAGAGCGCCGCAATCAGGATCATCTGCCAAAGCGCTGCGTGACCGGGACCCAGCAGGCACCAGCCGAGCAGTGACGCTGCGATCCAGACTCCCGGCATCAGCGAACGGCGGAGGTTGTCCAGCATCTTAAAGCGTGACAGGGCAGTCACCGCCCGTTTGCCACCGAAGATATACGGCAGAAGCTGCCAGTCGCCGCGCGCCCAGCGATGCTGACGCGAGGCCTCGACCTCATAGCGGACAGGGAAATCCTCGATGAAGGCCACATCGGTGACCAGACCGCTGCGGGCGAACGAGCCTTCGAGCAGATCGTGGCTGAGCACGGTATTCTCATCGATCCGGCCTTCCAGCGACGCTTGGAATGCATCGACATGATAGAGGCCCTTGCCGGTGAAGGAGCCTTCGCCGAACAGGTCCTGATAAACGTCGGAAACCGCGAAGACGTAGGGGTCGAGCCCCCTGTCGCGAGAGAATATACGCTGGAACACCGACGCCTCGTCGCCCGTGGTCAGCGAGGGCGTGATCCGCGGCTGCAGAATCCCATAGCCCTCAGTGACGCGGCGCGTGTTAGGATCGACGACCGGCGCGTTGAGCGGATGAGCCATCTTGCCGATCAGCATGCGCGCGGAATCGCGCGGCAGGCGCGTGTCCGAATCCAGCGTCAGCACATATTGGATATGCTCCGGCAACGGCGTGGACGGCGGCAGGAACGTCGTGTCGTGATCGCCGCGGATGAACAGGTTGAGTTCGTGCAGCTTGCCGCGCTTGCGCTCCCAGCCCATCCAGGCACCTTCCGAGGGATTGTAGAGCCGGCGGCGGTGAAGCAGGAAGAAGCGGCGCGGGCCGGCGGAAGCGTATTTCGCAGCGAGCTGGTCGATCTGGGCTTCGGCAAAGGCGAGAAGGTCGCGGTCCGCCGTGCTCTCCTCCACCGGGCTGTCGGCCCAATCGGCAAGCAGTGCGAAGAATATTTCCTGGTCGGGATTGGCGAGGTAGTGGACCTCAAGGCTGCGAGTGAGGGCATCGACGTTGTCGCGGTTCGAGAACAGGCATGGAATGACGACCAGTGTCCGCGCGGATTCCGGCACGCCCGACTTGAACTCGAAACCCGGGAGGTAGGATGGCGGAACGGTGGCGAAGACGATGGAACGGTAGAGCGCCGAGGCGGCTTCGAGCGCCGGAAGCGCGAAGGCCAAAAGGAGTATTGTGATGCCTGCGGCGGCAAGCGGCGTCGCGGACAAAAACCATCCCGCGAGCGCGACCACGATCGCCGTCATAACAAGGCTGGGAACGATCAGTGAGGCCAGCCCCGCCCTTCTTACAAGACGCTCGATCCGTTCCGAAATCGGCGGCGTGTAACCGACGGCCTGTTTCAGCTCCGTGACTCCCTTGTCCGCAAGATAGTAGCCGACATTGTCAAGGCGCGGATCGTCCGACTTGGTGCCTACCGACATTTCCAGTGCCAGCTGAGCGATCTCCATTTCCGACTTTGGCGAGCGCCGCGCGATCCGTTCGATCGCGGTTCTATAGTGATTGCGGGTCCGCGCATCGAGCGCGGCGAAATCCGATGCTTCGCGGAGCGCGACATCGACCTTCGAGATATCCTCGAACCACAGGGTCCAGTCGAAATCATCGATACGCTTCAGGCTGCGGATGATGTTGCCAACGGTGAGGTTGCCGGTCGAGATTCTGCCGTGCTCGAGGACGATGGCTTCCTCGGCATCGATGCCGCGTGCTTCGAGTTGTTCCTCAAGCCATGAAAGCGCCTCGGCGGCGGAGGCTGAATCTTCACGAAGGCGATAGAGAAGCTGGGCGGTGAAGCTGTTGTCGGCAGCGAATTTCTCGTGGGCCTGGAAGGCCCGGCCGAGATTGTCGTTGTCACGATTCGACACCAGGAAATCCGCAAAACGGCTGGCTTCTTCCCGCATGCGGCGGGAGACATCGACGCGGTCGGAAAGACGGCGGAGGTTCTCGAGCAGCACATAGCGCAGAATTGCCGGAATGGCCCAGATCTCGCCGATCGTCAGCGTCTCGATCTCCTGGAATCCCTCGACGATCGAAGTCAAAGTGTCTGGCGCGAATGTGCTGTCGGTGTGAGCCACATAGTCCCACGTGAGGGCGAACATGCGCGGCAGCCGCATGCCGGCCGTGATTTGCATGTCGGGCAACTGGCGGAAGAACTTCACGGGCAGGTCGCGCCGGACCTGGCGGAAATTCTCCTTGACCGTGTGGTGATGATCAAGCAGCCACTCCGCCGCCGGCGTGATCATCTGCTTGCGACGCGAGGCATCGGCGATAGCGCTATAGTTTTCGAGTATAGCGCGTTCGTTTTCATTCAGCCGGCTTGGAAAGCGAAATTCGGAAAACCCAATGAGTTCAGCTGACTTGGAGACCGCCAGATTTCGCCCGAGAGCTGCGAGTTCGTCCGCAGTCTGGAAATCGCTTCTGATGGGCGTCGAAGAATCGATAACAAATTTGACGGAATCCGAACGCTCCGCTGTTTGCGAATGAATATTCATTGTTATTTTTCTCGCCCGCTGGGTTCTGCCCACGGTAACGTTCGCGTGTGCGAAATGTTCCAGAACGTCGCGCGGAACCGCCCTTCATGCAACCAAATTCGTGCCGGCTCGTTCTGCGGTCACACACATGCAAAGGGTCCGCTATGTTTCGAAGATTCCTGGTTTCAATCTTCGTCGTCATTCTGATTGCTGTAGGTACAGTCGCGGCGGTCTACTATTTTGACAGGGAGTCTGCGACGTTGAATGCAGAGGACGGCTATGGAGCCGATCCGAAGCTGCCACCAAGTCGATACGCGAGTCGAGCCGCAGAATCCGATCTTGTCGCGAAGGCCATCGTGCCGGATTACGCGCTCGGCCCGCATACCGCTTCGCTCGGCCTGGCCTTCAACACCGGCGATCTGTTCCCCCCGAGTACAAGTTTGGCGCCTTCGTCGGCCAGCATGGGTCATGGAACCCAATCCCACGGAGCGGCTGCAAGGTGATCTTCGTACCTTTCAAGGCAGGCCAGCCTGATGGCCGGCCCGTTGATATCCTGACCGGCTTCATTGGCGCGGACGATAAGGCGCGCGGCCGTCCGGTTGGGGTCTCAATCGATCGGGCGGACACCCTACTCGTCGCGGGCGATGTCGGCAACACTATCTGGCGGGTCACGCCTGAACCAACCAAGCAAGCCACCAACAACTGAGGAGAACCGAGATGGGCATTATCAACCAGGCGGACGGCGCGGGACAGATCGATATCGGCGGCAAGGTTTCGCCGGTCTCTTATCACGTCATCGCCAGAGATGCCGAAGGGGCTGCGGCAAAGCAGGTCCATATCGAACTTAGCCTGCCGCGCGACTGGCTGGTCGCACATGGCTTCAAGCGCCAAGCCGTCCTGATCCGTGAGAATGGCGCCCGCACGGAGGTGCGTGCAGACAGTCAGGTGGATGTCAGCGACCCGATTTCGATCGTGCTTGCTTCGGACCCTACCGATGTCGCCTCGGAAAACGAACTGAGTTCGGCCTTCCCCGAACTCAAGGTGCACTAAGCGTCAAATGCAGCCCTGGTGATTGAAGTGCCGGGGGTAGAATGCCATGAGCATGTTGAACATGGTGCTAAGCGATTCCTGGCGACTATAGGGGCCGCTCATGGTCATCAGGTCGAACCACAGGCCGTTGAGAGTGACCCGGATCGCCCGGGCGGTATGTTCCGGCATCGAGAGGTAGCCGCCCTCCTTCGTGAGTTCGCCGCACAGCCTCTCGATGACGTGGAGATATTCGAGATCGAATTCGGCACAGTTTTCCTGGTAGATCGGGCGGCTCTGCGCCTCAGCCCAAAGCGCCGACCATGCGGCAAGCCTGTCGGGGGCGCATATCGCGTCCGTGAAATCGGCGCGGATCAGAGCATCCATCTGAGCCGCAGGCGTTTTGGGGGCTGCCGCCAGCGCCTTCACCCAATTGTCACGATATTCCCGCGCCATGTATTGTAAGGTTTCGGTGAGCAGCTTTTCTTTCGTCTGAAAGTGGAAGATGATGAGGCCGTGCGACAGTCCGGCGGTCGCGGCAACTTCCGTCAGGGTGGCGCGTGAAAAGCCGACCCTGGCAAGCGTTGCGATTGTCGCATCGATGAATTGCTGACGTCGAAATTCACGGCTCGCCTTACGAGGCGTTTGCTCGATAATCGCCAATTTGCTCTCTTCCATGCGCAGGCTTGCCCCATTGCATTCGCATCAGACGATGAAATCCTGAACGAAAAAAACAAAAAAATCGACCCCGTGACGGAAAATTTATTGATTGACAGTTCAGTCAAAATGAAAAAAGCTAGGCGCCAACGATCATGCGACCCGTGAAAAGCGGGCGACAGGGAACTGACAATTGGGAGCTTACCGGATCATGCTGTTTGCATGTGGACCGACCGCAAGCGCGGTCGCCGTCGTGCCTGTGCTGTTTTCGGGACCCATGCGGCGCCTCCAATTCCTGATGTCCTCCTCTTGCGAATTCTGTTGAGACCGGAGGCGCGCAATGAACCAGATGCAGATCCCCCACCCGGCTTCTCCGCTTCTTCCTCATTGCGAGCCCTCTCTTCCAGCGCTTGCCTACTACGACGCCGACTGGTTCGCCGCCGAGCAAACGACGCTCTGGACGCGGAGCTGGGTCTACGCCGGACGGATCAACGATCTGCCTCTCATGACCATACGGCGCGTCGAGATATCAGGACAGAACCTGATCCTGGTCCGCGACCGCGACGGCGCGATCACCGCCTTCCACAATACCTGCCGGCATCGTGGCTCGGAACTCTGTGCCGAGCCGGAACGCAAGCTGAATTCGCGGCTGATTGCTTGTCCCTATCATCAGTGGAGCTACGGGCTCGACGGCAGGCTCGTGCGCACGCCCTTCGTCTCGACTACACCGGATTTCAACAAGGACGACTTCACGCTCTTCAAAGTCAATGTGAAGCTGTGGAACGGCTTTATCTACCTCTGCCTTGCCGACGATCCGCCGGATTTCGGTCTCGCGCCGGATCTCGGCATGCATTCCCTCGACAACTGGCCGATGGAGAGCCTCATCACCGGCCACACATTCGTGAAAACGCTCGACTGCAACTGGAAGGTCTTCTGGGAAAACTACAATGAGTGCCTCCATTGTCCCGGCATTCACCCAGAGCTTTCGGCCACGGTGCCGATCTATTCCAAGGGCTACATGGCGCCCAACGAAGCGCCGGACTGGACGCCGGAGACTCAAGCTGGACATGGGCTGCGCGAAGGCGCGAAGACGTGGTCGATGAACGGCCTTGCCTGTGGCCCTGAATTTGCCACGCTGACCCAGGCTGAGCGCGATGCCGGCCAGACGTTCGTCACCCTGCTGCCGACCATGTTCATCGTCGCGCATGTCGATTATGTCCGCGCTGTATCCTTGAAACCGCTCGGTCCCGAGAAGACAGAGCTGAAGGCAGAATGGCTGTTTCCGGCGGAAACTCTCACCCAACCCGATTTCGATCTCGGCAATGTGGTGGATTTCGCCACGCTGGTGATGAGCCAGGACGGCATGGCCTGCGAGATGAACCAGCGCGGCCTGAAATCCTCGAAATTCACCCAAGGCGTACTGATGCCGCAGGAATTTGACGTTTACCGGTTCCAGTCGTGGATCCGCGATCGCCTGAAGTCAGGCCAGAATTGACGCAGCAACCAGAACAGGCAGGAAGAGGTCGAGACCATGACTGACATAACCAGACGCACAGCACTCACCCTGATCGGCGCCACGGCCCTTTCGGCACCTTTCATCGGGCGCGCGCGCGCCGAAGGCACGCTCAATGTCTATAACTGGGCGGACTATATCGGCGAGACGACGATCGACGATTTCCAGAATGCCACCGGCATTGCGGTGACATATGACAATTACTCCTCGGCCGAGGAAATGCAGGCCAAGATGCTGGCGGGTTCAACCGGCTATGACGTGGTGTTCATGGCGGGCGTGAGCCTGCCGAACTTCCTGAAGGCCAATATCTACGAGAAGCTCGACAAGTCGAAGCTTCCAAACTGGGTCAATCTCGATCCGGCGATCCTGAAGATCTGCGAAGGCTGGGATCCCGGCAATGCCCATGCCGCGCCCTATATGTGGGGTTCGGTCGGCCTCACGTTCAACCTCGACATGGTCAAGGAACGGCTTCCCAATGCCGACCTGCAATCGCTCGACATGCTGTTGAAGCCCGAGAACGCCGAGAAGCTCGCCGATTGCGGCATATCTGTGCTCGACAGCCCGACGGACATCATGCTGATGGTGCTGAAATATATGGGCAAGAATCCCGATATCGCGACCGAAGCCGATTACAAGGCCGCCGCCGAACTGTTCAAGCCGATCCGCAAATACATCAAGACCTTCGACAATTCGAACTATCTCAATGCCATTCCCAACAAGGAATTGTGCATGATCAACAACTGGTCGGGCGACTATGCCACGGCCCAAACCCGCGCCAAGGAAGCCGGTGTGGAGATCAATCTAGCCTATTATGTGCCGAAGACAGGCGCACCGGCCTGGGTGGACACGATGTGCATTCCATCCGACGCCGCCAGCAAGGACAACGCCTACAAGTTCATCAATTACATGCTGGAACCGGAAGTCGCGGCCAAGTGCTCGAACTTCACCAATTATGCCAATGGCAATGCCAAATCCAAGCCGTTCCTCGACGAGGCGGTCGCCAGCAACCCCGCAGTCTATCCGGATGCCGAAACGATGAGCCGGCTTTATGCACCGAGGGCGATGACGGAAGAGCAGGAACGCCAATTGACCCGCGTCTGGACGGACGTCAAGTCCGGCTGAGCCGGACTGCATTCACCATCAGACGAACATCGGAAATCGAGGTCATTATGGTGCAAGGCGACGAGCAGGCCAATTCGAAGGCCTTCGTGAAGATTGAAAATGTCACGAAAACCTTTGCGGGCCTGCCCGCTGTCAAGAATGTCTCGATCGACATCGCCAAGGGCGAGCTCTTCGCCTTGCTGGGCGGCTCCGGTTGCGGCAAGACCACGCTGCTCAGGATGCTCGCGGGCTTCGAAACTCCGACATCGGGCCGGATCTTCATCGACGGCAAGGACATGACGGGGGTGCCGGCTTACGAGCGGCCGGTCAACATGATGTTCCAGTCCTACGCGCTCTTCCCGCATATGACGGTAGAGGGAAATATCGGCTACGGCCTCAAGCACGACATGTTGAGCGACGCCCAGCGCAAGGACCGCGTCCGGCAGATGCTCGACCTCGTGCAGCTCTCCGAACTCGGCCATCGCAAGCCGCACCAGCTCTCCGGTGGCCAGCGTCAGCGCGTCGCACTCGCGCGTTCGCTCGCCAAGCATCCCAAGGTGCTGCTGCTCGACGAGCCGCTCGGCGCGCTCGACAAGAAACTGCGCGAGCACACCCAGTTCGAAATCGCCAATATTCAGGACAAAACCGGCATCACCTTCGTCGTCGTCACCCATGACCAGGAAGAGGCGATGACGCTGGCGAGCCGCATCGCCGTGATGGACAAGGGCGAAGTGCGCCAGATCGGTTCCGCGACCGAGGTCTATGAATATCCCAACTGTGCCTTCGTGGCGGGCTTCATAGGCTCGATTAACATGTTCGACGGCGAAGTCCAGTCGATGAACGGCGCGGCATGCGTGTCGGTGCCGGATCTCGGAGAGACCATAACCGCGCCGCAAAGCGCAACAATCCGCCCGGGCGAGAAAATCAAGGTCGCCGTGCGGCCGGAAAAGATCCACATCACCCGCGAACCGCCGCAACCGGGGGTCAATGCCATTGAGGGCACGGTCGATGACCTCGCTTATTTCGGCAAGGATTCGCTCTATCGGATCAAGCTGCCGACTGGCACCATCCTGCAGGTCAACAATGTGAACGCACGGCGTGCCGCCGAGAGCGAGCGCGTGGCGCAGTGGGAAGACCGGGTCTGGCTTTCCTTCGAGCCCTCCTCCGTCATTCTGTTGCGGGATTGAGGGCGATGGACGAACAGACCCATCGTTCCGCCCTCTCCAGCTGGTTCAACGGCCGTGGCTGGCGCCAGGTTCTCATTGCCACGCCTTATGTCTGGCTCTCGATCTTCTTCTTCATTCCGTTCCTGATCATTGTGTGGATCAGCCTCGGCAAGACGGCGCCTGTTTCGCCGCCCTTCGTGTTCAGGCCGGAATTTCCCTGGATCTATCTCGAAGGCTATGGCCGGCTGTTTACTGACACGCTCTATATCAGGGCCTATTTCGTCTCGGTCTACAATGCGGCGCTTGCCACCGGGCTGTGCCTGTTGCTGGGCTATCCGATGGCGCTGGGCCTGACCCGCGTCAGCCGCAGTTGGCGGAGCTTCTTGCTGATCCTCGTCATCCTGCCGTTCTGGACCTCGTTCCTGCTTCGGGTCTATGCCTGGATGGGGCTGATGGGTTCCAACAGCTGGTTCAACAAGGGCCTGACCTCGATCTGGAACCTAGCTGTCCCGCAAGGCTGGGAGCTGACGTCGATTCCCATGATGAACTCGAATTTCGCGGTCATCCTGGTCATGGTCTATACCTACCTGCCCTTCATGATCCTGCCACTCTACGCCAATCTCGAAAAGCTCGACAACACGCTGAACGAGGCGGCCATGGACCTCGGCTCGCGGCCGAGCCAGGTGTTCCGCGACGTGACATTGCCGCTGTCGATCCCTGGCATCATCGCCGGCGGGCTGCTGGTGTTCATTCCGGCCTCGGGCGAACTGGTGATCCCGAGCCTGGTCGGCAACGCCTATGACCCGATGATAGGCCGGGTGATTTCCGACGAATTCTCCTCGGCGCGCGACTGGCCGATGGCGGCTGCGGTCGCCGTGGCGCTGCTGCTGCTGCTCGTCATTCCGATGATGGCCTATACGCATTACGATGCCAGGGCGCAGGCCGGACGGGATGGGGGCTGAGCCATGCAACAGAAGCACTATTTCCTGAAGACCTGCCTCTTCGTCGGCTTTGGCTTCTTCTACATCCCGATCCTGTCGATGATCTTCTTCTCGTTCAACAAGTCGCGGCTCGCCACCGTCTGGGGCGGGTTCTCGACCGAGTGGTACTGGAAGCTGTTCGCCAACAAGCAGGTGATGAGCGCCGCCCTGCTGTCGCTTGAGATCGCGCTGGTCAGCGCCACGATCGCCACCATCCTCGGCACGATGGCGGGCATCGCGCTTGCCCGTTTCAAGCGCTTTCGCGGCCGCACCATCTTCTCCGGCTTCGTCACGGCGCCGCTTATCATGCCGGAGGTGATTACCGGCATTTCCATGCTGATGCTGTTCATCCTGATGGGCCAGTATATCGGCTGGCCGAGCAAGCGCGGATTCACGACGGTCACCATCGCGCATATCACCTTCTCGATGACCTTCGTGACGACGATCGTGCAGTCGCGACTCAGTTCGATGGACATATCGATCGAAGAGGCGGCGATGGATCTCGGCTCGAAGCCATGGCAGGTGCTGAAGGACGTGACGCTGCCGATCATCCTGCCGGCGATCATGTCGGGTTGGCTGCTCGCCTTCACCATCTCGCTCGATGATGTCGTGATCACCAATTTCACCACGGGCCCCGGCGCGACAACGCTGCCGATCCTGATCTGGTCGAAGGTCAAGCTCGGCGTGACGCCCGATATCAACGCGCTCGCGTCGACCGTCATCATCATCGTCGGCATATGCGTCGGCATAGCCGGCATCATCATGATGCGGGCAGAGAGGCGCCGCGAGCGGGATATTCATATGGCGACCGCAGCGAATGAGTGAGGGCATGAACAGGGAAACTGCGATCAGCAATCTGATCGATGAAATCGAGATCTATCTCGGCCGCTTCGAGGGTGCGGGACTGGGCGATGTCCGCGCCGGGATTGCGCGCTGGAAGCATGGACCGATCCTGGATGTGACGCCGAAACGGATCAGACAGGTCGCGCATATCGATGCCGCGCTCGACTGGATGGACGCCCATGGCGACCGGCCCCTCGCCTCGGCCATCCGCGCCGCCATGCCCTATCTCGAATGGATGGCATACGATCCTTATCCCCGCGCGCTGATCGGCGACGTCTATGCCGAGAACCACACCATGGCCTCGCTGATCGGCGAAGGCGGGCAGATTGGCTCGGAGGATTTCGATCTCGGCCTGTTCGGCTTCGGACCCAACATTCTCTATCGCGATCACAAGCACGCTGCGCCTGAACTCTATGCGCCGCTGACCGCGCCGCATGGCTGGCGGTTCAAATCCGGAGAACCGCTCGACTGGAGTTCCTCGCACCAACCGCGCTGGAACGAGCCCTGGGCACAACACGCCTTCAAATCGGGCCCGAACCCTTATTTCTGCGTCTTCGGCTGGACCAGAGACGTCAAAATCCCCGCCGAAATGGTGGCTTGCGACGACTGGGCAGCACTCGAAGCCGAGCGTCCACACGCCTGAACCCTGAAAGCAGCATCATGCCCTCCCCTGACCTTGTTATCATCAACGGCAATATCGTAACCATGGACCCGCTGACGCCGAAGGCCGAAGCGCTGGCCGCGTCAGGCGGGCGCGTAGTGGCGCTCGGCACGACGGCCGAGATCAAGGCGCTGACTGGCAGCAACACGCGCGTGATCGATGCCGGCGGGCGCCTCGTCCTGCCCGGCTTCCAGGATACGCATATCCACCTGCAGGATTCCGGTCAGGGCTACGGCCAGAATGCCGCGCTCGATGACGCGCGGACGATCGACGAGGTGGTCGAGATCATGCGCGCTTTCGCGGCCTCGCATGACCGGCCTTGGGTCGATGGCGTCGGCTGGTATACCGGCATCTTCACCGATCACAACCTGACCCGGGAGGTGCTCGACCGCGCCGTGCCGGACCGGCCGAGCTTCATCCTCGCGTCGGACGGCCACAATGCCTGCCTGAATTCGCGCGCCTGCGAGTTACTCGGACTGGTCAAGGGCACTGCCGATCCGCCGAACGGGCATTTCGTGCTGGACAGCGAGGGCGTGCCGACCGGCATGCTGCACGAGGATGCGATCAAATGGGCCGAGGCTCTTATGCCGCAACCTGATGACGCGGATTTCGCCTTCGGCGTCAAATTTGCCGCCTCGCTCGCCAACCGGCATGGTATTACAGGCGTGCTCGATGCACGTGTCGCCGAACGGCATATCCGGGTCTATGACGGGCTGGAGAGATCAGGCGAACTGACGGTCCGCGTCTGCGCCACCGCGCTGGTGGAGCCATCGGACACGACCGAGGGCGCGCTCGCTCGGATCAAGGCCTTCCGGGCCGCCCACCAGAGCGACATGTTCACCGTGCATTCGGCGAAGTTTTTCCTCGACGGCGTGATGGAGAACCGCACCGGCGCGATGATCGAGCCCTATTCGGACGAACTCGGCGGCAATGCGCCCTTGATGTTCGATCACGGCCAGATTCTCGAACTCTTCACCGCCTTCGATGCGGAGCGGTTCCAGATCCACGTCCATGTGATCGGCGACAATGCGTGCCGCGCGGCGCTCGATGGCCTGGAGGCGGCGCGCAAGGCCAATGGAAAATGGCCGAGCCTGCACCAGATCGCCCATGTGCAATGCATCGATCCGGCCGACATTCCGCGCTTCCAACAGCTCGGCGCGATGATGAACATCCAGCCGCTCTGGGCCCGCCACGAGCCGTCGGTCACCGATGTCGCGCTGCCGATGGTCGGCGAGGAACGCGGCAAGTGGATGTATGCCTTCCGCTCGCTGATCGATGCCGGCGCGCCCTATGCGCTGTCGTCGGACTGGGGCGTCTCGACGCTCAATCCGTTCGAGATCATGGAAACCGCGATCACCCGCCAGCCGCCCGGCCGGCCGAAAACGCACCCGGTCTTCCTGCCCGAACAGCGGATGACGCGCGAGGAATGCGTCAAGGGCTACACGATCCATGCGGCCCAGGCTGCCTGGCGCGCGGCCGACACCGGCTCGCTGACACCGGGCAAATATGCCGACATCATCATCCTCGACCGCGATATTTTTGAGTGCGATGTGTACGATATCGGCGAGACAGAGGTGATGCTGACGCTGCTGGGCGGGCAGGAAGTGCATCGGGATCGGAGATTCACTTCATAAGCGGAGACAAGCCTAACTCGCCGAAGATTGCTTGAACTTCGCAGGCGACTTCCTCAATGCCCTCAATCTTGGCTCGGTGAGAATAATAGCGCGATGCGAGATCGTCGCCGATCACCTCCGCGTCGAGTTTTCCGTCGTCAGCAAGCGTTAAGCGCCCTGCTTTTTTGTTTGCGAATATGTCAACGAACGCACTTTTACCGTCCTCGGCAAGATGGCGCTCGAATACGGCCTTGTCTTCACTCTCAGGTATGGCCTCGATCTGTCTCATATAATTGAGGAACTGTGCTATCCGCACTTCCGCCACGTCATCACCTTCCGATGGCTGGTGGTCAATCCGTCCTACCGCCCCACCGTAAACAATTCCATCGGCTCGCTCACGCCGCGCAAGGAGAACTCGCCCAGCGATGCCAGTTTTGCGCGGGCTTCGGGTGCGCAGGCTTCAGCGAATTCACCCGAAACCAACGCGTCGTTATCGGTGGTCTTGCAGACAGTGCAGATGCGGCTGACTTCGTTGACGGCCGGGCCGACGACGGTGAAATCGAGCCGGTTGCGGCTGCCGACATTGCCGTAGAACATCTGCCCCTTGTGCAGGCCGACATAGACGCCGGTGCAGGGTTCGCCGCGCGAGGCGCGCCGCTGGTTGAGATATTCGAGGTCGCGGCGCAACTCGCGTTCGGTCTTGAGCGCGCGCGATGCGGCGGCCGTGGCATCCGGGCCCTTGAACGTCGCCAGCACGCCGTCGCCGATCAGCTTGAGCACGTTGCCGCCGTTGCGGTGCAGCGCGCTGATGACGACCGAGGCATAGTCGTTGAGCAGCGGGATGATCTGCTCGGGGCGCGCCGCGTCGGTGATCGCGGTGAAGTTCTTGAGGTCGGACAGCCAGATCACCGCATCGATCATCTCGGCCTGGCCCCGCGCCACCTGCCCGTCGATCACGCGGTTCGCCGCATCCTGGCCAAGATAGACGCGAGCCAGCGTCTTGACGATCCTGATGCTCCCGACGCTCTTGAGCGCCAGCGCAAGCGTGGGAAGGAACCGGCGCAATACGTCGAGATGATCCTCGCTAAATCCCTCCGGCTCCCGCGTCGCCCAGATGATGTAGACGGAGTCCATGGCGCCGATGCTGCCCTTCTTCGTAAACCGCTCGATGCGCGCGACGACGTCGGTGTATCCCTCCTCCTTGAGCTGCGGCAGCCGGTAGAAATCAAGCGGCGCGCCCTTGGCGATCTCGCGGCGCACTTCCGTCTCGCCCGATGTGATCAGGTAATTGAAGACCGAGTTTTCCCAATTCTCGCGGGTCTGGCCCGCTTCGGTCGATGCATAGGTGCGAAGCGGCCGTACCTTGGTGTCTTCCGACTTCCATTCAAAGGCATGCCCTTCGAACTCGGGGTGCAGCGTATCCATCAATCCCACGGCGTAAGCGATCGGGATGCCGATATTGTTGCATCGCTCGCAAAAGGCCCAGAATATCTCGTTAGGCTCTTCGCCCCGGAGACCGGCCCCCGCCAGCCAGTGCAAGATCTCGATTTCGCCTTCGTCCATGATCGCCCTACCCGGCTGCACTTTGAGTCTCTCCACCCAACGGGTAGTCGCGACGGAGGCGGCTGGCAAGATCATTGATGAACGTTAGGCCGAGGACGCGTCGGTCTGAAGCATTGCCCGGGCGCACTTTTCGCCGATCATCATCGCCGGCGCATTGGTGTTGCCGCCAATCAGCGTCGGCATGATCGAGGCATCGGCGACACGAAGGTTTTCCGTGCCGCGCACCTTGAGCGATATGGGATCGACCACCGCCGCGTCGTCCGTTCCCATCTTCACCGTGCCGACGGGATGATAGACGGTCAGCGCCTCGGCACGGAGATAGGCGAGGATTTCGTCGTCGGTGTTGACGTCCTTGCCGGGGAGGATCTCGTTGCCCTCAAGCGGCGCGAAAGCCGGTGCGGCGAAGATCGACCGGGCGATCTTGATGCCTTCGACCAGCGTCCGCCAGTCTTCCTCTGATGTAAAAAACCTGTGGTCGATCAGCACATTCCGGCGCGTGCCGTCATCGGCGAGCGTGATCTCGCCGATGCTTTTCGGACGCAGCACGCAGGTATGGACGGCAAAGCCGTGACCATATTCGACTAGCTTGCCGCGATGACTGCGGTAGCCGGGCACGAAATGAAACTGAATGTCGGGCAGGCCGTTGGAATATTTCGTGCGGGCAAAACCGCCGGCCTCGACATAATTGGTGGTCAGCATGCCCGTTCGGCCGCCGAAGTAGCGGAATGGGCTCGCCAGGATCGCATGCGCATTGGGGAAGCTCAGGCCCAGGGTCTGGCGGCTCGTCGAGCGGACCGTGATCATGCCATCGATATGGTCGCGCAGATTCTGGCCGACACCCGGTAGATCGACACGGGAGTGTATGCCGAGCTTCCGGAGCGATGCCGCTGGCCCGATGCCGGATGCCAGCAGGATGCGTGGGCTGCCGATGGCGCCGGCGCTCAAAACGACCTCGCCACGGCAGACGATGATCTGCGGCACACCATCCCGCATGATGTGCACGCCGGTGATGCGGCGCTCGTCGATCGCCAGATCCAGCACGTCGGCGCCGGTGAGCACGGTCAGGTTCGGGCGGTTGCGGATCGGCTTGACGAAGGCGGTATAGGCGGAAAAGCGCTGGCCGCGATCCTGCGTGAGATTGTAGATGCCGAGGCCGAACTGGCTGGCCGCATTGAAATCAGTGT
>Ga0164290_1002180_pt1 | contig 16089 bp, 14 predicted proteins | sample Micstemetagenome_FD_108782 | JGI IMG/M metagenome (GOLD analysis project Ga0164290, IMG submission 108782) | Contaminated culture microbial community from soil near Moab, Utah, USA - Microcoleus steenstrupii SON62 (Illumina Assembly) | ecosystem: Environmental > Terrestrial > Soil > Soil crust... | reverse complement strand
TGAGCAGGCCGGCCATATCCTTGAGCGCGATGATATGGGCGCCGGCTTTTTCCAACTCCTGCGCCAGCCCGACATAATACTTGAGATCGTATTTCGGCCGCGCGGAGTTGAGAATGTCGCCCGTATAGCAGATCGCCGCCTCGCAGAGCTTGTTCTCCTCGATCACCGCATCCATCGAGACGCGCATGTTCTCGACCCAGTTGAGGCAGTCGAAGACGCGGAACAGATCGATGCCGCCCTTGGCCGCCTGGCGGACGAAGTATTTCACGACATTGTCGGGATAGTTCTTGTAGCCGACGCCGTTTGCGCCACGCAGCAGCATCTGGAGAAGGAAGTTTGGGGCGTTCTCGCGGATCAGCGCCAGGCGCTCCCACGGATCTTCGGTCAGGAAACGCATGGAAACGTCGAAGGTGGCGCCGCCCCAGCACTCCAGCGAAAAGAGGTTCGGCAGCGCCTTGGCATAGGTCCCGGCGATATTGACGATGTCGAAGGTGCGGACACGGGTGGCGAGCAGCGACTGGTGGCCATCACGCATCGTCGTATCGGTCATCAGCACGCGCTTCTGGTCGATCATCCATTCCGCGAATTTCTTCGGGCCGAGCTCATCGAGAAGCTGTTTGGTGCCGGGCTGTATCGGCTGATCGATGAAGGGTACGACGGGAAGCGCCGCATCCTTTGGTGGCCGGGCGCGGCCCTTGGCCTCGGGATGGCCGTTGATCGTCACATCGGCCAGGTAAGTGAGCAGTTTCGTTGCTCGGTCTTGGCGCTTGACCTGCTCGAAAAGCTCCGGCGTCGTGTCGATGAAGCGTGTCGTGTAAGTGTTGTTCTGGAAGGACGGATGCGTGATGATCGCTTCCAGAAAGGTAAGGTTCGTCGCCACGCCGCGTATGCGGAATTCACGCAGCGCGCGCTCCATGCGCTTGATCGCCTCGAGCGGCGTCGGCGCCCAGGCTGTCACTTTCTCAAGCAGCGGATCGTAGAAGCGGGTGATCACGGCGCCGGAATAGGCCGTGCCGCCATCGAGCCGGATACCGAAGCCGGTCGCGCCGCGATAGGCGGTGATGCGCCCGTAATCCGGGATGAAGTTCTGCTCGGGGTCCTCGGTTGTGATGCGGCACTGGAGCGCATGGCCGTTGAGCTTGATATCTTCCTGTTTCGGCACACCCGATGCCGGTGTTCCGATCGCAAATCCATCCAGAATGTGGATCTGCGCCTTGACGATATCGATGCCGGTCACCTGCTCGGTGACAGTGTGCTCGACCTGGATGCGCGGATTGACTTCGATGAAGTAGAATTTGCCCGAGTCGATGTCCATCAAATATTCGACCGTGCCGGCACCGACATAATTTGTCGCCTTGGCAATGCGGGTCGAATAACTGGCCAGTTCCTGGCGCTGGGCCTCGGTCAGATAGGGCGCCGGTGCGCGCTCGACGACCTTCTGGTTGCGGCGCTGGACCGAACAGTCGCGCTCGAAGAGATGCACGACATTGCCATGGGTATCGCCGAGAACCTGGCTCTCCACATGCCGCGCGCGCTCGACCAGCTTCTCGAGATAGACTTCATCCTTGCCGAAGGCGGCCATCGCTTCGCGCTTGGCCTCCACCACCTCACGGGCAAGATCCTTGGGATCGCGGATCGCGCGCATGCCGCGTCCGCCACCGCCCCAGGAGGCCTTGAGCATGATGGGATAGCCGATCTCCTCGGCCATCCTGGCCACCACGGCCATATCGTCCGGCAATGGATCGGTCGCAGGGACCACCGGAACGCCGATCTCGATTGCCAGATTGCGCGCGGCGACCTTGTTGCCGAGCCTGCGCATTGTGTCACCGGTCGGTCCAATGAAGATGATGCCGGCTGCCTTGCAGGCATCGACGAATTCGGGGCTCTCGGACAGAAGACCATAACCGGGATGGATCGCATCGGCGCCCGACAGTTTAGCGACACGGATCACCTCTTCGATCGAGAGATAGCTCTCGATCGGACCGAGGTCACGGGCCAGATGCGGACCTCGCCCGACCTGATAGCTCTCGTCGGCCTTGAACCTGTGCAGCGCAAGCTTGTCCTCCTCCGCCCAGATCGCGACCGTTTTCAGACCGAGCTCATTGGCCGCGCGAAAAATGCGGATGGCGATTTCCGAACGGTTGGCGACAAGTATCTTCTTGATGGGCAAGGCTCTGGCCTCCTCAGGCTGCGACGTCAAAACCAGGCATGCAATGAACCGCCAATCCGGGCACGAGCGCGGTCAATAAGCGACCGGCAAAGGCCTCATTCCGCCAGAAATTGTTGCGGGACGGTAGAAATATTGCACTCGCGAAAAGTCTTAGCGCGTTGCAGTGCGAAGTCAATTTCGTTTTGACTCATTTCCGTCACATTCCGCTGACGGTTCGAGCCGCTCCGATCAGGGGATCAGACCCCGGCGCAGGCCGAGCGCCACTGCGTGGTTGCGGTTCTTGGCGCCGAGTTTTTCCTGGAGGCTTGCGCCATACCAATCCACCGTTGTCGGCGCGACCTTGAGCAGACCGGCGATGTCAGGCGATGTCAGTCCATCGGCCATGAGGCTCAAGGCCTGGATCTCGCGATGAGTGAGCACGATCTCGGTTCCTTCGACAACCTTTTCCGCATAGGCATCGCCCATGAATTCGAGGAGCCTGATATAAGTGCCGCGGGTGGCCGTCTCGAGCAGCATGATTTCCGAAGGCGTCAGCTCGATCTCGCCCGGACCGCCGAGCGTCGTGGCGCCCATCAGCCCGTTGCGCCCGAAGACCGGAAAAATATAGCCGGAGCCGAGGCCATGGGCCTTGCCGTCCTGCATCATCTTCTGCATGCGGCGATATTGCGGATTGTTCCTGTAAGCCTCCACCGCCTGCTCCCAGGAAAAGCTGCGATTGGCACGAAGCAGAAACCGGATCGTCGGATCAGTGACGATGTATTTCTTCTCAACGTAACGGGCAATCCACGCCTCCGGCCAGTTAGCCGCGACGATGAGTTGGGCAGGATTCTCGATCGGCTTCGGCTCATGGAAAATGCAATAGTATTTGAAGCCGAACCTGTCGATCAGCTTCTCGAACTCCTTGATGGCGACCTCGCGATCAGGAACTTCGCCGATAGCGACGAAATAATGCATGATATTGCCAAAACGCAACTTGCCCCTCCAAACTACCATGCCCCATCACGAAGACCTACGCCTTGTGGCAGGCATGGGTCAATCCATCGGCGATCGACGGAAACGCATGGTCGTTGATTGGTGGACGCTAATCTGACGTCAAATTGCCAGCATCTCGAGGAAATAGCGGAAAATTTCCGGACAATGTGTCATATTATACTGCCAATCGATGCTTTGGGACAAAACCAAAGCCGCAAATTTATATAGCAATCAATATTTGCCCACAGGCGCAATCCGCCAGGCAGGTGCAAGCGCGTCTACCCGTTCGCCGACGGGGCGAACAGGTCGCGGCAACGCAATTGAAATGACGCCGAATCAGCCCATGCGTTCGGAGGCGTAGGAGCCGGGGCTGGCAGGAAAAACAATCGTCTTATTGCCGTTCATGAATACCCGATGATGAATATGGGCATGCACCGCACGTGCCAGAACCTGGCTCTCGACATCGCGGCCGATCGAGACATAGTCCAACGCGCTCTGCGCGTGTGTGATGCGCGCGACATCCTGCTCGATGATCGGCCCTTCGTCGAGATCCTCAGTGACATAATGCGCGGTGGCGCCGATCAGCTTCACGCCGCGCTCATAGGCCTGCTTGTAGGGATTGGCGCCCTTGAACGACGGCAGGAAGGAATGATGGATGTTGATGATACGGCCCGACATCTTCTCGCAGACGGCATCGGAGAGAACCTGCATATAGCGGGCGAGCACGATCAGTTCGGCGCCGGAGGATGTCACGACATCCATGAGGCGCGCTTCCGCCTCCGGCTTGTTGGCCTTCGTCACATTGATGTGGTGGAACGGGATGTCGTGATTGACGATAACCTTCTGGTAGTCGAAGTGATTGGATACGACGCCGACGATATCGATCGGCAGCGCACCGATCTTCCAGCGGTAGAGAAGATCGTTTAGGCAGTGCCCGAAGCGCGACACCATCAACATGACCTTCATCTTGTGATCGCTGTCATGAAATTCGCCTGTCATGCCGAACTTCGCCTTGACCGGCTCAAAACCCTTGGCGATGTCCTCGATCGTGGCGCCTTCCTGGCTGGTGAAGGTGATACGCATGAAGAACAGGCCTGTCTGCAAGTCGTCGAACTGCGAACTGTCGATAATGTAACAACCCTTGTCGGCGAGGAAACCCGAGATCGCCGCGACGATGCCGCGCGTGGATGTGCAAGTTACGGTCAATACGTAGCTTTTCGTGGGGCTGTTCATGAGGCGCGCCTATCGGTCTTGCGTTGCGATAATTCGGGGTCCAGATCGGCATTATCGCGCGTTCGAGAGCATGGCAAGGGGTTCGTCGCTCGTCGGGTGCGAAGCTCTCAAGATTTGCTGAACATGCGGGAAGTCCCGGGTGTTCATGATGTTATTTGATGCGTTTGCCAACGAGCCTCAGAATGCGACACGAACTTGTGCGCTGCGGCGAAATCACATCCGCCGCGCGTCTGTTTCTAACGGCATTGCGCCGCGGAACGCGGATCTGGCCGTAGCGCTATTCACGGTGAAATAGTCACGGATGAATTCACTCGTGATGTTGCTGTGCGAGATGCTCACCGCTTGCGCACCGTCTCCGGATAGCAGATGATTGAAAGATAACGGGCGGGGAGTTTTTCCAGCACCTCGGGTCCATGCGGCGCATCGGCGTCGAAGAACAGGCTGTCGCCCGGCTCCATCGCATAGAGGCGGTCGCCATGCCGGTACTGAACCGAGCCTTCGAGCATATAGAGGAATTCCAGCCCTTCGTGCTGAAATGTCGGGAATATATCGGAATCGGCGGTCAGCGTGATGAGATAGGGTTCGACCACGACGCCGGATGCATTGTTGCCGATATGGCCGAGCAGATTGTATTGATGACCGGCCCGTGTGCCGCGGCGTTCGAGTTCGACGCCCTCGCCGGCCTTGACGAACATGGCATTGCGCACCTCCTCGAAGCGGCGCAGGAATGCCGTGACCGGCACGCCAAGCGCCTGTGCCAGCGCCTGCAGCGTCGTGAGCGACGGGGAAGTGTTGCCGTTCTCGATCTTCGACAGCATGCCGAGCGAGATACCGGTGGCGGAAGCTAGGTCCGAACCGGTGATGCCGAGCTTCTTGCGCAGCGTCCGCACCTCGTGGCCGATCGCCATTTCAAGGTTGTTGACCTTCTTGTCGCGTACGGCGTGCGGATCCTGATAGGGAATCGCGCTCTTCGACGCTGCGGATTTCGTGAGGAGTTTTTCCGCCATGTCTGTCCTGAATGTTTGAATGTCAGGAAAGAATGTCAAATTCTGGTGGAATTGCAAGCGACGAAGGGCGTCGCTTCAGCGCTTCAGCATTGCAGTCGCTGCCGCGAGCGATCCGGTGAGGCGCGTGAAATTCTCCCTGAGCCGCCGCTCGGTCGCCACCGCGACTTCGGGATATTCCTCCATCATACGATGAAAGAGGGTGCGGCTTATGCGCAGCACCTCGCTCTCAATCGCCGCCGTCGCCGTGAAATGGCGCTCGGCATCGGAAATCATGGCGATCTCGGTGAGGATCGAACCCGGCCCCGCCTCGGCAACGACGCGATCGTTGCCCGATGGCAGATTCCGGGTCAGCCGAATCTGCCCCTGAAGCACGACAAACGCCGAATCGGCCGAGGCGCTCTCACGAAACAGGACATGACCGCGCTCCAGCCGCCGCCGCTCCGCCCCGAAGGCGAGCAGCCTGAGATGCTCGTCCTCGAGGCCGTCGAAGATCGACAGGCCTTTCAGGATCGCGATGTCTTCACGAAGTGCCATCCGGCGGAAGCCCTAGGGAATGATCTTGTAGCCGCCGTTTTCGGTCACAAGTATCTCGGCGTTGGAGGGATCTTTCTCGATTTTCTGCCTGAGCCGGTAGACATGGGTTTCGAGCGTGTGGGTGGTGACGCCTGAATTATAGCCCCAGACCTCCTCCAGCAGTTCGTCGCGGGTGACCGCCTTCTGGCCGGCACGGAAAAGATAGCGGATGATCGCAGCTTCCTTCTCGGTCAGCCGGATCTTCTTGCCGTCGGCCTCGGTCAGCAACTTCTGCGCCGGCTTGAAGACATAAGGGCCCACATTGAACGTGGCATCCTCGCTCTGCTCATATTGGCGCAACTGGGCGCGGATGCGCGCCAGCAGCACGGCGAAGCGGAAAGGCTTGGTGACATAGTCATTGGCGCCCGCCTCAAGCCCGAGGATCGTGTCAGCATCCGTGTCATGGCCGGTGAGCATGATGACCGGCGACTTGAAGCCGCCCTTGCGCAGCAGCTTGACTGCCTCACGCCCATCCATGTCAGGCAGGCCGACATCCATGATCAAGAGATCGACCTGGCCGTTGCGGGCAGCCGCGATGCCCTTGCCGGCATTCGGCTCTTCCAATACGGAAAATTCTTCATAGAGTCCGAGTTGCTCGACCAGCGTCTCGCGCAGATCGGCATCGTCATCCACAAGCAGTATGGTACGGGCTGTCATCGTGAACTGTTCTTCCAGGTTTGGAATTTTTCAATGACTGGTATGCCAGATTTGGATGTTAAAACAAGCGCGGCATGTCTGCGGATGCCGTTCCGGCACGTCTGATCAACCGCAATCAACATGATATGAGCTATGATTCGCGCCGTTCTCCCCGAAATCATCGTGCGTCATGCCCCCGGCAATCCCCACCAGGCGATCGTGCAGGCGGGCGATCTGACGTTCCGGGCAGCGCTTGGGCATAGTGGCCGTACCAGCCGCAAGCGCGAGGGCGACGGCGCCACGCCAATCGCCACGATGCGCCTGCTCCATGGCTTCTTCCGCAAGGACCGGATAAAATCACCGCTCGGCACCACGCTGCCGATGATGCCGATCGACAGGACGATGGCATGGTGCGACGCGCCACAGGACGCCAATTACAACAGACCCACGCGTCTTCCGTTCAAGCCGAGCCACGAGACGATGATGCGCAGCGACCATCTCTATGACATCTGCCTGGTCATGGACTGGAACATTTCGAGCCGCAGCCGCAATCGCGGCTCAGCAATCTTCTTCCACATCGCCAAACCATGTTATCAGCCGACGGAGGGCTGCGTGGCGATCCGGCGGCGGGACATGTTGCGGCTGCTGCCACTGGTGGGTCCGGAAACGGTGATCAGGGTTCTCTAGACAGCAACTTCGGCGTCATGAAATGTTCGAGCGTGCAGGAATGCTCGTCGAGATCCGCCCAGCTTTCGCCGAATGAAAGGACGGCGACGGCTGCCGTCGGAAATTTTTCGCGCAGCCGCGCGCCCGCCTCGCCGCCGTCATCCTTCATCAGGAATTGCGCGAGCTCTTCGAGTCCGGGATTGTGGCCGACTGTGATGAGTGTTCGGGCGGTCTTCCCCGATCGTCTGATTTCTTCGAGGACTGTTGAATGCGATGCCTCATGGATCGATCGCGTATCTTGCCTGGGAATTGTCTGGCCGAGTTCCGGCTCCGCGAGCGCCCATGTCTGCTGCGCCCGTCGCGCCGTAGAGACCAGCGCGAGATCCGGCACGAGGCCATTCCCGGCAAGCCATGCGCCCATCCTGGGCGCCGCTTTGATACCACGGTCGGCGAGCGGACGCTCATGGTCTTCGACGTCGTGGTCCCAGGAAGATTTTGCGTGGCGAAACAAGATGAGTCGCTTCAGCATAGGTGCCCTCCGGATCGGATTTCCCTCAGACTAGCAGTTTTTGTCTGCCGGGCGGTGAAAATCCTGAACTGCAGCACCTATATGCACTCCGGACGCCGGGCCTTCCTCCCATCCTCCCTGCCCGGCGTTTCTTCCCCTACCCTGCGCACGATCGCGCCCTCAGACACGCTGGAGATATTCCATGTCCGATCAACCGCATATTCAATTTCATGACGGCCACACCATCCCCCAGATCGGCCTTGGTGTCTGGCAGACGCCGAACGATACGGCGATCACCGCCATCGATACCGCGATTACGGCCGGTTACCGACATATTGATACTGCCGCGATCTACAACAATGAGCAGGGCGTCGGCGAGGGCATCCGCAAATCCGGCATCGACCGGAAGGACATATTCCTCACCACCAAGCTGTGGAACGACGATCAGGGTTTCGACTCGATGCTCCGCGCCTTTGACAAGAGCCTGAAGAGGCTTGGCACCGACTACGTCGATCTCTACCTGATCCATTGGCCCTCCCCGAAGCGCAACAAATATCGGGACACCTGGAAGGCTTTCGTCCGTCTTCAGGAAGAAGGGCGCGCTCGATCGATCGGCGTTTCCAATTTCGGCACTGAGCATCTCGAAGCCATCATCGGCGACACAGGCGTGACGCCGGTGCTCAACCAGGTCGAACTGCATCCGGATTTCCAGCAGAAGGAACTTCGCGCCGTCCACAAGCGGCTCGGTATCCACACGGAAAGCTGGAGCCCACTCGGCCAGGGCCTGCTGCTGGCAAACGAAACAGTTGGAGAGGTGGCCCGCAAGCTCGGCAAGACGCCGGCACAGATAATCATCCGCTGGCATATCCAGCACGGCCTGGTCGTCATCCCGAAATCGGTGACACCAAGCCGCATCGTCGAAAATTTTCAGGTCTTCGACTTCGAACTGGACCCCAGCGACCTGAAGGCGCTCGACAGCCTGGACGATGCCGCAGGACGCATCGGCCCCGACCCGATGAGCGCAGGATTTTGACCAGATTGCCAACGCGCGGGCATTGTGGCTCCTGCTTCGTACCGTGCGATTAAGACTGCGTTAGCCATGTTTGCCGACGCATGCAGACATGGTCGACAAACAGGCGGAATATGCATATCCGCGAATGGAGGCGGGTGTCATGAACACAACATCCTGGAATCCAGCGATCACTGTCGAGAATAGCGAGACCGGAGCCCGGCGGACGGTGAGAACCGTGCGGCAGGCCCAGACAGTCCTGCACCGGAATTGGCCCGACACATCCGGCAGCCGATACCGGCTGGCCGAGACAGCCTGTGACGACGCGATGCACGGCGACAGGAAGGCAGACGAGGCCCGCAAGGCCTTCATCGCCGCCGCTATCGAAGCGCATCTGCACTTGAGTTGAGGCTTGAAGGGAAAGAAAGCCGCCCGGAGGCGGCTTTCGAAACGTCTTACTGCCAGTCGCGGATATCGACGAAGTGCCCGGCAATTGCCGCCGCCGCCGCCATCGCCGGCGACACGAGATGCGTGCGGCCCTTGAAACCCTGGCGACCCTCGAAATTGCGGTTCGAGGTCGAAGCGCAACGCTCGCCGGGCTTCAGCCGGTCGTCATTCATCGCGAGACACATCGAGCAGCCCGGCTCGCGCCATTCAAAGCCGGCGGCGAGGAAAATCTTGTCGAGGCCTTCGGCTTCCGCCTGCTCCTTGACGAGACCGGAACCCGGGACGATCATGGCATTGACGGTCGATGCGACCGTCTTGCCCTCGACAACTTTGGCGACTTCGCGCAGGTCTTCGATGCGGCCATTGGTGCAGGAGCCGATGAAGACGCGGTCGAGCGTGATATCGGTGATCGGCGTGCCGGGCTTGAGGCCCATATAGTCGAGCGCGCGCCATTTCGACGTCCGCTTGTTCTCGTCAGCGATCTCGTCCGGGTTGGGCACGACGCCCTGAACCGAGATGACGTCTTCCGGCGAGGAACCCCAGGAGACGATCGGCGGCAAGTCGGCGGCGTTGAGCACGACGACGCGATCATAGTGAGCACCTTCATCCGTATGCAACGTCTTCCAGTATTCGATGGCCTGTTCGAGCTGGGCACCCTTCGGCGCGCGCGGACGACCCTTGATATATTCGAATGTCTTCTCGTCGGGCGCGATCAGGCCAGCGCGGGCACCGGCTTCGATCGTCATGTTGCAGACGGTCATGCGGCCTTCCATGGAGAGCGCGCGGATCGCCTCGCCGGCAAACTCGATCACGCTGCCGGTGCCCCCGGCGGTTCCGATTTCGCCGATGATGGCGAGGATGATATCCTTGGCGGTGACATGCGGCGGCAACTGGCCATCGACACGCACCAGCATGTTCTTGGCCTTCTTCTGGATCAGCGTCTGGGTCGCGAGCACATGCTCGACCTCCGACGTGCCGATGCCATGCGCCAGCGCGCCGAAGGCGCCATGCGTCGATGTGTGGCTGTCGCCGCAGACGATGGTCATACCAGGCAGCGTGAAACCCTGTTCAGGACCGACGATGTGGACGATTCCCTGGCGCTTGTCGTGCTCGGAATAATATTCGACGCCGAACTCCGCAGCATTGGTGGCGAGCGCTTCGACCTGGATGCGGCTTTCCTCGTTCTTGATGCCTTCATAGCGATCGAGCGTGGTCGGCACGTTATGATCGACGACGGCGAGGGTCTTTTCCGGCGCGCGCACCTTGCGGTGGGTCATGCGGAGGCCTTCGAACGCCTGCGGGCTGGTCACTTCGTGGACCAGGTGGCGATCGATGTAGAGAAGACAGGTGCCGTCGTCCTGCTGATCGACGACGTGATCGTCCCAGATCTTGTCATAAAGGGTGCGGGGTGCGCTCATTGGATTTCACCATATGTCTGAAAATGCGAGGGAAAACATAGACGCGGCCATTGCCGCGAGGAACGCAGCGTCAAAGGTGCGCAGTCGCCAGACCCGAGAGCTCGGCAAAAAAGCGTGCGGGCAGGCGCTTGCGGTCCTGCAGCACGAAAGCCAGCTTTCTTGTCGTGTTATCCATCATGTGCGGGCGAATAGCACTTTTTAAAGTGTCGGGCAATGTATCTAGGGAGCGTGGCACGCGATTTCCAGAACGCTCGCGGCGTGAAGCATCTTGTGGTCCAGCGTGCAGACGGTGGCACCAATGCTTCCACGATAGCGAGGCGCAAGGCATCTGTAGCGCGGGTGTGATCTCGCCAGCCCCGCTCGGCTGACAGGTGCCTCCACTTGATCCCTCATGTCGTCTATCTTCATAACACCGATGGCAGCTATCCTCGGTTCTCAAGTTCGTGGCATGAGGGTGCCAGGCCTTCAGTTCCGCCGGTAGAGCCAGAGCTGCGCGGGCGGAATGTTGCGCACCACGAAATCGAAATGCGTGATTGAGTAGAGGTCCGGCATAGCAGGCAACGGTGACAGCGGGCCATGAGTGATCTGCACGACAGGCCGGCCACGCGGAATGCGCGACAACAGATGTTTCATCAAGTCGATACGGCGCTCCAGCGGAAAGCTCAGCATGGGCACTGCGGAGATTACGCAATCGAACGTCTCCGCACGGCGATCACCGAGCACTTCATCGAGCTCGAAGACATCGCCATTGCGCATGTCGACCTCTGGAAACTTCGCCCGAAGCAGCTCATAAAAATGCGGCGCGTATTCGATGGAGACGATGTTCTGCGGTGTTATGCCGCGCTCGAGTATGGCCTTGGTGATGACGCCTGTTCCGGCACCCAGTTCGAGCACAGGCAGGCCCGAATCAGGATCGATCACATCGGTCATGCGGCGCGCGGTGACTGAGGAGGTCGGCAACAGCGCTCCCACCCCCTTCTTGTCCCGTTTCCAACCCTTGAAGAATCTGATCTCCTCGTCGAACTTCCGCTCCAGACGCTGCCTCAATCCCATTGTCTTGAACCCTCCTCAACTGCTGCCAATGGCACGACGCAACGCGACCGGACTCAAATGCCCACGGCGCCGAACGGGTTCCATCGCGCCGGCGCATGACTGGCTTCTTTTTGCGACAATTACAAGCCGTTTTACGCCATTTCGGTTCGCACAGGAGCGTCCCCGATAACGGAGTTGTCAAAGCCCAAGGGTGGGGGGCGGAGCGCTCTAGGAGGCCTTGGCAGTCGGTGACGGCCGATTGACCTGCTTGGAAGCTTCCATCACCAGGGGCAGAAAGCCCTCGCCGCCATGATCGACGATCTCGAAGAATTGGCGTCGCATGCGCGGTTCCCAGAATTTGTTGATATGGTTCGACACACCAGGAACGCGGGTGGCTTCGGGTTGCGAAAGGAAGAAGGTCGCGATCTGGTTCGCCATCCGGACGATCTTTTCGTTATGCTGCATTCGCCTCTGTCCCCAACTTTATCCGGTCTGCGCCGGCGAGAATCTCGAAATCCTGGCCACGCGCCAGCGCCACCAGCGTCATGCCGGACCGGGCCGCCATGTCGATCGCAAGCGCAGTCGGCGCCGATATGCCGATCAGCATGCCGCTGCTCAGCTTGGCGGTCTTCTGGATCAGTTCGACCGACAGCCGCGACGTCATGATCACGGCGCCGTCGGAACCGGAAATTCCGTTGCGTGCCAGATGCCCGATCAGCTTGTCCAGTGCATTGTGCCGGCCGACATCCTCGCGCACCGCGACCATGCCACGCCCCGGGATATAAAAGCCGGCCGCATGGACGGCGCGGGTCTCCGCGTTGAGCGGCTGGTTGGCCGATAGAGCGGCCATTGCATCCGATATATCGCCGGCGGTCAATCGTAGCACAACGCCCGAAACATCAGCGGCCGGCTTCAGCGCTTCCTCGATCGACTCCACGCCGCAAAGGCCGCAACCAACAGGTCCGGCCTTGGCACGGCGGCGGACGCGCAACGCGCGCTCGACGTCATCCTTGAGACGTATCTGCAGGTCGATGCCGCCCGATGCGAGTTCGACGTCCACACCGATCACCTCATCGAGGCTATCGATGATACCTTCGGACAGTGAAAAGCCGACAGCAAAATCCTCGAGATCGGCGGGTGTTGCCATCATCACCGCCTCGGTCGAGCCGCCGTAGGACAGCGCGATGGCGGACTCCTCGGCGACGATGCGGTGACCCTCGGAGCGAGCGCGGTTGCGGAAGACCGTTTCGGGGACGTGACGCGAGATGGGGATCAAGTTCACCCCCCTCCGTCGTTTCGCGAGATCTCCCGCTCAAGCGGGGAGATTATCTGGAACTCAAAGCGCATCACATCCACTCTCCCACCTTGTGGGGGAGATGCCCGGCGGGGCAAAAGGGGTAGGCGCCATATGCGAACAATACCCTACTCCGCAGCTTCCAGCTTGCCGACGATCCGGCGCGAACGCTTCGACAGTTCCTCATACTCCTCCTGCCATTCGGACGGCCCGTTGGAGGGCGAAACCTGCACCGCCGTCACCTTGTATTCGGGGCAGTTGGTAGCCCAGTCGGAGAAGTCGGTGGTGATGACATTCGCCTGGGTGTCCGGATGGTGGAAGGTCGTGTAGACCACGCCGGTCGCGACCTTCTCGGTGATCAGAGCGCGCAGCGACGTCTCGCCGGCGCGGCTCTGCAGCCGCACCCAATCGCCATCGCGGACACCACGTTGTTCGGCATCATGCGGATGGATTTCCAGTCGATCCTCGGCGTGCCAGGCAGTGTTCTCGGTACGCCGCGTCTGGGCGCCGACATTATACTGGCTGAGCACGCGGCCCGTGGTGAGCAGCAGCGGAAAGCGCGGCCCCGTCTTTTCATCGGTCGCGACATATTCGGTGCGGATGAACTTGCCCTTGCCGCGCACGAAGCCGTTAACATGCATGATCGGCGAACCCTCGGGCGCCTTTTCGTTGCACGGCCACTGAACCGAGCCCATCTTTTCGAGATAATCGTAGGAAACCAGCGCGAAAGCCGGCGTCGTCGCCGCGATCTCGTCCATGATCTCGGACGGATGCGCATAGGCCCAGTTCAGACCCATGGCGTTGGCGAGATTCTGGGTCACTTCCCAATCTGCGTAGCCGTTCTTCGGCGTCATGACCTTGCGCACGCGATTGATGCGGCGCTCGGCATTGGTAAACGTGCCGTCCTTCTCCAGGAAGGTCGAGCCGGGCAGGAAGACATGGGCGTAATTGGCCGTTTCGTTGAGGAAGAGATCCTGCACGACGACGCATTCCATCGCCGCAAGACCGGCCGAGACATGCTTGGTATCCGGGTCGGACTGGAGAATGTCCTCGCCCTGGATATAGATGCCTTTGAACGTGCCGTCGACGGCCGCATCCAGCATGTTGGGAATGCGCAGGCCGGGCTCGTTCTCAAGCGTGACGCCCCACATCTTTTCAAAGATCGCGCGGGTCGCATCATCCGAAATATGGCGATAGCCCGGCAGTTCGTGTGGGAAGGAGCCCATGTCGCAGGAGCCCTGGACATTGTTCTGGCCACGCAGCGGATTCACGCCCACGCCGCGGCGTCCGATGTTGCCGGTCGCCATGGCGAGATTTGCGATCGCGATGACGGTTGTCGAGCCCTGGCTGTGTTCGGTCACGCCGAGGCCGTAATAGATCGCGCCATTGCCACCGCGGGCGAAGAGACGGGCGGCACCGCGAATGAGTTCCGGATCGACCTTGGAATACATCTGGATCGCTTCCGGGCTGTGGCGTTCTTCGGAAACGAATTCGGCCCAATCCTGGAATTCCGACCAGTCGCAACGCTCGCGGATAAAGGCTTCGTCATAGAGGCCCTCGGTAACGATCACATGTGCCAGCGCTGTGACGACCGCCACATTGGTCCCCGGCATCAGCGGCAGATGGTAATCCGCCTTCACATGCGCGGTCGAGACGAGTTCGGTCTTGCGCGGATCGATGACGATCAGCTTGGCGCCCTGGCGCAAGCGCTTCTTGAGGCGCGAGCCGAAGACCGGATGGCCCTCCGTCGGGTTGGCGCCGATGACGATGACGACATCGGTATCCTCGACGGAATCGAAGTCCTGCGTGCCTGCCGAAGTGCCGAAGGTCTGGCCGAGGCCATAGCCGGTGGGCGAATGGCAGACGCGGGCGCAGGTATCGACATTGTTGTTGCGGAAGCCGGCGCGTATCAGCTTCTGAACCAGATAGGTTTCCTCATTGGTGCAGCGCGACGAGGTGATGCCGCCGATCGAATCTTTGCCATACTGGTACTGGATGCGGCGGAATTCGTTGGCCGTATAAGTCAGCGCCTCTTCCCAGCTCACTTCGCGCCACGGATAGGAGATCTTCTCGCGGATCATCGGGTTGAGGATGCGGTCCTTGTGGGTGGCGTAGCCCCAGGCAAACCGGCCCTTGACGCAGGAGTGTCCGCGGTTGGCCTTGCCATCCTTCCACGGCACCATGCGGACGAGTTCCTCGCCGCGCATTTCCGCCTTGAACGAGCAGCCGACGCCGCAATAGGCGCAGGTGGTCACTTCCGAATGTTCCGGCTGGCCGATCGCGATCACCGACTTCTCGGTCAGTGTCGCCGTCGGGCAAGCCTGAACGCAGGCACCGCAGGAGACGCATTCGGATGCCAGGAAATTCTCGTGCATGCCCGGCGAGACGCGGCTGTCGAAACCACGGCCCTCGATGGTGAGCGCAAACGTGCCCTGCACTTCCTCACAGGCGCGGACGCAGCGCGAGCAGACGATGCATTTGGAGGGGTCATAGGTGAAGTACGGATTGCTCTCGTCCTTCGGCATCCATTTCAGATTGATCTCGCCCTCGTTGCGGGCCTTGACGTGGTTGTCGCCTTCATAGCCGTAGCGCACATCGCGCAGGCCCACGGCACCCGCCATGTCCTGCAATTCGCAGTCGCCATTGGCAGCACAGGTCAGACAGTCGAGCGGATGGTCGGAGATGTAGAGCTCCATGACGCCCTTGCGGATGTCCTTCAGCCGCGAGGTCTGGGTATGGACCTGGATGCCGGGCGCGACGGGCGTCGTGCAGGAGGCGGGCGTGCCATTGCGGCCCTCGATCTCGACGAGACAGAGACGGCAGGAGCCGAAGGCATCGACCATATCGGTGGCGCAGAGCTTCGGCACCTGGATGCCGGCTTCCATCGAGGCGCGCATGATCGACGTGCCCTCGGGCACCGTGATCTCGCGGCCGTCGATGGTGAGCGTCACCATCGTCTCGGATTTCGAAGCGGGGGTGCCGAAGTCGATTTCGTGAACGAGACCCATCAGTTTTCTCCAGCCAATTTTGTTTCCGGCACTAACCGCGTACGTGCGATGTGGCCGGTGATTTCCAGTAATCCTAGGGGCAGATATTCTTCGAAGGCGGAAAATGTGAATTTTCC
>Ga0164290_1002179_pt1 | contig 16093 bp, 13 predicted proteins | sample Micstemetagenome_FD_108782 | JGI IMG/M metagenome (GOLD analysis project Ga0164290, IMG submission 108782) | Contaminated culture microbial community from soil near Moab, Utah, USA - Microcoleus steenstrupii SON62 (Illumina Assembly) | ecosystem: Environmental > Terrestrial > Soil > Soil crust... | reverse complement strand
TGGACCACAGGATCGCGCTCTGGCTGGCCAGTGCGTACTTGAGCAGGAAGCGCTGCTCGCCGGCCTGCAGGTCGGCACCGAAGCCATCGAGCTGGCCGTTGTAGAGCGACATCGCGAGCAGGCTGGCTGCGCCGACCAGCACCGCCAGCAGGCGCAGCGGCGCCCAGGCCCAGCCCAGCAGGATCAGCGACGGTGCGGCGCTGGCCAGGATCGCCTTCTCGTAAACGTCCATCGAGCCGCCGTAGCGCAGGAACGCGAAGGCGCAACCGGCGAGCACCAGCGCCGCGAAGCCCCAGTCGGGGGCCGAGCGCCGCTTCAGCCAGGGCATCAGGCCGGCGGAGGGCAGGGGCAGGGTGCTGGTGTTCATGGCTGACTCAGGAGTTGGGCTTGCAGGTCTTGGAACTCGCGCTCGGTGTCCTGGCTCTGCCGCGGGCTGGACAGGGCCAGCAGCAGTTGGCTGCCGCCGCCTTCGAGCGGCGCCAGCCAGACCCATAGCCGGCGCTCGCGAACATAGAGCATGAAGAACACACCGACGATGAGCAGGATGGCGCCAGCGTAGACCAGCTTTTGTCCGGGTGCACGCGCGACCTGGAACACGCTGGCCTGGCGCTGCTCGAAGCCTTCCAGCGTCAGCAGCACCGGGGCCGGGAAGAACTGGCTGTCGGACAGCGACAGCACGGCCTGCGTCATGAAGCGCTCGCGGGCAGCGTCGGCCGGCGGCTGGGCCACGCCCTGGCGCTGGCGCGCCAGGGTCTCAAGTTCCAGCAGGCTGCCGTTGAGCACGCGCAGCAGCACCTCGCCGATGCGCTCGCGATCGGATGCGGGCACCTCGCGCTCGACAAAGGCCGACAGCGCCGCCAGGCCGCCGGGCGCGTCGCCGACCTTCTCGGTGCCGGCGAACAGCGCCAGCGTGCGCTGCGCGGTGGCCAGCAGCTGCGCCCGCAGCTCGCTGCGCGGCGCCGCCAGCTCGGCATAGCGCTGCGCCGCCTGCTCCACCAGGGCGGGGTCCTGCATCGCGCGACGCAGGCGCAGCCAGCCCTGCAGGCCGTCGTTCTCATCGGCCGGCAGGCGCAGGTAGCGGAACTCGGCGTCGGCTTCGTCGCGGACACCGAACAGGAACACGCGCTGGCCGTCGAGCTCGGTGGCCGTCATGTAGTGGTGGTACTCGCGGGCCTGGCCGGCGGCGTCGCGCAGCTTGTACTTCAGGCTCGGGCCGATGTTGCGCAGCGTCTTCTCACCCGGCGCCTTGGCGCCGGAGCCGAGGTGGCGGCCCAGCCCGGCCCCGGCCCCGGCGCCGGAGGCGGCCTCGGCGGCGCCCTTGACCTTGCCGAAATCCTCGACGTTGATGACACGCAGCTCGCTGAACTCGAGCTGGTAGGGCGTGCCGGGCAGCGGTTTGGCGGCGGCGCCGATCTGGCCCTCGAGGTCGAAGCCGGCGCCGCCGGCCAGCGGTTCGACGCGCAGCTTGAGCCGGCTGCCGCCGTCCTCGAAGCTGCTCTGGTAGATCGCCAGCCCCTTGTGGATCAGCGGCTTGTTGACCTCGATGCGCGCCTCGCGCCGCTCGCTGCCGTCGATCAGCACGATGTCGGAGGCGAACAGCCGCGGCATGCCGGTGTCGTAGTACTCGACGATGAACTTCTTCAGCTCGATCTCGAACGGCAGCTGCTGCAGCACCAGGCCGCCGGGCAGGTCGATGCGTGCGGTGGCCGCCCGCTCGCCTTCGGGAACGAAGAGATTGGCGCGGAAACCGGGGGTCTGCGCGTCCAGCACGTGATGGGCTTCAACGGTGCCGGTGCCGGTGTAGAGCTGCTTGCCCTGCAGCGCCATCGCCAGGCGCACCATCAGGTCGCCGTCGAGCAGGCCGCCCAGACAGATCAGCACGATCGCGCCGTGCGCCGCCAGGTAGCCGAGCTTGTTTGCCTTGCCCTTGCGCGCCGCCAGCATGCTGCCGTCGGCCCGCGCATCGAGCTTGGGCGTCCAGCCGGACAGCGCCAGGCGCTGCGCCAGCAGCGGCAGCGCCTGCTCCTTGTCGATCGACCAGTGTGCCGTCGCCTTGTGCGGGTAGGCCTGCAGCGACGCGGTGCGGACCTTCAGCTTGGCGTCCTGCCAGTCGCGCAGGATCTTCGGCGTCTGCCGGGCGATGCACAGGCTGGTGCTGGTCACCAGGAACGCCAGGATGAGCAGGAACCAGGGCGCGCTGTAGACCGTGTACAGCTCGAGTCGACCGAACAGCAGGCTCCAGAACGGACCGAACTGGTTCAGGTAGTTGATCGCCGGCTGCCGCTGCAGCACCAGCGTGCCGACCACCGCGGCAATGCAGATCACGCAGAGCAGCGCGATGGCGAATCGCATCGAGGCCAGCAACTCGAGCAGCTGGCGGCGGACGGGAAGGGCGGCAGGCATCAGGGTGCGGATTGTCCCGGGCACAAAAAAGCCGGTGCGGACACCGGCTTCTCGTCAGGCCATGGCGAAGGTTTGATCAGCGCAGGCCGGCGATGTAGTCGCTCACCGCCTTGATCTCGGCGTCGTTCATCTTGGCGGCCACACCGTTCATCTGCGCGCTGTTGGCACGGCTGCCGACGCGGAACGCGAGCATCTGCGCCTCGGTGTAGTCGGCATGCTGGCCGGCGATGCGCGGGTACTGCGCCGGGATGCCGGCGCCGGTCGGGCCATGGCAGGCGGCGCAAGCCGGCACGGCGCGATCGGCGATGCCGCCGCGGTAGATCTTCTCGCCCAGGGCGACCGTGGCCTTGGTCTTGGCAAAGCCCGGCTTCGCGCTCTTGCTGGCGTAGAAGAAGGCGACATTGCGCATGTCTTCCTCGCTGAGCGTGGCGGCGAAGCCTTGCATCACCGCGTTCTTGCGCTTGCCGCTCTTGAACTCGGCGAGCTGCTTCATCAGGTACTCGGGGTGCTGGCCGGCAATGATGGGATTGGCCGGACTCCCGCGGCTGCCGTCGGCGGCATGGCAGGCCATGCAGACTTCGGTGGCCTTGGCCTGGCCCTTGGTCAGGTCGGGCTTGACCGGGGTCGGCGGCGAGCTCGCCTGGACGGTGGCGACGGCAAACAGGGCGAAGGCGGCGAACAGGCGCTTCATGGTGGGCAGGCGCTTTCTTGTCTTGATCTGATGATGCGGATGCCGCCAGCGGCGGGCAAAACGGCGCGAATCTTACAATGCGCCTCTCTATGACCGACTCCAGCACAGCCGCAGTTGTTCCGCCAAGCGACAAAGAGGTGCTGGCCTGGGCCCACACCGCGCGCTTTTTCACCACCGCTGCGCAGCTGCATCAGCTGCCCGAGACCGGCTTGCCCGAGGTGGCCTTTGTCGGCCGCTCCAACGCCGGCAAGAGCACCGCCATCAACACCCTGGCCAATCACCGGCGCCTGGCCTTCGCCAGCAAGACGCCGGGCCGCACCCAGCACATCAATCTGTTCCATGTCGGCCCGAAGGATGCGCCGAACCAGCTCTTGGCCGACCTGCCCGGCTACGGCTACGCCGCGGTGAACCGCGAGGCCAAGGGGCGCTGGCAGCAGGTGATGGCGAACTACCTGGTCGAGCGCGGGCCGCTGCGCGGTGTCGTGCAGATGGTCGACAGCCGCCATGGCCTGACCGACCTCGATCGCCAGCTGATCGACTTCATGGCCGAGCGCATCTACGCCGGCGAGATCTCGTTGCTGGTGCTGCTGACCAAGGCGGACAAGCTCAGCCGCAAGGAGCAGGCGGCGATCCTGGCGCAGACCCAGGAGCTGCTGGCCAGCTATGTGCTGACCGAGCAGAGCGACATCGGCGTGGCGCTGTTCTCCGCGCTCAAGGGCGTCGGCGTGGCCGATGCGGCGCGCCAGCTGCATGACTGGGTGGCGCCGCCCGCGGTGGCCGCTGAAACAACTGAAACACAGCCGCCGTCTGACGAAACCTGAGTGAAGCCGGGGCTGGCCACAGTGGCGCCATCCACTCCAGGAGTTCGCCATGCCCCGCTTCCAGCAAGAGTTCGTCGACACGATGGTCGCGCCCTACCGCAGCGAGGCGTTTGCCGAGGATCTGCTCGACCTTGAGCGCCGTCATCCGCAGCCCGAGGCGCACTGGATCACACCCTATGCGTTGCCGCTGGCGCTGCTGCTGGTGGCCTGCTCGGCCCTGCTGGTGGCCTGATGTCGGCGCTGCCGGTGTCGCGGGCTTCCTATGATCGGGTGCAGGAGGTGCCTGTGGCCGAAGCCAATCCGAAGCTGCTGGTGGTCGACGATGAACCCGAACTGCGCAGCCTGCTCGCCGAATACTTCGGCCGCCACGGCCTGGACGTGCGCCAGGCCAGCGATGCCGCGGCGGCACGCCAGCTGATCCAGCAGACGCTGCCTGACATTGCCGTGCTAGACGTCAACATGCCGGGCGAGAACGGCCTTTCGCTGGCCCGCTGGCTGCGCGAGACCCATCCCGGGGTCGGCATCGTCATGCTGACCACGGTCAGCGAGGCGATTGACCGCATCGTCGGCCTCGAGCTCGGCGCCGACGACTACATCCCCAAGCCCTTCGAGCTGCGCGAGTTGCTGGCGCGGGTGCGTGCGCTGCACCGCCGCTTGCAGGGCCAGAGCGCGCTGCAGCCGAGGCAGGCGGCGAACGGCCACGCGAACGGTCAGCGCATTGCCTTTGGTGCCTGTCAGCTCGACCTCGAGCAGCGCAAGCTGTTCGGCGCCGATGGCGCCGAGATCGACATCACGGCCGCCGAGTTCGACCTGTTGGCGCTGTTCGCCCGCCATCCGAACCGGCCCCTGAACCGCGACCAGATCATGGAACAGGCACACAACCGGGGCTGGGAGGTGTTCGACCGCTCGATCGACCTGCGCGTGATGCGGCTGCGGCGCAAGGTCGAGAAGAACCCCGACAAGCCGGAGGTCATCAAGACCGTGCGCAACGTCGGCTATGTGTTCGTGACGGCCGGGTGAGCGCTCGTTGAGCAAGCCGGCCGGCCCTCAGGCGCGCGACCTGTTGCGTCAGGCACGGCGCCTGCTGGGCATCGGCCTGGTGCCGCTGCTGCTGCTGGTGCTGCTGCTGGCCGGGCTGCAGCTGTGGCAGGAATGGCAGCGCGCGCTGCTGCAGGCCGGCGGTGCGCCGGTGCGCCTGAGCGGGCTGCTGCCGACGCTGCTGCCGTACTCGCTGCTCGTGCTGGCGTTGCTGCTGGTCTGGTTGTGGGCGCATCTGCAGCTCGGGCGGCAGGTGGTGCTGCCCCTGCTCGCGCTGTTCGAGTACCTGATCGCGCTGACCCAGCAGCGAGGCCTGCCGCCGCCGGCGCTGGGGCCGCGCTGGCAGCCCTGGGTCGACCGCCTGCGCGGTGCGCTGGCCGAGGCGCAGCAGGCGCAGGCGCTGAAGTCGGCGGTGATCGATCACGCGCAGATCGCGCTGGTGGTGATCGACGCCGACGACCGCGTGCACGAGTACAACCCGGCTGCCGAGGCCCTGCTGGGCCACCCGCGTGCCGAGCTGCTCGGCCGCCCGCTGCACCCGGTGATCTGTCCGCCCCGCTTTCGCGAGATGAACCTGGCGGCGATCCGTGCGATGTGCGCCGGCGACCCCGAGCAGCTGGCCGGCCGTGTGCTGCCGCGTCGGGTGCTGAACGCCGCCGGCGAGGAGATCCCGGTCGAGCTGGTGATGTGGACGCTGCAGAGCGAGGCCGGCACGCTGGTGACGCTGTCGATGCGCGATCTGCGCGAGCAGCGTGCCGCCGAGGAGCTGATCGAGCGCCAGCGCGACGCGTTGCGCCAGAGCGAGCGGCTGACCGCGATGGGCAGTCTGCTGGCCAGCGTCGCCCATGAGCTGAACAACCCGCTGACCATCGTCATCGGCCGCGCCGCGGTGCTCGAGGAGGCCTGCGCCGGCGGCCCGCAGGCGCAGGACGCGCAGCGCGTGCGCGAGGCCGCCGAGCGCTGTGCCCGCATCGTGCGCACCTTCCTGACGATGGCACGCAGCCGCGAGACGCTGCGCCAGCCGGTGCCGCTGAAGTCGCTGGCGCAGGCCGCTGCCGAGCTGCTGGCCTACACGCTGCGCAGCCACGGCATCGAGCTGGAGCTGGCGCTCGACGCCGAGCTGCCGCTGGTGCAGGGCGACCCCGACCAGCTCGGCCAGGTGGTGCTGAATCTGCTCGTCAACGCGCAGCAGGCGCTGGCCGCCTGTGCCGCGCCGCGGCGCATCCGGCTGGCCAGCGGTCGCGACGGCGATGCCGTCTGGCTTCGCGTCAGTGACAACGGCCCTGGCGTGCCGGCGTCGCTCGCCGAGCAGGTCTTCGATCCCTTCTTCTCCACCAAGTCCGAAGGCAGCGGCACCGGGCTGGGCCTGTCGGTGTCGCGGGGCATCGCCCGCGAGCATGGCGGCGACCTGCGCCTGCTCGCCGGCGACGGCCCCGGCGCCTGCTTCGAACTGCGGCTGCCGCTGCCGACCCCTCCGACATGACCGAACTGCTGACCCCCGACCTGCTGCGTGCGCTGCTTGACGACGTGCCCTCGCGCGTCGTGCTGTTCGACGGCGAGCAGCGCTATCTGTACGCGAACCGCGCCACCCTCGAGTTCCTGCGCCTGCAACCTGAGCAGCTGATCGGGCGCACCGTGCGCGATCTGCGCGGCGACGCCATCGCCGATCGCAACCTGGCGGTCTTCGAGCGCCTGCTGGCCGGCGAGCGCATGCACTGGGAGGGCTGGACCGAGTACGCCGGACTCGGCCGCCGCTACACCGAGGAATGGCTGATCCCCTACTGCCAGGACGGCGCGGTGCGCCTGGTGATGGGCGTCGCCCGCGACCTCACCGAGATCAAGCAGCAGGCGGCGCAGGCACAGCTCGCCGAGCAGCTGAAAGCGGCGATCGTCGACAACGCACTGGCGGCGCTGGTCACCACCGACGCCGAGGGGCGCATCGTCGCGTTCAACCCGGCGGCGGAGGCGATGTTCGGCCGCCCGCGCGAGCAGGCGATCGGGCGCAGCGTCGCCGAGGTCATGATCCCCGAACGCCATCGGGCGGCCCACGATGCCGGCATGGCGCGCATGGCTGCCGGCGCCGCGCCGCGCGTGATGGGCCGGCGGCTGGAGATGGAGGCGCTGCGCGCCGACGGCCGCGAGTTCCCGATCGAGATGGTGCTGTGGCGCACCGACGTCGCCGGCGGCGGCTACTACACCGCCTCGATCAACGATCTGAGCGAGCGCGTGCAGGCGCAGGCGGTGATCGAGCGCCAGCGCGACGCACTGCGCCAGAGCGAGAAGCTGACGGCGATGGGCAGCCTGCTGGCCGGCGTCGCGCACGAGCTCAACAACCCGCTGGCGATCGTGATGGGCCGTGCCAGCCTGCTCGAGGAGAAGACCGCCGGGAGCGTGCTCGCTGAGGATGCTGGGCGCATCCGCGAGGCCGCCGAGCGCTGCGGCCGCATCGTGCGCACCTTCCTGAACATGGCGCGCAGCAAGCCGCCCGCGCGCGCGCCGGTCGCCATCAACGAGCTCATCCATGCCGCCGTCGAGCTGCTGCAGTACGGCATGCGCAGTCACGGCATCACGATCGCGCTCGAGCTGGGTCACGCGCTGCCGCTGGTCAACGCCGACGGCGACCAGATCGGCCAGATCCTGCTCAACCTGATGGTCAACGCGCAGCAGGCGCTGGCGGCGCATCCGGCGCCACGCCGGCTGTGCATCAGCTCCGGCGTCGAGCAGCGACGCAGCGAGCGCGAGCAGCGTGTCTGGGTGCGCGTGTCGGACAACGGCCCCGGCGTCCCCGAGGCGTTGCGCGGCAGCATCTTCGAACCCTTCTTCACCACCAAGGCCGAGGGCCTGGGCACCGGCCTTGGGCTGGCGGTGTCGCGCTCGCTGGCGCGCGAGCACGGTGGCGAGCTGCAGCTGGAGTCGCCGGTCGACGGCGGCGCCTGCCTGCGCCTGAGCCTGCCGATCAGCGGCGAGGCCCTGGAAGGCTCCGCACCGACCGCGCCGGCTCCGCTCGAGGCGACAGCGCGGGCGCGGCTGCTGGTGGTCGATGACGAGGCCGAGATCGCCGACCTGATGCGCCTGTTCCTCGAGGGCGCCGGTTACGAGGTGATGACCGCCGAGTCGGGAGAGCTGGCGCTGGCGCTACTCGCCGAGGCGCGCTTCGACGCCGTCGTCTCCGACCTTCGCATGCCCGATCTCGACGGCGCCGGTCTTTGGCTCGAGCTGCGCCAGCAGTGGCCGGCGCTGTCGCGGCGACTGCTCTTCGTCACCGGCGACACGCTGAGCCCGGGCGCGCGCAGTTTTCTCGAGGAGACCGGTTGCCCCTGCCTGGACAAGCCGTTCACCAAGGCCGATCTGCTCGCCGGGGTCGCGGCCCTGCTGACCTGAACCACCACCGGAGTCGACGATGAACCCCGAACTCAGCCGCCGCCAGCTCGGCATCGCCGCCGCCCTGGGCCTAAGCGCCACGCTGGCACAGGCCCAGCCGGCCGACACCCTGCCCAGCGGCGATGCCAATCAGGCGATCGAGCAGACCCTGCTGGTGGCACGCGACGCGCAGCGCGGCGTCACCCTGTATGTGCAGGGCCAGACCCTCGCCGGTCTGGTGCTGCAGGTGCAGCCGGGCCAATGGGAGGCGCTGCGCAGCCAGCAACATGGCCGCATCGTCGTGCGCCTCGAGCGCATCGACGCGGTGGCGCGCAGCTAGTCGTCGCGCCGCAGGGCGGCGCGGAACTGCGCCTGCAACGAACGCAACACGCGGCGGCGGCGATGCAGCGCCGCTGAAACCGGGGCCTTCGAGACTGGGTGCCTGCAGTCGGATCTCGGCTGCGCAAGGAGTCCCGCATGCGCCCGATCCCCCTCTTCACGCTCCAGGCCCTGCTGCTCGCCGGCCTGCTCGGCACAGCCCCGGCGCCGGCCGCCGGCGACGCCGGCGGCGAGCTGCAGATGGCTCAGCAGTCCGAGCCGTTCCGCGAGCTGGCCGAGGCTTTCGTGGCCCGCGCGCTGGCGGGCGAGTTGGCCGCCACGCAGGCGATGCTGAGCCGCGCGATGGTCGAGCGCAGCGGTGAGGCGAACGTGCGCCATGCGCTGGCGGCACAGATCCTGCCCTTCTTCAAGAGCGGGCTGGCGATCGGCAACAGCCGCACCATCACCCGCACCACCGACGCCAGCGGCCAGCAGGGCTTTGCCTTCTACCTGTGGCTGACACTGCGCGACGGCGGCGCGCCGCGACCGTTCACCGTCTACGTGGTCGACGAGGCGGGGCAGGCCCGGGTGGCGAACATCGTGCCCGATCGGCTGGTGCCCGGTCGCCACCGCTGAGCCATGGCGATGCAGTACGAGCTGTTGTTCGACCTCGGTCAGCAGGACTATCGCGAGGGGGTCTGGCTGCTGTTCGGCAGTGCCGTGCTGCTGCCGGCGATCGCACTGCGCTGGCGCCGTGCGCGCCAGGGCGGGGCGACGGCGATGCCGAGCTTCATGATCGCCTTCGGCGCCGTGGCGCTGGCGATGGGCCTGATCCCGCTGTGGGACAACCACCGGCTGATGGCGCATCTGCGTGCCGGCACGGTCGAGGTCGTGCAGGGACCGGTGCTGTCGCACTCGGTCGAGTCGGTTGCCCGCTATGACAGCCAGTCCAAGCGCTACCGGCGCAGCGAGTGGGAGTCGTTCCTGGTCGGCGCCGTCGCTTTCGGTTTCACCCGCGATGCGTCGGCGGTCGGCTTCAAGAACGGCGACCAGCCACGCCTTCAGCTGCACGACGGCCAGTGGCTGCGCGTGCATTACGTCGAAGACGTCGCCGGCGACTTCTCGCAGCGCCGCATCCTGCGCCTTGAGCGCGTCCACCTCCCCCGCTTTCCTCAGGAGTCCCGTTCATGAATCCCCATCAGATCACGCTCATCGAGCAGGCCTGGTCGCAGCTCGCGCCAAAGGCCGAGGCCGTCGGCGCCGCGTTCTACGACCACCTGTTCGCGCTCGATCCCAGCCTGCGCCGGCTGTTCCGCGGCGAGCGCCAGGAGCAGGCGCGCAAGCTGATGCAGATGCTCGGCGCCGCCATCGGCCTGCTGCGGCGGCCGCAGCAGCTCGGTCCGGTGCTGCAGCAGCTCGGTGTGCGTCACGCCGGCTATGGCGTGCAGGACGCGCATTACGCGACGGTCGGCCAGGCGTTGATCGACACCCTTCAGGAGGGTCTGGGCGACGCCTTCGACGCCGGGCAGCGAGCCGCCTGGACGGCGCTGTACACGGCGGTCAGCGGCGCGATGCAGGACGCGGCGCGTGAGCAGCGCGCCGCCGCCTGATCAGGGGCGGCCGATGAACAGGTAGAGCGCGGTCGAGCCGCGCTGCGCGCTGCCGATGCCCAGGTAGAGCGGCCCGAGACCGGTGTCGGCGCCGATGAAGGCCGAGCCGGCCAGGCGCAGGCCCTTGAGGCTGAGGTCGCCGGCCGCCTGCCAGGTGTTGCCCGCCTCCAGCGAGCCGCCGACGAACCCGCCGCGGGTGAACACCGGCGCGTCGCTCAGCCGGCGCTGCCAGCTCAGCCGGCCGAACAGCAGCGCGTTGCCGCTGAGCTGCTCGGCGCGCAGGCCGCTGAGCTGCTGGAAACCGCCGAGCGAGTAGACGCCGCCGAGCAGGCCGCTGCCCTGACGGCTGGCGGCGACGCGCAGCTGCAGGCCGAGGGTGTTCAGCCCGAAGCTGTCGGCGCGCGTCGCTTCCAGCTCGGCGCGACGCACCCGCGTGTCGCTGTTGCGCTGCTGGCCGAACAGGGCGGTGGCGCGGAGCCGCCAGCCTTCGCGCGGGAAGTTCGCGTCGTCGAGCTGGTCGAGCTGGGCCTGCGCGCGCAGGCCGTGGATGCGCTGCGTGCCGCGCAGCAGACTCCGCACGCCCTCCAGCAGCGCCTGCTCCTCGTGCCAGTTCCACCACTGGCTCCACCAGCCCAGCCTCAGCTCGCCGAAGCGGCCCCAGGGCTGGCCAAGATCCAGGCCGGTCGTCAGCGAGCGGCGCTGCAACTCGGCGAACAGCTGACCGTTCTCGGCATAGACGAACTGCGGCCGTGCCGCCGCTTCGGCCCAGGCGGCGGCAAACCAGTCGCGCGCGGCGTCGCGTGACAGCGGCTGGTAGATCTCGCTGAACAGCCGCGGCGTGCGTCCGATCGTGAGTTGGTTGCGCCACTCGCCGCCGTAGGCGTTGAGCCAGTGCAGGTTGTGGCTGAGCCGCAGATTGAAGTGGCTGGCGCCGGCGGCATCGGTGCTCAGGTCGAGGCCGACGCGGAAGTAGTTCGGCCCCCAGGGCTTGTCGCGCAGCTCGAACACCAGGGTGTCGCCCTGCGCTGCCGGCTCCAGCCGGAAGTCGACCTGCGCGTAGTCGCCGCTGGCGGCGAGCAGGCGCGTGTCCTGCACCGCGCGGGCGGCGTCGAAGCGCTCGCCGGCGCGCGACGCCAGCTGGGTCAGGTAGCGCTCCGGCTTCGTCGCCTCGCTGCCCTCGAAGCGCACGGCGGCCAGCAGCGGCGGCAGCGCCGCCGGCGGCCGCCGCGCCGACCGCCACAGCAGGTACTGATGCGGTGGCAGCGCCAGCGCGCGCAGCTGCGGCAGCAGGGCCTCGGCAGCCGCCTCGCCGGCCCGAATGAAGTCGGCGGCGCGCTCGAACTCGCCCGAGCTCAGGCCCTCCAGCGACGGGCTGATCAGCAGGTCCTCCTGCCACAGCGCGGCGAGGCTGCGCTTGACGTTCTGCTCGGTCAGGATGTTGACCATCTGCGTCGTCAGACCGAGCAGTGAGCCGAGCTCCTTGCGCGGCGACAACGGGGTGCCGACGTTGACGGCGATCAGGCGCTGCGCCCCCATCGCGCGAGCGACGTCGACCGGCAGGTTGTTGACCAGGCCGCCGTCGCCGAGAAGTCGCGATGCCTGGCCGGCCGACGGGCCGCCCCCGAGGGCGGCCGCGCCCCCTGGGGGGGTAGCCTGCGTATTCGCAGGCGCGGGGGCAGTCCATTCAATCGGCGCGAACACGCCGGGGACGCTCATGCTGGCGCGCATCGCCTGTGCCAAGTCGCCTTGCTCGAGCACCAGGGCCTCGCCCGACTCCATGTCGGTGGCAACGGCGCGGAACGGCGTGGGCAGTTCGGCAAAGTCGCTGAGCTGTCGCACCGGCAGCGTCAGTCGGCGCAGCAGTACCTCCAGGCCGCGCGCCGATACCGTGCCCTGCGGCGCGCGCAACGCGCCGTCGCGCAGGCCGAGCTCGACCATCGCCGAGAACGAGAAGTCCTCGTCCTTGCGACGCAGCGGCAGGTGGGCGCGGTCGACGCGGCGCGCGAACACCTCGGCCCAGTCGAGGCGCAGCAGTTCGTGCTCGAGCTCGGCGGCCGTCATGCCGGTGGCATAGAGGCCGCCGACGATGGCGCCCATCGAGGTGCCAGCGATGAGGTCGACCGGCACGCGTTCGCGCTCCAGCACCTTGAGCACGCCGATATGCGCCAGCCCGCGCGCGCCGCCGCCCGACAGCACCAGGCCGATGCGCGGCGTCGTCGTCGGATCGGCCGGCTCGTACTGCTGCGGCAGTGCGCGTGCCGCCGGCAGCGCCAGCAGCAGCCAGCCGGCGAGCAGCCAGACCCGCATCAGAGGTCGTGGATCAGCGTGGCGACGGCGCGCTCGACCAGGCCTTCCTGATCCAGGTACATCACCAGGCCGTTCAGGTAGAGCTGGGTCAACGCGCCCACGGTCAGCGAATGGCGCAGCTCGCTGTCCTGGCTGATGAACAGGAAGTAGTGACGTTCGCCGCTGATCCAGACCAGCTGCGCGGTGTCCCAGTTGCCGTCGACGAAGAGGTGGAACCAGCCGCCGATGCGCAGCTGCTTCAGCCATTGCTGCACTTCGCTGTGCTGCTCCGGATCGCCCTCGTGCAGCGGCAGCGGCTGCGTCGGCAACGCGCCGCGGTCGACGGTGGCGTAGGCCCAGATCGACGCATAGGCGCTGTCGCGTTCCTCGACGAAGCGACTGACTTCGGCCTCGTCCGGCTGCTCCTCGGGCGTCTTGGCGGCGGCGGTGTCGGGTGGCTCCGGGCTGAACTGGCCGCTGAGCACGCGGCTGTGCAACTGCATCAGCTCGAGCATCAGCGACTTGCGGCGGGCCTCGCTGAGCGACGCTGCACCCAGCGCGCCGTCAAGCCGGCCCACCAGCACCGGCAGCGACTGGCGCAGGCGCTCGCGATCGGCACGGTCGCGGCGCGGCTTCAGGCTCTCCACCAGGTCATCCACGAGATGGACCAGCTGCTGCACCGCCGGCGCTTCATGGCCTTCGACCACCATCGCCTGCACCACCGTATCGGCCCAGGGGCCGAGCAGGAACTGCTTGACTTCGCGCGCCAGCCGGGCCGGCCGGATCTGCGTCGCCAGCTGCTCGCGCAGCAGCTTCAACCACGGCGCGCGCTGCTGTTCGCGCTCGAGCGCGGCGAGTGCCGCCTGGGTCGGCGCACTGCGTTCGCGCGCCTGGCGGGCGATGAAGGCGTCGACCAGGCGCAGCAGGGTCTCGAACTGCTCGCCGCTCGGGTTCGGGGATTCGACCAGGGCCTGAGTCTGTTCCTCGAGGAAGCGCAGGAAGTTGTCGAGCCGCGGGTCCTGGGCGTTCGCGAAGCCGCCGGCGTAGGCGGCGATGGCGTTGATCAGGCGCCAGGCCGGGTGGTCCTCGCGACGCAGCAGGCTGCTGTCGTCGCGGCTCAGGCGTGCCACCGCCACCTGCAGGCGGGCCAGCTGTGCCTTCACAGGCGGCGCCAGTGCCGGGTCGGCGAGGATGCGCTCGTACAGACGCTCGAGCAGGCCCTGCGCCTGCGGCTCGCTGCGGATCAGCGTCTGCGGCCGCGACGACACCGCCTGGCTGCGCGCGTGCCAGTCGGCGAGCGCCCCCGGCTGGGAGTCGCGGGCGTCACGCCGGCGCGGTCGCTCCTGGCCGGGGCGGGTGCTGACGAGCGCGCTGAGGTTGTCGGCGCGCAGCGCCGCTGCCAATTGACGATAGAGCGGCACCAGCGCCTGGGCCAGGCCGGGTGCCGCGGCGCGGACCAGCGCGTAATTGGCCTCCGCGCTGAGATCGGCGCCGGCCAGCGCGTTGACCAGGGCGCGGGCGAACAGCGCCGGACGCAGCGGGTTGGGATCGCGGCCCGGCGTGCTGCCGCGCTTCAGCGCGGTGAAGAAGTTGCCGAGCTGGAACAGCTCGTTGCGGCTGTGCTCCAGGCAGAGCTCGACGACATGGGCGATGCCGACATCGCGCAGCGCCTGATGCTCGTCGACCAGGCTCAGGCCCTCGATGCCGCCGAACTGCGCCCGCGCCGGCTGCTCGCCCTGGCGCATGCGCGCCAGCGCCGGCCGCAACTCCGACTCGAACTCCATCTGGAAGCGGGCGCGGCGCTTGTTCCAGGGATCGAGCAGCGGGAAATGCTTGGCGCTGCCCTGCAGCGCGTTGCTGGTCGATTCCATCACCAGCCGGCCGATCGCCGGCAACTCGGCCTGCACCAGGTCGATCAGCTTGAGGAAGGTGGAGTTCTCGGCCATTGCGGCCGCATTATCAAGAGCAAACGAAAAGGGCCGCTCCGTAGAGCGGCCCTTTGTCGTTTCAGCGCATAACGAAATGCACGCGAAACGGGTGGCGTCGCCCCCTCGGGCTTGAAGGCCCTCGGGTGTTCGCCGGCGAGCGACCCTGAGTGATCAGGGTCGCTGTCGGGCTCACATGTCCATGCCGCCCATGCCGCCCATGCCACCCATGCCGCCACCGGCGGGCATCGGCGCCTCTTCCTTCGGCGCTTCGGCGACCATGGCTTCGGTGGTCAGCATCAGGCTGGCGACCGAGGCGGCGTTCTGCAGCGCGGTGCGGGTCACCTTGGTCGGGTCCAGGATGCCCATCTCGATCATGTCGCCGTAGGTGTCGTTGGCCGCATTGAAGCCGTAGTTGCCGGTGCCGTTCAGCACCGCGTTGACGACCACGCTGGGCTCGCCGCCGGCGTTGTAGACGATCTCGCGCAGCGGCGCTTCAATGGCCTTCAGCACCAGCTTGATGCCGGCGTCCTGGTCGGCGTTGGCGCCTTCGATCTTGCCGGCAGCTTGCTTGGCGCGCAGCAGGGCGACGCCACCACCGGCGACGATGCCTTCCTCGACGGCGGCACGAGTAGCGTGCAGCGCGTCTTCCACGCGGGCCTTCTTTTCCTTCATCTCGACTTCGGTGGCGGCACCGACCTTGATGACGGCAACACCGCCGGCCAGCTTGGCCACGCGCTCTTGCAGCTTCTCGCGGTCGTAGTCGCTGGTCGCTTCCTCGATCTGGATGCGGATCTGCTTGACGCGGGCCTCGATGTCGGCCGCGGCACCGGCGCCATCGATGATGGTGGTGTTTTCCTTGGCGACTTCGATGCGCTTGGCCTGGCCCAGGTCGGCCAGCGTGACCTTCTCCAGCGTCAGGCCGACTTCCTCGGCGATGACCTTGCCGCCGGTCAGGATGGCGATGTCTTCCAGCATGGCCTTGCGGCGGTCACCGAAGCCCGGGGCCTTGACGGCGACGACCTTCAGGATGCCGCGGATGGTGTTGACCACCAGGGTGGCCAGCGCTTCGCCGTCCACTTCCTCGGCAATGATCAGCAGCGGGCGGCCCGACTTGGCGACCTGCTCCAGCGTCGGCAGCAGCTCACGGATGTTGCTGATCTTCTTGTCGTGCAGCAGCACAAACGGGTTGTCCAGCAGCGCGACTTGCTTCTCGGGCTGGTTGATGAAGTAAGGCGACAGGTAGCCGCGGTCGAACTGCATGCCTTCGACGACATCCAGCTCGTTGTCCAGGCTCTTGCCGTCTTCGACGGTGATCACGCCTTCCTTGCCGACCTTGTCCATCGCGTTGGCGATGATGGTGCCGATCGACTCGTCGCTGTTCGCCGAGATTGCGCCGACCTGGGCGATTTCCTTGCTGGTGGTGGTGGCCTTCGAGGCCTTCTTCAGCTCGGCGACCAGGGCGGTGACCGCCTTGTCGATGCCGCGCTTCAGGTCCATCGGGTTCATGCCGGCGGCCACGTACTTCATGCCTTCGCGCACGATGGCCTGGGCCAGCACGGTGGCGGTGGTGGTGCCGTCACCGGCGTTGTCGCTGGTCTTGGAAGCGACTTCCTTGACCATCTGCGCGCCCATGTTCTG
>Ga0164290_1002178_pt1 | contig 16130 bp, 14 predicted proteins | sample Micstemetagenome_FD_108782 | JGI IMG/M metagenome (GOLD analysis project Ga0164290, IMG submission 108782) | Contaminated culture microbial community from soil near Moab, Utah, USA - Microcoleus steenstrupii SON62 (Illumina Assembly) | ecosystem: Environmental > Terrestrial > Soil > Soil crust... | reverse complement strand
TCACGAGGTCGTCGCCGTCATAGGTCGTCAGCACGACGACCCGGGCGGCGGGGAACTCGCTCCGGATTTGACTCAGGGCATCGATGCCGCTCATGCCTGGCATCTGGAGGTCCATGAGGGTCACGTCCGGCCTGAGCATCCTGAACTTCGCGACAGCCTCGTTGCCGTCACTACCCTCCCCTACGAGCTCCATGTCGGGTTGGGCCGACAACATCGCGGCGATGCCCTCCCGGACGAGCGGGTGGTCGTCGACGCAGAGGACGCGGATGGTCTGGTCGGTTCCCATTGCTCTATCCTCCGCTGTACGCGATTGCCGCCGGAATGGTCAGCTTCAACTCGGTGCCCTCGCCCCGCGCGCTCCATACCTCCAGCTTTCCGCCCATCTTCTCGGCACGCTCGCGCATTCCCGGCAGACCCCAGTGGCCGTCCCGCCCGCCTCCAGCGGCTATTGTCTGCTCCATGCCTTGCCCGTCGTCTCTTACAAGGAGCTGGAGCTGCCGATCTCCGAAATTGAGCTCGCATTCCACAACCGCGGCACCGGAGTGCTTGAATGCGTTCCGGAGCGCTTCTCGCGCGATGCGATAGGCTTCGTCGCGGACCAAGGGCATGATGTTCCGCTGCTTGCCCTGTACGAACACGTCCAGAGCTGGGGGCCGGGTGGCGAAGAACGTCAACTCGTCTCGCAGACCCGCGATCACCTGAGCGAGGTCCTGCTCGAGCAACGATGTGTCCCGCAGGTCGTGGACGGCTTTGCGGCCCTCCACCAAAGCGACGTCGGCGCGCCCCAGCGCCGTATCCAGCAACTGAATTGCCCGATCTGGCTGTCTGGAGATCAAATCCCTCACGGCCTGGAGGCTGAACACCAGTCCGTGCAGGCCCTGCAACAGCGAGTCATGGAGCTCGCGGGCAATCCGGGTCCTCTCCGCGACGCGCTCGTCAACTCGGATGGCGTAGGACTGCGCGATCCTGCGAAGACGATAGCGATACAAAGCGACCAAGACGAGCAACGCCACCAGGACGTAGAACACCCGGAACCATATCGTGTCCCACCAAGGGGGCAGGATTTCGATTTCCATAGCGGCAGGCGGGTCCAGCCAGGGGCCTCGGCTGGTCGACGCCTGCACCTCCAGCCGATAAGGCCCATGGGGCAGAGAGAAGAATCCGACGCTTCGCTGACCGGGTTCCACCGAATGCCAGTCGTCGCTCAGTCCTACCAATCGGTATCGGTAACGGTGGGCCTCGGGATTGCTGAAGCTCAGCGCAGAGAACGAGAGTGCGAAATCGTTCTGGTCGGCCTCGAGCGCGATGCGGTCGACATATGAGATCGCCTGCGTGGGGAGCGGCGACGTCCCCGGCCGTATCACCCTGTCAGCCACGCGGAGTTCGTTGAAGACGACGGGCGGCACGAACGTGGTCTTGAAGGCGACGTCGGGACGCACCGTTGCGGCCCCCGAGAACCCTCCGAAGAACAGGTCACCCTTTCCATTCGAATGGCAGGCGTTCCACCCAGTGAGGTCGTTCCCGGGAAGTCCGTCCGGCGACGTATAGCTCTCGACGTCCATGGTCGCGGGATCGAGCCGGGAGACGCCCTGGTTGGTGCTCATCCAGAGCCGTCCGTCGGCAGCCTCAAGAATGCAGCTCACGACGCTCCCCGCGAGGCCGTCCTGCTGGAAGTACCGGGTGAACTTGCCCGTGGCGACATCCAGCTTGTTCAGGCCGTTCTGGGTGCCAATCCATACGCCCCCCCGCGTGTCGACGAGGACGGTATTGACCGTGTTGTTGCTGAGGGACGTCCGGTCCTCCGGATCATGGATGAAGCGCCGGAAGGTGCCGGAATTCGGGTCAAAGCTGTGGAGACCGTTGGTGCTGCCGAGCCAGAACAGGCTGTCATTCTGCTCGGTGATCGAGAAATAGGCTTCGGCGCTGGCCGCCGGATCGTTCCGGTGGGTCGTGAATTTCCCCGACGAGGCGTCGAACAATGAAAGGCCGTTCCAGCCGGCGACCCACATCCGGCCTCGCGCATCGAAATGCAGGCGTGTGACGATATCGCTCGGCAGACTAGAAGGATCGGCGGGATCGTGCCGGAAGCTCCTCAGAAGCTCTCCGTCGTCGGAAAGCTGGTGGAGGCCAGTTCCGAGCGTGCCTGTCCAGATCGTGCCGTCTGACGCTTCCCGGATCGTGAGGACTTCGATGGGAGACCCTTTCATCGGCTGGTCAATGAACCGGCGCTCTTTCGTCTTCCGGTCGACGACGGTGATGCCACCGCCCGCGCCGATCCAGACCCTGCCCCGTGAATCGCCCAGTATCGTATTCACAAGCGCTTCACCGAAGGCACTCCTGTATGGCGTTACCGTTCTGAGCGGCTCGAAGGGCGGCGCTTTCACGGGGAAGAAGTTCGGCGGCGTCGCGTGCAGTCCGGTCCAGACGTTCCCTTCGACGTCTTCAAAGAGGGCGATCACCCGGTTTTCCGCAATACTCTCCGGGTTGTCCGCGGATGCCTGGTACGACACCAGCCTGTTGAGTTCCCGGTCGAAGCGCAACAATCCGGCTCCCATTGTCGCGAACCACATGGTTCCGTCGCGGGTCTCGAGAACCGCATAGACGCCTGTAAGGACCGAGTCCGTCCTCCTGTCTTCGTAGAAGGAGTACCTGGTCAGTTCGTTCTCGACGCGGTCGTATGTCGCTAGCCCGCTTCCGGACCCGTGGACGATCCAGAAGACGCCGGACCTGTCCTCGTGGAAATAGAATTCCCGGACCGCCTCCCGAAGCGGAATGCGCGCGGTGACCTTGCCGGACATCGCGTCGAAGGCATCCAGCCCCTGCCCGTTTGCGACCCAGAACGTGCCTTTATGATCGGTGCCAGACGATTTGACGTCGCTGCTCGCCAGGCTGGCGGGATCGTTAGGATCATGGACGAACTGACGGGTCTTGCCCGATTGCGGGTCGAGACTGAAGAGGCCCACGCTGGTCGAGAGCCAGAGAAGTCCGTTTGAATCCTGGCTTATGTGGATGACGACCGGATTGGCGTCTGAGACATTGAAGCGTTTGAACGTCTCGGTGCGCCTGTCGAACGCGTCGAGGCCCTGGTCGCTTCCGACCCAGACGGTTCCGGAGCGGTCCTTGAACAGGGCGTATATGAAAGTGCCGCTGAGGCTGCCGGGATGGCCCGGTTCGTGCTTGAAGACCCGGTAGGAGTAGCCGTCGAAGCGGTTGACCCCGTGCTGAGTGCCGAACCACATATAACCTTCGTCGTCCTGGATGATCTGGGAGACCCGTGTCTGCGAGAGGCCCTGCGACAGCGAGAGGCGGCGGAACCGGATGTCGTCGCCCTGCACGATTGGAATGGGGACCACTTCGGACGACACCTTGGCGACCGTGATCGGCTCAGCAAATCCGCCGCCGGCGCAGATGGCGAATACCACCGCTGTTGCGAAGAGGAGTACGATTGCTCCCGCCTTGGCGCGGAGCGCGTGAAACGCGCTCCAGGTCGATGTCGGCTGATCGAACCCTGGCACATAGACTATTCCCAATTCCCGCTCCCTTGCCAGATAGCCGCCGAAACCCAAACCATTCGGCATGAGGATTTCGGCCTGGTCCGGGTGCGGCCCGCGCGGGAGGAGGTCGGGCATGGGGAAGGCCTTATGGCCATTCCGCCGTCACTTCTGCCGCGAATAGGTAGCCGCGACCCGGTACGTTGATGATCGCCTCTCCGAAATGCCCGAGTACCTTCCGGACCTGGTTCATCTGCACTCTGAGATTGCTCTCCTCAACGACCGTCGAGGGCCACACGTAGTCGAATATCTCGTTCTTGCTGACGACGGAGCCCGGAGAGCTGAGAAGCAACACCAGAAGGTCGAAGGCCCGGCTACCCAGACTCACACGTTTGCCGTCGACCTGAACGGAGCGCTGACCCGGAGAAACTACAAAGTTCGCGAATTTGAATACAGGTTGCCGCCTGGCTCCGCCCTTCAGCGCAAATTCAGATGCAATGGCAGTTCCATGAAGTCCCTGGTAAGTAAACTTAATCTCATTTTGGCTGAGAGAGTTCATCTCTTCCTCCTGAATATTCCGAGTTTCCAACAAGATGGAGTTTTTCCACGGTACTTCATTTAGCAGAAATGGCTTTCGTCAAAATCCCCCGGTTTAGGTTCTTGTCACCCCTCTTTCGAGGGGCCGCGAAGTGACCGCATCATTCATGCACCTCGAGCGACTACGCGCGCTGATGCTGCATCGGTGCGCGAAGCCGAACGCCCGTTCCGCCAGCCGAAAACGGAACCGTTCTCCTGGAGAGGAATGGTCCGCGTAGCGACGTCGGGCAGGTTTGTCATCGGCATCCGTTCACTCGGGCTCGTTGGCCTTCGTGCGGAACCTAGCCGGGTTGGTGCTTTGAGACTATTATGGCTTTGTATAACCCGCAGGGGCGGCTAGATCGCCGCACGCAGAGCGGCGAGCAAGGCCCGGCTGTCGAACGGCTTCTTGAAGACCCGCTCGCGGCAAGAGGTGTTCGACTCCGCAAGCGCGGCCATCTCCAGGTCTCCCGTGATGTAGAGGACTGGCAGGTGTGGCCGTCTCGATGCAGTCTCACGGGAAAGTTCGATGCCGTTCATTTCAGGCATGGCGATATCGGTGATGAGGCAGTCGATGGTCGAGAGCCGCCCATCCGCCAGGAGATCGCGCCCGCAGGTGAAGGCGCAGACATCGAACCCGGTTGCTTCCAGGAGGTCGCTCAGCGACTCCAGTACCTTCGTGTCATCGTCGACGATGGCCACCAGGGGCGGCGACTGGCTCATTGAACGCTAGCTCCTCGGTATCTCGCATGTGTGATCGACACACCGAGTTTAGTTGCCATTCTCACCAGGTCGGCCAAAGACGCCGCATTCATCTTCTGCATGACCTTTCCACGGTGCACCTGAAAGGTGATCTCGGTGATACCCAGTTCCGCGGCCGCCTGCTTGTTTAGCAACCCGCTCACCACGAGCGGAAGGACTTCCTGTTCCCGAGGAGTGAGGCTCTCGAATCGCTCCCGCAACGACGCGAGTTCCTGCCGCTCCCGGATTCGTCTCCTGTCGAGATCGACGGCGGACCGGATCGCCGACAGCAAGGCGTCCGTCGCAAACGGCTTGATCAGGAAATCCACCGCACCCCGCTTCATTGCGTTCACCGACGAGGGGATGTCGCCGTTCCCCGTCAGGAAGACTATGGGAGGATGGTCGTTGCTGTTCACCTGCGCCTGGAACTCCAGTCCGCTGATCCCTGGCAGATCGATGTCGAGCAGCAGGCAGGACGGCTGTTCCGGCCGGGGGCCGGCGAGATATTCGGCTATCGAGCCGAGGGCGACGTTGCGGAGGCCGACGGAGTTCAGCAAGTCCTCCAAGGACGCGCGGACGCTCTGGTCATCGTCGATTATGAACACCAACTCCCCGGCCTCGACCATCGGTCCATTTCCTCCTAGGCACCTTCCGTCGGACTCTCGCGAAACCGTGAGGACTATATTTGCCGCATGGCGGTTGTCCCGTTAAAAGTTGCGAATTCCGGTTGCTCCACAAAAGAGGTGCCGAAGTTCCCGCTCATTGTGATGCACTTGCCCCCTCCAGGTCCAGCGCGAACACGAACCTGGCTCCCCGATCCGCGTTCTCCGCCCAAAGCCGCCCGCCATGGGAATGGATCATCGAACGCGAGATCGACAATCCCATTCCCATACCCGAAGCTTTGGTGGTCACGAAGGGCTGAAAAATCTTGTCCTGGTCGGCGACGCCGGGGCCGGAGTCTTCCACCTCCACGAGGAGGTCGGTCCCGTCCAGCCTGGTCCGGACGACGACCTGCTTGTTTTCGACTCCGTTCTCCCACATGGCCTCGGCCGCGTTCCTGATCAGATTGACGATGACCTGCTGTATCTGGACGGCGTCGACGAACACTGGCGGAAGCTCGGGCCAGAGGCTCTGCGCGACCTTCACGCCGAGCGAGTTCATTTCACGCGCCAGAAGTTCGCACGCCTCCGGCACGATCCGGTTTATGTCCTCCCGCTTCTTTTGAGGCGGTGTGCGCTGGAAGAGCGCCCTGATGCGCGTGAAGATTTCCGCCGCGGCGTGGGCATCGCGGTACGCGTTCTGGGCGCTTCGCAGGGCCCGTTCATAGTTGGGAGGCTGCTTGCCGAGCCAGCTGAGACATGCGTCAGAACTCGTCACCACCGACGCCAGCGGCTGGCTCACGTCATGGGCGATCGAGGCCGACAACTCGGCCATTCCGGCGAACTGCGCGGCCTTGTTCAGCGCCTCATGCGCCGAGCGAAGAGAGTCCTGAGCCTTCACTTCATTGTCGATGTCGTAGCAGACGCCGAACCACTGCACGATGTTTCCATCCACGTCTCGTAGAGGTTCGGCCTCGCCTCTGATCCAGCCATAATGGCCATTCGCCCGTCGCTGCCGGTACTTCAGGCGGAACGGCTCGCCCGTCGTAAACGAGCGTCCGAGCGCGCCGCCGACCATTTCCATGTCGTCGGGATGTATCGCGCTCGCGATCGCCGTCGCCAGAACCGACGAATTTCGGTCCTCCAAATCCCCGATGTTGATTCCGGTCTGGATGGCGAGAGCGCGGTTGATGTAGGTCGGTTCGCCGCGGGCGTCCGTCGACCAGATCGGCGCAGGCACCGTGTCGATCAGCGCCTTCATCCAGCTTCCGCTCTGGCGAGACTGCTCGATGGCGCTCATGGTGTCGTCTATGTCTATCGATGTGCCCAGCCAGAATACCGGACGGCCGTCCGGGTCCAGTTGAGGTTGGGCCGCCGATCTCATCCAACGCGGACCTCGCGCGCATGGCACGCGATGGGTCGCCTGGAACGGATGAGGGCCGGACACCGCCTCGGCCCAGGAGGCGGCGACCTCGCCCTGTTCCCCGTTTCCGACGATGAAGTCCCAGATGAAAAGCTCTTTCGTGGCGCGATCATCCGATGGGGGGAAGTCGCCGACATACTCGCGGAATCTCCGGCTGAGACGGAGCAACTGCCCGTGCTCGTTCGCAGCCCAACCAAGCCCGGGAATGGCTTCGACAAGCCGGACGAGTTCGGAGTCCGATCCTTGCGAAGACCGCTCGAAGTTCAGCATGTCACTCCTCAATCAAGCCGAAGCCGGGAGAAGCTAACAGGACGTGGCTGCTGCGAACATATATATGTTCATGTAATGCCGCTTCGGAAAGCCGAGCTCGTGGATCAATGACGCTCCATTTCCGTCACCTCGTACGCTGTCGACGAGGTCAAAACTGCGATCCGAGTGGTATCTGTTCGGTGGTCACAGCGATATCGCCTTCGAGGGGTCGTATCGGACTACCGGACGTAGACAATAACGCGGCCGTTTCCGGCACGTTGCCGTCCGATGACGTTATGCAACGCCAAGCCTCTGCTTCGGAGTCCGGCCAGAAACGCCGGATCGGTGGACAATTCACCCCGTATGTTCGCCGCTCTGCTCCCGCCGCCCATCGAAAGGAGGCGGGTCCGCTCGGAATCTGAGGAGATTTCGCTGACGAGGACGAATCGGTAGCCTTCCGCGGCGTCGACACGCATTGCCGGAGCGAGGGTGAAGGCAAGCGACGCGGTCGCGGCGATATATGCTATGCGGTGGGTGGGTCTCATTTTCTGTTCCTTCAAGTTCGGTGCGGCAGGCGTACGAAAGAGGCGCGCCGGGCCAGGGCGGCAACGATGGGGAGGTCGAGATGCGGCCCGGTCACGGCGCGCCAGGCGTCCTCGGGAGGAGTATGCCGGCCTACCGCAGGGGGGTTGCGATCGACCGCGGAACATGGATGTCAGCCGTCTTGCACCGAGGCCAGTTAATGTCCGTTAGCTCTTGCGAAAAGCGCTAGCCGTCACCTCACCTCTCGAGACCGCTCGGCGTCATTCGCCGTGCTGGTGGGCCCTCAGGAGCCAGAGGCTATTCTCCAGCGCGCGCGAATAGCCGGTGAGGATGTCCGCGGAGTTGGCATCTCCCGTTGCGGCGATTTGGGCGATCTCATTGCGGACCGTCCTCGCCAGGGCGGAGTAGCGCTCTGTAAGCGCGGTCAGGTGGGCATGCTCGTTCTGAATGTCGGTCGGATAGGAAGCCAGCCTCGTCTTCGCGACGGCCGAGACGGTGCCCAGCGCAGTTCCTCCGACCTGCAGGATACGCTCCGCGATCTCGTCGACATGGCGGTCGAGCTCGGTTCGGAACCCGTCAAGCATCTCGTGGAGCGCGATGAAGCGCGGACCTTTGATGTTCCAGTGGGCCTGTTTAGTGGCGAGCGCAAGATCGATGCTGTCCGCGAGGATCGCCCCCAATGCCTCGATGGTTGCGTTCGCCGCGTTGGCCTCAGTGCCGTTTTTCACACTCATTGTCATTGCCCCTGTTCCCAAGAAGTGATCGGTGAATTCGGGCGCAGAGTAGTGCTTCTCACGACGGCATGGAGTGAAACACCGTTATTTCGAGTGAGGAACCGTGAAGGCGGATCAGGACCGCGGGACATCGTAGCCTTGGCACATGCCGATGGCGGGTATCAGAGACGCCGGACGCGTCTCCAGGTGCCCGGAGGCACGCCTGTGTCCTGCATGAAGGCCCGGGTCAGATGACTGGCGTCCGCGAACCCGCAGGCCCCCGCCACGTGGTCCAGCGTGTGGTCGGTGGTCATCAGAAGCGTCTTGGCTCTTTCGACGCGTTGGGCGTTCAGCCAACGCAGCGGCGAAAGCCCGGTGGAGACCTTGAACGCCCTAGCGAAATGGGCGCGGGACAATCTGCATTCGGCGGCGAGTGCGTCCAGCCCGACCTGACCGTCGATGTGCGCAACCAACATCTCCTTCGCACGCCTCTCCTGCCAGGTGGCGAGACCTCCGCGGATGGGGGGCAAGGCCGTCGGGTTGGTCGCATGTTGCTCGGTGAGCCTCGACAGGAGCGCGAGCGCGACGTTGTCGATGTAGAGCTGGCTTGCCGTATGTGGCTGGTGGATCGCGGGCAGCAACGCTTCCCCAAGGTGGCGCACCACCCGGTCTTCATGAAGCGTGGCGGCAGGGGTGTGCAGATGACCATTTCCCGGCATGTCGTGTTCGGTCTGGAACCTTACGAGCGCCTCGCGGGATGCGTAGATGGAGATGCAGTCGACGTCGCTGGCGACCACCGACGAGTGCTTGATGTTGAGGTCGAGCAGAAGAAACTGCCCCTTTGGCATCGAAGCCAACGGCATCGGCCTGTCGTCCGCCCAATACACCTTATTGACGATGTCAGACCTCTGAAGGCAGATCATGTACCCGTCGGCACGGTCAAACTGGGTCAGGTGGCCGCCTGGCACCATGTCCCATTGCACCCGCGAGGCCACGAACTCGGCGGATTGGAAGGTGGTGACGTCGAGCGTCGGAGGTTTCTCCACGCCCACGAACTTCTCGAACCTGCTTCCGAATGGTTCCGTCATCGCCTCGATCCCGTAAGCTCACTCCCGGGGAATTCAATTGTCATGCACGATAGTTCCGTCAGTATGCCGGGGAGACGCTGAAAACGCTAGTGAAATGACGTTGAAACTCCTCATCGGTCGCAAAGCCGCAGAGACTGCCTATTTCCGAAATGGGGAGGCCGGATGTTTCGATCAGGGTCTTCGCCCGTTCGATCCTTTGCGAGAGCAACCAAGCGCACGGCGTCGCGCCGATGGTCGACTTGAAGGCCCGCAGAAACGCAACCCGCGTCATCCCGCATCCGTGGGCGAGCTCGGCCAACCCAAGCTCATCGCCCCGGCTGTCGAGCAACATCTCCTTCGCCCGTCTTTCCTGCCATCGCTCGAGCTTTGTCGGCGTTCCGAGCGAAGTCGGGGGCTCCTCGGCATACCGCTCGGCGATATGCGTCAGCAGGGCCGTGGAGACGTAGTCGGCGGACTGCCGAGATATCGGATTCGGCCGCTCGAGCGCGGGAAGCAGCGCCTCGCCGAGGCTACGGACGACCGGGTCGTCGAAAGCCGTTCCGTTCTCGGTGAGAAGCCTCAGACCATGGCCGATGCCGTGTTCCTCCAGGAACGTGTTCAGCGCCGCGCGCGAGAAGAACATGGAGAGGCAATCGACTTCGGCTTCAACTATGGCGGCATGCTTCTTGTTCAAGTCGAGGAACAGGAACTGGCCTTCGTTCAGGCTCATTGAGCGCGCCGGCTTGCCGTCCACCCAGTACCTGTAAGCGGGCAGCGGGCGTCTTTGCAGACAAAGCAGGTATCCGTCGACGACCTCCATCCGGACCGGGTGTCGCCTTCGCTTCGCGCCCAATTGGTTCTCGAGGACACGATCTGTCCGACTTGAAGGAAGCGGGTGATCAGCGACTTCGGCTCATCGAGGCCTACGAAGCGGCCTAGGCTGCGGTTGACGTTGCTTTTCATCTGCGCCTGGCAAGTGTTCATGAGAGCTGTCGGACACGACGGACGATACGGACGCGCCGGTGCCTGAGCCAGTGTGCGGAGTGCTGAAACTTGTACCTGAGTGCTGCCGATCAAAGGCGAGCGGAGGAGACGCTGGGGGGCTGCCACACAGCTCCTACCGCTCTTAGGCGGCGTGGGTCGCGTCACTGGCATTTTATCGTGTTGCTCAATCGCAGCACTGACGTTCAATTTCCAGCACTTCCCGCACTGGCCACGGCTCTCCCAAAGAATAGTCTTCGCAAGGCAAAGCATGTGCTGTGTGCGTGTGGCAAAAATAGTGTTGCCGAGGATGTTGCGCTTGGATACTGCCAAGGCCCGCTTGCTTGACACCGAGAACCCCTCGATCTCCGTCGGTGGGAGCCGTTCGGATGACCCGGTTTCCATCGAACAGTTGGACCTGACGACCGTCACCCACGTACTGCAGGCCGTCTCGGGCGAGATGGTGCTCGAGAGGCTGATCGACACTGTGGTGAGGGCTTCGCTCGAACATGCAGGGGCTCAGCGTGCCGTGCTGGTCTTGGATGACGGCGGCGGTGAACTGCAGGTGATCGCGGAGGCATCCACGCAAGACGGCGGCATCGTGGTGAACCAACAATGTCACGCGGTTTCCGGCCTCGACGTTCCCCGGGAGGCGCTCCTTCAAGTCATGCGCACCAAAGAAGCCGTCGTTCTCGACGATGCGAGCGTCAGCGGCGTGTTCGGCGATGATCCTCATGTCCGCGGAGCCCGGGTGCGCTCGCTTCTCTGCCTTCCCCTCGCGAAACAGGGAAGCCTCGTCGGCATGCTCTACCTCGAGAACAGTCTTTCACCGGGCGTCTTCACGCCCAACCGCATCCTCGTCCTGAGGCTACTCGCTTCCCAGGTCGCCATCTCACTTGAAAACACCCGCCTCTACAGGGACCTCCAGGAGCGCGAATCGAGGATTCGGAGACTGGTGGACTCCAACGTCATCGGAATCGTGATCTGGGATCGGAACGGGCGCTTGCTCGATGCGAACGGCTCTTTCTTGGACATGACGCAGTATACCAGGGACGATCTTGAGCGTGGCCTCGGATGGTACGACATGACGCCGCCGGATTGGCAGAGACAGGTGGAGTCCGAACTTCACGAACTGACGACAACCGGAGCGATGAAACCCCGCGAAAAGGAATTCTTCCGCCGGGACGGAAGCCGCGTGAAGGTCCTGATCGGCGCTGCGGCTTTCGACGCCCAAGCCAATCAGGGCGTCGCCTACATCCTCGACCTGACCGAGCGTGAGGAGGCTGAACGCAAGTCCGTCGAAAGCGAGCGGCGAGTGCGGGAACTACAGGCCGAGCTCGCGCATGCCAACCGCGTTGAGACCGTGGGTCAGCTCTCCACCTGGATAGCCCACGACATCCGCCAGCCCCTGATCGGCATCGTGGCGAGCGCCAATGCGGGAACACAATGGCTGGCGGCGGACCCGCCCAACCTCGAGGCCGCCCGGCGTTCGTTGAAGCGCGTAGAGGAAGAAGGACACCGGGCGGCGCAGATACTCGACAAAATACGCGCCCTGATGAGGAAGACGGCACCCTTCAGGGAGACCGTCGACATGAACGAACTCGTGCTCGCCACCCTCCCCCTTCTCCAGTCGGAGGTCCGGCACAGAAGCGTCAGGGTGACTGTCGACCTGAGCGGGCCTGCCCCGCTTGTTTCTGCAGACCGCGTCCAGTTGCAACAGGTTGTGATGAACATCATGGTCAACGCCATTGACGCGATGTCCCTCACGAGCGGGCACGTCAAGGAACTCACCGTGTCGACCTGGATCGACGACGCAGATAACGTGATCACCTCCATGCAGGACACGGGACCCGCGCTTCCAATCGACCAGTACGAGCGCTTCTTCGATGCGTTCTATTCGACCAAGGCAGGCGGTCTCGGCATCGGACTGGCCATCTGCAAGAGCATAGTGGAGAACTTCGGCGGTCGTATCTGGGCCGAGCCGTGCGCGCCCCGCGGGGCGGCAGTGAGATTTTGGTTGCCGTCGGCCTCGCCGAACGCCGGGTAGCGCGGCCAGTACTGTCGGCACATCATCAGCGGATCGCCCAGCGATCGATCCGCCTACCGTTCTCCATCGGGCCGAATGGCTGCGCGCTTCGCCACCTGACGCCGTGCTTCGAACGCTCCTCATGAGGCACAACGACGACACACGGCGGAGCAGAGCGGCCTCGGACGGAAAATTGCCCGTGGCTTGAAAGGTCGCGAATGCTTCTGAGGCCAGCGCTGGTCGCGGAACTTCTCAAGGTTCTTGGCCAGCACGATACCCAGCAGAGACCCGATCGCGGTGGAGACCCTTGTTGCCCATCGCCATGTCTCCGTCATCCGCGCGCTTGGCCATTCTCCAACTGGCGGCGGCACGATCACGGGTCCAATGATGTGGATGCGACCTCCCGATGGCGAGTTGATTGCCGCGAAGTGCCGTCATTCGCCGTCGCGCTTTCACACGAGCTGTTTCGACCGAAACGCGTCCCTTCACCCATCTGAACCACGCTTCACGTGGCTTCACATCGCTGAACTCGCCCCGGTGATCGGGTTGCGCAATTCTCCAGTCGTCACCACCGAACTGGAGAAATCGACATGGACGGCATCGCACCACATCCCCCGACGCTGACGTCTTCCGCCGCGAACGCGATCATCGCTGGAGCCGAGCGCAAGGCCAATGAGATCGGCCTTCCTATCATCGTCGCCGTGCTCGACGCCGGAGGGCACCTCAAGGCCTTCCGGCGCATGGACGGCGCGGTCCTGGCTTCCATCGACATAGCGATGCGGAAGGCGACAACCGCCGTGTTCTTCCAGTGCAACAGCGAGGACGTCTGGGAGTACTGCAAACCCGGCGCTCCGGCCCCGGGGCTCGAGCTCACCAACGGCGGACTCGCTCCCTTCGGCGGCGGCATCCCACTGAGGTCCACGGACGGGCAGGTCATCGGAGCGCTCGGCGTATCCGGCGGAACGGTCGCGCAGGACCTCGAAGTGGCGCGGGCGGCCTTCGCCGCCTTCGACGGGCTCTTCGGCTGAATCCAACCTCAACTTCAACCCAAGGAAAAAGGACTACGACTATGGCGAAGACTATCCTCATCACGGGCGCTGGCTCCGGCTTCGGCAAGGCCGCCGGCATCGGGATGGCCAAGAACGGCCACAACATCATCGCGACCACCCAGGTCTCCTCTCAGGTCACGCCGCTCCGCGAAGAAGCGGCCTCGCTCGGGCTCAAGAACCTGCGCGTGGAACGGCTGGACCTCACCGACCCCTACGACATCAAGCAGGCCCAGGGATGGGACATCGACATTCTCTGGAACAACGCGGGGATGGGCGAAGCAGGGCCCGTATGGGAAATCCCGGTCGACATCGTCCGCAAGAACTACGAGGTCAACGTCTTCCTTCCGCTCGTCCTCACCCAGGGCGTCGTCCAGAAATGGGTCCGCGAGGGCAAGCGCGGCAACAAGGTGGTCTTCACCTCCTCGATGGGCGGCCTGTTCACGCCGGCGAACTGGGGAACCTACGTGTCGACCAAGCATGCGCTCGAGGCGTTCGCCGAGGCGATGCAGCAGGAGCTGGCGCCGTACGGCATCAAAATCCAGACGATCAATCCGGGTGCCTATTACACCGGCTACAACGAGACCATGGCCGACAACCCGTTCCGCTGGCTCGACGACTCCAAGAACTTCACCAAGCGCGCCGACCTCCGCAAGGGCTTCGACGACTTCTTCGCCACGCCCGAAGGCAAGATGGACCCCAAGGAGATGATCGACCGGATGATCGAGATCGTCCCGGCCGACACTGGCAAGTTCCGGAACGTCGTACCGCAGGTCATCGAGGACATGCTGAAGAAGCACCAATTCGCGGCCTGGGAAAACACCATCTGATCTTCCGCGGCCGTCCTCCCCGCCGCCCCGCCTCCCGGCCGCCGCCTGGCCGGGAGGCACCCCCTTATCACCTGAACCGAGGTAACCGACATGACAATCCGGACATGGACACAGGCGACACGCCTGATAATCACCTGCGTCGTCATCATGGTGGCCCTGAGCGCCACCGGGGCGCTCGCCACCAACGGGGCGCTTCAGGCCGCAACGAGGCTAGGGTGCGGGCCAGCTTCGACGCATGGGCCTCGGGAACGGGCAGCCCCTACGATCTCCTCGCCGACAACGCGATGTGGACCATCACGGGCAACTCGTTCGCCTCCCGAACCTATCCGACCCGTCGGGCATTCATCGGCGGCGTCTTCCGGCCGTTCAACGCCCGCATGAGCGTCGCCCTCAAGCCGACCATCCGCAGCGTCTATTCCGCGGGCGATACTGTAGTGGTGCTGTTCGACGCGAGCGGCGTCGTCCGCGACGGGCAACCCTACTCCAACACCTACGCATGGTTCCTCACGATGGACGACGGCAAGATCGTCCGCGCGCAGGCCTTCTTCGACAGCATCGCCTTCAACGACCTTTGGACACGTGTCCGCCCGACATCCGCGTCGCAATAGGATTCACCCCCAAGCGTGAGATCAACAAGAAACCAGGAGGCCCCGATGTCAGCAGAACTTGATACCCACATTCGCGCCAACGTGCCCGCCGTCTTGGCCGACAACATGGTTCGTTCGACTGCCCCGAAGTCCAGGGAGAAGGTGGGAATCGCCTACGGGCTGCTTGCGGCCCTGATCTGGGGCGGATACGTAACAATCACGCATTGCGGCATCACCATGGGCCTGACCCCGTTCGACCTGGCCCTGCTCCGCTACGGGACCGCTGCTATCGTCATGTTGCCGTGGCTCCTCCGGAATTCGCCGCGCAATCTCGCGGGCGTCGGCTGGCCGAGATCGATATTCCTCGCCCTGATGGCCGGACCCGCCTTCGTGCTCATGGGTTCGTCCGGCTTCCTGTTCGCGCCGCTGGCCCACGGCGCACTTTTCCAGCTCGGATCGCTCACCCTCCTCGGGATCGTGCTTTCGGCGTTTCTCGTCGGCGAGGCCGTGGGACGGCAACGCGTTGTCGGCATGGTCATCTTGATCGTCGGCCTCGGCGTAATGGCGGGTCCGGAACTGATGACCGGAGGGTCGTCGGCCTTACTGGGCGATCTGATGTTCATATTCGCCGGAGCGATGTGGGCCTTGTTCACGGTCCTGCAAAGACGCTGGCACATCGATCCGATCGCCGCCACCGCGGCCGTTTCGGTACTCTCGGCGGCTATGTACATTCCGACCTATCTGATCGGTCATGGCCCCGCCAACCTTCTCGCCATCCCCACCTGGGTGCTTGGTCTCCAGATAGTGGTCGCCGGCCTGCTGTCGGGTGTCGTCGCGCTGTTCGCCTTCTCGCGGGCAGCGGAATACCTCGGTCCCTCGAGAGCCTCCCTGTTCCCCGCCCTAGCCCCGGCGATCGCGATCCTGCTCGGCACCCCGGTTTCGGGTGTCTATCCGACCGGGATGCAGATACTGGGCCTGACAGTGCTCTCCGTCGGCCTGATCTTCGCGGCGCGGCAATCCGGCGGACACCATCCCGACGTCAGGCTGGCCCGAAGCGCTCTATGAGCGAATCTATGAGGAGCCTCACCCGTGCAGGAGGATTGGCTCCCGACGGCCTGACGGCGAACATTCCGAACTCCGGTGAGCCAAAGTCCTCCAGCAACGGCACCAATCTGCCCGCAGCGATCGAATCTTCGACCAGTATGGACGGGACGTTGCAGATTCCGAGCCCGGCCAGAGCCCACTCGATCAGCGTCTC
>Ga0164290_1002177_pt1 | contig 16135 bp, 11 predicted proteins | sample Micstemetagenome_FD_108782 | JGI IMG/M metagenome (GOLD analysis project Ga0164290, IMG submission 108782) | Contaminated culture microbial community from soil near Moab, Utah, USA - Microcoleus steenstrupii SON62 (Illumina Assembly) | ecosystem: Environmental > Terrestrial > Soil > Soil crust... | reverse complement strand
CCGCTGGGGACAATTGGTATACAGCAACTCTTCTCCTTCACCTGGCTGGGACGGTAAGATCAATGGCAAAGAGCAAGCAACAGGTGCATTTGTTTGGATCGTAAAAGGGACGGATTTTACCGGTAAGGTAGTCACTGCTAAGGGCACGGTTACGTTGATACGGTAACCTCACCCAGCTCCTAACAAGCTGGAGATGGAGCGAAAAGCTTTACCACAGCAAGACTTATTCAATATTTAAGATAAAGCGCAATGCACTCTATAGTCAGAGTGCATTTTTATACTAATGATAATGAGCTAAATAGGGCTTGACATTGGTGACCTTCTTCGCCTAAGGCTGATCAGGAGGGGCCGCCTATATTTGCCGCATGAATAAAATTGTTTTGATCACAGGAGCTACATCGGGGTTTGGCGAGGCTTGTGCCTACACGTTTGCACAAAATGGTTACCATATTTTACTAAATGGCAGAAGAAAAGAACGACTGGAAACGCTGAAGCAAAAACTGGAAGACAGCCATGGGATCAAATGCTTTTTGCTGCCTTTTGATGTAAGAGATCAGCAAGTTGTATTTGAATCGATCAATAGTCTTCCTGACCAATGGAAAAACATAGATATCCTTATTAATAATGCCGGGCTTGCTTTAGGTCGGGACCTTTTTCAGGATGCCGACCTGGAGGATTGGAATACGATGATTGATACGAACGTCAAAGGATTGCTCTATGTTTCAAAAGCAGTTATTCCTTTTATGATTGAAAGAAAGTCGGGTCATGTGATCAATGTAGGTTCTATTGCCGGCAAAGAAGTATATGAAAGAGGGAATGTATACTGCGGCAGTAAACATGCGGTTGATGCTATCAGTAAATCTATGCGCATTGATTTGTTGCCACATAATATAAAGGTTACCGCTATCCATCCCGGTGCAGCAGAAACCGAGTTTTCCATTGTACGCTTCAAAGGCCAGGAAGTAACAGCTAAAAAAGTATACGAAGGCTATAAACCCTTATCTGCAGAAGATGTTGCTAACGTTGTTTTTTATACAGCAAGCTTACCCCCGCATGTATGCATAAATGATCTTGTGCTAACCTGCACCCAGCAGGCTAATTCATATCATTTTAATAAGCAGTTATAGTATTTAGAAAATACTAACAGAGTGTTTGTTCATACGGTTTTTAATGGCATTATCTTAGCTAATTAGTGCTATTCGTTAAGTCCTGTACAATAGGTAGGTAGTATCCCTTAGGAGATTTACTTGTTCTTAAAAAATTTATTCGTTTCATTACAGGTCTTATCTTTTTTCTTCTATTTTTATTCTATTCAACCGGTATCTATCTAAAAACCATGAACAAAATCTTTATCCTAATCCTTGCATTATTCTTTTTTGCAGGCACGACAGTAAGTGCACAAGAAGTTATTCGTCAGCAAGCCTGTAATAATCCTTCCATTCAACGGCAAGCAGATAGTTTAAAAGCCATCTACACAAAAGATGGATTTGAGTTAATGCGAGAAGCGTCTATGAGCATGGAAAGTGGTTATGAAATGCCTGTGATTATGCCCCTGCAACAAGGAACATGGTACCAGTTTGTTTTTATTGGAGAGATGGCTTCCCGCTTATATGAAGTACGCATGTTCGATAACAATGAAAAGCAGGTTATTTATCAGAAAAAGCTTTGGGGAGACATTGATGGTAATGTTATTTCATTCTCCTACATTCCTCAGTTCTCCGAATTTCATATGATGCGTCCGGTGCAGGAGAACAAGAAGCAGAAAAAAGGTTTGTGTGGCTATGTAATGATGTTTAGAAAAATAAGAAAGTAATAGGCTCTTATCCATATTTATATAAATGCCGTTTTGTAACGGCATTTTTTATTGCCACTGTAAAAAACTTATTATGAGTTTCAACAACCTACTTCTCCAATAATATTCAGTGTTTCCTGCAAGCTGTTCCTTTTAATGAACAACTGACCTTTATACTGCGAAAGTTCATCACCCAACTCCTGTGTTTCATGAAGCTTTATTGAAATAGTATAACCGGCACCTTCGTACACTTCATTTATAACTCCATCTTGATTGTTTGATTGCACCCTGACCAATTCAACTTTTTTACCATCAAGATGAATAAATGCTTTCGATTGAAGATTTATTATGAAGTGATAGGAAGACCGTACTTCTTTTGAAACAGCGGAAAACAAACCACTGCAGCCATCGATTGTTGTTTCTTCTATTTTAATTGTACCTATTGTTATCCCTGCTTCTTTGTTTTTAGATATCGCTTTTGGCAAGGTTTCTCTACCCTGCTTTTTATCAACAGAAGTGTTGTTTGGATTATGACAGGACAGGATGAACAAAGCAGCTATGCAACACCATTTTTCCATGCATCTTTTTTGGAAACTATTGTGCCAAAGAAATGCGTACCTGCGCACCCGCCCTTGTCTTGATAACAGGCGCAGAGGTAGCGATCTTTGGTTCTACGCTGTTTCTTTCATAATACAGCATGATCTTCACCCGCTGGCTTACTACATAGTCAATAGATGGAGCAATACGAACTACTTTTTGTCCGGCAGCAGGATAGGTTGTTAACTGATCCAGTTTGGTATTTGCAGTAGCATCATCCCGCAAGCTGAAATCGAAACGGAAGGTGACATCATTATCCAGCTTCTTTCCGTTCTTTCCGATCTTAATGTTTTGAAGGAATGGAACACCACGTTTTCTCCAATTGAAACCAAATGTATATTCTGTAGAACGGTTCTCAGCTAACTGATAATCTACAAGGCTTAGACTTAATGTTCTGCTGCGTTTATATTCAAAGTTTGCCGTGATGTCATTCTTGAATGACATATCTATACCAATCAAAGGACTGAACTGCTCACTAATGGTAATGTTAGGAACTAAGAAATAAGGAACATAGTTGCCTGTTTGAGTATCAATAAACTCAGGATAACCTACACGGAAACGATCCTGGAACAACAATGCAGTTGTAAAGCTGTTCATGCTTAGTGTGCTGTTGTATCCATGACGCACAGTGAAGTTGGTAAATATTTTATCGAAGCCTTTTAAGCGACTCAAGCCATTGTAATCAATCGTCCAGTTAGGCTTAGGCATATAACCAGAGAATTGGTTAGAACGCAACTTAGGGTTAGCATTCTTCACTAATGCAATTGTGTTTGGATCTTTGCCTGTATAAGCAGCAATGAAAGATGGGATCAATACATCCTGTGCATAGCGGCCATAACCCTTGTAATAACCATTTTGATCGATAACGCCAGCCCCATAAGGATTTTGTTTGCCCAAACGTTGAGAAAGGATCACACGGTTATTCTCAAATTCCCTGAACGTTTCGGAAACCTCATTTGGATCGAACTTAGTGAACAAGGTTTTGTAAGAGATATAACTCATGCTGAAGCTACCAGCTGCATAGGGGTTATATCTCGCCAAACCAAATTGTGTAGAGTCTCTTCCGTCTATATCCTTATATAATTCTGAATACTGTTTATCAAAAGTTCTATCCAATGTTAAGTTGATGTTCAGGTCTCGTATTGGGCTGATTCGGGCTGTTACACCAATACGCTGATTATAACGTTGCTGGATCAATGCGTTGAAAAGAGAATCTCTTGACAATACACCCCTCGCACCTAATTGGTTAATGTCGGATGTATCGGGCTGATAACCCAGTATGTAACCTAATCCAGGATTGCGGCTTCTCCAGTTCATACCAATGATGCGGGTACTATCCATGTAGCCAGGTAATAAGGTACCTAAATCCTCATTGTATTGAACGTTGATCTGCTTTAATGAAGTCACAACTTTTCCTAAGAAACGAGGGACCTTAGTCACATAGGGCAAACGGTTAGGATCTTTAATACGAATTTTCTTTCCGGTAGAATCTCTATAGAACTTAGGTGTTGTTGGTTTGGTCAACGGTCCATCCATAGTAATGGCACGCAACAACTTCACCTTGTTATAAAGCTGTTCAAAGTTCAGGTCTGCTGTTGCATTCCGGGTTTGTCCGTTCAGCAATGTATTACCCTGCTCTCTTGCTAACAATGATGCAGCTACCCAATCGTACTTGGCTGTATAAGAAACATTAATATTTGTCCATTCCAATAATGGAAGCTTTGAAGTAGGCAGGTTGTATTGCAGCGTAACATCGTGATGGTAACGGGTATTTCTTCCACCCTTCCAGAAATTCTTTTTTACAGAGTCTTCCTCTGGCTTCGTATCAATCCTTCCAAATGGTTCGTCAACCCTTGCATTGTTTACTGCATTGAAATCAAGCGTTACAGAACGTGTCAACGGCCAACGCATGGTATAGTACCGGTCAAAGTAGAAGAACTTGTCGTAGGTCTCTGGTATTTTAGCCGGTGCTCCAACATTTCTTGGACGCACTGCACCAAATTGCCTGAACACATCTGCCTTAATAGAAACGGCAGGTTTATAATTGAAGTTGAAATCACGCACCAAAGCGAACCAGGGCGATTTTGATCTGATCAGGTTCTTGAATGGTTCTACAAAGGTTTGCTGTGGCTGAAAGTTATAACCAATAGCTCCCCGCGTTCTATTTACTTCTTCCAACTCGATGATTGGATTGGTTCTTTCCTGTCGTGTGAAGGAATAGTTCAGATCTATATTTGAGATATCCCAGGGCTGCGGCTTTTTGCCGTTGGTTTTATTCTTTTTTACGTTCGTGAAATTCACAGTCTTTATAGTCACCTGGTCAATGGCATCTCTGCGAATAGAATCTTTTGAATTGGCAGGAGCTCCTTTGAGTTTATCCTTCAGCTTTATATCCAGGTCATACGGATCGTATTCCGGTGTGCTGGTTGTTTTGCTAATGCCAGCATAAACGGGTATTTGAATAGCAGCTGCTTTTGGCAACATCTTACCCATATCCAGGTTAGCATTTACATCAAACTGTTTAAAGTCTTCACGGCTTCTTTCGTTTACTCTTTGCTCCAATGTTCCAAAACCGGTGCTGCGCATGCTTCCCGTAAAACTTAAGTTACCCAGATCGGCCAAACGAATATCCACACGGCCCAAAGCTGCATACCCACCTCTTTCGTCCAGTTTTGATAAACGCAGTTCATTAAACCAAACCTCAGCACAGGCATTTTCTACACCAACATTTTCTACAGCCAGCAACATACCTCTCACTTCGCCTAAGTTTGGATTACCTAGGATTGATATAGTTCTGCCATCAGCCTGGGTCTCGGAATAATAACCGGATCTGCCACTTGCATTCCGACGCACCTTTAATGCAGTAAGAATGTTCAGGTCAAAATCTAAGTTGTTAGCGGCAGGCCATATTAGCTTTGGATCTCTAGAACCAGTGTTGAGATTTGTAAGTTTCAACGGGATCCTTATCTCGTAATAATTACTCACAAAATCATTACCAATACGAATCACGGCCTCAAGGTCATTATCTCCTAATGTATATTGAGGATCTTTTTCTGCGTGAATAAACATTGAAAGACTTCCATACTGACGAAAATCGTAGTTCATGGTCTTGAACACACCTCTTGACTTCTGTTTGGGAAGGTTGCAAAGCTTTAAGCTCAGTGCCTGCTCGTTTTGCAAAAGTTGTACATTATTATTGCTTAACTGTTGCTGCCGTTCTATACCAGGAGGCGTTACATAGGGAACAGGCGAACGCTGATCGTTTTCTTCAATGTTAACGGCCAATGTATTTAAAGTAACCGGATCGTTTACAGGGTTTCTTTTATAAATGCCGGTGCTGTCTATCTCGTAATCAAACTTTCTCCACTGGTTACGTACCAGTTCCAGCTTAGCAAAACGTAAAACAGCCGTATCGTTAAAACCTGTAAGGAACATTCTGATAAAGCGGATAGATTTGAAATCAGGAATGTTACCCACCTTAGCCTGAAATTCTTTAATTGGAATACGGAACAAATACCACTTTTCAGTACGCCTTGTATTGTTTGCCAACGTTACATTGGCTTCTCTTGAATCAGTTATGTAAGGATGATTTTGCGTGGTCATTCCCGGATACAGATCGATCCTGTATTGGAAATATTCTTCAATCTCATTCAGGGTGTTATCGCGGTTCAACTCTTCCTGGTCGGGATATAATGTAAATGCATTGGTGAACTCATCTGATGTATTGGCTACAGGTGAGTTACCATGAGGGTTGTTGATGTTCTTATATCTCTTTAAGATACCATCGTTTGGTCCAAAAGATGGATCGCGGTAGCCCTTAAAGTTATCGGCCGATGGATCCGCTTCTGCCTGTTGATATACGCCTGATGAAGTACCAAAAGCAGCAGCGATCTGTGCCAGGTAGGGAGCAAATTTTCTGCGTTCAGCCGTATCGGGTAAGCCATCAAATCCTACATCCTGGAAAGGTCTGTCAGACGGGTCGTTGCTGAAAGCATTTGTTACCTGGATGGGATTGCGGGGCACACGGCCAAATGCTGTTTCTTCTGTTGGTGCATTGATCTTTGGAGTAGGCAAGCCATTTTCAAACTGGCGTTTACCATCACGTAAAATATCTTCTGAGATATTTCCAAGGTTAAAATATAATTCACCGCTGTTGTTTGTCCTGCTAATGAAAGGGTCCTGCAGCCAGAATTCAATGAATTCAATATTGCCGGTTTCAAAATCGGTCTGGTCAATATTACGCATGATACCACCCCATGACTTTCTTGGGTTGGGCAGATAACCTTGTTGCGTAAGTGTTGCCTGGTAGTTGTAAGGACCTTTTTCCTGCGGATAAAAAGCCAAATCAAATGTGGTAAGAATGCCCTGGCCAAAATCTAAAGTTCTTTGCGGAAAGATCTCCTGGTTCAACACCTGCCTTGTTTCAGGCTTCGACAATTCTTCCAGGTTTCTTTGCAGCGGATTGTCAGAGTTTCTTTTTTCCTGCAATACCGGCTCAATGTTATACCATGCTAATTTTCCTCTATTGAAATTGCTACTTAAATTATTTTGTTGTTCTGCCTCCGGAAACAGAATGGTTCCATTTCTATCTGGTGATTTTTGCGGTACAGAGGACAAATTCCAGCTGATTAACGGAAAACGGAGATCAATTGAGCTGCGGGTGCCTTCAAAATCGTCAACCCAGATCACACCATTCTTATCTTTTTGATCCGCATTGATTTGTTTTGGATGGCCCGGATCAAGATAAGCCGCTTCGCCATAAGCTGCTATGGAAGACATTGCCTTGGTTGAATAAAAGGGCAGCTTATCTAACCACTTGGAAAGTCTTGGAACATCGTTGCGATAATCAAAATCCAACCCATACATACGGTTGCGAATAGGATCCTCACCATAAATCTGCTTGGTAAAGAACGGCCTTTCACCTAGCTGCACCGCCGTAGCACCAATGCTCAAGTGCCTGTTCACCAGGTAATCTAATCGCAATCCCATGTAATTACGTTGCTGCAAACCAAATGTGGCATTGTTCTCATACTGAACCTGAACAGGCAGGCCTGCATTAATAATAGCCGGGTTGGTGATGCGCAACGTTCCTAAATCATAATTGATCTCGTAGTCCGCTCCTTCCTGCAATTGTTGGCCACCAGCTGTTACACTTACCGAACCACGAGGGATATTGATACCTAATTGGTATTCTGAATTGCTGGTTGACTTGGAACGTCCTATTAATTTGTACCGGTTAAGGTTGGCAAAATTTTGCGCAATGGCTTTGATAGTATCGTAAAGCGGGTAGAATAATATTTTATCTCTTGCGGCAGGTTCTACTGCGTATTCCAGATCGCGGCCAAAGGGTTCCAGCACCGGGAAGATGATACGGCTTTGTGGCGAGATAACGGTAAAGCCTTCAATGTAATCAAACACACCATCGGGCTGCGGATCGTTTTGATTATTTAAGCGATCAAGGTTTAATAAGGTAAGAATAGGTTGTCCCTGGAACTGTGCAACGGTGCTGTCAATTGGCAGATATCTTTTTTCTCCCAGGCTTGGCTCTTCATAAACCACATCCAGTTTGAAATCGGTTCTTTCCAGTTGTCCGTAACCTACGCTGTAAACATTCTTCATCATCAGGTCCCAGATAGGAAGGTTAGGACGCTGAGATGTTGCCTTTAATAATTTCAGGAACAACACAGGCTGTGTGTTACCTGTAGAATCTGGCGGAATATCCTGAGAGAATTCACCCACCTGTAAAACCTTTCCGTTGAAGGTGTATTGATAGGCCACACCCAAAACTTCATCTGGCTGCAAAGGCTGGTTTAGAGAAAGGAAACCTATTTGCGGATTAAAATAAAAATCGGTAGGCTGCAATTTCCGGGCAAAAGTCTTTTCAAAATCCTGCACCGGCTGCAAACCTAACCCTGTTAAAACACTTTGAACCGCAGTGGAATTGCGGCTATTTGGGTTAGATATTATGTTTGAATAAAGATTGTTGGCACTATTAGAGGGTAACGTGTTCGGATTGCCCGTCGGACCAAAGAACGGATTGCCTTCACCGAGGTCCATCAGGCCAACAACATCTCTAGTTTCGGTTGTGGCGCCGGTTCTGTTAGTTACCCAAACTTCAACCCTTAAAATTTGAATATTGGAGCGAACAAGAGGCAGTTGCCTCATGGCATCATTGTAATTATTGCGGAAGTATTGGGCCATCAGGAAGTGGCGGTTCTCTTCATATTCATCTGAACGCAATACAAAAGATTGCGTGGCCGACCCCCCCTGTAAACCTAAAGACTGACGTTGCGAACGCTGATTAGCCAGCACACCTGTAACAAACAACTTTCCAAACTGTAACTGCGACTTCACACCAAATAGCGACTGTGCCCCCGGTATCAGGGTGCCTTTAGAAGAGAAGTTTACGTTACCCGCCTGGAATAATTTTAAGATCTCATCGTCCTTGCCCTGGTAATCCAGCTTCAACTGATTTTCAAAATCAAAATTGGCTAAGGTGTTATAGTTAATAGGCAGGTTGATCTTATCCCCGATCTTGGCATCTACCTGTAACTGCGCATTCATGTTGAAATCAAAACCACCATTTCTACGGGCTCTTTCGGGTAGTGTTGGATTTTTAACCACCTGACCCTGGTAACCAGCAGCAATATCTACATAACCCGATGGCCTGATGTCTACTTTACCGTTACCTGTAATACGGTTCATCCAGTCTTTATTGAACTGGAAAACCGGCTTGGCTTTTCTGCGGTTTAGGTTGTATAAAAGATCGGCTCTTTGACGGAAATAGGCGTTTTCATCCTTTTTACCCTGCAGCTCCAAAAACTCCTTCATAGTGAAGGTCATAGGTGTGCGATAATATTTATCGCCTATTTTTTCAATGATATAATATTCATTTGTAGCAGGGTCGTACTGGATGTTTCTCTTCACATAACCGCTATCCCTGAAGTCAAATGAATTACGGTTAGGACTGGTGTAAGTATCACTTCTCCGGTCGCGGATGGGATATTTTAAAGAAGTATCGGCTTGTGAAAAAGCAACATTCACCCCTGAAAATAAGGTGAACACAACGATGGTGGCTACCACCGACTTGATATAGGAAGGTCTTAGGTTCAAAGTAGTCGTTTTCCCTAACAATTAGTTTCTTCTCAAAAACGGATTATAGTATCTGCAATGCTTTTTTGATTAACAGTTCCACTCCAATTCCCGGGTCTTGCGCCAATACTTTTTGAACAGCATTGTCTGCAGCCTGCCGGTTGATGCCCAAAGCAATCAAGGCATTTAACGCATCGGTTTGTAAACTATTGCCTTTCCAGGTGGAAATATTTAGATCAGTTTCAACAGGTTGTTTTGCGAGTTTATCTCTCAGCTCCACCACAATTCGTTCTGCTGTTTTGCGGCCAATGCCTTTAATGGACTCCAATGCTTTTGCATTGCCCTGGATAATAGCCCGGCTTAATTCATCCGGCTTCATATACGAAAGCATTACCCTTGCGGTATTGGCGCCAATTCCGGAGATTGCAATCAACTGCAGAAACATTTCTTTTTCCGCAGTATCAAAGAAACCAAAAAGCAGGTGGGCATCTTCCCGAACAATGAGATGGGTATGCAACAACCCTTTTTCCAGGTCCTGTATGTGAGAGTAGGTATTCAGGCTGATCTGCACATCGTAGCCAACACCATTTACATCAACATATACATAAGATGGCGTCTTTTTTACAAAGTCGCCTTTCAGAAAAGCAATCATAGAGGCGAATATACAACGGCCCCCTGTCCCCCCAAGGAGGAACTTAGATGTAACCTTCTTTACTTTTTACGTCTTGCATTTAATCCAGATCATTCAAAGGTTGAGACTATAGAAAGTTTCAAAAGTCACCATAACAAGACTGACTTTAATTGAGAAGTTTCTCTATCCTAAGTCTCCCCCTTGGGGGGACGGAGGGCCTCCCTATCTTTGCCCCCTCAAACGATTTAGAACATGCCTCATCAAAAAATAAATGCTGCCATTACTGCTGTTGGAGCCTATCTGCCGGAAACTAAGTTGACCAATGCCGATCTGGAAAAGATGGTAGATACCAACGATGAGTGGATCCGTACAAGGACTGGTATTATTGAAAGAAGGATTTTAGAGCCTGGCAAAGGAACCTCAGACATGGGTGCACCGGCCATATTGCAGCTTTGCGAAAAGCGGGGCATCTCTCCCGAAGAAATTGATTGCATCATTTGTGCTACTGTAACCCCGGATATGGTTTTCCCGGCTACCGCTAATATCATATCAGACAAGATTGGAGCTAAAAATGCCTGGGGTTTTGATGTGGAAGCAGCTTGTTCAGGGTTTCTTTACTCACTTACTGTAGGTGCATCTTTAATAGAAAGCCGCCGCTATAAAAAAGTAGTAGTGGTAGGGGCCGATAAAATGAGTGCTATTGTTGATTATACCGACCGTACAACCTGCGTTTTATTTGGTGATGCTGCCGCTGCGGTTCTGTTAGAACCTAATAACGAAGGTTTTGGGGTGATGGATTCCATTTTGAGAAGCGATGGAAGCGGCAGGGATTTTTTACACATGAAAGCCGGGGGTTCTTTAAAACCATCAAGTGCTGAAACGGTAGCAAATAAAGAACACTTTGTTTTCCAGGATGGACAACCGGTATTTAAAGCAGCCGTGAAAGGCATGGCCGATGTAAGCGCTGAATTATTGGAAAGAAACAACCTAACCGGCGAAGACATTGCCTGGCTGGTACCTCACCAGGCCAACAAAAGAATCATTGATGCTACGGCCAACCGCATGGGACTTTCTCATGATAAGGTAATGCTGAATATTCATAAATAAGGCAATACAACTGCAGCTACCATTCCGCTTTGTTTATGGGAGTGGAAACATGATTTGAACAAAGGCGACAATATTGTTTTGGCAGCTTTTGGTGGCGGATTTACCTGGGGTGCTACGTTGGTGAAGTGGGCTTATTGATACACGGTTAGACAACTGTTTTTCTCCTTGCTTAGGTGTACAAGCGTTGAATATATTTATGTATTCGCGGAGATTTCTACCTTTTAGACACAAAAAGCTAATACAAGTGAGAGTAATAAAAATTGTCAACTTAATTCAGTTTAGCAACTGGGTGCTTTGTTGCTTTTTGATTATTTACTTCAATTTCGTTTTAAATAGTCCCAGTTGGTTTTTAGTGTAATGATCGGAGCCTTACTTTGTGCTAAGGAACGGACAATAGATTAACAAGCTTCCTAAATAAACGTCGTATTCTCCGGAGATACGGCTGGCACCAAAAATACAATGAATTGCTACAAGCATAATTAAAATTGCGTTATGAGTAAACCAGCAATCGTCTTTTTACTTTATTTATTTTCTACAATTTCTTCTCACTGTCAATCCAATAAAGTTTTGGATAATGGTATAAGCAAGTTTCGTTTCATGGAAGGGGTTTGGAAAGGAACTGGTTGGATACTTGATGGAAATACCAAACAGTTCTTTAAAGAAAAAGAAACGGTAATAAGTAAATTGGGCGGAACACTCATTCAAATAGAAGCGTTTGGAATTGCTGCAAATGATAAAACTCACATCATCAATGATGCATTGGGCTTGCTTTTATATAACAGTGAAAAACAAGAACATGAATTGCATAATTATCAATCTGATGGATCAAAAATGGTGGCGAATGCGAAGTTGAATAAGATCAATGAAATGGAGTGGAGCGTAAGCATTTCTCCTACAATTAAAATAAAATATGTTATTACAGTAGAAGGCAAAAAGTGGTTTGAGGCTGGTTTTAAAAGCACCGATGGCGGCGTTTCATGGCAACAAAATTTCGAAATGACACTTTTCAAAAGCAAATAAGAACATAGCAGCCTGGACTTAAAAAACAATTCATAGCTTGTAGTGAGGGCTAGCGTTGAGGCAAGGATACACCCAGAAATATGTTTTAAACTTCGTCACTCTATCTTTGTCTCAACCTCCAATATCTGTTTATGAAGAAAATTATTCCTTTAGCCCTGTTTACATTTCTACTCTTCTCTTGCAAAAAAAATTCTGATCCGGTAGATATAACACCTCCTGCATCAACAATGTATTTTCCACCTACAGCAAGTAATACGTGGGAAACCGTGACACCGGCTTCTTTAGGTTGGAATGAAACAGAGTTAAATAATCTCTACACATACCTTCAACAAAAAAACACCAGGGCTTTTATCATTTTAAAGAATGGCAGAATAGTAGCAGAAAAATATTTCGGCACCTTCACCGCCGACAGTAACTGGTACTGGGCTTCTGCCGGCAAAACCATGACGGGTTTTTTAGTAGGCATTGCACAAAAGGAAGGACTGCTCAACATCAACAACAAAACATCACAATATTTGGGTACCGGCTGGACATCACTTCCTTTGGCCAAGGAAAATCTTATAACAGTAAAGCATCAGCTTACCATGACCACAGGTTTGGATGATGACGTACCCGATGATGATTGCACCCTGCCATCATGTCTTACTTACAAAGCCGATGCAGGTTCAAGATGGGCTTATCACAATGCACCCTATACCATTTTAGATAAAGTAGTGGAGGCAGCAACCGGCACTACCTACAATAACTATTTTCAACAAAAGATCCGTGACCGCATTGGTATGAATGGCTTATGGATAAAGAACAGTTACAACAATGTTTATTACAGCACTCCGCGCAGCATGGCACGGTTTGGATTGTTGCTATTGAACAAAGGAATCTGGAACGGCACTGCTATACTTAACGATAATGACTATTTCAATTCCCAAATCAATACATCTCAAAACCTAAACCTCTCCTATGGTTATTTAACCTGGCTAAATGGCAAGACCACTCACATGCTGCCCCGTTTGCAAAATGTTTTTAATGGCTCCTTAGCTCCTAATGCACCAACCGATATGTACGCCGCTTTAGGAAAGAACGATCAGAAGATTTATATAGTGCCATCACAAAATTTAGTTGTGATCCGAATGGGAGAAAGTGCAGGAAATGTGCAATTAGCCGTATCCAGTTTTGATAATGAATTATGGGGTAAGTTGAACACCATTATCCGGTAACTGAGCTTTAACCTTACTTGATACTTAGGGCTTACCACGATCAGCTAAAACAAATTTGATGAGCAGATGTTATTCTTTAAATGTCTGCTCATCAAATATTAAAATGATTCCAATAGCATCAATCAACTATTAGCAATAACACTCTGCTTTTCGAGATATTGAGGCAACAGCGAACCAATGAGTTGTGTCCAGCCCTCTGCAAAGTTTTCTCTTGCAAAGCTTTTGAGAGGTGGGAAAGTTTCAAGTCCTGAATGCGTGAGTTTTAGCCTGGTTGAATCTCCTTCTTCAAACAGTTCCCATGTTACTAAAGAATTTCCTTCAATCCCTTCATATCTCCATGTGTAAGCCAATTTTTGTTGTGGTACTACTTCGGTTACTTTACATAAGTGTATCCAATCCTTGCAATCATGATCGGTACCAACAAACGAAAATTCCGTTCCTGCTTCGGGTTTGAAGTTGCGCATATCAAAAAGCCATTGCTTCATTTGATCAGGATCGGTAATGGCGTTCCATACCTTGCTTAGGGGTGCACGAAAGGTGCGTTCAATTACAAAAGGTTGATGTGTCATAGTTTCTTTCGTTTTTTAGTTTTTAAAATCTTCTTTTTAGCTGCAGTCTTTTTCAGATTGTTTTGCGATTGTAAAAAGGCATCCAGCGCATCCAGCTTTTTTGTCCAGAAGCTTCTGTACAGCTCTACCCATTCACTTACTTCATTCAGCTTTTTAAGCTGTGCCTCACAATACCGCTCTCTTCCTTCCTGGTGTATTTCAATAAGACCGCATTCGGTCAATATTTTGATATGCTTTGAAATAGCGGGACGGCTAATGTCAAAATTCTCTGCTACAGCATTCAGATTAAGACTTTTGCCAGCTAACAATGCAAGTATCTCTCTTCGTGTAGGATCGGCTATGGCCTGGAATACATCTCTTCTCATTATGTAACCTTATGGTTACGAAACTATATAAAACCGTTTGGTTACGCAAATTTTTTTTCAGGCAGGTATTTAGTTTGAACAACCTATTTATATCGCTTCATATTAGATACTAAAATTACCTGCTGTCTAAACAGCTTCCATTACTGGTCGAGTTGTTAATCATTAAGTAATTGAACGGTGCAACGGTTTTGAAAGGGTTCTTGTCAAATGGTTAAATGAATTGTAGCTATGAAAAAACTTTTGTTGTGTCTGGTGCCTGTATTGGCTATTACCGCCTGCAATAAAAGCGGCACCGGTATTGTTTGCACGCAGGAATTAAGAATGATCACAATAAAAGTGATGACTCCTGCCAAAAGCCCGGTCAGCTTAGATTCAGCATACACCATCCGAGTTTCCAACAATGAAAGAATAAACTATCAGCATCAAATGTCCGTAGGTACTTATGTTGTGCATGATGACTCCTATCATCATCGCCTGAGGAGGCAGGAGGATCAGTTTCGTTTCATAGGCTGGAAAAACAACCAGGTGGTGGTGAATGAACCCTATCGCATTGCGGGTGATCAGTGCCACATAAACAAACGCTCAGGTGCAGATAGTGTAATTGTCCAATAGAATCTACTGCCCTCTTAATGCATCATCATTGTTAATTGTCTTCTTTGGCTTACGTGGTGTTTTGGCCTGTTGCAATTGCCCAAAGCGATAAGTAAAGGCCAGCCTTACTCCTCTTGTGTAGTTAATATTGCCCTCTCGCTGCTCAAAGGTGGCTGCTACAATATTATTTCGCACTCTTGTGCCCTTCATCAATGGATTGGCCAGGTTGATGCCAATGGATCCGCGTTTATTCCAAATCTCTTTTCGCAAAGTGGTGTTGTGATAGTAGAAGGCAGCTATACGTCCCTGCAAACTTACCCTTCTGGAATTAAAACTACCAGTAAAGCCGTGTGACCATCCCTTGCCCAGATCCAGGTTAGAACCAACGAATATGCTGTACATCCAACCACTGTTGCTTAAGCCTTCACCCTTCAAGTTGGCATAAAACAGGTTTACATTACCATTGAGCGACCATGCTTTTATTGGCTTATAGTTACCTGAAACAGAATAGCCGTAAGTTTTGTTGCTGGCTATATTCAGAAAGCCAATGTAGGTAGTATCATTCACCAGGTTAAGTGTAGAGGTTATGGCATTATTGGTGATACGTGCATACACATTAGTATTAAAGGAAAAATTAGGTTTATACGTACCATAACCAAACTCCATTAAATGTGCTACTTCCGCATCCAGTTGCGGGTTGCCCTGCCGAATCACTTTAGGAGTGATCACTTCCCTATACGGGTTGAGAAAGAACAACTGCGGACGTTGTAAACGTTGCGTGTAACCTGCTCTTAAAGTGTGCCTTTCTTTAAAAGTATAAGCGGCATTGAAGCTTGGGATGAAATTATCATACTGAGTATTGAACGAATAATCTCTTGTTTTGAAATTGGCATTGATGGATGTTCTTTCGTAACGTGTACCCATTTTCACATTAACCTTATTCCATGCCTTGAAACCATACAGAACATAGGCAGCCCATACATCCTGGTTGTAAGAAAAAATGTTTTGTGCAGTCCGTTCGGTTGACGATTGAGGATAGATATCCTGGTATCGCACATTGCTGCTTGCATAGCGAAGGATATTTTTTCCACCCACCTCTAAAGTGGTTTTATTCCTCAATGGTTGTGTATAGTCTGCCTGGAAGGTAGCTTCGCGGT
>Ga0164290_1002175_pt1 | contig 16183 bp, 15 predicted proteins | sample Micstemetagenome_FD_108782 | JGI IMG/M metagenome (GOLD analysis project Ga0164290, IMG submission 108782) | Contaminated culture microbial community from soil near Moab, Utah, USA - Microcoleus steenstrupii SON62 (Illumina Assembly) | ecosystem: Environmental > Terrestrial > Soil > Soil crust... | reverse complement strand
GCGCGTGTTGCTACCGATCATGGCCACCGCTTCCCATACGCCTTCCGGCATGTACGGCTTTACGCTCGGGCCGCCAAGTTTGGGGACCAGCAATCCGCTCGTTGCGAGGGCATAATCGCGAACCATCTCAGCATCCATCCGAAATCGCGGCCCGCGTGAGAGCAGGCGGTTCGCAGGATCCTTCTCCAGCTTCTCAGGCGTCGTTACCGCAGCCTGCCGATAGGTGTTCGACATCACCAGCAGCTTGAAGAACTGCTTCACATCCCAGTTCTTTTCCCGAAACTCAACTGCCAACCAGTCCAGCAATTCCGGGTGCGACGGCAATTCGCCCGAGACGCCAAAATCGCCCGCCGTGCGGACCAAGCCCGTCCCAAACACCTCCTGCCAGAACCGATTCACCGTCACCCGCGTGGTCAACGGATGCTCGGGCTCAAGCAGCCACTTTGCCAATCCCAATCGATTCCGCGGCGTTCCCTCGGGCAACTGCGGCAGCACGTCCGGTACATCGGCCTTCACCGGATCGCGACGCTTGTCGTACTCACCGCGATGCAGCACGAAAGCCATCGCTTCGCTTGGCTTCTCGTTCATCACATGAGCGATTGTCCCCCGAGCCTTGATGTCGGCTTGCTCCTTCTCTAAGCGAGCCACCGTTGCCGCTGCCGCCTGATGCGGCTGATCAATCGCCGTCAGCCACCAGCTGAAGACCTCTGCCTTATCAGCATCAGTCCGCTGATCGGCCGCTTTGGCCAAAATGGCAGCGAGCTTTGTGTTCTTCGCAAGCGCCGCCACTTCGCCTTCCGCGAGCGTCTTTTTATAAATCCGCAAGTCCTGCAGCCCGAGTCCGCTGATCGGCTCGCCTTCGTCACGCTGGCCAATCTTGAACGGCACTGCCGTCTTCGTTGTCGCCGAGAGCTTGTCGTTCTCGATCAGGGTCTTTTGCGGTTGGCCGTTGTAGTAGACCTTCACACCCGACGACTTTCCGCTGCCGTCATAGGTAACCGCAACATGCGTCCACTCATTCGCGGGAACCTGCGGCTGAGCGACAACCTTCAAACCATTCGCCGGCCACGCATTGATCAAGTGCATACCGACACGCCGCTGTTGGATCCAGAAATCCCAGCCGCGATAGGCGTTGGCTGGTGAATCCATCCGTGCACAAATGGCCCCTTGGCCATCGTTCGCCGCCAGCTTGATCCACGCTGAGCAACTGTACGGTTGATTGATGTCGAAATCACCGATGTCCGCCTGCTCGATCGCCGCTCCTTGAGGCGTGAGCGCTTTTCCCAGCGGTCCGCCATCCTGCCACGTTGCCGTGTCAGCCAGCACTAGATCTCGCGGCGAGGCATTCACCGTCGTCTTGACCGTCTTCTCACCCTCGGTTAGCGGTGCGTGGAAGTGCAACTCCTCCTTCGGCAACGTGGCAGCCGTCGTCTCGGTCGTCGCTGAGGTCAGCCACTGATCAAATTCTGGCCGAGCCGCCGTTTTCCTCGCTTCCACCGCCGCTTTCGCCTGTTGCAACTCACCGGCAATTGCCTCCCAACGCGGTTGATCCTCAGCCTTTGGCACCATGATGATCGGCGGCGTGTCCTTGATGTTGCCGTCCATCGCGTTCTGCGTAGTGTTGTTGAAGAACGCGGCCAGCTCGTAGAACTCCTTCTGCGAGACCGGATCAAACTTGTGGTCGTGACACACCGCACAACCGGTTGTCAGGCCCATCCACACGGCCGATGTCGTCTCGGTCCGCTCACGCGTGTAAAGCACCAGATACTCTTCTGCGATCGCACCCCCTTCATTCGTCGTGATGTTGCAGCGGTTGAAACCGCTGGCAATCTGTTGCTCGAGCGTCGCGCTTGGCAGCAAATCGCCGGCAAGTTGCTCTGTGGTGAATTGGTCAAAGGGCACGTTCTTATTGAACGCATTGATGACCCAATCGCGGTACGACCACATCTCGCGGTAGTTATCGAAGTGAATGCCGTGCGAATCTGCGTACCTCGCCGCATCCAGCCAATACCGCCCGCGATGCTCGCCCCAGTGCGGCGAATTGAGCAACTCGTTCACCAGTTTCTCGTAGGCGTCGGGTGACTCATCCGCCACGAACCGCTCGATCAACTCCGGCTTGGGTGGCAAGCCAGTCAGATCTAGACTCACGCGGCGGGCCAGCGTTCGCTTATCAGCCTCGGAGGCTGGCGACAGACCTTGCTCCTCCAGCTTCTTAAGGACGAAGGCATCGATGGGGTTCTTCACCCAAGCGGCATTCTTAACCGCCGGCACGTCCGGCCGCTTCGGCGGAATGAACGACCAGTGCGGCTGATACTCCGCTCCCTCGGCAATCCAACGCTTCAGCAGTTCCTTCTGCTCGGCGGTGAGCTTCTTGTGCGAAGTCGCCGGCGGCATTTGCAGATCGGGATCGGTCGAAAACACTCGCTCGATGAGTGAACTACCCTGCGGCTCGCCCGGCTTGATCGCTCCGAATTCGACCGCCGCGTCCCGCTGATCCAGCCGCAAGTCCGCTTTCCGCGAAGCACTATCGGGCCCGTGACAAGCAAAGCACTTGTCCGACAGAATCGGCCGGATGTCGCGGTTGAACTCGATCTTCCCTGCCGGTGCATCTGCAGCTGACATCACTGACGGCGAAACGGCCACCGCCAACGAACCGACCAACAACCAAACGAAGCGACCCGCATCCAGCTTACGCATCAGGCTTGCTCCTGAAGAACCGATTAGGCGTCGGGAAGTAGCGGCCGAAGATGCCGCAGCCGGCACGTCAAAGGGGCTGACGCACCCCGCAAAACCAGGCGACGCTCAGAACAAAGGGTGTGGCAGGCAATCGATGTAGAGCATCCGACGTACATCGAAGGTCATTTATCTCCGACCGAATCAGTTTAGTCGGTTGCGAGCATCCGCAGCAAGCAAATCGCCGATGGAGCGGCTCACAAGTCGCTACTAGAGCAAAATACAACCGCTTGGCCAGCGGCCATAGCGGCACTAAGACATTGCAGGTCATCGACTTGTCGTTTTTCATCACCATCAACTTACAACACTTATGCCCGACGACCCACAATACCACCAACGGGTGGTGTCGACCGGCGGGAGTGGTCGACGCGTTGAAAGTGATTCCACAACCCCTTACGACCATAAACAAAAACCAAAACTCATTGCGCCGAAATATCTTGGCGATCTTTGTGTCCGTTTCTTCACAACCCCTCTGCGCATAGCGACGGGCAACCTGCTCGACCAGTTCGAACAAGTCGGTAACGAGCGGAACACCGACTTATCAAAGATCCACAACCCCACTAAGCGGCGGTGCTCGCCCGACAGTTGAATCGCCGACGGCGGAGACCGCTGAGTCCTATGTCACTGACCGCGCAGCAACCACTGCCCCACGTGAGTGAACGCTCGCGAGGGGTAGTTGCGGAAATTGTAAGATAGTTGACAATATTTGTCAAGGATTTCGGTAGGCAGGGCGAAGCAGCTTGTTGCTACAATTCGTAGTCGATGGATGAACTCTCCACGGCATTGACCAGATGGCTTCCGCGACGTCCTCCTCTCGCTTCCAGTTCTCGCTCGCTGGCCTTTTGCTCGCGATGCTGCTGGTTGGTGCAGCTTGCCTGGCATTTCGCTGGCTCGGAACGCTCTGGTCCGTTCCGCTGAGCCTGGCCAGTCTCAGCATCGTCAATCTCCTGCTCGCAGTTCGTCGGGGATCTGACTGGCGGATGCTGAAGCTCGGGCACTGGCATCTCGCCCTTTGGCTGGCAGTGGCCTCGACCGCCTCGGCTTTGGCGATCCGTGGCTGCGAGAGCTATAACGAGGTGGCGGGCACCGACAAGACTCCCTGGCATATGATCCAGATCAGCGCGGCGGTGCTGACAGGGCCGATGGTTGGGCCAGTAGCAAATTCTGGAGCAGGCGCTCCCGCGATTGCCATGGCTTGGCAGTGGTCGGCGATCTTGCTGGTGATTCTGCTTGTCGCCACGAGCCCATTCCTGTTTGTCAGGCGCCAAGTGCCGGTCATTCTGGCCCTGCTCTGCTGGGCAACCTTCCTTGGTGCTACGGTGCTCTGGTTCTTCGGGGCGATGATCTCGATGGGAGTCTTCCTCAGCTGACGCTGGGCATTTTCCTGCTCAATTCCTGCTCCGACGTGGTCGACCCATTTGATCTACAATGCTGCGATGAAGCCGCGCCTACTGATCTGGTCCCTATTTCTCCTCACGGTGCTTGGCTTCGGTTGGTACAAGTCAATCGAGAATCGGCTCGACGACGAGCGACAAGCCGCCTGGCACGCGATGGTCAATCGGCTGAATCCCCAAGGCCTCGAGGAATATCATCGCCAGCTCGAGCGTTTGAGGGAGATCGCCAACGAGCCCGATGCGCGGCAGGTGATCGCTCGCGAATACAATCGCGGCGAGGAGTTGCCAGTTCGTCCCTTGGAATCCAGTGACGAGGCGTTCTGGATCGATCCCAACTATGGCTTCCGCCTGGAATTCAACTTCGTTGGCAACAAACTGGTGGCACACGGGGGCAGTTGGAATGCGGGATCAATCCAGGCCATACACCCACAACCACCGCTTACTTCGCTCGAGAGTCCTGTTGAAAAACTGCGGCGCGGTGTTACCCGCTGGATCTTCTGGGTCTGGCTCATTCCGCTACCACTCGCGACCGTTTCGAAGCGATACGGCTTGATCGGTGCCGAGCTACTCTTCGCGCTCGCGATCACTGCCAACATCGTTTGGCTCGTAGCGCCGAACTACGAACTGACCGTGCGTGGCATATTTTCCAACGACCGGCTCGCACTCGGCGCGATCATGTTACTCGTCAGTCTCTTCTGCCTTGCCGTTCGCGCCGCTCCCTCGGCCGATGCCGCACGCTGGTCGGTCCGTCCGCAATTCAAGCTGCGGACGTTGATGCTCGCCATGGCTGGCTCCGCCCTGTTGCTTGGCATGGGACAGTTCGGCTACGTGATCCTGGCCGCCGCTCTCGTTTGCGGCGGATTCTTTTGGATCCTTTTAAGCGTCGTGGTTGCCATCCGTCGGCAGCGGCCATCGGGCCGTGTGAGGCCGGCGATTGCAGAGTGACTACAGCCGCGCCATGCTTTGCGCTTCATGAGGAAAAATGAAGCTCTTGCCGACGCCTCATCGGCCAGCCGCGCGCAGGTCGCCAACAACCCCGCCGATTCGTTCGTGCACGTCGCCCGATGCGCGTACGACGAGGCATTGCAGCGGCTGAAAGTAGACAATCGCTCCCGGCCCACCGACTGTGTCCCAGAACGCCGGGTTGATCGTACGCTCGATCAGGTCGACGAGCGCCTGACCGTTGTCGGCTACCGCCGCTCCGCCGAAGCCGACCATCCCCTGCGGCCCGCCGACAGTGACGCTCAGAATCGACAGGCTATCAGCCAGGCTGTCCGACGCCGCTAATGCAGCTATGTCCCGCGCAGATTCGGCCTGAGCGTCTGCCAGCACTTGAGCAGGGCTTACCTTGGTGCCACCAGAAGGCGATTCGGCCTTCGCCAATTCCCGCCGCAAATCGACTTGCACCCGCCGCAGCCGGGAATAAATTCCGCCTCGCAACTCCTTCAGCTTATCGACCTGCTCGTACCGCGAGTCGGTCAGCAGCCGACGGTGCAACTCGCAAAGTTCCCGAACCGCCGCAGCTCGCTGAGAAACATCGTCAGCCACTGCCTCTCGCCGCATCGCCGCACTCGTCTCGCGCGCAAGCTGATGCAACGGCGTCGGTTCCTGTACTCCTGCCGCACCCGTCTCGACTCCCACTGCCAACGAGCACGCCGACAACAAAAATGCGCACCACATAAGCCGGACCTCCGCTGCTCCTCGCCCCATGAAGAATCAACCTAGCAAAAGGGCAGACCCAGGGTCAAAGCGATTCGCAGAACGTATTCACGTCCAGACCTCTCCCTTGCGGACACCTTTGTCACAGGGGCCGGCAGAACTGCGGTCGTGTGCTGTGATCAAGAAACAAAAAAAGCCCGGCAAACGCGGGCTTCTTTCAGTGGTCAGGGGCGGAGTTGAACCGCCGACACATGGATTTTCAGTCACGCTATCTTGCGTTTTCCGGCTTGTTTTCGCACTTTTCTTGGGCAATAGTACGGTCCCCGGTTCGATTTGCCCAACAATTTGCCCAACGGAAAACATACTATGGCCCGCCAATTTTTGATGACTTGGGAAGGTGCCCCGGCGTATCGCTGGACCAAGATGATTGACGGTCGAAAGCTCCGCATCAATTGCAAAGATTTGGGGCTGCCCGTCGCTCAATGGAATAAGGAGGGCAGCTACCAAGCGGCTAATGCGTGGCTGCAAAGCCAAATGCCCGCCCCTCAGTCTGCGCTGCATTTCGTGAAGCTTCCGACGATCCCGCCCCGTTTAGTTGCTGACTTACCGAGCGTGTCACCGAAGGGAAAGCGACCACTTGAGGTCAGCAAAAATTTGACTGACTTTTTGGCGGGTGAACGGGCGCGGGTGAAGCCTCAGACCTTCAACGAAATTGACGGTTACCTCAAGAAAATTCCCGCTGGCGTGCTGCCCTCATCCATTTCGCAAATCAACGAAGAAAGCGTGACCGCCCACTACACATGGTTGTCGTCGCAGAACTGGGGAAACGCTCAAAAGAATAAATATCTTGGTTTCTTCCGCCGCTTCATTGTCTGGCTGCATGAGGAAAAACGGATCGAGGGATTGCCCGCCAACCTCAAGAGCAAGCGACACCGGTTCAAGGTCGTGCTTCCCGCTGTCCGCACCTTCAGCAACGTCAGCGCCGTGCTTGATTCCCTACCGGCCCGCCCTAGGTTGTGGGCTTTGTTGGGATTGAATTGCGGCATGACTGCGGTTGACCTTGGCGATTTGAATTGGGAACAAATCAACCTGAAGAGCGGGACGCTAACTCGGCGACGAATCAAGACTGAGGCTCAAGCTTCCGTTCCGACCGTCACTTACAAATTGTGGCCCGTCACGCTGGCGCTGTTGAAAGCTCAGCCAACCAAGACGGGCTTTGTCTTTGTGACCGACACCGGCAAACCGCTTTACGAAACTCGGTACGTGAACGGGAAAGCGGTCAAAAAAGATTTGTTCAGCACCTATTGGAACCGGATCGAACCTAAGCCAACCATTTCGCTTGGTAAGTTCCGGTCGATTGCTGCCACCGAACTGAAAAAGAAATTGATTTATCGAGGCTTTGTCGAATTGTTCCTTGGTCACGCTCCCGATTCCATCGCGGATAAACACTATGCGGCGGAAACGGATGAACCGTTCTTTGAAGCGTGCGAATTCATTCGGGAAAGCCTCGGGATTAAAAACGGGGACGGCGGGGATAAATAAAGTATTCCGTTTCGGGGAAATTCTAAACTCAGCATTAAGGGCCACGGGACGATTCCTGTGGCCCTTAGTGTTTCTTGACCGGTAATCGGCCCACCATTCAGCTTCTAGGGCGTCAACGGGCTTGGTCAAGAACTTATTCCATACCCTACGTTTACGAATTCCAAGCCCAGCCTTGAACAATCTTGGCTCACTTCCCTTTAACCACTTAACACAATAACGGGTCCAAGCTTCTACAGACTGAACCGGGGCTACGTGTTTAAGCTCAACATCTTGACGATTGCCAGCTTTTGCCAGCCATTGCTCTAGTTCCTCAGTTGGGAGCGTGCTGGAAATAATTAAGTGCCAGTGGCAGATGTTGTTCGGCTCAATCTCCAGATAGGAAACCGCTGCAATGTCGAGGTTGTGACGCTGGCAGTAATTGGTCAGTGATCGAATGGCGGAATCTTCCCATTGCTTTAATTCATCAACCGTCTTCACTGACAGTGCTTTGTAGGTTGCTTCATGCGTATAGGGAATGTGCTTAGCATTGGCAGTTAGTATGCGGTTTTCCCTTGCTGCCCACTTCTTATACGCTTCTAGGCTTACCGTGGGTCCGCTGAAACCCTTGGGAGCGGTCTTTAGGGGACGGGATTGATAAAGACAAGGAGCGTCATAATAGGGGTCTTCTTCGCCAGGAAGGGAAGAGTTGTGGTGTTTGCCCAATATAGTAGGCTTTGAGCTTTTGACCCCTTTTTGTTTGCGCTTCTGTGTCGGTGTCGCTAATATATTCATAGTAGATTTTTTGTTCAGCCCCGGCAGGTTTTTCATTGCCTCCTGCCGGGGTTTTTTCGTTTACGCTCGCGACGGTTGGCCCATCTCAAGCCAGTCATGATATTCATTTAAAGCGGCTACTAGTCGCGGAAGGTCTTCATCGCAATAAAAATCAATGCCGCTTTCCGTGCGGACGGTGCCGCGCGGCAGAAAGCCTTTAGCCCGCAATAAACCGATTTGGGTCTTCGAGACCCCCAGCCGCTTGGCTGCCTCTTGCTGAGTATAGATTTGCATATATTTCTCCATAAATTGATATAGTAGACGGACGGGAATTTATTCCATTGAATTCACAACATCAACGACATTTACATAAATCGGTTTCTTGGGATTGGGCTTGAGCCTGCGCATACGTTCAGTAGATTGCGCTTTTCAACCTCCCTTGAACAAGGAATCTACTGATGACTGAATGGCAGAAAGAACGGATTAGACGCGCCCAGCTAGACGTGTATGACTGGGTGCTGCATTTGCAAGAAGACGGGCTGACCGATCAACAGATTGCGGATTGCTTGCAGTTCGCCGCTGTCATGCGGGCTGGCTTGGAAGAGGTCGAGCTAATGCGGGCAATGCCGGAAAGCGAAGACTTTGACCTATGCGAGTTCCTGACCGCTGCGGAATAAAACGTTTTATGGCGTGGCGGGACTAAATATTACTGGCTGCGGGTTGCTCTTTTGCACAGAGAACTCCTACCCGCCTAAGTCGTGGGTCCGTTCTCAGCCCGCAGCCTCTTTTATATTTGTCCGCTAACGCGGTTATCCTTTTTGTCCCCCTAATCGAGCGCGGCTATCAAGTGACGATGGATGTTGCGACCAATGAAGTGGCGGTTCCCGACCTAGCGACCGCCATTCAAGTTGTTGAAATGCGATACCGAACCGACACTTGGCACTGGTGACTGACAGCACTTTCGCGGTTGAATCGAACGGTTTCCAGCAGTGCGGCAAGCTCGGGCGACATCCTCGGGCTTCGCGTTGGTCTTCAGTGATCGCTGACATTCGGTGCAACGAATTAGCCCGTCAGCCTCTTGTTTAAATTTGCAGTGCTGAATCATTCGACCGCCTCAATTGTGATTGTGCCGCTTCCCGTGCATGCGCTGTCACGTTGCCAGTATGCCGGACCCGTGCCGCTGAATGATTCGCTAAGCGTGTTCCCGATGACGGTTGTTGCACCTACGGGAAGCGAACCGAAACCGGCCCGCTGCATAACTCCCATTCCTGAGGTGCAAACGCCATCGGTCCAGTTCAGATAAATGCTTGGCGTTCGCGCGGGAACCGTCAAAATCATCTTCGTGGCCCCCAAACCAAAGTCGCCAGTCAAATCCCAGTGTTGACGGTTACCGGTGGAACCTGCGAATAACCAGCAAGCCCCGCCAACGGGATAACTAGCTTGGGTAAGAATGAACGTGCCGTTTCGTTCGGCACAACTTAAACCGCTGATCGTCACCGCAATCTCGTCGGGATTGCCTACAGGGAACCACCCTTTGGTTTGACAAATTCCGCAGTAGCGGCCACTAGTCGGCACAGTGCGATGACGGTGAAAAACCTTCACGTTGTCGATGGTCGCTGAGCCACTTTTAATTTTGAATTGCGGCTGAAATGGCATTTGCCCAGCGTAGGCAAACAGCGGATTTCCATTGATCCAAATTCCATAGGTTTGGTCGCCACGGTTGCAAACCTCAACGTGGTAAGGAGGGCTGCCAATCGTCGCTTCGGCCCGCTTGCTTGGATCGAACAAACCGAAGACGTTGCCGTCCTGCGCCCATGCTTCAACCGTCGAACCGTTAAACACTAGGCCAAGTTCGCTGACAGAACTCGTTCCCCGACCGAAAACGAAAACGCCACTCATTGAAACAATGTCGAATTCAATGAGCGGGTCACCCGGCATAATCACGAATAGCTCGGTTTGAATCACTGCTCCCGCCGTTGAGCAAGTCAAAGCCCCGCCGCTAATCGTCCAAGCGCTGGTTGGGGTCCAAAAATCGTGATCGAGGTATTGATACCAGTTCGGCCCGATTTCATCGCGTTCAAAGTCGTCAATGAAGTTCAAACAGCAACAGCAACGCGCGGGCGAGAATCCGTAACCGACTGAACCGCTAAACGGAATGTTGACACCGGGAAGGAATGTTGTCATTCATCCTCCGGTTCCACCGTTGGGCAAACGTCAACAGAAATGACTTCGTACCGCACATTTCCCGAGTGCTTTGTTAGTGAAGCGTAAACCTTGGTCCCGGCGAGCAAGTTGTAGCCCGTCGCCATATTCGTATGAACGCGGCACTTGCCCGATGTCCCGCCGAAACCACCTGAGGTCAGAACCGTAATCAATGCGGCGGTTGACGTATTCAGGAGCGAATCGAGCGTGCCGTGAATGATCTGCGGCATGGCGAAATCAAAGTACCAACCGCCGAATTGCTGCCACAAATAAACGTATTCATTCTCGGGAACGTAATGATAGGTCTGCCAATTTCGGGCTGTGACGTATCGCGCAGGGTCTTCAGCCACCCAAGCGCTACTTGGCTCAAGCGGGTTGGTGTCGCTGGCTGATCCCTCTAGTGATCCCATTTGGAACTGCCAAGTTTTTGGCTTTGCCGGGAAGCCCTCTGATTCGCTCCACTCTTGAAGCGTCTGGTAAGTGCCGCTTTCTTTCTTCGCCTTGCCGATAATGAATGGCGTACCGTTGTCGGTCACGCGCGGGGCGAGTCTTTGAACGTAGCTGGACCGTGGCAGGTTTTTTGTGATGTCAACCGACCGAACGATTTCCTTACCGAAGGCTGAACTGAATACTGCTCGTTTCATTGTTTCCTTTAGACGACGATCCCAAGCGACGAAAAATCAACCTTGCCGAACGGTTCGTATTCGTCCCAATAAGTTGGGTCCGAATCGCCTAGCTGTTCTCCGTCTTCGCCTAGTCGGGCTGGTGAGCTTACTTTGTCGCTGCTGGCGTCACCCTTTTTCACGCGGCAAGGCTTCTTTTTGTTTCCGAGGTCAATAAAGTTGTACCCGCATGCCAGCAGGTCGATTCGCCATTTCATCGTTGAGTCAATCGCGAATTCATAGTTCACCGTGCAATATTTGAATAATTGTGCGGCTTCACCACTCCCGATGACGGTGCTTTTGTTTTCATAGCCTAGATCGGTGATTAGAACCGTGCCGTCAGCTTCGCCGTTCCATTCACCTTCGTTCCGCTTCAACATGAATTGCTTGGCTTTCGATCTGTTGAAATGGCCCGGCTCATTGCGAACGTACCGAATGACCGTCATGACATCTTCTATCTCTGGCACAATGTCATACGGGTCTTTGGCCGGATTCATGACGGGTTTGTTGTTGCTGTCGCGCTGCATCAGCTTTGGCTTTTTGATAAATCCGCCGCTGACGATTGGCTCCTCTTCGCACGGGTTTTCATGCGTTGGCCCGTTGCTGCTGTAGTTCGCCGTAATGACAAATTTATAAAAGTTTTTACCGCGTTCCTCAGACAAGCGAGCGCTTACATTCGTGCAACGTGCCAGGGGGTGCGATTCGTACTCAGTTTGGTAAAGCTGACCACGTTGAAAGCCACTTAGAGCAATGGCGGTGAGTGGTCCAACCTTGGCGTCAAAAGCCATCTGGTAATTACGAACTGCGGTCACATGACCGTCGCTGTCATAACCAGCTTCGGTTCCCGGCAATTCTCTACAGTGCTCAGCTAAAATCCCCATCGGCCCCCAAAACTATTTAACAAATTCCTCTTCAGAGTTGAGCTTTACCAAGGTGCTCAATTGCGTATTCATGCGGTTGATCCCGTCCGCCATTCTTTTTGTATGACCTTCAATGCGGTCTTCGGCGGTCTTCGCCGATTGGCCCACGCTCGCCAGGATTGCCGAACGTGCCCCTTGCGTGCCGCGCTGTAATCCGTCTGCAAATTTCATCGGTTCCATTGCTTTGATTTTTGGCTTGTCGCCGAAGCTGTCGCCGAAGGCTTTCTTGCTCGCCCGCTGGAACTGATCGAGGTTGATGTGACCCGTTCGGAATAATTCGTTTAGCTCCGCAATCTTTGCGTTGTATTTTTCCTGCGGCGTCTGGATCTCTTCGAGCACTGAGGAGGCTTTGTCCCGCAACCGGTCGAGCGTTTCTTCCCGTGCCTTGGCTGCATCCTCAACAGCTTTCTTTTGCTTTTCGAGGGCGTCGATTTGACCGGCAATCATGGCGGCTTCTTTTAGTACGCTTGCCGCTGCTCCTTGCTGAGCCAATTTGTACCGCTCCACTTGCTCGGTCGTCATGCCGAACGTGTCACGCTCCAGCTTCAATTTTTCAACGTATTCTTTCGCCGCTTCGGTCGCTTTCACCGTGGCATCGGTCGCGGCCTGCATTGCTACCGGCGTGCGAGCAACCGCAGCATTTACCGAATCGGCGGCTGCCGTCGCGGTGTTGCTGTAATTTTGGAATTGCTCGCCCCATGATTTCGTTTCACCCGTGATGTATTGACCGACTGCGCCCCATTTCTCGCGGCCCCGTTCCATCAATTCGTCACCGGATTCGCTGAGCATCGCACCAATGCCGGTCGAGGTGCCCGTGATTTTTTCCATGATCCAATCAAGGGTTGCCGGAATCAGCGACATTTGTTTCAGCACCAGCCCGACCGCAACCTGAAATTGACCGGCCCCCACTTGGAAGACCCGCCAAAATAGTTCCGCAGCGTCCGCCGCGAATGCAATCACGGGAATGATCGAACCGAACCCGCTGGCTGTTTGACCGGCTGCCAATTCGCCATCGATACCGGTCTTCAAAAGATCGTCGCCTAGCTGGGTGATGATCGGAGCCACATTTACGGCGAGCTTGTTACCGAACCCTTCAATGGTCTTCCCGATTTTGTCCCAAGCGTCATTTGCGGCGTTGATTTTATTTGCGGTCACATCGTCCAGAACTGAACCCGTGGCGTGGGCTTCTTTGATTAGCTCCCGCATACCGGCTGCCCCGCCTTGGAGCATTGGCAGGAGGTCAACACCAGCTTTCCCGAAAATGTCCATCGCCAACGCTGCTTGCTCGGCGGGATTGCCCACTGCGGCGATTGAATCAGCAATTGCGAATAGCTGATCGTTTGGAAGTGCGGTCACAAGATTGGCAGCGCTCAATCCCAATTGATCGAGGGCTGCGGCGGTTCCACCCTTACCCGTGGCTGCGGCTTCAACCAAATTTATTTGAAGCTTCTTTACCGCGTTGGCGAGCGTCCCGAATTCAACATCAGACAATTGAGCGACGTATTGAAGTTCGCTCAATGATTTCACCGACAAGCCAATTTTGGCGGATAGCTCGCCCAGCGAATCGGCGTTCTCCATCGAGGCTTTAGTGATCGACACCAACGTTCCGACGATGGCTGAACCACCTAGAGCGGCTGCGAAACCCGCAACACTACCGCTTACCCCTTTGACTCTGGCCGCTACGCTTCCCAGCCCCTTTTTGACTTTATCGGTGCCCTCAGAGAAGCCTTTGACGTTGGCAGTGAAGACCGTATTTAAAATTGCGATGGTTGACACATTTGTATTTAGTTCACTGGGGCCACGTTTCCTTTTAGGTTCGCTGTCAAGTTCGCTAAATGCTTCACTTCCTCCTTGGCTTGCTCAATCTCAAGCTCCTCGGGAAGTGGGTCTCTGTATTTCTCCATTTCAAGCAACTGCGGCCAATATTGACCTTGCTTTCCGTCAACCGTCTGAAGACTTGCGAGGGTGTCATACATCAGACCGAAATCGGGAAGCCCGATTAGGTCGTCATACGCCATCCAATAAAAAAGCTCTGAATGATTCCCGACCATGCCTAGCGATTGGTCAAGCTCTTTCAGAGTCTTCTTTAAATGCGATGCCAACCGAAGCTTGAACCTCAGTTCGTAGTCGTTGGCAATTTTTTTTTGAACTCCGCAATGTCTTCATCCTGAATGCGATTCATTTGCAGCGCGTGCAGATAAAGCCTAGTCATCGCCCGATTCGGCAGTCCGAAGATTGCGCTTGGATCGTCCCACAGCTTTCCGTCTGCATCGCAAAGCGTTTGTGACAGCAATGCCTGAATACATTGTCTATCAAGCTCAGCAACTTTTGCTTTATCTTTCTTGTCATCTGGCTTGCTGGTTTCCTCTCTAAGAAGCTCAGCAAGGTTTTCATGCTGTTTGAATTCAGCATGGTTTAAATACCGCAGATAAAGGTCGCCGCCTACTTCGGGGCAAGCGACCTTTTTGAGTTGAGGTGAAATCATAATATTTAGCTTGTGGTCGTGTTAAAGGTGAAATCGTCAACCGCGACACTGAACGAACCCGTGATCTTCTCGCCCGCGCCGCTGAGGTCCACACCGGTTCCATCAAAGACACCGCTAACCGTAAGATTTGCTCGGTCGGCCACGTTTGTGGCAGTCGGGAAAATCAATCGGTATTCTTCCAATGCTGATGGCGGGGTCTTGAGGGTTGCGAAGAGATTCGCACAAACCGCACTAGTCGGGTCAGCTAATAGGTTCCCGCTAATCGTTCCATAATCGGGAAGACCAGCCACTTTGCGAACGCGGTCGCTATCAAACGATGTCGCGTCTACAACGTTGACGGTGGCGGACCAGCTAACGTCCGTTACGTCAACAAAGTCTGTCCATACATTTTCGATCTTTTTCTGAACCTTAGCCTTCTTGCAAAGTAGAACCATTGTGCCTCCAAAGAATATTCCTTAGAGGTATTTAGTCCTCAATGGTTAAATTCCACTCCTGAACAAAGTTGATGATTCGCTTGTCGTTGCGGCCCGGAAGCGTGAAATAGCCTTGGCTTTCATTCGCAAAGAAGACCCCGCAAGCCATCGTGTCGTCAATCATTCCCGTGTAACCGTTCAAGCGTTCCCGTAAGCGATAGGAAATGAACGCGGCGGTTTGAATGTTCGGCGCGAGAATGTCAAAGGTGACTCGGTTGGGCGTCAATTCGTTGTCGCCGTCCAGCGGTTCGCCGTCCTCCTCGGTGCTCAACTGGTAAACAATCGCAGGGGTCGAGGCTAGATCGTGCTGAGCATCGACAAAGCCAGGATAGATGTCTGCAATGTCACCCAAGTAAGCAATCAGCGAAGCTTGAACTTCGGCTTCCGTCTGCCCGATTCCGAAGGTCAAAACCGGTCGGTTGTCTCGGTAAGTGACTCGGTACTGAGTGGCCCAAACGAAATGATGGTCTGAGGCTTTGTCGCGGTCTTCGCCGCTGATGTGTTCGCAGTGAAGAATTTCTTTGTTGCCCCAATAGCCATCGAAATTGAACAACAGCGTCTTCAGTGCGCGGGCAATTTGAACTTTTTCGCCGTAGGTGTTCGCGTGAACTTCAAATTCAACACGGGCAATCGCAATTCCGTCTGATCCCCCGCCAATGACTTCGCCGTGTACGTCGCTGCGCACGGTGTAAACAATCGCAGGAGGGTCAATCGTCGTTGGCAGAAATAGCGGCCAAATGTTGTATTCCACTAAATCAGTGATCGAGGTTTGGTCTTCAAGGAAATCGCTGATTGCATCGCTGATGTGCTGCCACGGCGAAGCGGTCGCTGAAATGCTGATTGATCCCGAACCGGCCCCCGAATGGTCAGCTTTCGCCGTGGCGGTCGAGGTGATCCCGATTGAGGCTGTACCGCGTGATTCTCTGAGGGCTGCCGTTCCGGCGCTCGCCCCAATGCTGATCGAGCTTGAACCGGAGCTTCGCACCTTCCGATGGGTGCCCGCTGTTGCTGACAATTCGATACTTGCCGAACCGGAGCTTGTGACCGTGCTAGTCGGGTCCGCTGTTGCCGAAATTTCAAGGGAGCCTTCACCAGCCCCAATGACCAACCGATGTGGCTTGGCGGTCGAGGTCAAAACAATAGAAGCTGAACCGGCCCCGCCTCTAGTTCGCTTTCCGTGCGCGGTTGCTCCAATGGTGATCGAGCTTGAACCCTTCCCAACGTGGGCAGCCTGTGCGGTTCCCGTGGCTGAAATTTGAATGGAACCCTGGCCCGCCGCTTTATGTCGAGCTTTCGCCGTGGCGGTCGCTGAAACCTCAACGGAACCGGCCCCGCTGGAAACAATCACGGTCTTCGGTTTCGC